>ENA-OUPZ01000730-OUPZ01000730.1-human-gut-metagenome-genome-assembly--contig:-NODE-730-length-19292-cov-63.765504_pt1 | contig 19292 bp, 13 predicted proteins | sample MGYA00237941_ERZ548813 | MGnify/ENA primary metagenome ERZ548813 (study PRJEB26490, sample SAMN05194712) | human gut metagenome | biome: terrestrial biome; feature: human-associated habitat; material...
TCACCCCAATGCGGCGGTGGTCAATCTGGGCTGCGGGCTGGACAGCACCGGAAGAAGCTGCGACAACGGCAGCTGTAATATTTACAATCTAGACTTTCCCGATGTCATCGCCGTGCGCAATGAGCTTCTGCCCGCCGGAGATCGTGAAGAAAACATCCCATGCGATTTGAATAATACCGAATGGTTTTCAAAAATCGACGCCTCCGGCGGCGCAGTATTTTTCGCTTCCGGCGTGTTTTACTACTTTTTAACCGAACAGGTCAAAGCTCTTGTGCAGGGTATGGCAGACGCTTTCTCCGGCGGCAAGCTGGTCTTTGACGCGGCAAACCGGACGGCGGTGAAAATGATCGCCAAAACCTGGCTCAAGAGCGCGAAAATCAAGGACGTGAGCGCATATTTTGCTGTTTCGGACGCGAAAAGCGAGCTTTCTCCGTAGGACAGCCGATTGCAGGTCACAAGCCGTGGCTATATGCTGGGCTACAACGATCTGCGTGACCCATCCGTCAGCGGCTTTTTCCGTTTTCTCGCAAAGGTCGGCGACGGAATGATGAAAATGCAGATTGTAAAGATCAACTTTTGAAAGAGGCGTTTTGAATGAAACACATCCACTTTGATATTGAAAGCGATGGCTTTTACGGCGCGTATTGGGAATGCAAAGACGGCTCGGACTGCGCCGTCATCGCCATGATCGGCGACGACCCAGAGGATTATATGGCGCGCTCTGCGGTGAAGTGGCTGATTCGCCTCGGCGTGAACGTATTGACCATGTCGCCCGGGAAAAAGGACTACGGTCATCACAACTATCCGCTTGAATACATTGAAAAAGCGATTGCATGGCTCAAATTACACGGCAACGAAAAAATAGGTATTGCAGGAGCATCAACGACCGGCACGCTCGCCCTGACGGCGGCTTCGCTATTTGATGATATCTCTCTGACCATCGCAATGACCCCCAGCGACTTTGTGTGGCAGGGGTTCATGCAGGGCAAAAAGGATGGCTGCAAGGAATGGCCAATCGAGGGAGAATCACTCTTTTCTTACAAGGGAAAGCCCTTGTCATACATGCCGTTTTGCTATCAGCACCCTGACTATTGGCGCATAATCTCGGAGGAGTCCAAACGCACCGGCAATATGGTTGCCTCCCGCAAACTGTTTGACGACTCTGAAGCGGCGCACCCGATTACCGAGGAGGAATTCATAAAGGTCGAGAATATCCGCGGCAAGCTGTTTCTTGTCGGCGCAGAGGACGACGCACTTTGGGACACCGCAAAATATATCCGCCGCATGGAAAAACGCCTTGCGGAGAAACCGCACTCCTGCGAAGTCGAGGCGGTAGTATATGAGCACGGCACGCATTTTGTTTTCCCCGACGGTATGCTCAAGACCATGCTTCCCGTCGGCTCGGCACTGTTTGTCAAGCTGGCGTTCAGCGCTGCGAAGAAATATCCCAGAGAGTGTAAAACGGCTCGCATTGACATTGACCGCCGCATGACACGCGTGATATGCGATTGGAGGGACAAAAAGTGACCTATTTTGGAATACCTTTCGGAATGTGGACGATGTTTGCAGGCTCATTCCAAAAGCAGCTGACGGTTGTATTCGGCTATGATGTCGATACGGCAAAAGCGATCACGAAAAAAGCAAAGCCGAAATACAAAGCAATCATTGCAGGTCTGCCGGAATTTGAAAAAGCGGATCGCTTCAAGATGAACATCGTCAACTGCGCAATGATCGGTGCGTTTATTCTTTCCATGCCGGAGCACCCAAAGGTGGACAGACTGACAGATTACTACGCAAAATCCATGATGACAAAGCCCATGAAATGGTTCTGCCGCAAAAGCGGAAAGAGCAAATTCACCGAAAAGGACATTGCCGGTATGAAAGCCACCGCCGCGCTGAGAGCCGCTGACCGCAACCCCTACTCGTGGAATATGGAGCTTTACGAATATCCCGACGGTAGCGGATACGAAGGTCGCTTTACAAAATGCGGCATCTGCGTGCTGATGAAAGAACTGGGGCTATACGACCTGACTCCCGCCCTGTGCCATCTGGACTACACCATGAGCGAGGCGGGCGGCGCGACTGACTTTGTGCGACAGTACACTCTTGCTTCCGGCGGACCGTACTGCGACTGCGGATATAAAAAGAAGGGGTTCGTGAAAGCTGGGACGGAGGCAGGACGACGAAGGAAACCTATCTCTCCCGTGATTTCCGTGAGACTTCGGCAAAATTCACCGTCTCTGTCTCGCAATTAAAAAAAGCAGGATTGTTTTAAAACAATCCTGCTTTTCTTGTCATAACCGAACGAAACAAAATAATACAATCCGAAAGTCCGTATTTAAATATTGATGTCGGGAAGTTCAATGGGTCCCGAGACGTCGGTTGTAGTCGGTTCAGTGCTGATGGTAATAATATCAGCCGTGCAAAATTCCGTTATTTCAAATGACGGAGCAGAATACTCTTCTTTCATTCTTTTTTCTCCTTTTTTAAGTCCTGTAAGCTGCGGCGGATTTTCCGTATCGCATCATAGCCTGCGTTAAATCATCAAGAGCAGTGCCCTTATATGCACTTGACTGCTGAATAACACTTGCGTATGATTCGACGCTGAAAAGCATTGTGTTGCTGCAAGGAACGCCGTTTTCATAAACCGTAAGCAAAAGCTTATCGCTCAGCTCGTGTGCAAAAAGCTCATTACAATAAACATAATATGTGCCGTCGCCGTTATTCACAAAATCATTTTTGTCATAGGTAAATTTTGTGTTCCTAAATGCGATTTCAACGGTCTTGTTTTCAACGTCCTTAGCGGAAAACTTAGCCCTGAGCATAATTGAATTGTTGAGCACCAAGCCGCAAGTATTCCATTGCGCCGTAGGACTGCTTATCGTTTTGTAATTTAAGTCGCTGATATTCTTAAATTCCTCTCCCCCATTGCTGCCCCAGCTTTTTTGAACAGCGGTCAGCTCGGAATTAACAAGATTATCCGTCTTATACCCTACATATTTCTGTGCCATCGCACCGTAATTCAACAAATCCACAAGCAGCGTGCGAAGCTTTGAGTATTCATCGCTGCTGTATCTGTCGAGCAATGTATAGGCGTACTCCTTGACGCTCAACGCCTTTTCGGGGCTTGTGTATTCCTCATTTCCCTTTTTGGCGTGCAACACCGCAGTAACCTCATCATTCATAAGCTGCGGATTTATGCCCTTGTACGAGAATACGTAGTAATCCCCGTTCTGCTTATATTGTGTAGCCTTTTCTTCTTTTCCGTTACATTTAAATGTCATATAGAAATCATCGTAAGACGAAAGACTGCTTTTAGGTACTTTGAAATTCATTGTTATGCTGCTTTCGAGCGATATTGAAGCCTTGTCAATTGCAAGTGCGGGCTTTTCTTCCGAAGCAGCTTTCTTTTTGTAATAATATGTAACAACCGTACCGTCTGAAACAATCGGCTCATTCAAGCCGTCGGCCTTCACAAATTCACAACCGTAAAGCGATTTTGCCGGCGTCAAACCAAGCTTTGTGCCATACGGAACAGTAAATGTTCCTCCGGCAGTATTCGGTATTTCTGAGCCGTCCTCAAATTTATATTGGATTGAAACGGTTGTGTAACGCTGTGTTTCCGTATTATCGTCCGCTAAGATGTTACCGTTTTCGTCAAGCACCTGAAATGCCACGGTATCACCGTTCAAAAGCTGAGCGTCGGACGGAATTTGATAAATAAGCGAGCAGCTCTTCAGACCTGAATTAAAATCGCTTTTGATGTGGTCCAAAGCACCTATCGGCCAGAAATTCGCCTTATCATTCCAAACGGGAATGTCAAAGGTTTGAGTAGTCTGAAGCGGATTACCCGATGAATCGGTTGCCACGCTGCCGTCGGAATGCCTTATCCACATTTTGAACCTTATCTGCCTTGCTTGCTTATCCGAAACATTTTGAATGACAGTGCGCAGTTCGATTTTTTTACCGTTCATATCGGTATTAAATCTGCTTTTACCGTTACCGCTCAAAAGCCTGCCGCTGCGATTTGAAGTATAAGTATAGTACGAGCTTGTTTCAAGGTCCGTAAAATCAGAGGGACTTGAGTAGGCTCCGGTGTACTCCTTAACCTCAGGCGTGGCAACGTAGAGCTCTGCATCCTTGACAAGCTGAGACATTCTCTTGTAGCCCTGCAAGCGGCAAACCTCGCAAAACTGATAATTTGTATCTCTCATTATACACTCGTAGCTTGAGACAAGCATTTTTGAGCCGTAAGCATTGCGGCAGGTATAGGTGTTTCTGAAGCCTAAAAGCTGAGTCCATTTTATCTTTGCCGGGTCTTCAACCGAGGAGAGATTCAGGGACTTCAGTTCCTTATCCCCGAGTAAATATCCGGTGCTGTACTCATCGCCGAGGCCGAGCAAGCTATGCCCAAGCTCGTGTGCAAAGGTCTTAGGCGCACGATAGCTGTCTGACGGTGAAATAAAATAGTGGAAGCCGTATTCACGATTGTTATAGGCACCGCCGAAATCGGATTTTGTATTTACAACCACGGCGAACTGCGCAATATAATCGTGAACATAGTAATACGGTTCATACTCGTTCCACTCGCCGTTAGGCTTCGTCGGAATCGTGTTCGGGTCGGTTGTTTTTTTGATATGAGCATCGTGAATTTTCTCTATAAACTCAGGTCCTATACATCTTTCCAAAATATGGTTCTTCCATTGGCTTCCGTGGAGATTGTTAGAAATAACCGGAGAATTGTAGCTGTCAACTATAACATCGAAGAAGGTGCTCCCCCCGTTATCAAATGTAGACTCTGAGGCTGTGCAGAGGGCGTAAACGTTAAATCTGTCGGCATAGCTGCGATACGGCTCGTATTTCATAGCCTCTTGCCAAAGTCGTTTTACATCATTGATAAATTTGCCCTGCTGACTTTTTGTATATCCCTCACCGCAAATGACGACAACCATATTTTCCGTGTCGCTGCGAGTCTTCTGAATAGTGTATACGGGAATGGTAGGATTAGAGTATTTCCCGTCAGCCGAATACCATGGTCCGAGCGTGGGCTGAATGCTTTGCTCGGTGCTGACATTCCAATCGGGATTTGCCTCTTCCGCAGGCTCTGAAATTGTATAATCCGCCTCCTGCTTATTCGGAGCAGAGCCGACATAAGGATTGCCCTGAGTGCCGCTGCCGGAGGTTGCGACAAAATACTCGGTATCGAGATAAAACGCAGGTCTTACGCCCAAATCGGAATACCACGGAGCATACCTGCCCACCTCGCCCGACGAGCTGACATAACGCATATCATGATTACAGTCGGTAACGGGAGTACGAAGCCAATAAGGCCAAGCCATACCGTCATTGTTGTATGCGACATAATAGCCTTTAAGATTTTTCCACACGGCGTTAGCCTGTTTTACATCGAGAAGAAACACCTTTTCGGTCGTGGTTTCAAAATATGAATCATCATAATTAGCCACAGCCTCCGAAATATCGGTGTAGTATAACAAATCGGAATTTGCGTCGCCCTCAACAATACCCTTATTGTATTCGGGATGAGAGACAAGAGAACGCTGGGTAACGGTTTTCATAGCGGCAATTTCCGACTTTGAAAATTCATTTAAAAAGCCCGCTTTATTATTATAGGCCCCTGTTCCGCTGACATAACCATCCTTCGGCGGGTTACCGCAAAGCCAATCGACCTTACCTGCAGCCGCAGTTGAATTGAGCCAGGAACGCATATTGCTGTCTTTCCAATAATTTGAGCCGTAATCGGCGCGCTTATAGCTTCTGCTGTGCGATTTCGAATTGCTGTTGTCGTTTGTCTTGGCATCATACGCAAGAGTGTCAACAATTCTGTCTGCAAGCATAAGCGGACCGTTATCATCAATACTCACACAGCGCCAAAGAATCGAGGCGTTATTATATGTTCCCATTTTGACATAATCGCCCACTTTAATATCAGGCTTTGACGCCGCCTGAGCGAACATAGGCAACAGCGAAACAGCCATGCACATCGTAAGCAATACTGCCGTCAGTTTTTTTACCATTAACTCAATCCTTTACCAAATATATTTGCTTTAATTATATATGACTTGGTTATAGATGTCAACACATTTATCGTTAAACTTTTGTCAATTATGGCAGCTGCCTCTCATAATAAAATGCTTTCCGCAGCGTTAACATTCACGCTTTCCTTTTGCCGCTTATATATGACGAAAAAAACGTCTGATTTGCCCTTAAATGCAAAAAAACACCCTCCACTTTCATTTAAAAAGCAGAGGGTGCTTAACATGGTTAAAAACAATTCACTTGGCCGCAAAGGCCGCAAGTATCAGCTGCAAATTGAGCTGATAATTTTTTCCGCGTCAAACGGCTCGCCGAAATGATTTTTATAATCCGAATTTAATATATATACCGTTACCTTATCGCTGCTTTCCGCTACGATACTGAAATATGACGAAGACTGCATTTCAAATTTGTCTGTGTAATTACAGTATTTATATCGGTAATCGCCCTCGGTTCCGTCTGTATATTTAATGTCTTTTCCGCCGACCGAGGTCTTCCTTAACAGTTCTTTTTCAAGCCTTTTCTTAATAAGCTTTCGCGAAGCCGCCGTTCCGCCGGTATACTCATATACGGTAGCTGTATAATAGTTATAGCTGCCGTCGCTTTTAGAATAATTATCAACAGTATAATAACCGCTTAAAAAGCCGTTTGAATACAGCTCATCATCCGAACGCTCAGCCTCGTAATCAGCCAAATCGACAAAATTACCCAAGCTGTATTTGCTCTCGGCGGCTTCTTTATAGCTGCTCGTCTTTTCGCTGCCCGAATTTACAAATACCGCGGCAAAAAACGACACGGAGAAAACCACGCAGAAGGCCGCTATACATAATGAGCTTATCTTAAGCGCGGATTTTATTTTTGCGTCATTGACAAAAAAGTAAGCGATATAGCAAATTATTCCGGGTATCAAAATTATGCTCGGTATAATCAGAGCAAAGGTATCAACAACAATATATATCGGTGTTGTTGTTACTTGGCTTTTGACAAAAGACCAAAGAAACCCCAATGCCACCACTGCAATTAAAATGACGACGAGATTTTTAATTGATTTCTTTTTATCCATATTAACCCCCGCTTTTTATAAGTAACAGAATATGTGTTACTTCCGCAACATATTGTATGTATACAATATGTTATATTGTTTTTTTCGTTTTGTCAACAGCGGCTGCTTTTAAGAACGATAAAGGAAATTAAATGCACTTTACCGACAACCGAACACGGTATACTCTGCCGCTTTTATTGCGGCTTGTTCACACACAACGAAAATGCAAATAGCTCTAATTTTAATAGAAACTATTTTATGGGGGGCAACTTCGGTTCAGAGGAGGTGCATTTTGATTTTAAAGGGGGGTGCAACCACAGCATTAGGAGGTGCAACTATTGCCGATTGAACTACTATTTAGAAAAAAATATAGCTGCGCTATGCTATACAAACTGAAATTGTCTATTTCCGTTGCCATACCATTACATAATCTTTTTCACCGGTAGCTTCATCAATACCATTGTGCCGGATTTCAAACCCTTCTCTTTGATAAAAAGATATTGCCCGTGTATTTTTTTGATATACATTTAAGAGCAATGTGTTTCTTTTTTTCTTTACGTAGTTTAGCAAAATTTTACCTATACCTTGAGATTGCATTTCGGCAGAAACAAAAACACCTTCAATGTATTCGTCACTCAACCCTATAAAGCCCTGTATTTCCTGCTTATCCTCGTAAACATAGACTGTTGCCTGCAATAGCAGTTTTTTTACTAACTCAAAATTACTTTTCCAATATTGAGCAGAGATAAAATAATGTGACTTTATATTTGTATCCAACCATATATCTGCAACTTTATTTATATCCGCTTTTCGTAATTCTCTAATCATAACCGTGATGCCCCTTAAAAATCCGATTTGTCGAAATCATAGTACCATAATGCAGACTGACAAACAAGAAAATTCCGCCGTAATTTTATCATAATTACGGTGGAATTTTGGCGGAGAGTGAGGGACTCGGCTCACTTCGTTCGCCCTCGAGTTTGCTCCGCAAACTATCCTATTATAGACTTCTTTTGGCAAGACTTCGTCTTGCAAAAGATTGTAAGGGTTCGAATCCCTTTTTAATTTAAAGCAAAAACAGGACATAGCTTTTGCTATATCCTGCTTTTTTGGCGGAGAGTGAGGGATTCGGCTCACTTCGTTCGCCCGCGAGTTTGCTACGCAAACTATCCTATTGTAGACTTCTTTTGACAAGACTTCGTCTTGCAAAAGATTGTAAGGGTTCGAATCCCTTGCTGTCTTATCAACAAAAAAATAAAGGGTATAGCAAACGCTATACCCTTTATTCTTGGCGGAGAGTGAGGGATTCGAACCCTCGGTCCCGTTAGGGATTACCTGATTTCGAGTCAGGCCCGTTATGACCACTTCGATAACTCTCCGTATTCGGTTTTGTTAAGCTCAACAAAGAGCTTATATATTTTACCAAACGTACATACCTTTGTCAAATGATTTATTCAAATATTTTAATTTATTGCAATCAATAAGGGTTTTGTGCCTACGCAAAACGGATTTGCATGGTAAAATCCGTCAATGTTTGCGCAAAAACGGCGATTACAGCATCATTTCAGATAAAAAAGTCTTCTATCGGCACGGTAAAAGTAAAGGTGAACGATTTTATACGAGTGCATTATTGCATTCCGTATTTTGTCTTAATTCGTTCAAGAACCGAGCCTATAGGCTTTGCAAGCACTATTATAAATGCAACATTGGAAACTACATAGGTAAGCGTAACGGGCACAGCCGACGTAACAGCGGCAATATATCGCGTCAGATTAAACGTACCGTCATACCAAAGAGTTGTATAAATATCCATAAGCAAAGAATACAGCACTCCCGAAACGGCACTGTAAATTATTCTGAACACAAGACTCTTTTTAAGCTGCGGAGCGAAAACTCCGGCTATAAGCCCGACTATACCCCACGAAAACATCTGGAATGGTGTCCATGGACCCTGCCCAAAATAAAAATTCGATATTACGGCTGTCAGTGCACCCGTCATAAAGCCTGCCTGTGGACCGAAATACATCGCTGTTATTATAACGAGTGCCGTCACCGGTTTTACGCTGGGTGCCCACGCAAAAATAAGTCTGCCGACTGCCGACAACGCGACCATAACAGCTATTAAAATCATTTCCTTTGTACCGCTTTTTCCCTTTTCAAAGGCGAGAAAAAACGGAACGCACGACAACACTGCAACGCAAAGCGATATCCATGCATACTGTTTATCTTTAAACACTGTGGCACCGAGCAAAACCGCCGCAGGCACCAAAATGCACGGAAAAATATACGAAAGCCATTTTTTAACCATTATCTTCTCCGTTTCCGCGGCAGCACTCAGCCGCCTCTTCACTCGTTATCGCTGTGGGACAAAGCGGACGGGCTATGCGGTTCGCCGCCGTCGTATAAAAATTATTTTCGGCGAAAAACGAATTCGGCGCATCGGAAGAAATGATTTCGCCGTCAAAGAACAGCGCGCACCTATCAGCACCGACAGCGGCAAACTCAACATCATGCGTTACCATAACAACCGTTATTCCGTCCGATTTAAGTTTCTTTAATACATTCAAAAGCGAGGACTTTGAAAAGGCGTCAAGTCCCTTTGTCGGTTCGTCCAAAAGCAGTATTGCAGGCTCTGAAAGCAACATTTTCGCAAGGGCGCATTTTTGCTGTTCACCGCCGCTGAGGTCATAAGGATGCTTCGTAAGCAAATCCGTTATACCGAGTTTTTCGGAAATATCACGTATTTTTTCTTCGCGCTCTTCTTTTTTATACTCCATCGCCTTGAGCATTTCTTCGAGATCGCCCGAAACTGTATCCTTTAAAAACACCGTCTGCGGATTTTGCGGCAGATATGCAAGCTTCTTTCGGTACAGCGAATTGCCCTTATAATCCTTGATTTTTTTGCCGTCTATCTTTATTTTGCCGCGGTACGGCTTATTAAGACCCGAAATAACATTCAGCATTGTCGTTTTTCCCGTGCCGTTGCCGCCGAGAATACAAACTATTTCGCCGCGATCCGCTTTAAGATTTACGCCGCGCAGAATGTCGGGCAAATCTCTTTCATATCTGAACCAAACATTTTTAAGCTCGATTGCCGTATCGGTTTTATCGGAATATTCTGATTTATCACCGTCGGAAAAGTCTATATTCCTTTTGAAATTGAGTCTGAAAAACTCCTGCCCCTCTTTAACCGTAAGCGGGCAGACTTCGTCCGACGAGAGCAGATTGTAAAGCCTTACGGCACTCGGAAGGCCCTTGAGCATAGGATGCTCGGGATTTATTTTTTTTAGATTTTTGCCGACGGCACGCGGTGAATCATATAAAAGCACGCAGCCGTTTTCCATAAGCAAAACCTTGTCGGCTATCGGGAAAACGTCCTCAAGACGGTGCTCTACCAAAAGCACGGTAATACCGAATTCGGTATTCAGCTTCTTAAGCGTCGCTATAAAATCAGCCGCGGCTATGGGATCAAGCTGACTTGTGGGCTCATCTAAGATAAGCACCTTGGGTTGCATTACCATAACCGACGCAAGATTTAAAAGCTGCTTCTGGCCGCCCGAAAGCTCGTCTGTTTTTTTGCGGAACCAATCCTGTATGCCGAAATAGCTCGCCATCTCGCCCACTCTGCGGCGAATTACGTTTTGCGGCACGCCGAGATTTTCAAGACCGAACGACAGCTCATGCCAAACCTTGTCAGTAACTATCTGATTATCGGGATTTTGCCCGACAAACCCTATGGCACATGCACTCTCGCGAAGGCTGAGTGAATCGATGCTTTTCCCGTTATAGAGTATCTCGCCGCTCTTTTCACCTGCGGGAGCAAGCTCGTTTTTAATCAACTTTAAAAGGGTGGTCTTTCCGCAGCCCGTTGCGCCGCATATTACAGTAAAATCACCCTGCCCGATGTTAAGAGAAATATTGTGAAGCGTGTCTTTTTCCGCCTTGGGGTAACGAAAATTCAAATTTTCGATATGTAATATTTCCACTTTAAATTCTCCTTTACCTCAATAAAAAACGGAAGAAACGATAATATAAAAAACGAAATGTAAGTAATTAACGATTTTAACGAAAGGCTGATTTTGCCGAGCTCCGGATAAAATGTAAAATCGATGCTTCCGCTGCCGACGCCTATAAGTACGGCAGCAAAAAGCAATAATCCCGACAATAAAACCGCCGCGTCTCTCGCCCCGAATTTAAACAGCGAAAAGTTTGTTCTGCCGTGCAGACCGTATCCGCGCGCTCTCATAGATGACGACAGCTCCATGGAATTTTCAAGCGACCACGAAATCATCGCCGTAAAAACACGTATTCCGCCGCGTAATCTGTCAACATAGCTTTTTTGCGAATAAAGCCCCATTGCCTTTTGCGCTCTGCTCACATTTTTCATCTGTCTTTTAAACATCGGAACAAATCTGAGAGCCATGGAAAGCACAAGCGACATTTTCGGAATAATTCTGCCGAACAGATACAAGAATTTATCCTCGGTCATAATTTCATTATAGCACTTACACCAAAACAGCACTCCGACAACCATCACCGAGATAAAAACGCCGTAAACAACCGCTTCAAGCGTTACAGGGTTACCGTTCATAAAGAAAAGCGGAGTAACGCCGTTATGTGAAAACAGAGGATTTGTAACAGCCACAAGCAGAAAAAGCGGAAGATAAAAGCCCATATCGCTTAAAACAGCCTTTTTCCTCACGAGCATAAGCGAAAACATAATGCCGCCGAGGAGTGCTGTGAGCTGTATTACGGGATTCCATACAAACATAGCCGTTAACAGCACAGATATAAAATATGTAAAAGTAACAGCCGGATGATATCCGCCGAAAGCTTTCATCCCGTTTCATCTCCCATCCATATACAGCCGACGTCCTTGCCGAGATCGCAGGTATAGACCCATGCTATTCGGTCGCCGTCCTTCAGTTTGTATTTTGAGCATCCGTAATTCGGAAATTCGCCGTTCACCTGATACATCCAACCCGAAAGCGGTCCGCAGGAAAATTCGTACAGATAATTTATACCCTGAACGTATACGCTGCCATAGCTGTTTTTATCGGCACCCTGATACTCCATCTGTATTTTATTATACCTTACCGCCCTGTCAAGTATATCAAAAACGGTGTCGCCGGGTCTTAACACATATTCGGTTTCCGGCAATATAACGCCGTTTTGCGGCACGTATTTATCGGATTGCAGGACTTTGTCAAGCTCGTCGTAATTTTGAAGCACGGTATCACAGCGAATACTGATAAAAACCGTCTCGCTCTGCGGGGTTATATCGTCGATATGAGTAAGGTAGTACTCGTCGACGGACTGAATGTTTGTGCCGTGAATCAATACGGCTATTATCAGCGCCAACGACAGGAGCGCCAAAATATCTTTTTTCAATTATGACTCCCCTTCCGCGAGAAAAAATTACCGCATTTCGTCGTCTTCATCCTTATACATTGCCGCAAGCTCCTCCATTTCGAGAGTTTTTTTCATCTTACGGCGTCTGATTCTTATAATTATAAACACGGTAAGTCCTACCGCTAAAACAAACAGTACAACAGATATTACTATGGCGCGAACGATATTGTCAAGCTTTGTCTTTGTCTTGACGACATCCTCCCAACGCTCGATTTTTGCTCTGTCATATTCGCTGAGCGCGTTATAGCGTTTAACGATTTTATTCACCTTGCCCCTATCCTTGAGCGTGATTTTATCAAACGGATAAAGCTCGGCTTTAATGTCGTCGTTCAGCGAATCTATTTCCGCCTGAACCGCGGCAATTTGCTCCTTTGCCGAAACAAGCTTTCGGAGATATGCGTCTTTACCGTCAAAATCTTCACTCCTTTCGAGCTTATCAAGCAATGTTACAACCAAAACATACTGCTCCGTAGTGAGTTTTTCGGGCAGAGAGTCAACCATTGCACGGTCGGAATCGGTAAAATACAAAATGGCGTCGTCGTTTGCGTCATCATCCGAAAACACAATCACCGCGGTTTCACCCGCTATTTCCAAAACGTCTATTCCGCGTTTTTTGGCTTCATCGGACAAAGTCCAATAATTGCTCACGTAGCACCGCTCTGTTTCGGGCAACGAATAAAAAACCGCAAGAAGCTCGCGAAGCATTTGTTTATCGGTCTTATTGCCGATTTTAGAAATGTCGGAAGTAAGGTCGTTTATTCGCGATTTAAGCGCGGAGCTCTGCTCTTTTCTGAAATCGAAAAGAGTTCTCATACCGTTTTTTTGCCGCCAAAGAGATGCCATGGTATAAAGGGTCTGCTCCGACGCCATGGTATTTGATTTATCGGGCAAAGATGTGGGATTGTCGGGGTCGTAAGTAAACGAATGGACAAATCCGCCGTCCGTCATTCTGTAACGCATTATACCTTCAAAAAGGGTGTTGCCGTTTTTTATGAAACGGCTGTCCGAGAGAGGGGCGATATTAAGACTGCACAGCGCCACCGCCACCCAATCGGTACTCTCTACATTCTGAGTTCCCCAACTTTTGTAGTCGCCCGTGTCGAGTTGCAGACGTGAAAGGCACAAAACCGCTTCATCAACAACCTCGTGCACCGTTTTGCTCTCATCGGCGGACAACGCTTTTCTGTGATAAGAATATATTTTTTCGGAATTATAATATGGTGCGAGTGCCGTTATCGCCATAGCGGTAATATCGGGGTCTGCATCATCCGAGCTCAGGGCAAATCCGCCGTCGGAAAGCTGCTTTGAAATTATTTCAACGATTATATCGTCGCGGGTGTTGTACGCTCCGTCAGGCACGGTATAGCGCATACTGTCAAGAGTTATAAGCCCCCATATCCAGCCGTTTATGCCCTGTCTTCCGAGCGGCGTTGTCTTGCCGCGGTCGTAGGTTCCGTCCGCTATCAGATTTATCGGCGCGCCGTTTTCGTCGGTTCCGAAATTTGTCGGGTCGCCGCCCATAGCGAGAACGGCGAGTGCTATTCTGTGCCACTCGGTTGCCTTTGCGGCACTGAGCCTTCCGCTTTCGCGATAACGCTCCTCTACCCTGTCTTTTATGACCGCAAGGTAGCCCTCGTTGTTATCCTGTATTCCGAGTCTGCCGAGAGCTATGGGATACCAATCCCCCGGAGTAGTACCCGCATTTTCCAAATATTTATCGTTAATCAAATATCCGTCGGGTTCCGAGCCGTTATCGGCTTTTTTCCATGCGATAATACCGTCCGCGACGCTAAGGAAATTGTCGGACGTATACTCCTTATTCTCTTTTGCCGATACGATGAAAGAAATTGAGGATATAACACACAGGACACATAAAAACACCGAAATAACACGTTTTGTCATTTTTGGGAAGAGCTCTCCTTAACAGATTTTTCTTTTTCGCCGTTTTTGCGGCGTTTCTTTACATAAAACACAATAAAGCATACTCCGCCTGCCAAAACGATAAATGCCGATACCAAGCATATTACCGTGACAAGCGTTTTTGATTTTTTGTTTTCCGACAATGATACGGCGTTTTCCGTGCTCTCTTCGCTCTCGGAAAGAGCCTCTGAAGCTTCGGTTATCTCCTCCGTTTCCGCATCGGTCTCGGAAAAAGCGGATTCCTCCGCAGCCGAAGCCGCGACAGCGTCGGCAGACCCACCGGAAGCGGCAGCTGCCGCGCCGCCCGACGCATTCTTGCCGCCTAATGCCGCACCGGAGGACACATGAGCGCCGCTGCCGCCGACGGACAAAGGAGCATCCGCAGGAGCGGAGTTTGTTTCCGACCCCGGATTTTGAAGTGCCGAATTGATAGCGGAAACCGCGTTATCGACCGCGCTTTGCGAAGCGTCAAGCGTCTCGGCAACGGATAATGCCGCGGCGTATGCATTTTTTACATTTGAGCGCGTTATAAGACCCGAATAAATGGTTCTTTCTATTGCCTTTGTAAGCGAGTCCTTATTCGCCACTGAAAAATAGCCGGATTTCGGCTGATTTTCGACATTCGGAATTGAGGTTCCCATAGCACCGAAGCCGCCTATATCCGCTCCGTAGCCGAGAGTGAACTGTACTCTGACGATATCTCCGTCGGAAAGGTATGTATCGGCAAAACCGACATTCGGGAAAACGTTGTTGACGGAATACATCCAGCCCGAGCCGTTTGTTATTACAAATTCACCGAGATGGCCTTTCCAGTTTTTCTCATAATCGCCAGGGTCATAAAACGTCATTGTGCTTTTAAGATGCGGCACCAAAACAGACGGTATTGTCGGTGAAATTCCGAGTGCTTTCGGAGACGAAGCGGACGAGCTTCTCTGATAATTGTTATATCTCGCCGCAGACGCCGTACCATCGGCTACATATGCGAGGTAAAACGAAGAGCTTACGCTGCCGCCGTAATAACCCACATATCCGTTTTCGTTAAGCAGGCGCAAAAGCTGCTGAGCGGACGTCTCGCCCTCGTATATATTTACTTTTTGGGGATACACGAGATATCCGCAGCCTATGGTAAACATTTCGACGCTCCAAACAGCCGTGCCGATTTTTTCGCCCTGCCGCGCTTTCTCGTATTTAATGTGATATGTAAGCTGCTTTTTTCGCCCGCCGTCGGACGATGCCGAAACGACAACCGTGTTATCGCCCTCAAAGGTAAAGTTAAGGGTATAGCTTGATTTTTCGTTATCGTCCCATGTGGGCGAAAGCTTTTCGCCGTTAAACGTAACCGTCGCTTTTATTTTTTCGCCTGACGCATTTCTCGCCCATACGTCAAATGTCTTTTTGCTTCCGCGCTGAATTGTATTGTCGGAAAGCGTAGTTCTGAGCGTAGGGCCTGCCGCGGCAAAAACCCGAGACGACGGCAGAATAAGCAAAAAACACATAAAAAAGCAAATAAGAGCTCTTTTGGTTTTGTTTTTATCCGTGGTATATACCTCCCTTGCAAAATGAATCCGCCGATAATCGGCATTTTTCGGTTTAGTGTAAGCGATGTACCCGCCGGAGACAAAATGCCCCGTCGGGTACGTAATCAATCCGTCTTATTCTTCGTCCTTTTTGCGTTTGGCGGTAACAGCCATTGCCGCAGTAAAAGAAGAGAACATTAAAAATGCAACCGCCGCATTTCCGATTCTGCCTGTTTTGGGAATTGAAACGCCCTTAATATCCGTATCGGCGGTATTTCCGGAATTTGACGTATTCCCGTCTGTACCCGGTACCGACGGTACATTGACATTTCCGTTGTCATTGCTACCGAGTGACGAATCTGTCGGAATTTCGTCAAGTGCCGCCTTGGCTTTTATCAAAGCGGTATTCACTTCGTCCTTATTCTTCGCCGCACTTATATCAGCCATACCTTTTTCGAGAGCCTTGTTAAATGCCTCACGATTGAGTGTGTAATCCGAAGCGTCCTTGTAGCTCTCGAGCTGCTCGAGTGCTGTCTTTTTGGCTTCTTTGAGGCTTACTATTTCGGAAAGCTCTTTTTCGGCGTTCAAAAGCACATCAAGATTTGAAACGTACGGCTTTAAATCGTCGTCGAGATTGTCATATGCGTTTCTTGCCTCGTTTATTTTAACGCCGCTGTCCGCCGTTACATCGCCGATGTCGTTGATTTTTTCGACAACCTCGTTTACATCGTCGGCATCAAAAGTCTTTTGCCAATAAAGGATCGGATAGCCGCCGTTTACAAGAGAATATTCGTCTTTTTTGAATTTTTCGCCGAGAAGCGCGAGGAATTCGGGAGATTTCATAAACTCGGTTGTCTCGCCTGTGGTACTTCCGTCACCGTTTCCGATTCCGTTCTCTGTAACGGAAGAGTCATAATAGCATTCTTGGACCCTGTTATCATTTGTGAGCGAGCCTGCTATTGCGCCTGCCTGACCGTCGGATGCGGAAGTTATTTTACCTGCGTTATAGCAATTGACTATGGTGTGGCCGTCCTGAGCCTGTCCTACAATGCCGCCGAGTGCATAAATACCGTTTATGCTTCCGAGGTTGTAGCAGTTGTCTATGGTAACCTCAACCGAAGTATCACGTCTTGTAGTATCGAGATGTCCTACAATACCGCCTGTATGGCCGCTGCTTGCATAAAGCGAGCCTACGTTGCAGCAGCCCGTGATATTACTCTTGCCGCCGTCGCGCACTGTACCGACTATACCGCCCATGTAACCGCTGCCGTAAATATCGGCACCGTTCCAGCAGTTTATAAAGTCTGCGCCGTTACTCCATTTGGCGATACCGCCGAGGAACGAAGTGTATATATTTTCTTTGCCGATTTCGCCGCTTGCGACACCGACATTCTTAATTACGGCATTTTGGCAGACAGTTCCGAAAAGTCCGCCGCGGAGAGAAGTAAGATTGTCTATGACATATCCGTCGCCGTCAAATACACCGTCAAACTGATTTCTGTCAGAGCCTATCGGGGTCCAGTTGTCATAGTCGCTGAGGTCGATATTATCGGTCATTTCAAAGTAAACACCGGTAGTTGCCATAAGCTTGGTATTTACGTAATATGACAAATTGTAAAGGTCCTCTGCCGTGCTTATAAGGTACGGTGAAGTCTCGGAGCCCAAGCCCTCCCACGGGATTTTATCCTTTACCGTAACTGTTACAAAGGTCTTGAGTTTACCGCTCTTTATACATACCTTTTGAGTTCCGACTTCAAGTGAATCACCGGAAATTATCTCATAATCCGTTACGGGCTTTTGCGCTCCGTCGCTGTAATATGCGGTAACCTCCATGCCGGCAGCGTCAAAAGAGTCGCCGTCATAATATTCGGTCTTATCGGGTGCTTTTGTAACCGCGATAGAAGTGATGTACGGCGTATTTGAGTCAAGCTCTCCCTCGCCGCCGACAAGCTCTATTGCCGAAACAAGAGCCGAATAATTATTTACGTATCTGCGTTCGTTTTCGGGAACCGCACGGAATTTTGCGAGTGCGCTCTTTGCCGCAGACTTATAATTTGCGTCCGTCGGCAGAGGAAGAGCGTCTATGGCGCTTACTGCGTCCGTGATTGCCGCTTTGGTTTCCGCGCTCCAGTCGCCGCGCATATCATAAAGCGCTCTCATCTTATTTTCAAATCTCCAATAAGCTACGAGAGCGTAAGTTGCCTGATCGTTTGCCATACTGTTCCAGCCGTTGCCGACAACATGGCAGAAGCCGCCGTTTGTATCGCGGAATCTCAGAAGTCCGTCAAGGAGCGTTAAGCCGTCGGAGGTTATAAATCTGCTGTCCTTTTGGGGGTCGATTCCGACAGAAGTCAGCGCAACTATAACCTGAGCTATACTTTCGGAGTTATCGGTATTCCAGGAAGTAAAGCCCGCTTTATCGTTCATCATTGAGCCTAAGCGGTCAAATGCTTCGTCCACGCATTGACGAACCGTTTTTGAAACTTCGTCGCCCGAAATTTCATTTTTATATGTATACACGGTATCGTCATTGTAATAAGGAGCGAGCGCCTGTATTGCCATAGCGGTAATATCGACATCCGACGATGAACCGTAACCGCCGAGAACCCAGCCGCCGTATTTATTGCCGTCTACGCCGTCGGTAAGCTGCATTTTAAGTATTTCTTTTATGAAAAGCTCACGCTGATATGCGGCGTCGCTCGGAACCTCATACATACCGGTATCAAGAGCAATAAGACCCCATATCCAGCCGTTTATACCCTGTTTGCCGGGACCGCCCTTTACCTTGCAGTTATAGCTGCCGTCCGCGATAAGATTTATCGGCTGACCGTTATACGTTCCGAAGCTTGCGGGGTCGCCGCCGAGAGCCTCTATTGCAACAACTCCTCTGTGCCACTCGGTAGCCTTTACGCTGTGAAGTGTACCGCCGTTTTCGGCGTATGTCTTTTCGACGTATGACTTCATGGCATTGAGATAGTCGGTGTAGCCTGTGCCGTCGTCGATAAGATAAGTATATTTTCCGTCTACGGAATCGAAATATCCGTAACGACCCATAGCAAGTGCCATCCAGTCGGTAGCCGTAGAGCTGGCGCCTGACATATAGCTTTCATTGCCCAAAAGAGTGTCGGCGGAAGTGAGCCCCGCTTTGGTTTTTGAGCTCTTGACTGCCTCTTTAATGTAACCCGAAAGCTTTGCCGAAAGCTCGGTTCCTTCGCTGAACGAAGGACGAACGGGCTTATCTGCGGAAACAAGGCTTTCCCAAGCAAGCTTCGGATTTGTGTCGCCCGAAACAAATGCTGAACCGAGCATAGTATCGGTTATGGAGTCAACCTTTGCCGCACCGTCAA
>ENA-OUPZ01000731-OUPZ01000731.1-human-gut-metagenome-genome-assembly--contig:-NODE-731-length-19268-cov-4.849008_pt1 | contig 19268 bp, 16 predicted proteins | sample MGYA00237941_ERZ548813 | MGnify/ENA primary metagenome ERZ548813 (study PRJEB26490, sample SAMN05194712) | human gut metagenome | biome: terrestrial biome; feature: human-associated habitat; material...
CCGAGCGCTCTGTCTGAGCGTTAGCGAGTTTGCGCGAATGGCTGCTAACAAACGCGCGGGGCGAGTAGGAATCTGGGCGTGTTCTCGTAGCTGCACTGCTATCTGGATGCGCGTAAAGCAAGCAGAAGCTCATGTATTTTACGCAATATTAAAGATATCCTGCCATCAACAAGCTCGTCGTTCGGAAGTTCTAGGTGATAACCTGTCTGCTAGATACATCCATAATAATCACAAACTCGCTTTGCTCAGACAATGTGATTATTATGGATTACGCAGTCAGAACATCACCAAGTACTTCTGCGAGCTCCTGCAGGAAGTTGATGGCAGGATATCTTTTTATTGCCGTTTATACAGGTATCTATAGTTGCAGTGGCAGATGGTTGTATTATTATCTGACATTTTTTATAATTTTCATCTGTTTTCTATTATTTCAGTAATGGTTTTGTCTCGCATGTAGTAATGTTTTTATCACGCGTACATATGTCTTTTACACTCACCGATTTCACACCACTTATCCACATCTTCACAAAACAATTTTCATAGAAATCCCATTTTCCTCTACTACTTCACATATCTCCTGCACTTCATCCTCCCCGTTCACGGCTCTTCTTTTACTTTTTATACTTTTCACATCTCCAATATGTATATTTTGCTTATAATTATGCATAATATATTCCTGCATTTTTTCTTTTTTCAACGATGCTTATAGTAAAAAACAGCTACTTGTGTACGGTCACGGAGTTGCAATTTATCCAGAATTGAGCTCAGATAATTTCTCACTGTCCCTTCTCCCAGGTACATTTCCGCAGCAATTTCCTTATTGCTGTATCCATTTGCAACCAGACGGATGATTTCCTTTTCTTTTTCATTAATTTCACAGACACTATAATCAAAATTTTCCTTCTTTTGAATCAAATCCGGTATTTTAGACACAATTTCCTGTCCAAATACAGTTTGCCCGGAATACACTGCTCTCAATGCCGGCAAAATGCTTTCATAATCCTGTTTCAGCAGATACCCTTTTGCTCCCAGGCGTAACGCTTTCACAATATATTCATCATCAAGGAACGTTGTAAGAAGCAATATATTAGCCTTTGCGTCTGCTTTTAATATTTCAGCTGAAGCCTCGAGTCCATTCATATTCTTCATTCGAATATCCATTAACAAGACATCTGGCTTATATTCTGCATACAGGCATACCGCATCTCTGCCATCGGACCCTGTTGCCAGCACCTGTACGTCTTCATTCACTTCAAGGATTGTTTTCAAAGCCTCTGTAACCAGGCAGTCATCATCTACTATCACTATTTTCATTTCCTGTAAATCCTCATTTTTTCTGCTATTCTGCTCTATTTTGTTTCGGAATCACAACAAAAATACGGAATCCTTTTTCGCCATTGATCTGGAGATTTCCATTCAATGTATTTACACGTTCCTGCATATTTTTCAATCCGATTCCTGTTGTATTTTTGTCATAATCTGCGCAGCCTTTTCCATTATCTTCAATGCATAGCTGATATATTGCCGGATGCTCTCTCATAATAATTTTAATCTGTGTCGCAGAACTATATTTCATAGCATTCGATATAGCTTCTTTTACAATGCTGATAAAACAATATTTTATTTCTCTGGGTATTATTTCGGACATATCGTATTCAAATTCTACATTTTCCATCTTTATGTCCGTTATAATCCCCTTTATTGTTTCTTGAAGATTCACTGCATCATCATGAAGATCATGCACACTTGAGCGGATACTATCCATGGCAGAATTAAGTGAATTATCCAGCCCTTTTAAAAGACTATCCAGATTCTGATCCTTATTTATGGCTCTGGCGGCCCCGGTTAGCAGAATCGTTCTAGACAGCACATGTCCCACATTATCATGGATTTCTCTTGCAATTCGATTTCTTTCACGAAGCGTTGCTGCATAAATTTCGGAATTCTGTTTTTCTGCCAGCGCCTTATTTTTTTCTGACAAAAGAAGTGCTTTTTCTTCTCCTGAATCCACAGTTTTTCGTAATTCAATGTCCATTTTATCGTTCTTATAAGTTTTTCTTTCCAATATAGCCGCAAGCAGACATCCAACCACATATTTTGCCATTATTTCTATGTGCATATCCCCATATTTCCCCAGCAGAATTACCCCTGCCATACTTATGGCCAGTCCCATCTGCCAGTTTATTTCTTTTATCAGTGCATATATCAGAATCGGATAAAACATTTCTATTTCTGGCACTACAAGTACCATTAAAGCAAATACTGTACAAACCAAAACTTTTGTACTTTTTCCATGTATGAAATAGATTCCGCAAATCAGGATTACCGCCCAGAGAATCGCAAAAATCAGCGTCCTGTCAGGTTCTTTCCACAAAAGGACTATCAGACTATATATAAACAGTAGTCCCATATCCTGAAAATATCCCATATTCCTCCATTCTAAAGGTTTCTGCAAAAAATTTATTCTCTTTCATTGCCTGTCTTTTATTATGTTTTTCTTTTACATATTTATAATATAACACATTCCAGTATATTCAAAGTGACAAATGTAATCCTTTTTTTGTGACATCCTGCACTTGGTATTTCACACAATTTATCTTATAGTATAGTCAGGAAGAAACACTTGTCTGCTTCCGGTATTTATACATATCTGCCCTGTCAGATACTCATGATTTAAACTTTTTGTATGGAAGGAGTTATTATGATTCATATAGAAAATCTGGTAAAAAGATATGGTGATCTGGTTGCTCTGAATCATCTGAATCTCGATATTCATGAAGGAGAGATTTTTGGTCTGCTTGGCCCTAACGGTTCCGGAAAAACAACCGCGATCAACTGTCTCCTCTCTCTTTTAAAATATGACAAAGGAACGATCGAAGTCTTTGGCCAGCCTATGACCCCTGAGAGTTATCAGGTCAAACAGCAGATTGGCATTGTTTTGCAGAATGTCGCTGTTTTTGACGAATTGACAGTATATGAAAATATCGATTATTTCTGCGGTTTATATGTTTCTGATAAAAAACGCCGCAAAGAACTGGTCAATGAGGCAATTCAGTTTGTCGGGCTCGAAGATTACTGTAAAACCCGCCCCGGGAAACTTTCTGGCGGTCTGCTGCGACGGCTGAATATTGCTTGCGGTATCGCTCACAAGCCTCGTCTGATCATTATGGATGAGCCTACCGTTGCAGTTGATCCGCAAAGCCGTAATAAAATTCTCGAAGGTATCCAGAAACTGAACGAACAGGGTTCCACTATCATTTATACTTCCCACTACATGGAGGAAGTAGAACAGATCTGTACCCGCATCGCAATTATGGACCACGGACGGGTAATTGCATCCGGAACCACTGAGGAACTGAAGAAAATGATCAAAACAGGCGAAACGATCACAGTGGAAGCAATTCTTCTCGAAGAGAAACACCTTCAGGATATCAGGAATCTTTCTCATGTTTTTGATGTGCATTATGAAAATCAGATTCTCTCTCTCCGCTGCACAGGTGCTCAGCATAATCTGATTCGTCTTCTGAACTACCTTCAGAGCCAGGACATTACTTTTGGAAGAGTCTTTTCAGAACTTCCAACTCTGAATGATGTCTTTCTGGAGATTACAGGAAAACAGCTTCGTGATTAATATTTATGTATATTTATACATAAATATGCATAAATTCACAGAAAGGATTTTTTATGCTGCATTTAATAAAGTATAATCTTCTGGTTAAATTACGTAACTTTAATATGACCTTCTGGCCGCTTGTTTTTCCTCTGATTCTTGGTACCTTCTTCTTTTTTGCATTTGGAAACCTGAATGATGCAGATTTTGAGACCGTTCAGGTAGCTATGGTGCAGGAAACCAGTCCTAATCCACTGTTCAGCTTTTACATAGAACAGGTTAAAAAAAGTAATTCAGATCTGCTGAACATTCAGGAGATGGATGAATCTGCAGCGCTTACTGCTTTAAAAAGCAAGAAAATCTCCGGTATCTATTACAATGAAATGACTCCGTCTCTGACCGTCAATGCCCATGGTATCCCGGAAAGTATCCTTCAGTCTGTTCTGGAAAGTTACAATAACAACCTGCACACGATACAGAATATCCTGAAAAAACATCCTTCCGGAATTCTGGAAGGACTTTCACAGATGGCAGATACCCGCGATCTTGTACAGGAACTTTCCCTGGGTGGAAAAACGATCGATGGTAATTCGCAGTTTTTTTACGCTCTGATCGCCATGGCATGCCTGTATGGATGTTTTATCGGCTTTGGCGCCGCGATCACGTTACAGGCCAATTTAACAGCTCTGGCGGCAAGACGTTGTGTTACTCCCACCCATAAACTCAAACTGATTTTATCCGAGCAGATTACTTCCTTTCTGCTCGGATATACCGATGTAATTATTTTACTCATTTATCTCAGGATCATACTGAAACTGGATTTTCAGGGACAAATAGGAAAAATGCTTATCATTTCACTGTTCGGAAGCCTGATCGGTGTTTCTGTGGGGCTGTTTGTCGGAAGTCTCGGCAAACTGAGTGAAGGTATAAAAGTTGCTGTTATCCTTGCGATTTCCATGGTCTGCAGTTTTCTTGCAGGACTCATGAACAGTAACATGAAAGATCTCGTAGAAAAACATGTTCCGATCATCAACCGCATCAATCCTGCTGCCCTGATTTCGGATGCATTTTACTGTATCAATGTTTACAATGATACAGCCCGCTATTACCGCAATCTTGTCACACTTGCAGTCATGAGCGCTGCTTTTGTTATGGCTTCATTTTTACTGATCAGGAGGAATCGCTATGACAGTATTTAAAGGCTATATGAAAATATTAAAAAAGAATATCGGTCTGGTGATCATATATCTGGTTATTTTTTTCTCCGTTGCCATGGCTCTTCAGGCAGCTGCCAGCAAAGAGCATCTGGAAGATTTTGAAAAAGCGCGAGTGGATATTGCCGTTGCAGATAATGATCAGAGTACTCTTTCTCATGCTTTAACAGACTATCTCAAAACAATCCATAATGTTTCTGAGATTTCCAGTGATCCTTCTGTTATGCAGGAAGAGCTTTTTTACAGAAATGCAGAATATATTGTACAGATTCCAAAAGATTTCTATAAAACTTGCATTGTACAGGATAACCCTATTTCCGTCACAAAGATTCCCGGATCCTATACTTCATTTTATGTAGACCAGCAGATCAATGCATGGCTGAATAATGTGCGCACATACATTGCTTCTGGTTTTTCTCAGAAAGAAGCTGCAAAAGCCGCTCTGGAACAGCCTTCTTCCAGGGTTTCCATGTATCAGGACACCGAAACCACTTCCGAAACACCGGCATATACCTATTATTTCCGTTATGTTCCCTATCTGTTTCTGGCTGTTCTGTGCTATTCCATGGGCTATATTCTTCTTGCTTTTCAGAAAGAAGATATCCAGAAACGTATGCAGGCTTCATCCGTTTCCATTCGCCGGCAGAACCTTGAAGGACTGCTTGCCATGTTTACGATCGGAGTCGGTTTATGGCTGATCGCCGTCACAGGTGCAATTGTCATGTATCAAAAAGATCTCCTGGCTTCCGGTGTTCTGACCTATTATCTCCTGAATACCTTTGTGATGATGATGGTCTCGCTGTCTCTGTCTTATCTGCTCGGACTTTTTGTAAAAAACAGTAACATGCTCAATGGACTTTCCAATATTGTTTCTCTTGGCATGTGCTTTTTGTCCGGTGTTTTTGTACCAATGAGTGTTATGGATAAAAAAGTACTTAAAATAGCACAGTTTCTTCCAGTCTACTGGTATGAGGACATCAATGAAACGCTCGCCAGATATCATAGCGTTTCCGGCAATATTGCCACAGATATCTGGAAATCTCTGGGAATCGAAGTTATGTTTGCTCTGGCATTTGTTGCTATCATTCTGGCTCTTTCGAAATATAAACGGCAGAAGTAGGGCAATGTACCCTCACTTCTCCAGAAAAAAAGAACTCATGCTCTTGTGTTATTCATCACATTTTACTGTGAAAATCAACATAAGCATGAGTTCTTTCTTTTATCCTTTTTTTCAAGTCGAACAGTCCGCTCTGTCAGAAGAAGATTCCAACCTGTTCCAGAAACTGTTCCGGTGCTTCTACATGTGGAAAATGTTTTGTTTCTTTAATCATAACAGCTTCTACCGATGGATTGACATTCTGATATGCTTCTATGATTGCTTCCCCATTGTTCTCAGCTTCACCTTCAACAATATAAAGACTGTTATCGATTTCTTTCAGTCCACGGGTAATATCAATATTCATATATTTAGATGCTTTATTTGCATAAACATTCTTTGCATAACAGCCGCCTCTGTGCGCTGCCTCATAATATGCATCCTGCAGGTCTCTGTCCGGATGGAACGGATCAAATGCATAATTCTCAATGAATTCGTTATTAACAGCATCTCTTGATACGACCATGTGATAAACCAATGTTCCAAACACCGGAATTTCCAGACATCTGCGGAGAAGTTTTTCTTTCTTTCCAGGCATCTGTTTCAGACTTGAAAGACTGACCGGATTTACCATCATAATCTTGTTGAACAGATCTTTTTCATTGTGACATGCCATCACAACAAAAGATACTGCATATCCGTTCACGATAACATCTGTCTTCTCTCCGATCACATTTTTAATAAAATCGCAGATGGCCTGTACATAAACAAAGTTTGTATAAGTTATTCCTGACTTCTCAGAACGTCCGCATCCCGGAAGATCCAGGTTATAGACCGTATGTTCCAGTGCAAGATCATCCTCGATCTTACCCCACTCATATCCGGAACCACCCGGAAGCATATCATGGATCAAAAGGATCGGGCTTCCTTTGCCTTTTTTTGTATAATAAATATCACCAAAGCGCCAATGATAATAGTTTCTTACATCAGTGTCCAGCATTTCCTTCAGACAGGCGGATGCTGCAATCACTTTATTTATAATATGAATAGTGGCAGTTGTTGTCATAACCAGTGCTGCTGCAGTCAGCAGACGTTTGCTGTGTTTCTTCATGTTCTACCTCCCTTTTTCCATCACCTGAATGTCTATATTATACGATAAAAAAGGTCTTTTTACAATCTATAACATAGAAAGAAGTTTCTCTACATCTTCCATTCTGGTTGCCCAACTGGTTGCAAATCGGACTACCGTATGTGTATCATCCTTCTTCTCCCAGAAGCTGAACTGGACATCTTTTTTTAATTCTTCCATCTTACGGTTCTCCAGAACAACGAACTGCTGGTTGGTCGGTGAATCAATGAAGAATTTATAATTTTTTTCCTTTAAACCTGCTTTGAGTACTTCTGCCGTTTCGATTGCGTTCTTGCCAATCTCAAGATAAAGGTCATCTGTGAAAAGTGCATCAAACTGTACTCCAAGAAGTCTGCCTTTAGCAAGCAGGGCTCCATGCTGTTTTACTCTTGTAAGAAAATGCTTTGGCATACTGTTTCCAGTAAACACAACAGCTTCTCCGCATAAAGCACCCGCCTTGGTTCCTCCGATATAAAATACATCGCAAAGCTTTGCAATATCCTGTAAAGTCACATCTGTTTCTTTGCTGACCAGTCCATAGATCAGTCTGGCCCCATCCATAAAAAGGGGAAGCTTATATTCTCTGCACACTGCTGAGATTTCTGTCAGTTCTTTCTTTGTATACAGGGTTCCATACTCTGTTGGATGGGAAATATAAACCAATCCCGGAAATACCATATGCTCATGATTCTCATCTCCGTAAAAAGTCTCAACCAGATTCTTAAGATCCGCTGCATTGATTTTCCCATTCTTTTCTGGAAGTGTCAGGACTTTATGACCGGTAAATTCAATCGCACCGGCTTCATGTGTACTGACATGTCCCGTCTGAGCCGCTACAACGCCCTCATACGGCTGTAACATCGTATCAATGACAATCTGATTGGTCTGCGTGCCGCCTGTCAGTAAAAAGACTTCTGCGTCCTCACAGCCACATGCCTTCTTGATCTTTTCTTTTGCTTCTTCACAGTAATGGTCGGTTCCATATCCAGGAAGCTGCTCCATATTGGTATCGATCAGGTGCTGAAGGACTTTTTCATGTGCACCTTCTGAATAATCATTTAAAAAATATAACATCTCTGATTCCTCGCTTATTGTAAAATCGACTCTATTTTATCACCAGGAAGATTTTTTTACCACTGGCAAACAAAAAAATACCCCGCGAGCAACTCGCGGGGCAGGTTCGTATGAATTTAATTTTCTTCTGTAGCTGTATCGGATGTACTTTCTTCGGCATCTTCTGTATCCGGATTCACCATCTTCTGGTAAGCTTCATCCAGATCTTTTACATTCATTTTGTTCACCAGATAAACTTTATCCTCAACTACTGCCGCATAGAAGTTTGTATCATATTCATAATACTTCACCGTAGTTTCTTTTCCGTCTGTATCTTTAAAGATAAAGGTATATGCCGGATTTCCTTCTGGAGTATACTCCTCAGTAAGACGTTCCTGTGCGGTCATGTTGATAAGTTTATTGTAGAAAGTCGTGAATGTGGATTCATCAAGGTCTTCGCCATCTAACTTGTAAGTTGTTGTAGTAGTCTCTTCCTCATCATCAGAAGAACTTTCATCAGAGGAGTCTGTATCTGTGGTATCTTCATCTTCTGCCTTTACGGTTTCCGTTACAATGTTTATTGTATGATCTCCGTCTGCGCTCTGTACTTCCAGTGAATCCAGATCATTGGAAGAAACATAGCTTACTGTCAGGTTGTAGAAATCAGACATTGTACTGTCGAGGATATCTGTCAGAGAATCTTTCGTGATCGTGTAAACTTCTTTGCTGTCATCTACTTTCACATAACGGTCATCGCCGGTCTCATCTCCCACATAAATGGTAAGCGTCTTCTCTACCGTCTGTGTTTCCTGTTCTTCCTCGGTATACTTCACAGTGATAACTGCATACGGATCGTCAAATCCATACTTAGAATCGTCGGTGCAGTTATAATCTACAAATTTATCGTATGCCAGAGATCCGACTGCCGATGTCACAGTTCCTGCTTTTGTAGTATCTGCCTTCTCTGTAGTTTTACCATCAGACACATTCCAGAACAGATTGTCTGCATCCTGTGTAAGCTCATAACTATTCTCTTTATCTACTTTAACATCTGTGATCGTAGCAGATGTTACGGATGGAAATGTGCCACTCTCCGCAAAATCATACAAAGTTCCCATAAAAGGCTCTATTGAGCTGCTGGATACCAGATAAACATTTTTATCATCATCCTCTTTTTTCACATAGTACTGATTATTTGAAGATTCCATTCCAATCTGAAGACTTGTATCACCATCAGCTGTTGTCAGCGTAATGGTATTCTGCGGATTATCCAGATCATACTGACTCATATCTTCCACATCGGAAATCTCCTGGTCAGCAGTCAGGGATGCAACTCCCTTGACTGCACTGTCAACCGTGTCCTGATTCACCGGAAAATTCGCATCAGATTTTTCTGTCCAGCTATCATCTTTTTTATCAAATTCTACTTCATTCTGGTCTGCGGTAAATGAAACTGCTGTTATATCATCTGCCTCCAGACTTACCAAATCTACGCTTGTGTCATTCTCTTCAGTTTCTTTTTCTTCCTGTGAGGTAACATAAAAGTTTACGCCTTCATACGCTGCACACAGCACTCCCAATACGACTACTGCCGAAACCAGTTTGACTGTTTTTTTCTTCATTTATGCCTTTCTCCTTTTCAGCCATACCATAAATCCCATTACCAGGAAGACTACCGGGATGATTCCCATTACCATGATCTTCCAGAAGCTTACATCGTAAGCAGTCAGTGTCAGATAAGAAATCTGCAGGTTCTTGGACGGAACAGAAATTGTTGATGTCTCATCCGAACTGCACATCCAGCTCAGAGAACTCATGATCATCTGCTCATTTCCACCGGATACCATCTGGTTGATCTGGCTGTCCATCAGATTTGAAGAAGTATAATAAACGATCTGTGTCTCTTTGTCATCATCCAATGTTTCTGTGATACTTACACCAAGATCAAACGGACCATCAATATCATCATCGGTTTTTTCAATCGCTCCACTATTGACATCCACTTTGGAATAAGCACTGTCAGAAGTTGTCAGAAGACTGTTGATCGTAACGGTATCTCTGACATCATCTGTCTTCTTGATTCCCTGTGCATAAGGCATCAGAACATAATAACCTTTGGATGCAAAATCAGAGACTGCATCGGTGCTGTTGACTGTCGGTACCAGATAATAAGGCATCTGCGCATAATGCTGTGAATCGCCTTCAATTACAATACCCTCTGTTCTCTCTACTCCATAGTTCTTGAGAACTGCATCAAAATTATCCATGGATTCTTCTGTATAATCAGAGAAGATCATAGCTTTTCCGCCATTTTCAAGATAATCAATAATCGCATCTTTCTCAGATTCGGAAATATCGGAAGTTGGTGCGTTGATTAGCAGGCACGCAGCATCATCCGGGACACTTTCTTCTGTGATCAGGTTCAGAGATTTAATATCAATATTTGCTTTCTGGATATCTTCCTGAAGAGTAGAATCCAGGTCTTTTTCACCATGTCCATCCAGTGTATAAAGAACCGGAAGGTCTTCGGAAGTTACATAGGAAATAGCACTGTCGATCTGTCCTTCTCCATCGAATCCTGTCGTTGTGGACTGATACGTATTATAATCAATCGAAGATTCATAAATACTGCTGTAATTTACAACTTTGCTTCTGTCACCACATACCACGATCAGACTGTTTGCAGCAACATCATCACTGGTATATTCTGACGTAAATTTCGGATTTACAACAGGATCTTTCTGTTCTACTTTAATATGATCTGATCCTTCTTCATATTTCTCAAGTAACTTTTTAATCGTTTCATCTTCAGAGCCGCTCTGTACGACCTGATAAATCGTTACATCTTTATCCAGTTTTTTCAGGAAGTTCTTTGTATCATCAGTGATACTGTAAAGTTTCTGAGCACTGACATCCACTTCTGTATATTTGGATGGAAGGGAACCAACGATCATATTGACTACAAGAACGATTACGATAAATACTGCACTGATCACAACGCTGTAAGAACCGTTCTTGATGTATTTTTTATTCATGGAATCCTTTATTTTCTGTTTTAAAGGTTTCTTTTCTTTTTTGGCTGTCTCTTTTGCCGGATTTTCAATCTTATCTGCTTTCTTTGCTTTCAGTTTTTCCGTAAATTTCATTGTCTCCCACCTCCTTAATTCCAACGTCTCTTGGCAATCGACTGTACAGTCAGAAACAGGCAGACTGCAATCACAGACAGGAAATACAAAATGCCTTTGACATCAAAGATTGCATTTGCAAAATTGTCAAAATGGCTGCTCAGGTTGAAGATATCCAGAATTTTCTGGATTCCACCTGAGAAAAAGCTGGAATTTACAACATAAACAATGACAAGTGCGATCTCCCCAACTATACAGATGACTGCTGAGATCAGGAAGTTTTTGATCATTGTATAGATTATGATCGCTGCTGCCAGAATCAGAAGTCCAAATGTAACACAGGTAGAAAGTGCTCCTTCTGAGAAGAAAGAGGAAATTCCATTCATCATATAAAAAGCAAACAGAATAACAAATGTCAGTACTGCCGCAATTACCTGACTTTCTGTCAATGAGGAAATAAACACACCAATTGCAAGATTTGCACATCCCAGAAGGAAAAATCCAAGGATCGCAGTGTATGCTGCTCCCAGAGATACTGTTCCGAATTTTGTCATGAGCAGTGGATACAGACACATAATCAGCATCGGAATCGCAAAGATCGTAACCAGTGCAAAATATTTACCAAAAACAATTTTTTCAATAGACACCGGTGCTGTAAGAAGCAGCTGATCTGTTTTCTGTTTACGTTCTTCTGCAAGAACTCGCATTGTAAGGATCGGCACACTGATCAGAAATACAAAGGTCAGTGCACTTAATGTGTACTCAAAACGAGGATATGCTGCACCAAGCTGATATGCCGAAAAATAAATACCTGTCAGAAACAGGATAAAAAATATGAACAGGTAACCGATCATAGAAGTAAGGTAACTTCCCAGCTCCCTTTTATATACTGCGATCATTTATTTTCCCCCTCCTTTTTGTCTGTCTCTTTTTCGTTCTTTTTCTTCTTATCATCTTCAGTCAGTTCAAGGAAGATTTCCTCCAGAGATACTTTCTTCGACTGCATTTCCAAAATTGGGCAGTGTGCATCTGCCATTTTGAAGAACACCTCTTCACGGATATCCATATCCTCTTTTGTAGAAAGCATTACATTCCATGCATGTTCTTCCTTTGCATCCTCTATCTTAATATCTTTGATATCACTGATCTGTCCAAGTGCAATGCGAATATGATCTTTATCACCTTTCACAAGCAGATTTAAGGTATTGGAACCTTCTGCAAGTTTACCAAGGTTTTCCGGTGTATCACTGGCAACCAGTTTTCCATGAGAAATGATCAATACATAATCGCAGACAGCACTGACTTCTGACAGAATATGCGAACTTAAAATAACCGTATGTTTCTTCTTAAGGCTCTTGATCAGATCACGGATCTCAATGATCTGTTTCGGGTCAAGACCTACGGTTGGCTCATCCAGAATGATTACTTCCGGATAACCAAGAATTGCCTGTGCAAGTCCAACTCTCTGTCTGTAACCTTTGGACAGATTCTTGATCAGACGGTTTTTCATATCGGTAATCTTTACCATTTCCATGACTTCTTCTACCATGGATTTTTTTTGATCTTTTGGGATTTTTTTGAGATCAGCAACGAAATTCATATATTCGCCTACTGTCATGTCGAAATAAAGAGGCGGCATCTCCGGCAGATAGCCGATGCATTTTTTTGCCTGCTCCGGTTCATCCAGTATGTCATGACCATCAATGGTTACCGTTCCCTCCGTAGATGCTATATAACCAGTAATCATATTCATAGTCGTAGATTTACCAGCTCCGTTTGGCCCCAGAAAGCCGTAGATTTTGCCCTTCTCGATTTTAAAAGAAAGGTGGTCAACTGCCGTATGGTCTCCATAGCGTTTGACCAGATTGTTTACTTCAATCACAAGTCTCTCCTCCTTTTTCTTTAAACAGAATATTGTATTCTGCAAATATTTACAAAATAAAAGATGCCTCCAGGTGAAACAGAGATAGGGGGTACCTGGAAGCATCTTCCATCATGAGCCGGCTTTAACGTCTGCTCTGAAAATATTCTATGAGGAAGTTGTGATAAAAATTGGATAAATCTGTGATGATTTTGTGAAAATAAAACGTATTTTTGAAATAGTTTTTCTAAAAACAGTTTCTGTTTATGAAAGAGGCTCTTTCAGTGGTGTTCCTGCCTTACGCGGATAGCGGCCCGGTGTTGGTTTCATTTTCTCGATCACAACGAGAGAACGCTGGATTTCAGAATCCGGAAGATTAAAATAAACCACATCCTGAATCTTGCCGCCGAGGATCTTAACTGCTTTTTCTGCCTGCTGCAGTTCTTCCTGAACCGTGCCAGACTTGTAAGAAATAAAATTTCCGCCCACTTTTACATATGGAAGACAGTACTCAGACAACGTAGCCAGATTGGAAACCGCGCGGGATACGCACAGATCATACTGCTCACGGTATGCTTTATTTTTGGCAAATTCTTCTGCCCTGCCATGAATTGCAGTAATATTTTCCAGTTTCAGAAGAGCAAATGTTTCTTCGAGAAAATTAACTCTCTTCTTCAATGAGTCAAGAAGACAGGCTTCCAGATGCGGAAACGCAATCTTAAGTGGTACTCCCGGAAATCCGGCTCCTGTTCCGATATCCATAATTTTGCTGACTTTTGTCATATCTACTGCCTTCACACAGGCAAGACTGTCCAGGAAATGCTTTACCAGCACTTCCTGAAACTCGGTAATACCAGTCAGGTTCATGACCTTGTTTTTTTCCGCCAGATATTCATAAAAAGCAATAAACTGCTGTTTCTGTGTATCATTCAGAGCAATTCCGAGTTCTTCACATCCTTGCTCCAGTACTTTCAGATCATAAGACAATATTATATCCTCCTATTCTCAGGAATTTGAATTTCTTCTGTATTGTTCAAGATAAACCAGCAGTACAGAGATATCCGCAGGAGATACGCCTGAAATACGAGATGCCTGTCCGATAGAGATTGGACGGTATTCTTCCAGTTTCTGCCTTGCTTCGATACGAAGACTGCCAACCTTTTCATAATCCAGGTCTTCCGGAATTTTCTTTGCTTCCAGTTTTTTGAACTGCTCTACCTGCTTCAGCTGTCTCTTGATATATCCTTCATATTTCAGATTGATCTCTACCTGCTGCTTCACATCCCATGGAAGCTCCGGTCTTTCTTTGTCAATTGGTGCCAGATCTTCATAGTTCAGTTCCGGTCTGCGGATCAGTTCTGCAATCGTTGTTCCGGATTTCAGAAGTGTACTTCCTTTTTCTTCCAGCAATTTCTGGACCTCCGGTGTTCCGCCGATCGTTGCATGTTCGGTACGCTCGATTTCTTTCTGAATTGCCTCTTCTTTTCGAAGAACTGCCTGATATGTTTCTTCATCGATCAGACCAACCTGATATCCTTTTTTACGGAGACGAAGATCTGCATTATCCTGTCTCAGCAGAAGACGATATTCTGCACGGCTTGTCATCATTCGATACGGTTCATGGTTTTCTTTTGTAACCAGGTCATCGATCAGTACTCCAATATAAGCTTCGGAACGGTCCAGAACCAGCTGTTCCCGGCCTTTTACCTCCATGGCTGCATTGATTCCGGCAATCAGCCCCTGTGCTGCTGCTTCTTCATATCCGGAGCTTCCGTTAAACTGTCCGCCACTGAACAGGCCTTTGATCTTTTTGAATTCCAGCGTCGGATACAGCTGCCGTGGATTGATGCAGTCATACTCAATTGCATAGGCGTTCTTAACAATCTTTGCATGTTCCAGTCCCGGAACAGAATGGTACATTTCATCCTGTACATCTTCCGGAAGAGAACTGGACATACCTCCAATATACATTTCATTCGTATAAAGTCCTTCTGGTTCAATAAATACCTGATGACGTTTTTTATCTGCAAAACGAACGACCTTGTCCTCGATAGATGGACAGTATCTCGGTCCGGTACCTTCAATCATACCGGAATACAATGGCGAACGGTCCAGATTATTACGGATGATCTCATGCGTTTTTTCGTTTGTATAAGTCAGCCAGCAGGACTTCTGCTGGATCTGTACAGACTCCGGATCCGTTGAAAATGAGAATGGAACTACTCTTTCATCGCCAAACTGCTCTTCCATTTTGGAATAATCGATCGTATTTCCGGCAATTCGTGCCGGTGTTCCTGTCTTGAAGCGGAACATCTCGATTCCAAGCTCTTTGAGTGAATCTGTCAGATAATTGGCCGCCTGCAGTCCATTTGGTCCGGTATAATTGCTGACATCACCGTAGATACATCTTGCTTTCAGGTACGTTCCTGTGCAGAGTACAACTGCCTGGCAGTGATAAACTGCACCTGAATAAAGCTGCACTCCTGTAATTTTGCCTTCTTCCACGAGGAGCTTTGTGACTTCTCCCTGTTTAATGGTCAGATTTTCCTGATTTTCCAAAGTCTTTCTCATCTCTGTGCTGTAGGCCTGTTTGTCTGCCTGTGCTCTCAGTGAATGAACTGCCGGTCCCTTGGAACTGTTCAGCATCTTTGACTGAATAAAAGTTTTGTCGACATTTTTTCCCATCTCTCCGCCAAGCGCATCCAGTTCTTTTACCAGATGTCCCTTGGAGCTACCGCCGACATTCGGGTTACATGGCATTAAGGCAATACTGTCTACGCTTACCGTAAACATTACTGTATCCAGCCCCAGACGTGCACAGGCAAGTGATGCTTCACAGCCTGCATGTCCCGCTCCTACTACAACAATATCACAGGTTTTTTCCAGTGTTTTTGTCTCCATTATTTATCTTCCCTTCTTATTTACCAACGCAGAATTTGCTGAAAATCTCATTTACAAGGTCTTCTCCCACAGATTCACCCACGATGCGTCCAAGACTCTCGTACGCATTCATCAGGTCAATGGAAAAGAAATCCTCAGACATTCCCATAGCAATACTGTCCATTACAAGCTTCAGGCTTTCCTTTGATTCTTCAAGTGCGGCCTTATGACGGGCATTTGTAATATATACCTCATCGTTAAAGGAAAGCTCTCCATGGAAAAACATCCTCTTGATCTCATCCTCCAGCTGACTGATTCCGGTTTCTTCCACAACAGATACCGGAATGACCGGGCTTCCTGTTTTTTCCTTTAATTCTTCAATATCAACAGCCGCCTCAAGATCTGTTTTATTGTAAATTACGATACTCTTCCGTCCGGAAAGTAATTCCATGATCTCGCGGTCATTATCATCCAGCGGCAGTGAAGAATCCACAACATAAAGGATCAGATCTGCGTTTTCCGCCATTTGTTTTGCCTTACCGACTCCGATCTTTTCGACAACATCTTCCGTTTCACGGATTCCGGCGGTATCGATCACGCGAAGCGTGATCCCGTTCAGAGAAATATATTCCTCCAGAATATCTCTTGTCGTTCCGGCAATTTCTGTAACGATTGCCCGGTCTTCTCCAACCAGAAAATTCAGAAGAGATGACTTTCCTGCATTTGGTTTTCCAAGGATAACCGTCTTGATTCCTTCCTGTATCATTCTTCCATCGTCCGCTGTTTTCAACAGTTCACTGATATTTTCACTCTCTTTTTCCACAATTTTCTGCAGTTCCTGTGGATAGTCTGTGAGGTCAAAATGTTCCGGATCATCCAGTGCCGTTTCTATATATGCAATCTGGTGAAGCAGTCTTGCACGAATTTCTTTAACAGCCCGCTGTACAGAACCCTTTAACTGTTCGACAGAACTTTTGAGTGCCATGGAATTCTTTGCCTGAATGACATCCATAACTGCCTCTGCCTGAGACAGGTCCAGCCTTCCGTTCAGAAATGCTCTTTTTGTAAACTCTCCCGGTTCTGCGATCACCGCACCATTTTTTAGAACAGTTTCCAGAACGCGTTTCATGGCATATACACCGCCATGACAATCTATTTCTACGGTGTCCTCACCCGTATATGTGTGAGGTCCTCTCATGATCATAACCAGTACTTCATCTACAACTTCTTCTCCATCATAGATAAATCCATAATGAATGGTATGGCTGACGACTGTACGAATATCTTTTTTTCCGTTTTTGGAATGATAGATCTTCGCGATCACATCCATAGCATTTTCGCCACTGATACGGACAATACCAATACCTGAAGCACTCATTGCTGTAGAGATTGCTGCAATTGTTGCGTCCATATTTCCTCCTAAGGATATATCTGCTGGCGCAGATATTATTCTAATATTTAGAATACCTACGGATTGTTCCGTGCTACGCAAGCTCATGTGGATTTAGAACTTTTCACCCTGGTATTCTATCTAAAAAAAGATGTTACCCCAGGTAAGCACACACGTCAAGACGTGTTATTCACGCTTTCACCTAGAATAACATCTTTTTTAGATTCATATATTAATATCTTTTTAATTTAACAACTACATGACGGTAAGGTTCCTCACCTTCACTGACTGTTTCAACAAATTTATTTCCCTGCAGTGCAGAGTGGATGATTCTTCTTTCATATGGATTCATCGGCTCAAGTACAACAGGTTTTCTGGTCTTTTTCACCTTGTAGGCAATTCCTCTTGCAAGGTTTTCCAGAGTCTCTTTACGACGTCTTCTGTAATCCTCTGTATCAAGTTTGACACGGATATAATCGGATTTGCCTTTATTTACAACAAGGCTTGTCAGATACTGGAGAGAATCCAGTGTCTGTCCTCTCTTACCGATCAGAACACCCATCTCATTACCGCTTAATTCGATATCCATGCTCTTCTCTTCTTCGTTGAACTTAATGGCAATTACTACTTCCATATTCATTGCCTGGAATACATCGTTTAAGAATACTCTGGCAACTTCTTCTACAGAACTTTTTTTAACAGATGCTTTGATCACAGCAGACTTTGCTCCGATTCCTAAGAATCCGGAAGAACCTTCTTCTACTACTTCATAATCCAGCTTATCACTGGTAACACCCAGCTTCTGGCAAGCTTCTGTAATAGCATCACTGACTGTCTTTGCAGATACTTCGATCATGTCCATATTATTTACCTCCTCAATTATTAAGGAAACTTTCTATTTACGGCTGTTTTTCTCGTTATAGTCTCTGACCATATTAGCCTTAGACATCATACTTCCGGGTTTTGCTTCTTTTACTTCGGAATAGCTGTCAGCAGATACTTCACTATTATCTGTTTTAGAAGAAATATTTGCCTTCTTCTGAAGATTTTTAGTATTCATGCTTGCATAAGCATTCAGTTTTTCCTGCTGTTCCTTCATTTTTTCAAGCTTTTTCGCACTCTTCTCAGAATTTTTCTTGATAATATCATCAAAATTCATCTTATCAATATGCTTATTGATCACTATCTGCTGGATACTTCTGACAACGCTACCTGCAACCCAGTACAGACCCAGACCGGAAGGTAATGTAAAACAGAACCATGCAGACATCAGAGGCATGATCATATTCATAGTCTTCATGGAAGAAGCCATTGCTGCCGCCTGATCATTGCCATTGTTAGAAGAAGTATCCTGCTGAGGCATCAGCTTTACGTTGATCCATTGTGTCAAAGCAGACAGAACCGGAATAGCAATTGCTCCGATTACTAAAAGCCATGCTCCGTTAGCCCATGCTTCCTTCAACACATAAGAAGGAGAGTTGCCGATATTCAGTCCTAAAAAATTATTATACTCTTCCAGCTTGCTTACCGTATTGGTCACATCTGCTGCAAGAGAAGGAAACTTCTCACTGATACTTGCAAAATCAGCGGTAGATGCCTTGTTCAGACAGTCAATGATCGTATTCTGTACATATTCACTGTGAGTACCGGCTACAAAGCCTGCATTCGTGAACTGCTTACTGTACATAGCGGAATTGCTCAGATTCTGAACCAGCTCCGTTGCACCGGCTGTATCAATAATATTATCTACCAGAGGGAAGAAGGCTTCCTTAACTCTGCCGACATAAGCAGGAATTGCATAAATTACACGATACAGAGCAAACAGAATAGGCATCTGGATCAACATATACAGACAGCTGCCGGTAGGAGATACACCATACTTTGCATATACTGCCTGGATTTCCTGATTC
>ENA-OUPZ01000757-OUPZ01000757.1-human-gut-metagenome-genome-assembly--contig:-NODE-757-length-18687-cov-2.740554_pt1 | contig 18687 bp, 9 predicted proteins | sample MGYA00237941_ERZ548813 | MGnify/ENA primary metagenome ERZ548813 (study PRJEB26490, sample SAMN05194712) | human gut metagenome | biome: terrestrial biome; feature: human-associated habitat; material...
CCGTTTTCGGCCACCCATTTCACTGCGGCATAGACCTCCTCGACAGCCTTCGGAAAATGCGCCTCGGGCGAAGGCGTATAGTTGACGAATACCGCCGCACAACCCGACTCCACGACAAGGTCGCGCACCAACCGCCTGTGGGTGGGATAGTCGCCCAGCACCCAGCCCCCGCCGTGGATGAACACGAACGCCGGGAGATGCACACGCCCCGCCCCCGAAGGGCGGACGAGGTTCAGGCGCAGCGTATGCCCTTCGCTTTCGACCGTCCGTTCGGACTCCTCGATGCCCGACAGATCGACATGCACGGCCGCCTGCACATCGGTCAGGACGCGACGGGCCTCCCCGACCGGCAACGATTCGACGGGAGCGCCGCCGTTCAACACTTTCAGATAAGCTTTGGTTCCCCGCGACAGGTGGTCGTCCTGCAAATAATCCGGAGCTTCCTTCAGATGATCCATAACAAACCGTTTTAAAGTTTATGACACGGACTGCAAAGGCGCTGCCACAAACGAAAAAAGCCGGACGAAATGTCCGGCTTTTCGGTATGTCATAAGCGGTTTTTACTGTGCCATGGCATGACGGAACCCGTCCACCTTGTCCCAGTCGCCGCGCGTGAAATCGGGCACGGCGACCGGCATACTGTTGTGTTCGAGCGACGCTGCGGTCAGCGACCCGATGCACGACCATTCGGCAGCGTCGTAAACGTCCTGATCGAGCGGCAGGCCATGCTGCAGGCAGTAAACGAGGCGATAGTCCATGATGAAATCCATGCCGCCGTGGCCGCCCACGCGGCGGGCCTTCTCCTCGATGTCCCGGGCGATCGGATGCTTGTAACGCTCCATCAGCGCCGCCTTCGCCGCCTGGGGGATGAACGAATGCTCGCTCAGATTCTCGTGGTCGGGAATCTCCTCGCCGGCGATTTGCTCGGGACGGAACGCATAGCCCTCGACCGGGTATTTATTGGCGAAGCCCTCGGTGCCCGTAAGCTGGTACATGCGGCTGTAAGGACGGGGCGTATAGACGTTGTGTTCGAGCAGAATCGTGCGTCCCCGCTCGGTCTTGATGAGCGTCAGCGTCTGGTCGGCATTGGCGAAGGTCTCGGCACCCATCTTCTCCTTGGCGAGCTTCAGGCCGTTGACCGACTTGGTATCCATCGCCACGAGGTAGTTCATCTTATCGCCGCGGTGGATGTCCAGCAGCTGGCAGGCCGGGCCGAGGCCGTGCGTGGCATAGACGTCGCCGCGGTGCGACTGGTTGAAGTCGAGGCGCCAGTTGCCCTGGTAATAATCCCAGTAGGGTTCGAGGTTATGAATATAGGAGCCTTCGGTGTGGAGTATCTCGCCGAACAGCCCGTGCTGGGCCATGTTGAGCGTCGTCAGCTCGAAGAAGTCGTAGACACAGTTCTCGAGCATCATGCAGTGGCGCTGTGTCTTCTCGGCAGTGTCGACCAGTTGCCAGCACTCGTCGAGCGACATAGCGGCTGGGACTTCGACGGCGACATGCTTGCCGTGCTCCATGGCATAAACCGCCATCGGGACGTGCAGCTGCCACGGAGTGCAGATGTAAACCAGGTCGATGTCATCGCGCCGGCAAAGTTCCTTCCAGCCCTCTTCGCCGCTGTACGGGGCGGCGGCCGGGAGGTTGTGCCCGGCAAGGATTTCCTGCGACTTGTCGACACGCTCGGGGTAGAGGTCGCAGAGCGCCACGATCTCGACCCCGTCGATGTTGGCGAAGCGTTCCACGGCACCCGGGCCGCGCTTACCCAGCCCGATGAAACCCACGCGTACGACCGGGATCGGGTCGACCGTCAGCCGCAAAACGGAATGCTGGCCCTCGGCACGGGCCGGGACGTCGAATACGATCACGCCGTCGACGATGCTGTAACCCTCCGCGGGCGGCGTGCTGCACCCCCAGCACAGCACGGCTGCCGCCGAGAACAATAAAAAGGCAAATTTCTTCATTATATCCGGGTTATTTAGTTATTTAGACAAAAGTATGAAATATTTTGAAATCTGCGCTCATTTGACTACTTTTGCCGACGTAAAAATCACACACCATGTTTCGTAGATTAGCGGCGGTAATCCTCTCGGTCGTCCTGCTCTCCCCGGGCTGGCTCGGCATGACAGGGCTCACGCTGCCCTTCGCCATGATCCCGCTGCTGTGGATCAGCGCATCGTACGACCAGACGCGCCGCTCGTGGTGGCGCATGTTCGGCTGGGCGACGCTGACCTTCGCACTGTGGAACATCTCGACCGTCTGGTGGATATGGAACGCCACCCCGGTGGGGCCCGTGGCCGCGACGCTCGCCTCGACGACGCTCAACATGATCGCCTTCATGTTGTTCCACACCGTCGCAAAGAAAGGGCCGAAGGCGCTGGCATACACCTTGCTCATTGCCGGGTGGATCGCAACGGAATACTGGTATACGGTCGGCGAATTCTCGTGGCCGTGGCTGATCCTGGGCAACGGATTCTCGCACGACGTATGGCTCGTGCAATGGTACGAATACACGGGTGTCTTTGGCGGTTCGCTGTGGGTGCTGCTCTGTAACATACTCTTCTTCGAAGCGCTGCGGGCACGCCGCAGCATCGGACGGTGGATCCCGGCCGCGGGCGTCCTGCTCCTTCCGGCCGCCGTGTCGCTGGGCATCTGGTGGAGCTGGCAGCAGCCCGCCGAAGGGACGGCCGAGGTGAGCGTCGTCCAGCCCAACGTGGATTGTTACGACAAATTCAACGGCCGCGCCGACTGGCAGCAAGACAACATCACCGACCTTTTGGCACAGGTGCCCGCCGGGGCGCAATTCATCCTGCTGCCCGAGACTGCCGTCCCGGGACATTACTGGGAACCGGGTCTTTCGGAGTTCCGCCCGGCCAACGAACCGGGCATGTTCTGGCAAGAGCTGGCCGACAGCCTGCGCCGGTCGCACCCCGGGGCCCTGCTCGTCACGGGCGCCAACACCCTGCGTTATTATGCCGCCGGGGTACAACCCCGCACGGCACGCCGGGACGGGTTGGGCGAAGGTTACTACGACGTATTCAACACGGCGGTAGGGCTCGACTCCGCAGGCCGCATGCAACTGCACCACAAAGGCAAACTGGTGATCGGCGTGGAAAACACCCCGACGATCGTTTTCGACATCCTGCAATTCCTGGTAATCGACCTGGGCGGCGTCGTGGGACAGATCGGCATGGGGCAGCACGGCACGGCCTTCGAACACCGGGGCGTGAAAACCGGCCCGGCAATCTGCTACGAAGGACTTTACGGCGATTTCTTCGGCGATTTCGTGCGCCGCGGGGCACAGTTCATGGCCATCATCTCCAACGACGGCTGGTGGGGCGACACGCCCGGCTACAAACACCTCTTCACGATCTCGCGCCTGCGCGCCATAGAACACCGCCGTGCCATCGCCCGGTCGGCCAACACCGGCATGTCGGGCTTCATATCGGCCCGCGGCGACATAGGCCAGACGCTCGGCTGGGAAAAACGGGGCGTGCTCACAGCGGCCGTGCCCCTCAACTCCCAACTCACCTTCTACACCCGATACGGCGACTACCTGGGACGCATCTCCGAATACCTGATGCTGCTCTGTGTGCTCTACTACATCGCCTACCGGGCCAAGAAAAAGAACCACCTCGTAAAATAAAACCCGAAACCCGATATGAATTACACCCAGACCCTCGAATTCCTCTTCCAGTCGCTGCCGGCCTTCGAAACCAAAGGCGCAACGGCCTACAAGCCGGGATTGGAGCGCATCACCGCATTCTGCCGCCACATCGGCAACCCCCAGCGCAATTTCTTCACGATCCACGTGGCGGGCACGAACGGCAAAGGTTCCGTATCGCATATCATCGCCTCGGTATTGCAGCAGGCCGGCTACCGCACGGGGCTTTTCACCTCGCCCCACCTGCAGGATTTCCGCGAACGCATCCGCGTCGACGGCGAGATGATTCCCAAACAGAAGGTCGTGAACTTCGTGGACAAACACCACGACAAGATGGTCGAGCTGGAACTGTCGTTCTTCGAAATGACCGCGGCACTGGCTTTCGACTACTTCGCACAGAGCGACGTCGAGGTCGCGGTGATCGAAACGGGACTGGGAGGGCGACTGGACGCCACGAATATCATCGTACCGGTCGTAAGCGTCATCACCAACATCGGGCTGGAGCATACGGCGCTGCTGGGCGACACGCTCCAGAAGATCGCGGCCGAAAAAGCCGGGATCATCAAGAAGAGCATCCCGGTCGTGATCGGCGAGGGCGACCTGCGCTACAACGACGTGTTCGAGCAGGTCGCTGCGGCCAACAAATCGAAAGTCATCTATGCCGAAAAGGTATTCTCGTGCCAAGAGTGCGGTTGCAGGGAAGGGCGGCAGCACTTCTGCATGCACCGCGTGCGCGACGACCGCAATTTCGAGGTAGACCTCGACCTTACGGGCAATTACCAGCGCCATAATATCCTGACAGCCGCGGCGACGGTCGATTTCCTGCACGAGGAAACCCCGCTGACGATCTCCCGCCGTGCCTTCCTTGAAGGGACGCGCGATGCGGCGGCCATCACCTCGCTGGCGGGACGCTGGCAGAAGCTGGGTGAAAATCCGCTCGTCGTCTGCGACACGGGGCACAATCCCCACGGCATCGCCTACGTGGCCGAACAGCTCAAAGCGACGCCCCACAAGGAGCTTTACTGCGTGATCGGGTTCGTCCGCGACAAAGACCTGGCACACATCCTGCCCCTGCTGCCGCGCGACGCGCACTACATCTTCACGCAGGCACAGACCGAAAGGGCATTGCCCGCCGCCGAACTGACAGCCAAGGCTGCGATCTACGGGCTCAGGGGGGAAACCATCCCCGAAGTGCCGGCCGCCGTGGCACACGCCCGGGAACTTGCCGCTGCGGACGATATGGTCTTCATCGGCGGCAGCACCTATGTCGTCGCCGAAGCGCTCTGATACATACGATATTCAGAACCCGTATAAAGTCCGTCCGAGTGTCTCGGACGGACTTTCTTTTGCCATCCTGAATAAAACTATAAAAAATAGATTTATGTGAAGATTTTTTAGTTATATTTGCAGAAAACCAATCGCATGAAACGAATCCTTCCGCTCCTGGCGGCCATGATCGCATTGACAACCGTACTCCCCGGCAAGGCGCAAACCGGCAAATATTACATCGACGGACGGGAAACAACCCGTGAAGAGCTGTTGAAACTTCCCGCGGGCGCAATCGAATCCATGGCGAATTCGGTGGAAAACGGATTGCCCGTAGTGCGTATAAAATTAAAACCCGAAGGCGGGGAACAGGCTCCGGGCACCGGGCAACAGGAAAAAAACGCTGCGACCCCGCATGAAAAAGCGATGCAGCTGGTACGTGGAATCTACGAACAGCACACCCTGCTCAAGGAGGGCGACCTGGCGGCCGATTTCCTGGCTGCGAAATATGCCGGAGGGGATCTCACGCTTACAGCTCTGCGTGGCAAAGTCGTGCTGCTGAACTTCTGGGCTACCTGGTGCGGCCCCTGCCTGCGGGAACTGGCGCCGGAAGCCCTGCCGAAAATCATTCTCGAACGGTTTGCCGCAGACAGCGAATTCGTATTCCTGCCGGTCGCCTATACCGATTCGAAAGAGAGCCTCGACAAGTTTTTCGCAGGCGACGAACAGCATAATTACGCTTATCTGCGCGACCTGACGGCAATGGATCCGGATAAACGGGTATTCGGCCTTTATGCGGAGCAGGGCGTCCCGCGCTCCTTCGTAATCGACCGCAACGGCCGCATCGTCCTCGGGTCGCTGGGTGCGGCACAGGAGGAGCTGGAACGCATGGCCGCGGCTATCGAAAAAGAACTTTCCAGATAACGGATAAAAACAGCCCGGCCGTAAAGGCGTAGGATTATAATGATGTAATGACTTGATTATTCAGGTCATTACATCTTTGTATAGGGATAATAGATAACGACAAGGCAACGGTTTGTTTTCAGCCTATTCCGATCAAAGTAAATTAAAATTCATAGATTATATCTGAAGTTCAAGAAGAAATAAAACTGAAAGATTATCACCACAATGAATCTCAAAACACGACAATGGTCAAACCTTGTATTATTTTACTTTTTTGTTCATTTTAATTTTTAATATAGTCCGTTTCCTGTTTTCCTTAAAACTTATTATCTTTAATGCATGCTTTTCCGATTCCCGCATTCGTCATGGTTGCCGGCCTGCCGCCGGTTGTTGCTGTTGCTACCCGCTTTGGCGCTGGCGGCGGGACTTTCGGCGCGGTCGCTGGTCAAGGCGGACGTGCAGCTGGCGAACAACGCCGTGTTGGCGATGTATCAGGACGAGGATGCCAATATGTGGATCGGAACCTACGACGGACTGCACCTCTACAACGGCAAGAACACCTTTGTTTTCCGCATGGAGCTGGACAACGAATTTTCGCTGTGCAGCAATATCGTGCTGGAGATAGCCCCGGCCGAAAAGGGCTACCTATGGGTAGCCACTTCGCTGGGGATCAATAAATTTTCCCTGCGCGAGCGACGCGTCGTCGAAAGCTATATGCAGTACGTCGACGTAGAGAATATCGCTTCGGACAGCGAGGGAAACACCGTGCTTTTCTCGGGTGAGGATTTTATCACCTGCTACCGCCCAGGGCGCGCCTTTTTCGAGGACGTGTATATTCCGGGCGTCCGCGCTGCGGAGATTGTCGCCGTCTGGTCGGAGGCACCCCGGGTGTTCTGCACCTTGGGGCGGGACGGAGAGTTGGTGCGTTACCGGCTCAACGACGGCGAAGGGAAAAGTCTCGTGCGGGTATCCGGGCGCCAGCTCTCCGCGCGTCCGGTGCGCAAGGCGTTCTTCAATGGCGGCAGGCTCCATTTCGTCGACACCTCGGGCGGGCTGTGGCGGTATACGTACAAGGACGAATCGCTGGTGCTGCTATCCGACCTTTCGCAGCTGGGCGAAACGGGCTTTACCGTGTCGACGGTCTGTTCGTTCGGGGACGAGGTTTATGTGGGCTTCCTGGCCGGGGGCCTGGGCCGTGTTCCCGAGAAAGGAGGCCGCTGCGAGCTGATCGCCTCGGACTACCGCGTTTTCTGCCTGTGGGCCGACTGCAACCAGGATATCCTTTGGGTCGGAACCGACGGCTACGGGGTTCATATGTACTGCGACAAGGAGGAGCTGTTCACGACGCTGCTCATGGAGGACATGCCGCAAAAGGTGCTCAAACCCGTGCGGGCCATCCATACCGACGACAGGGGAAACCTGTGGATAGGCACCAAGGGCGACGGCGTAATCCGCATCCGCGATTATGAAAGCTATGCCGGCGGGAATATTCCCGTCGACCACCTGACCCGTTTCGACCGCGGCAAGGGACTTACGAGCAACGAAGTTTTCAGTTTTTGCAGCAGCCCGGCCCGGAATGTCATATGGCTCGGAACCTCGGGCCCGGGCCTTACCTATTATTCATACGGGGACGACCGGATGCGGACGCTACCCCTGCAGCCGGGAATGCCGGAGATACGCGGCGTCCACCAGATGTGCGAGGTGAACGACTCGACGCTCTACCTCGCCTGCGATACGGATGCGCTGGTCGAACTGACAATCGGAAAGGGCGACAGGCCCGTCGTGACGGCGATGCGCCGTTACCGGTTCCGGCTGGAGCGCCGCGACTGCAATGAGTTTTATGCCCTGATACGCGAAAGCGACTCGACGCTGCTGCTGGGCATGCGCGGCGGTTACGGGCTGATACGCTTCGACATGCGGACGAAGAAGTACGTATTTGTTGATATGCACCGCCTGCAAAGCCGGGCCCTGGGCGATTTGCTCTGCCTGTGCAAGAGCCGCGAGTCGGGACTCTACTGCGGCGCCAGTTCGGGGCTGATACTGCTTACGCCCGAGGGCGACATCCGGCAGTTCAACCGCCGCAACGGCATCGTCAACGACATGATACACGGCGTGCTGGAGGATGCGCACGGCTGCATCTGGTTGAGCACGAACAAGGGCCTCACGCAGTACAGCCCCGGCCATGACTTTTTTCACAACTACTCCTCTTCCGATTTGCGCGTCATCGAGTTCTGCGACGACGCTTACTGGAAATGCCCCTATACCGACCGGCTTTTTTTCGGCGGCGTGAACGGCGTGGTATGGATAGACCCCGCGGCCGAGCCTCCCTCTAACTACAAACCCCGGCTGCGCTTCATGGATCTCGAACTGCCGGACGGGACACTCGTGCCGCTGTCGGATTATACGGGCGACGGACACGACCCCCTCCCGGTGCGTATTGCGCCCCGTACGACCGGCTTCGCCGTCTCTTTCGTGGCTGTCGACTACCTGAATGGCGATAACTACGAATATTCCTACATGCTGGAGGGCTATTCCGACGAGTGGGTGGAATTACAGAAAAACAACCGCGTCGCCTTTATGAATATTCCCGCGGGCAGTTACCTGCTGCACGTGCGCTATAAGAGCAACGTCATGGATCGTGCCACGCAGGTCTACACGCTGCCCCTGACGGTGCTGCCGCCGTGGTACCGCACGACGGCAGCCCTCGTGTGCTATATCCTGCTCGCGGCGGGGCTCGTGTGGCTGTTTACCGCCTTGCTGCGCAGGCATTACCGCAGGCAGCAGCAGCGTGTCGTAGCCCGGCTGGAGGAGGAACAGCGCAAGAAGCTCTATGAGGCGCGGCTCAATTTCTTCGTCAACATTTCGCATGAACTCTGTACGCCGCTGACGCTTATCAACGGCATGAACGAGCGTATCGCACAACTGGGCGCGGAGAATCCGCAGCTGCACAAGTATACGGATGTGATGCACGAGAATGTCAAGGGCCTGAACGACCTGATTCAGGAAATACTGGATTTCCGGAAAATCGAGGAGGAGGGATTCGGCCGCGTCCATATCCATAGCGTCGATATCGCCGCGATGCTCTGCGTGCAGATACGCTCGTTCGCCGACGCTGCCGAGCGCAACGGCATCGAACTGCTGTTGGAGGTACCGCCGGAGCTGACGTGGAACACCGATGCCGCATTCCTGAAGAAAGTGGTCTTCAACCTCGTGTCCAATGCGATGAAATACACGCCTCAGCGGGGATGTATCCGCATTTCGGCGGCGGCAGCTGGGAACGGGCTGGAGCTGAAAGTCCGGAACACGGGGCGGGGAATAGCCCCCGAGCAGTTGATACATGTCTTCGACCGTTACCGTATCCTGGACAGTATGGATCGCAATATGTACACCGACTCCACGTCGCGCAACGGGCTGGGGCTCTTCATCTGCCGCGGGCTGGTGCAGGCGCTCGGCGGGGAGATTTCGGTGGATAGCGAGGTCGGCCGGTATGCCGAATTCACGGTGCGCTTGCCATACCGGGAGGTGACGGACGGGGATGTCGGTGCGGAGGCGGTGCAGAAGTCGGCCGGTATCGCTCCGACCCTGCCGCGCGCGGGGGGGGGTGAAAAACCCCTCGTGCTGGTCGTGGACGACAACAAGGACATCGTATGGCTGATCGAATCGGCGCTTTCCGGGCAGTTCCGCGTCAGCACGTGCCACGATGTGGCCGAGGCGCTCGCACGCCTGGGCGAGATGACGCCCGACCTGATTATCACCGACATCGTCATGGCGGGCGCGAGCGGACTGGAGCTGGTGAATGCCGTGCGCAGCGATAAATTCCTGCGCGGTATCCCGGTCGTCGTCGTTTCGGCGAAGATTACCGAGAGCGAGCAGGTCGAAGGGCTGGTGTCGGGAGCTGACGCCTACCTGACCAAACCGTTCTCCGTGCCCGTGCTCTGCGCCACGGTCGAACGGCTGATAGCCAGCCGCCGGATGCTGAAGGATTATTACAATACGCCCGAGAGCGTCTATACGGTCGTCGAGGGACAGAAGATGCATCAGACCGACAAACTTTTCATGGACACCGTCGTGGACACCATACAGGAGCATATCGAGAGCGAGAACCTGCGCATGGAACTGATTGCTGAACGCCTCGGACTGACGGCCCGCAATTTCTACCGGAAGTTCAAGAAGATTTCGGGACGCACGCCGAGCGAATTCATCAAGGAGTACCGTTTCGAGTATGCGGCCCGCCTGCTGACGACCACCCACCTCACCATTCAGGAGATCATGTACCGCGTGGGGATTTCGAACAAGTCCTATTTCTACCGCGAATTCCAGAAGAAATACGGGCTCAAACCCAAGGAATACCGTACGAAGCAGTAGTTTGCACCGGGAGCGGAAAAGTATCCTGATTCGCATAAAAGAGGTGGTGATTTACCTTGTGCGAATCAGGATACTTTTTTTGTCCGCGATGCATCCCTTTCCCCGGGGCTGTTTGCTAAATTTGTATAAACCTCAAACCGAACCAACTGACTTCCCATGACTTTGAAATAGTCTATTCTCTCAAAACTGCGGGCGGCGTTTCAGGGCCCGAAATTACCGCTCCCGCATGATTTACGAAACTATTGTTCTACGGAAACCATTTTATCAACCTAAACCAAAAATTAATGAAATTACACTTTTACTCTGTTTGTATGGTTCTGCTCTCCCTGTTGCCGGGATTGACCGTGTCGGCGCAGGAGCAGAAGACGACCGCCGCGCGTACGGTGATTGTCGTTGACCAGGCGGGGCCGGTAATCGGTGCGAGTGTCGTGATCAAGGGAACCGTATCGGGCGCCTCGACCGATGTCAATGGCGTTACAACTATCGCTTGTCCGGACGACGCCGTTCTCTCCGTATCGTATGTAGGTTACAGTACGCAGGAGGTAGCCGTCGCTTCGCGCACGACGATCGAAGTCAGACTCGAAGAGGACGCCCAGCGGCTCGATGAGGTCGTGGTCGTAGGTTACAACACCGTACGCCGCGCCCAAACCACGGGAGCTCTTTCGCAAGTGAAGGGCGAGAAGCTCGAATTTCAGTCGTCGCCGACGCTCGAAAACCGATTGCAAGGCCAGACGCCCGGTGTGATGATCTCCAGCGGTTCGGGACAACCGGGCAGCAACGATCTGTCGATCCGCATCCGCGGTACAGGATCGATCAACGGTAGCAACACTCCTCTTTATATTATGGACGGCGTGATGGTGCAATCGGCCGATTTCGCGGCGCTCAACTCCAACGACATCGCCGACATCCAGGTGCTGAAAGACGCTTCGGCCACGGCGATTTACGGTTCGCGCGGCGCCAACGGCGTGATTGTCATCACGACCAAAAGCGGACGCAGCGGACGCACGAACATCAACTACCGCAACCAGTTCGGTTTCTCGTTCCTGGTGGATTACATCGATATGATGAACAGCGAGCAGAACCTCCAGTACCAGCTGCAGTGCGTGATGTCGGAACCCAACAGCAACTTCTATCCGATGATGCAGTACCTCAAGCGCGAAATGGACGGCACGGCCTCGGAGGCCGACCTCGCGCGTCTGGCCAAGGCCCGCGCCACCGACACGGACTGGATGGATCTGATGACCCAGACGGGTTTCCTGCAGGAGCATAGCGTTTCGGTTTCGGGCGGCAGCGACAAGACCCGGTTCTTCATCTCGGGCTCTTACCTGACGCAGCAGGGGATTCTCAAGAAGTCGAGCCTCGACCGTTATTCGACGCGTTTCAATATCGACCACAAGGCGACCAAGTGGCTCGACCTGGGACTGAAGGCCACGGTCGGTTACAGCAAGACCAACTTCGCAGACCCCGAAGCCGGTGCCGGACGCCAGAACTGGGGCAACCCGTGGTTTACTACGCTGCTGGCCTATCCCTACGAGTCGCCCGACGACTGGTACAACGTCGACAACCCGACGCTCATCACCAAATATTACGACCGCGAAACGGGCCGCCTGAAAACCGTCGCTTCGGTGTATGCGAAAGCTTCCATCACAGACTGGCTCTCCGTAAAGACCAATTTCGGACTGGATTTCATGTACAACCGCAACGTGTCGACGCTGCACCGCGACCATCCCAATGCGCAGCAGAACCACGGTTACTACGGCCAGACCTCATCGGAGCTATTCCGCTACACGTGGACCAATACCATCAACGTCAACAAGGATTTCGCCAACGGACATTCGCTCAACGCCGTAGCCGGTATGGAGATGTTCCAGGGCAAATGGTACACGTCGAACTTCACGGGCTACGACCTGAATTCCGACATGATGCAGTCGCCGGCCGGTATCGGCGACAAGTCGGGTTCGTCGCTTTTCCCGCCCTCGATCGGCGGCGGCCGCACGATGAGCAACCTCATGTCGTTCTTCGCGCAGGCCAGCTATTCGATCGCCAACAAGTACAACTTTTCGGCCTCGCTTCGCCACGACACCTCGTCGAAATTCTACGAGGACAACGCCAGCGCCACGTTCTGGTCGGTCGGCGCCAGCTGGCTCATCTCGTCGGAGTCGTGGTTCGACAACGCGAAGTGGCTCAACCAGCTGAAATTGCGCGCCAGCTACGGTACGACGGGTAACCAGGACGGCGTGAGCGACTTCGGAACGTTCGACGGCTACTACAACTCGTCCTACAACGGCGAATCGGGTTACAGCCACGGCCAGCTCGGCAACAGCGAACTGCGCTGGGAAACCTCGGCCCAGACCAATGTCGGACTGGACGTGTCGGTGCTGGATTCGCGCGTGAACGTCACCTTCGACTTCTATAATATCAAGACCAAAGACCTCTACATGTCGAAGAACATCTCGATGACCAGCGGTTTCAGCTCGATTTTGGCCAATGCGGGCTCCATCGTCAACCGCGGTGTCGAGCTCGGCGTCAACACCACGCCCGTCAAGACGCAGAACTTCCAGTGGGATCTCGGGTTCAACTACACCTACAACAAGAGCGAGATTACCGATCTGGGTACCTGGTCGAACAAGGAGGGGCGCTACAAAAACGGCAACACGCTCTATGAACTGGGCCGCCCGCTCGGTACGTGGATCATGCCTTACTACGCAGGCGTCAGCCCCGCTAACGGCATGCCCGTCTTCTACGACAACTACGGACAACTCACGACCGACATCAACCAGGCGTATATGGCCGACCATCTGGGAACGTATGAAGTGCCCGTCTTCGGCGGCATCACGACCCGGCTGCGCTACAAGGGCGTGCAGCTCGACGCACAGTTCACCTATGCCTACCACTATACGGTGATGAACTGCCAGCGCTGGTATATGGACAACCATAAGTTCAACGGCAACAAGCCCGTGCGCATGCTCCGCATGTGGATGAAAGAGGGCGATGTGACCGACGTGCCGGCTTTCCGCGACGGCATTCAGCCCTCGCCGATGGCCTCGCAGTTCCTCGAGGATGCCTCCTACCTGCGCCTGAAGACCCTGCGCCTGTCGTGGACGCTGCCCGACCGCTGGATGCGGAAGACCCGCTTCATCCGCAACCTGACGCTCTATGCACAGGGCGAGAACCTCGTGACATGGACGGGATATACGGGTGCCGACCCCGAAGTCAACGGGGCGCAGGACGTCATGTCCTATCCGAAGCCCCGTACCATCACGTTCGGTGTGGATATGAATTTCTAATCCTAAAATGAACCAGACAATGAAAAAAATACAATCGATATGCATCGTGGCGCTGCTGGCGGCTTTTGCGCTCACGTCATGTAACTATACCGACCTCGATCCCACGGACATGGTCGGCCCCGACAAGGCGTTCGGCAACGTGCAGAACGTCCATAAGGCCGTGGTCGGCATCTACGGCAAGGCCAGCCTGCGCTCGAAACTTGCCGTTACGGAATATATCGCCGACGACTGCGTGCAGGGCGGCGATTCGGGTGGCGCCGGAACCGACCTTGCCGGCTGGGTCTACACCGCCACGTCGGGCGACGTCAGCGGCTTGTGGGCGCATTACTACGGTATCATCAATCAGGCCAACCGCGTGCTTAACTACGGCCCGAAAGTGAAGCCGCTCAACGCCGAAGAGGAAACCTCACTGCAGGTGTCGCTCGGCACGGCTTACTTCTTCCGCGCCTATGCGCATTTCGAGCTGCTCTGCTTCTTCTCCGATTTTTCGAACGACGACGCGCTGGGCATCCCGTACGTCAGCCATTACCACGTGGTGGGCAATCCCCCGCGCGACAAAGTCGGCGCATGCTACGAGCAGATTATGACCGACCTCACCCGCGCGTACGACATGCTGACGGTAGCGGCTCCCGACCTGGCGGCCGACAACAAGGCGACCAACTCGACGGCATACATTTCGCAGGCCGCGGTCGATGCGCTCCGTGCGCGGGTTTCGCTCTACCACAAAAAGTACACCCACGCCTACATCTATGCCAGCAACGCCCTGCGTGCCGTAGGCATCGCCAAGCTTGGCGAGGTGCAGAACCTCTGGCTGGACAAGTCGAACGCCGGTACGATTTTCAAGCTGTCGCGTCCCGCAGGCTCGTCGACGATCGGGACGCTCTTCGTGGGCCGCGACTATTCGAGCGTTTTCCGCCCGAGCAACGAACTGCGCGCCCAGTTTTCCGAAAAAGACGTCCGCGGGCCGGTTTTCTTCGAATACGGCCGTGACCGCGCAGGGGCGCCCGTGTGGATGGTCACCAAGTGGTTCGGCGACGCGTCGGATATCGGCCGTCTCGATGAGAAAATGTTCCGTGCCGAGGAGATGCAGCTCATTGCCATCGAGGCGCTGATGATGCGTGAGAACCCCGATCTGGCTGAGGCCAACCGCCTGCTCAACGAACTGCGCGCCGAACGTATCGAGGGCTACACGGCGCAGACCTATCCGGGGCTGCTGGCCGAGATTATCAAGGAGCGCCGCTGCGAGCTGGTATGGGAGGGACACCGCCTGTTCGACGCGCGCCGCCTGAAAGTGACCATGACGCGCGAGGGCAAGACGATTTCCGCCGACGACTACCGCCTGACGCTGCCGATTCCGCAGGCCGAAATCGACGCCAACTCGGGCATCTCGGAGAGCGACCAGAATTACGGATATTAACGGACTTTAAAACCTGAAAATGATGAAAAAGATAACATATATGCTTTTAGCGGGGGCGCTCCTCTGCTCCTGTGCCGATGAAAAGCCGCATTTCCTGCCGGCCCCGGGCGGCACCGTGGAGATCGGCGGCATCGGCGCCACACCGTCGTCCGACGCGGCAGCGCTCCTTGACGACGACCTTACGACCTACTTCGAGGCCGAAGTCGGCGCGGAGAACAGCGTCGAGGCGGTCGTGGATTGCAGCGCCGGGCGGATCGTGGCCTACACGCTCGTATCGTCGGGCGTGGTGGAGCAGGGCGACAACGGCGTCGAAGCGCTGTACGACCCCGTGTCGTGGAAGGTCTACGGGTCGGACGACGGCGCGTCGTGGAACGAGGTGGACAACCGTTCGGAGGTCGCGTTCATCGCCCGTTTCCAGAAACATATCTATTACCTGGCGGCGCCGGCCGACTATGCCAAATATAAATTCGTGTTCAAGGCCAACGGCGGCGACAAGCTGACTCTTTCGGACATCCTTTTCCACACGGAAGACCCGTATGCCGCGTGGAAGAACTTCGAGTCGCCCGAAATCCTGTTCATCGACCTGGCCGAGGACAAGGGCTCCAAACTCTACGACGTGCTGGTGCAGGACAAGATCGCCTACCTGAAGTGGCATGCGCTGGAGATTTGCACCTACCTCTACTTCAACGACCGGGACGAGCGTTTCCCGGTGAACACCATCGAGTATTTCCTCGAACCGATGCCCGGCGAGGTGTCGTACAAGGGAGGCTCGTCGCCCAAAATCAACATCCATTACTCGACCGACTGGATTCAGAAATCGGCCAACGAGTCGCTGCTCAAGTTGAGCCTCGAAACGCGCGGCGTGCTTTTCCACGAGATGGTACACGCTTTCCAGCTCGAACCGCAGGGCATTCCGGCTTACAGTCAGGGCAACATGTCGTGGGCGGCAATCGAAGGTCTGGCCGACGCGGTGCGCACGGTGGCGGGCTACCACGACTATGCCACCCGCAATACCAACGGCAGCCTGATGTCGGGCTACCAGACGACGGGCTTCTTCTGCTACTGGCTGACACAGACGCAGGACAAGGACGCCATCCGCAATATCAACGCGTCGATGCGCACGATCAATCCGTGGAGCTGGGACGCGGCGCTCAAATACGCACTCGGCGAGGATGCCAATGAGCAGACGCTTTGGGCGCTCTACAAGGCCGATAAAACCAATTACCAAAAACGCTAAATCTGAATGACATCCATGAAAAAGATAACGATATTTCTGGCGGCCTTGCTGCTCGTCTTCGCTGCGGGATGCCGTGAGGATGCTTCCCTCGACGGACTCGAGTCCCAGACCAAGGAGGAGGGCACCTCGGCCGGCGAGAATGCCGAGTCGATAGCCGTGAAAGAGGCGCTGACCTACGAAAGCGCGCTGGAATACAATTGGGTGGCAGAATATGCCCCCGCTGCTGGAAAAAGCTATACGATTCTGTTCAACTTCCTGTCCGACAGTTCGGTGGCGACCGATTCGCCCGTTTCGGAAAACGAGAAAAACCTGGCGCTTTTCAGCGTTTCGGCGCTCAAGGAGGGCGGCGTGATTATCAAGTTCGACGGGCCCACGATGCTCAACGACGAAATCGTCGATTCGGAGTTCCGCGAAAGGCAACTCATCGTCGAGTCGACGACCGAGACGACCATCAACTGCATAGGCGCCTCGTCGGGCAAGCCAGTCGTGTTGACCAAAGCCACGTCGGAAGACGTACTCACGCTGGGCGAGAAGTTGGTATGGCTGGCCCTGTCGAAGAAAAACGCCATGCAGGGTGTCCTGCGCGACGGCGAGAACAAGTTCCTGGCCCGCTATGCCGTCGACAAGAAGTCGCGCAGCATGGAGTTCACCTGGATCGACGCTGCGAACAAGGACGCCAAACACGAGTCGGCAGGCTTCGAGCTGGAGGTGACCGACGCGCAGTACGGCATCCAGTGGCCGGCCGTCACGATTAACGGTGTGGGGTACAGTTCGCTCACCTACACGATTGCCGGCGAAAGCCTCGCCTTCAACGTGGCGGACGCGAAAATCACCGCCGTAACCGAGGCGCATCCCGGTTTCGTGGACAAGGCGTCCAAGCAGTATAACCTCGGTGGCAAGCTCGAGTGCGGCACGGCCCACCCGACGCTCTGGTCGGCGCTGGTTTCGGACAAGTTCCGCAGCATCCTCTTCTATCCCTATGCGGACGACATTCCGCTGCGCGTGGAAGTTTATGCGGGCGACGGCACGACGGGCAACTATCTCTTCGTGAACGACTATACGACCGATCCCAAGACCGCACGCTTCGACAGCGACGCCGACTGGATTCGCTTCTACGCCAGCGTGCAGGGCGACTTCCTGAAGATTGCGACCGGTTCCGAGATTGCATCGTACCCTATCAGCCAGGCGGCCGCCGACCTGAAACCGTTCACCGATTTCTATTTCCATGCCGACGGCCTGTACGTAATCGAGGAGAGCGATTCGCGCGGTAAAGGCTTTTACCTGATTTCCAAGACGGGCAACCTCTGGGTGAAGGTGCGCGACGGCCTCTACTCCGAAGGCGGGGGCGAGGAGCCGGGCGGCGAGAACTTCCTGCCGCAGCTCGTGGCGCAGGGCATGAAACCCTACGGTACGTTCTTCGACAACGACAACAAGAATTTCAAACTGCATTACTCCCTCGATGCAGAGGCAGGTACGGCCGACCTGATTTGGATAGAGGATTCCGAGGCGGTCTACACCGACGGCAATTACCGTGAGATGGCGCGCAACAAGGCGCAGTACAAGACCGTGGCCGTCGATGCGACCGAGGCGGGCGTCATCACCTTCCGGGAGCCGCTCACCGTGGGCAGCGTCACCTACAAGGGCCTTACGTGGACGGGCCCCTACACGCCGAACGTGGACGGGTTTTCCTGCACGATCCGCACGCCGCTGCAGAGCGAGGATCATCCGCTGGAGTATTTCTTCACCTATCCGGTCAACAAGTACGAGGGCGGCACGCCGGTATTCATTCCTTATTCGCGGCTCTGCCTGCCGACGGCTGAGGACGATATTCCGGGCATGACGGGCACGGAACGCTATATCTTCTATCCCTACACGCAGCCGGGAGGCGGCACGCCCGCCGGGCCTTGCGCCATCGAGGTTTTCGCGGTGGGCAAGGGACAGCGCATCGACATCAAGTCGTTCCGCAACGGGTTCGAAAATCATCCCGTATCCATCGCCGTCAGCGCCTACAAAGTCGAAGACGACCGTATGATTTTCACCAAAGGCGACGTGACGGGCGCATTCGTGGATGCCGACGGCAACGAGATGAGCAGCGAGGAGTCGCAGAAACTCGTCAAACCGCTCGAGCGGCTGCTCTTCGGCGAGCGGGGATTCCACGTCTACAAGGCAGAAAGCGTTTCCTACGACGGCAACAAACACTATTTCTATCTGGTGAGCCCCGATCCTTCCTATCCTTACTGGATTAAGATACGCGAGGCTTAATAGCCTGCTGCGGACGGAGGTGTTCCGGCTTTGACCGGGGCATCTCCCGTCCTGCGGCACAACAAACCGAAATGACAGTTATGAAGAATTACCTGATTGCCCTGATTGCGGCCTGCCCGGTCGTTGCGGCCGCTGCGCAGACGCGCCCGGCGACGGACTACATCGACCCGATGATAGGCACCCGCAGCATGGGGCACGTTTTCCCCGGGGCCTGCGTGCCGCACGGCATCGTGCAGTTGAGCCCCGACACGGAGATGGTGCCGCACAACATCGACGGCAAGTACCAGCC
>ENA-OUPZ01000768-OUPZ01000768.1-human-gut-metagenome-genome-assembly--contig:-NODE-768-length-18555-cov-5.784757_pt1 | contig 18555 bp, 11 predicted proteins | sample MGYA00237941_ERZ548813 | MGnify/ENA primary metagenome ERZ548813 (study PRJEB26490, sample SAMN05194712) | human gut metagenome | biome: terrestrial biome; feature: human-associated habitat; material...
GGCAGGCACTGGTGGATACCTTCATCAATGCCATCTATCTCTACGATGATAAGGTACTTATTACCTTTAACTATAAGGAAGGTACAGAAACGGTCGCTTTCGGGGAAGCTGTGAAAGCGGAGAAAAGTTCGGATATGAGTGCGCGAGGTGCACCACAAAGAGCACCAGGCAGAAATGCTTGGTGCTTTTTCTTTTGTTTTTTTCAGAAAGTAAAAAGACTTCCGCCTGAGGGTCATTCTCAAAGCGGAAGTCTTTTTCTGTTTGTTGCTCCATCGTGCCGTCACCACCCATCAGAGCCGTCATCTCACGGATCGTCAGGTTATTTCTGACTGTATCCCAAAAGCCGCTGCACGAAGGGCCGGAGCAAGTTGATGAACGCTTCATCCGAAAGCTCTGTCTGATGTTCCAGCTTCCAGACACAGAGATGATGGAAAAATTTTCAAAAAAGTTGCAGATTGTGCAGGAAAAATTTCTTGCAGCTCGTTTTGTTAGGTGGTATCATTATAACGATTTGCGCCGCTAACCCGGGGCAGTATCTCGCAGACAGGACGTTTTTGGCGGACGCTGTGGGGGAAAGCGCAGAACGGATGAAAACAGGCAGAAAGAACTTTTCTTTTTCATGAAACACAGGAGGTCAGGCTTTTCATGCTAGGTTTCAACAAGAAGACACAGGACGCCTCTCCGCAGGAGAATACCGGCGGAGAAAATAAGGTGTTCCACTTTATCAAGACCCACAAAAAGCGCTGCATCGCGGTGGTCGCAGCCGCAGCGGTGCTGGTGGCGGTCATCGTGCCGCGCAAGAGCCGCAGTGCGTCGGCAGACCTTGCCTACACGCAGGAGAAGCTGGGACGCCGCGACATTGTGAACGTCTACGACGGCAGCGGCACCATCAACGCCGCCGATTCCTACACCGTCAAGTCCCTCGTCACCGGCACGGTGCTCACCGCCGATTTTGAGCTGGGCGACAGCATCGAGAAGGGCGATATTCTTTACACCATCGACATTTCGGATGTGGAAAACAACCTCGCGAGCGCACAGCTCTCGGTGGAGCAGGCACAGCGCAATTACGATGACATTGCGGATATGCAGAACGTCCGCACCAGGATCAGCGGCGAGGTCAGCTCTTTTGCAGTCGCCGCAGGCGACGCCGTGCAGGCTGGTCAGACTGTGGCCACCATCCGCGACACCTCCGTGATGCTGCTGGCCGTGGATTTCCCTGCCGCCGAGGCCCAGAGCTTTGTCGCCGGTCAGGCCGCACAGGTCATGCCGGACACCACTTTTGAGACGCTGAACGGCACCATCCGCTCCGTTTCCGGTGCAGACCCTGCCGGCGACGCCAGCCTGATGACCTGCACCGTCACCATCGCTGTTCCCAACGCAGGCAGCCTGACCACCGCACAGGCCGCTGTGGCACAGGTGAACGGCGTCAGCTCCCTCAACTCTGCACACTTTACTTACCAGCGCGAGGAGACTGTCGTGGCAGCTGCCTCTGGTACCGTGTCCGAACTCTGCGTCAAGGAGGGCAGCACCGTCCGTCAGGATGACGTCATCCTCCGCATCACCGGCAAGGATCTGGACAAGCAGACCAAAAACGCCGCTGACAGCCTGCGCGCTGCCGAGCTGCAGATGTCTTCTGCCGAGAAGACCATCAGCCACTATACCATCGACGCCCCGATCAGCGGCACCATCGTGGATAAGAAGGTCAAGGCCGGCGACAAGCTCAGCGCCAACGACACCGCCATGCAGAACCTCTGCACCATCTACGATATGAGCTATCTGGAAATGAAGCTCAACGTGGATGAGCTGAAGATCCGCTCCCTCGAGGTCGGCCAGGAGGTGGACATCACCGCCGACGCCGTCCCGGGTGAGACTTACAAGGGCGTCATCAGCAGCATCCTCGTGGCAGGCACTACCGCCAACGGCTCCACCAGCTACCCCGTCACCGTCCGCATCGACGACATGGGCGAGCTGCTGCCCGGAATGAACGCCACTGCGAAGATCACTACCGCCAGCGTCAAGAATGTCCTGGCCCTGCCCAACGCCGCCCTCGTCCGGGGCAGCTATGTGCTGGTGACCAAGGATTCGCCCAGCGCTGCCAATGCTGAGACTTCCATGACCGCTCCCGACGGCTACGTCTACGTCAAGGTGACCACCGGCATCAGCGATGACGATTACATCGAAGTGAAGAGCGGCCTGCAGGAGGGTGATACCATCGCTTACGACAACTCCAGCGTCAGTGCGACCGACTTCTACAGCAACATGATGGCCTCCGCCGAAGGAGATGACGAATGAGCACGCTGATAGAATTTGATGGGGTCTGCAAGTATTACCAGATGGGCGACACCCTCGTAAAGGCCGCCGACCACGTCTCTTTCAAAATCAACAAAGGCGAGTTCGTGGCCATCGTCGGCCAGTCCGGTTCTGGTAAATCCACTTGTATGAACATCATCGGCTGTCTGGACGTGCCTACCGAAGGCACTTATCTGCTGGACGGCAAGGATGTCGGCAAGATGAGCCGCCGTGAGCTGGCACACATCCGGAACGAGAAGCTGGGCTTTATCTTCCAGCAGTACAACCTGCTGCCGAAGCTGACACTTTTGGAGAACGTGGAAGTTCCCCTTGTGTATGCGGGCATCCCCGCCGCACAGCGCCACGCGACGGCAAAAGCTGCCCTTGAGCGGGTGGGTCTGGGCAATAAGCTCAAAAACCTGCCCAACCAGCTTTCCGGCGGTCAGCAGCAGCGTGTGTCCATTGCCCGTGCGCTGGCCCGCGGCCCGGCGGTCATCCTGGCCGACGAGCCGACCGGTGCATTGGACTCCCACACCAGCCGCGAAGTTCTGGGAATGCTGCAGGATCTGCACAAGCAGGGCAATACCGTCGTCCTCATCACCCACGACAACTCCATTGCTGTGCAGGCCGAGCGCATCATCCGCCTCGAAGATGGCCGCGTCGTCTACGACGGCGACGCCCACGCACCCGAGGCAGTCGTTCAGCCGAACTTCATGATGGCAGAGCCGAAAGCCGGAGAGGAGGGGACGCAGGCATGATAAAGGAGACCTTCAAACAGGCCGTCCAGAACGTCTTGAGCAACAAAGTCCGCACCTTCCTCACCATGCTGGGCATCATCATCGGCGTCATGGCCGTCATCGTCATCGTCGGTCTCGGCAACGGCATGACCAACATGATGCAGGACTTCTACTCCGACATGGGCAGCGATATTCTGGCCGTCAACGTCATGACTGCCAGCACCCGCACGGTGGAGGTCAGCGATGTGTATAACATCATCAACCAGAAGCCCGAGTATTATAAGGGTCTTTCGCCGATTGCCAGTGCCGGCGGCGACACGCTGCGGGTGGCGGGCGAGAAGTACCGCCGCACCGGCATCAGCGGCGTCAACGAAGATTACATAACCATCAACAACTACAAGGTGGCCAAGGGCCGCGGCATCCAGTACACCGATTTGATAGACAACAAGAATATCTGTGTCATCGGCGACTATGTGGACCGCAGGATCTTCGGCGGCAACGGTCTCGGCAGCACCCTCAAGGTAGGCGCCAGCGAGTACCGCATCGTGGGCGTGCTGGAAGGCCGCTCCAAACCCGCCTCTCAGTACGAGGGCGGCAACGACGACATTGTTCTCGTTCCCTATACCACCCTGATGAGCGTCAACAACACCAGCAGTGTCAGCGAGTATTATGTGGTCCTGCAGGACGCGGACCACTCGGATGAGGCACAGGAGTTTTTGCAGTCGCGGCTCAAGAAGCTGGTCAGCAAGGACGACTATGTCTACGTCATGAGCCTGAGCGCAGCCATGAAGCAGATGTCCTCCATGATCAACGTCATGGTGGGCGTCCTGACGGCCATTGCGGGCATCTCGCTGCTGGTCGGCGGCATCGGCATCATGAACATCATGCTGGTGTCCGTCACCGAACGCACCCGTGAGATCGGTATCCGCAAGGCACTGGGCGCACAGGAGAGCACCATCCTGACCCAGTTCGTCGTGGAGGCCGGCGTCACATCGGCGCTGGGCGGCTGCCTCGGCATCGTGCTGGGCTACGTCGTGTCGGCCATTATCAACCAGATCCTTCCGTATATCCTGACGGATATTACCCTGAATGTCACCCCCTCGGCGGACGCAGCAGCCATCGCCGTGGGCATCTCCTGCGGCATCGGCGTCCTGTTCGGCTTCCTGCCGGCCCGCCGTGCCGCCAGCCTGAACCCCATCGAAGCGCTCAGATATGATTAAGGAGTTTACCATGAAAAAACGATTCCTCGCATTCCTGCTGGCTGTCTGCGTGGCTGTTTCCATGCTGGTGCTGCCCGCTTCTGCGGTCGGCTCCAACGCGGCAGTCCAGACGGCGACGGCACTGGGCGGTCTGACCGCCGAGCAGGCCGGTTCTCTGGGTGCGCCCCTCACTCGTGGGCAGGCGGCCCGCCTCCTCACCGCATTCTCTGCTTACCGCGATACCACCACGGCACAGGGCCGCACCGGCCGCCTCTACAGCGATGTGGACAGCGACTCTCCCTATGCGGTCTACATCCGCACTTCCGTCCAGAACGGCTGGATGACCGGCTACTCCGACGGCAGCTTCCGCCCGGACAATACCGTCACGCTGGAAGAAGCCTGCACCATGGCGCTGCGCCTGCTGGGCTATGATGTGGCAAAGCTGGGCGGTACCTTCCCCACAGCTCAGCTCAGCAAGGCCAGCGCACTGGGCCTGCGCAATGAGATCAATGCCCGTCAGGGCGAGACTCTGACCCTCGAGCAGGGTACCATGCTCTTCTACAACGCCCTCACCGCCATGAACGGCAGCGGTCAGGTCTACGCTTCCACCCTGGGTTTTGCCGTGAGCAACGGCCAGGTGGACATCTCTTCGGTCCTGCTGGACAACGTCAAGGGTCCCTTCGTGGCAGATGCTTCCACCGTCCTGCCCTTCGCCCCGGCGGCCATCTACCGCAACGACGAAGTCACCACCTCTGCGGCCCTCTCTCCCTATGATGTCTACTATTATAACGAGAGCGCCCGCACCGTCTGGATCTACAACAAGCGCGCCGCAGGCCGCGTGACGGCGGTCTCGCCCTCGGCCAGCGCTCCGACCTCTGTGACCGTGGCCGGCGTCACCTACACCATCGCCTCGCCCTCTGTGGCCTACCAGCTGTCTTCTCTGTCCGGCGGCGGCGTGGGCCAGGTGGTCACTCTGCTGCTGGGCATGAACGATGCAGCTGTCTCCGTCCTCACCGGCGACGCGGCAGACGCTGTGTTCTACGGCGTGGTCCAGTCCTCATCCCGCACCCTTGTGGAGACGAACAGCGCTGAGGTGCAGCAGGCTGTCTCGGTCATGTGTACCGACGGCACCGCCCGCACCGTCAATGTGAACAATAAGCTCAATTTCCCGGCCGGCAAGCTGGTGGAGATCAGCGTGGACGGTGACGGCGAAAGCGTCCAGTCCATCTCGCCCCGCTCGACCAGCGGCACCGTCAGCGCCGACGGCACCGCGCTGGACGACACCCCGTTTGCAGACAACGTGCAGATCATTGATACGACGTCGGAGGGTGTGGCTGGGGCAGTTCGCCCCAGCCGCCTATCGGGGGTAACTCTGAGTGAAAGCGACGTCCGCTACTACACCACCAATTCCGCAGGCCAGATCGACCGGGTCATCCTCGACGATGTGACCGGTGACCTGTGGGAGTATGCTGCGCTGGATTCTGTCCGCCGCCTGACGGACGAAGCCGCCAAGAAGATCGACAAAAAGATCAGCGACAAGGCACAGGACGCCGCAAGAGAGGCCGCAGGCCTCCCCGCTGGGACCACCACGACCACCACCAAGGTAGATAAGACCGATGAGGAGACCTTCCAGGATGTGAAGAACATCCTTGTTCCCAGCACCAGCGATGTGCTCTACGGCCTCATCGACGGCAGTGTCGTCAGCTCTACCTGGAACACCCTTACCGGCAAGACGGACCAGCTGTTCAGCTATGTGCTCCGCCGCACCGGCGACAGCGTGGGCGGTACGCTGGGCGACTTCCTCAACTATCTGGGCGAGGGCGCGACCTATGTCTGCTACTCCGGCGGCAAGCAGGTGGCCTACAGCACCGCCACCAAGTACCCTGTTATCGCAGGCGGCATCGCCATCGGCCGTTCTGCTGACGGCAAGGCCATCAACCGGATGCTCCAGCTCTCGCCGGTAGTCATCGATAAGCTGGGCGCAGCTTCGGTCATGAGCGGCGACAAGCGCTATGAGACCGCCGACGATATGCAGGTGTATCTGTGGTCGAACGGCCAGTATTTCGCCACCTCGCTGCCCAAGATCAACACCGAGGATTATAAGCTCATCGGCTGGTACGACAACTTCGGCTGCTCCGGCGGCAGGAAGATCCGCATCCTTGTGGCCGTCAAGACGAACTGAGCCTGAAATTTTCCAATCACAGAACAGCAGCCTCGCGGCAGATGAAGCGGGGCTGCTGTTTTATTCTCCTATTTGCCACACGCCCTATTTCGTGTTACAATAAAAACTAGAAAAATTGCGGAAAAAGGAGGTGCGGCAATGATACGCATTGCTCTGGTCGAGGACGAGGCAGAGGTGCGGGCGCAGCTTCAGGGCTATGTGCAGCGGCACACCCGGCAGTACGGCACCGAGTTCGCGGTGACGGAGTTCGCCGACGGCATGGAGCTACTGGATGATTACCGCCCGGTGTACGACATTCTGTTTCTGGACGTGGAGATGAAGCATCTGGACGGCATGGAGACGGCCCGGCGGGTGCGGAAGCTGGACAAGGACGTCATCATCGTTTTTATCACGAATATGGCGCAGTACGCCATCGGCGGGTACGCGGTGGGCGCACTGGACTATGTGCTCAAGCCGGTGCCTTATTTTGCGTTTTCGCAGCAGCTGCGCAAGGCCGAAGAACAGCTGCGCCGCCGCGCACGGCATTATCTGGCCCTTCCGGTGGAGGGCGGGATGCGGCGTCTGGATTCGTCCCTCATCTATTATCTGGAAAGCGAGGGACACCGCGTCCATTTTTATACCGAAGAGGGCGATTTCGTGGCGGCAGGCACCCTGAAAGCCTTTGAGGAAAAGCTGGCCGAGCGGCCCTTTGCCCGCTGCAACAGCGGCTACCTTGTCAATCTGGCACAGGTGAAGAGCGTGCAGCAGGGGATGGTGCAGGTGGGACCCTACGAATTGCAGGTCAGCCGCCCCCGGCGGAAAGCCTTCCTCGCGGCGCTGGCCGACCACATCGGGGGTGAGGGTGCATGACGGCACTGCCCAGCATCCCGCGCCTGTATACGGCGCTGGCCGAATGTCTGGCCGTGGGCATCTACGCCCTGCCGCTGGGCCTCCGCTTCGGCAAAACGGCCACCATCGCTGCCAGTGCGGCATGGGCGCTGGCCCTGAGTGCTTTTTTGCAGGCCACGGGCAGCGTTCCGCTGGCGTGGTGGATCCCCTGCATGGCGGCAGCTGTGGGGATACAGTATTTATACCTCTGGGTCACCCGCACCATCTCCCTGCTGGAAGCGGGCTATGTCTGCGCCCGGGCCTTCGTTCTGGCAGAGCTGGCGGCCAGCGCCGAGTGGCAGCTGCACTGCTTCCTCTGGCCTCAGCGCAGCGGGGCCGACGGCCTGTCACTGCTGCTTCTGGTGGTGGTCTATGGCGGCGTTTTCGGCTGCATCTGGGTGCTGGAGCATAAGCACAAAAGTCCCAAGGGCCATATCGTCATCAGCGGAAAAGCGGCCCTCGTGGCCGTCGTCATGGCGGCGATGGTCTTCGCGGTGAGCAACCTGCTGTTCTTGGGCGACCGCGAGGTGGACATGAGCGTCTACTACATCCGCACGCTGGTGGATTTCTGCGGCGTGCTCATCCTGACGGTCCAGCACGAACAGCTGCGGGAGGCGGCGCTCCACAGCGAGCTTGCCGCCATGGACGAGGTGCTCCACCGCCAGTACGAGCAGTACAAGCGGAGCAAAGAGGGCATCCGGCTCATCAACAGCCGCTATCATGCGCTGAAAATTCAAATCGCGGACATCCGCGCCGAGCGCGACCGGGCCAAGCAGGACGCGGCTCTGGCCCGGATGGAGAGCGGCCTCCGGCAGTATGAGGCCGAGAACAAGACCGGCAACCCGGTATTGGATACCCTATTGACCGCCAAAAGCATGGACTGCCAGCAGCGCGGCATCAACATGACCAGCGTGGCCGACGGCAGCCAGCTGGGCTTTCTGAGCACGCGGGAGCTGTGTACTCTCGTGGGTGCGCCGCTGGACAACGCCATCGAGAGCGTGCTGGCAGAGCCCGACCCCGAAAAGCGTCTGCTGCGGGTGGCCATCTATAACCAGAGCGGCTGCGTGATGCTCCGCTTCGAGAACTACTGCGCCCAGCCCGTGGAGCTGGGCGCGGACGGCCTGCCCGTCCACAACGCCCACGGCGGCTACGACCTGCAGGGCGTGCAGGCGGCCGCCCAGCGCCACGACGGCACCATGACCCTTCATTGGGCCGACGGCTGGTTCACCCTGCGGATCTTGCTGCCTGTCCCATCGTGAGAAACGTCTCTGTCATCGCACAGCGATGACAGAGACGTTTTGTTATTCTGCACAATAAAACCGCTCTCGGAATTGTGGATTAGCACAATAAAATTTGAAACCAAATTGAAACTTCTGCAAAACATGCCGCCGGAACGACAGATTGCGCGGAGAACGGTTCGTTTTGCAGTTTATATGATAAAATGACATCAAGCAAAGGAGTGGACGCACTCCGGAGAACAGCTATGAACCGGGTCGTGTACCCAAAAGAGAAGGAGCTAACAGTTATGGCACAGAAAAAGAAGGACAGTAAGATGATGGTCAAGATCATCAAAACTGCCGTTTCGGGTGTGTTGTGTGTCGCATTGGCGGGCGGTATGGTTGCGGCCAATGTGCTGATCCCGCCCAATGCCAGCAGCGTGCAGAGCATTTTGGGCCTGAAGAGTGGAGGCATCGATAACAGCAAGGCAAAGACCGAAGGCATCAATATGGAATACAGCAAGCCCGGCTTTGACACAGAGGAGGCGCTGGTTGAGGATGAGATCGCTCTGAATAAGAAGATCGCCGCCGAAGGCATTGTATTGCTGAAAAACGATGCCGGAAAGATGCCGTACAGCACGGATACGACCTTTAGCTTTGTCAGCCATTCTGCTGTCAGCTACATCGGCGGCAACAAAGTCGATATGAAAACGGCCTTTGAAGATGCCGGGTTCGGTGTCAACGAGGACCTCTGGAAATTCTATTCCGAAGGCAACGGCAAGGATTACGGTCTGGGTGTCGGCTCGGTCTCTTACGGTGATGACGAGGACTTCTCCATCAACGAGTGCCCGCTGTCCGTCATGCAGGCGGAGCCGGGCCTGACCGATTCCATGCAGGGCACGGTGCCGGTCTTTGTGTTCAGCCGTGTGGCGGGCGAAGGCCGCGATATGCCGCGCTCCATGTACAACCACACCGATGTGGAAGAGGACAAGACCAAGACCTACCTCGAGCCGGATTCCGTGGAACTGGAGATCCTCCAGTACCTGAACGACAACTTTGACGATGTGGTGCTGCTGCTCAACTCCAGTGCAGCGGTCGATCTGAGCTGGGTGGAGGATTATCCCAGCATCCACACGGTCATCTCGGCTCCTGCCATGGGCGACTACGGCCTGTGCTCTCTGGCCGAGATCTTCTCCGGCAAGGTCAATCCTTCCGGCCGCACCGTGGATACCTATGAAGTGGATGCCATGAACAGCCCGGCGGCGCAGAACTTCGGTGACTTTGCCTACTATGACGAGAATGGTAACCTGACCAAGTACAACTACGTCAGCTACAAAGAGGGCATCTATGTTGGCTACCGCTATTACGAGACCCGTTACGAGGACAAGGTGCTGGGTCAGGGCAATGCCGGTGATTACAACTATGCGGATGCTGTGATGTATCCCTTCGGCTACGGCCTGTCCTACACCACCTTTGATTGGTCCGACTACAACACCAGCTGGGATGGCGACACCTGCACCGTCACGGTCAAGGTGACCAACACCGGTTCTGTTGCCGGCAAGGACGTTGTGGAAGTGTATGCACAGAGCCCCTACACCGATTATGACAAGACCAACAAGGTGGAAAAGGCTGCGGTTGAACTGGTCGGTTACGCCAAGACCTCGGAGCTGGCTCCCGGTGCAAGCGAGACCGTTACGGTCACCTTCGATCAGGAACAGCTGAAGTCCTACGACTACACCAACGCCAAGACCTACATTCTGGATGCCGGTGACTACTACATCACCGCCGCCAAGAACGCACACGATGCCGTCAACAACATCCTTGCTGTCAAGGGCAAGACCGTGGAAGACGGCATGACCGCCGATGGCAACACTGAGTTTGTGGCGACCTATACCCCGGCCAACGGCACCGTGGATACCACGACCTATAAGAACGACACCACCACCGGCGTGGAGGTCACCAACCAGCTGGATCAGGCAAACGGCGGCTTCCAGTATCTGTCCCGCAACGACTGGACCGGCACCTGGCCGACCACCGATGGCGAGGTCAGCGACCAGATCAGCACTTGGGGCAACCCCATCAACGGCACCGATGCAAACGGCAACCCCGCTTCCTATACTTACTATAAGACCATCAGCAGCGAGGATCTGGCAAAGCTGGATTCTTTTGATTCCCTGAACCCCACCGACTTCTCCACTCTGACCGATGAGCTTGTCTACGGCAAGGACAACGGCCTCGGCCTGATCGATATGCGTGGTCTGGATTACAACGACCCCAAGTGGAACGACCTGCTCGACCAGCTGACCCCCAGCGATTATCAGACCCTGATCACCCAGTCCGGCTATGGCACGGCTGCCATCAAGTCGGTGGATAAGCTCTCCACGACCGATCGCGACGCTGCCACCGGCCTGGTCAACTATGGCGTTGATGCAAGCGGCAACTTCTACTTCAAGGGCAACATCACCCACTGCGGCGTCATCGTTCTGGCCCAGACCTACAACGATGATCTGGCCACTCACTACGGCGAGAACATTGGCGACGAGTCCTACTATCTGGATGTCGATGGCTGGTATGCACCGGCAGTCAACATGCACCGCACTGCATTCTCCGGCCGCAACAGCGAGTATTACTCCGAGGATCCGTTCATCGGCGGTCACATTGCTTCCCTCGAGTGTGAGGGTGTCGCCTCCCGCGGTATGTATGTCTTTGTCAAGCACTACGCCATCAACGATCAGGAGGACCACCGCGGCGACCGTGAAGGCCAGTACAGCATTGCGACCTTCCTGAACGAGCAGGCGGCCCGCGAGATCTACCTCAAGCCCTTTGAGATGTGCGTCAAGTCTGATAAGGTCGAGATGAACTATGCAAAGGACAACGGCGACGGCACTTACAGCAATGCCACCACCGAGATCCCGTCCGTCACCGGCATCATGACCTCCTTCAACCGCGTTGGCTATACCTGGGCCGGCGGCAACTACAACATGATCACCGGCCTGCTGCGCAACGAGTGGGGCTTCCACGGCTTTATCATCACCGATAATGCAAACACCGGTGTCTTTATGGATGCTGGCCAGATGATCCAGGCGGGTGCTGATGGCAAGCTGACCAACCTGCCCACCGGCGCACGCTATACCTTCAACAAGAATGATGTTTCGGATTATCACTATGGCCGTGAGGCAGTCCACAACATCCTGTATACTATTGCAAACTCCAAGGCAATGAACGGCGGTATGCCGGGCAGCCGTTATCTGGCAAAGGTCGAGCCTTACCAGAAGGTCATCTACGCGGTGGATGGCGTCTGCGGCGGTCTGATTGCGGTCCTGGTCATCCTGACCATCTTCCGCTTCCGCAAAAAGAAAGAGGACAACATCAAAACCGTCTGAGTAACACAAAACCGAAAGGGGCGGCGGGCAGAGCGCCCGCCACCTCTTCTTTTTTATCAGGAGCGATCCATGAAACACGCTGACATCATCCAGAAACTGAACTTAGAGCAAAAATGCGCCCTGCTCTCGGGCGAGACCGTCTTTACCACCCGCGCTCTGCCGGGCAAGGGCATCCCGGCCATCACCCTTTCGGACGGCCCCAACGGTGTCCGCAAGCAGGCCGGTGCCGCCGACCATCTGGGCCTCAACCCCAGCGTTCCGGCAACCTGCTTTCCGACCTCTTCCGCCACTGCGTGCAGCTGGGATGAGAAGCTGGGCGAAGCCGTCGGCGAGGCACTGGGCGAGGAAGCCGCCGCACAGGAAGTGGCTGTCCTGCTCGGCCCTGGCCTGAACATCCAGCGCAGCCCCCTCTGCGGCCGCGACTTCGAGTATTTCTCGGAAGACCCCATCCTCGCGGGCAGGATGGCCGCTGCCTATGTGCGCGGCATCCAGAAAAACGGCATCGCTGCCTGCCCCAAACACTTTGCGGTCAACAGTCAGGAGCTGCGCCGCATGGCCAGCGACTCGGTGCTCGATGAGCGCACCCTGCGGGAGCTGTATCTGACCGGCTTCGAGATCGTGGTGAAAGAGGCAAAGCCCAAGACCATCATGACCTCCTACAACCTCATCAACGGCACCTACGCCAACGAGAATGCCCATCTGCTGCAGGACATTCTGCGGAAGGACTGGGGCTTCGACGGGGCCGTCGTCACCGACTGGGGCGGCTCCAATGACCACGCCCTCGGCGTGAAGAACGGCTCCACCCTCGAAATGCCCTGCCCCGGCGGCGACTCCATCCGGGAGCTGATGAAGGCCGTACAGGACGGCAAAATTTCCGAGGCCGACGTGGACGCCCGCCTCGACGAGATGCTGGAACTGGTGCTCTCCACCCACGCTGCGGTGGAAAAAGCGCCCCGCACCTTCGACGCTGCCGCGCACCATAAGCTTGCCCGCCGCGCGGCCGCAGAGAGCATCGTCCTGCTCAGGAACGAGGGCGGCATCCTGCCGCTCAAGCCCAATGAGAAGCTGGCCGTCATCGGCGACTTTGCCGAGACGCCCCGCTATCAGGGCGCAGGCTCCAGCGCCGTCAACGCCCTGCAGGTGGACACCCTGCTGGACAGCATCAAGGCTGACGACAGCGGCATCACCTTCGTGGGCTATGCCTCCGGTTTCGAGCGTCAGGGTGCAGCTGACGCCGAGAAGCTGGAAGAGGCTGTGGCCCTCGCAAAGAAGGCCGACACCGTTCTGCTCTGCCTCGGCCTCGATGAGCTGCGGGAGAGCGAAGGTCTTGACCGCGCCGACATGAAGCTGGCCGAGAACCAGCAGCAGCTTCTGGCCGCTGTGGCTGCCGTCAACCCGAACGTCGTCGTTCTGCTGAGCGCCGGTGCGCCGGTGGAGACGCCGTGGGTCGGCCAGTGCAGGGCACTGGTCTACGGCGCACTGGGCGGACAGGCAGGCGCCGGCGCAGCCGCAGACATCCTCACGGGCAAGCTCTGCCCCTGCGGCAAGCTGTCCCAGACCTGGGCGCAGGCTCACGACGACACCCCCGCCAAGGCGAACTTCGGCGGCGAGGGCCGGAACGTGGAGTACCGCGAGGGCCTGTATGTGGGCTACCGGTACTATCAGACCGCCGGTGTGCCGGTGGCGTTCCCCTTCGGCTACGGCCTGAGCTACACCGCCTTCGAGTACAGTGATCTGAAGGCAGACGAGAAGGGCGTGACTCTTACCGTCACCAACACCGGCAGCTGTGCCGGTGCCGAGATCGTCCAGCTCTACGTCGCAAAGCAGGACGCAAAAATCTTCCGCCCGGCGCAGGAGCTGAAGGGCTTTGCAAAGGTCTTCCTCGCCCCCGGCGAGAGCAGGACGGTGAGCATCGCTCTGGACGACAAGGCGTTCCGCTACTGGAACGTCAAGACTGACCGCTGGGAAGTCGAAGGCGGAAGCTATCAGCTCCGCGTGGGTGCATCCAGCGCAGACATCCGGCTGACAGCGGAAGTCTCCGTCAAGGGGACCGACGCTCCCGACCCCTACGAGGGTCTCGACCTGCTCCACTACGTCTCCGGTCAGATCACCTATGTGACCGACGCCGAGTTCGAGGCTCTGCTGGGCCATCCGATCCCGGAGGATGTCGTCCGCATCGACCGGAACATGACGCTGGGCGAGATGGACCATGGCCGCAGTCCGCTGGGCTGGGTGGCACAGAAGGTGCTGCGCTGCCGTCTGGACAGCAGCTTTGCAAAAGGCACCCCCGACCTGAACACCGTGTTCCAGTATAATATGCCGCTGCGCGCGCTGGCCAAGATGACCAACGGCATGGTGAGCATGGGCATGGTGGACGGCCTCGTCTGGGAGCTGAAAGGCTTTTGGCTCGTGGGCATCCTTCGGGTCATCTATGAGTTCGTCAAGAATCTCATCCTGAACAGCCAGATGGAAAAACGGCTCAAAAACAGCTGAAAGGAATAAGGCCATGAATTTCTGGAATAACTTTGCCGCAAAGCATCCGGCCGCGGCCAAATGGGTGCGGGAGGGCGGACTGTTCGTCATCGTGTCCAACCTCATCACCGTGTTCAAATATCTGCTTCTGCAGTTCCTGCCCAAGGCATTTGCAAGCCTGCCGGTGGTGGACTTCGGCTGGCCGGGCATCGACATCACCCTGTTCGGCGAGACCTTCAAGTGGAACATCCTCGGCTATGACGCGGCCCACGGCGGCCTGCCCTACTTCTGCGCCTACATGGTGGCCATGGTCATCGGCGAGTGCATCAATTTCCCCATCCAGCGCAGCCTCGTCTTCCGCAGCAAGGGCAACCTCGCCAAGCAGATCGGCTGGTATCTGCTGGCCTTCTGCCTCATCACCTGCATCGTCAACTCCATCAACTGCATCTGGGTGGCTGTGGCCGGTCTGCTGGTGCCTGATTTCATCTACAACATCGGCACCACGGTGCTCAACGGCGGCATCTCGATGGTCATCTTCTTCTTCGTGAACAAGATCATCTTCCCCGAAGGCGAAGCCGCAAAATAATCTGTCATCTTCTTTATTTCATCATTTTCTTCATCCGAGCCAACAGGCCGTCCTCCTCCGGAGGACGGCCTGTTGGCATATTGAGCGGTTTTGGACGCTGCAAAGGACGAAATTTCGGTCATAGGGGAAGAATCTGCCCAGGGGTCTTGCACTTTGATGCTTTACTGTGGTAAAATCAGGCCGTGCTTTTATCATAGAGGAAAAAAGCACTAAAGGGGGAACGTATATGAGTGAGATCTGTATCATCGTCACCATCGTCGTCTATCTTGCGGCCATGCTGCTGGTGGGTTTCGCCTACAGCAAGACCAACAACGACAGCACCGACTTCTACCTTGGCGGTCGGAAGATGGGGCCGCTGGTCACGGCCATGAGTGCCGAGGCCAGCGATATGTCCAGCTGGCTGCTGATGGGTATGCCGGGTCTGGCCTATCTGACAGGCATCGCCTCGCCGGGCTGGACGGCCATCGGCCTTGCGCTGGGTACCTGGCTCAACTGGCTCATCGTGGCCCGGCGGCTCCGCCGCTATTCGGCCAACCTCGACGCCATCACGGTACCGCAGTTCCTGTCGCTTCGCTTCCATGACCAGCGCAACCTGCTGAACGCTCTGGGCGCGGTCATCATCATCGTCTTCTTCGTGCCGTATACGGCCTCGGGCTTTGCGGCCTGCGGCAAGCTGTTCCACAGCCTCTTCGGCGTAGATTACATGGCGGCAATGCTGGTGTCGGCCCTCATCATCGTGGGCTATACCATTCTGGGCGGCTTCCGCGCCGTCACCACCACCGACCTCATCCAGTCGATGGTCATGTCGCTGGCCCTCATCGCGGTGCTGGGCTACGGCATCGCTGTGGCCGGCGGCTGGGGTGCTGTGGTGGAGAACGCCCAGAGCCTTTCCGGCTACCTGACCATGACGGCCAGCCACGACGCTGTGACCGGCGGGGCCGCGTCCTACAGCCTGCTGGACATCGTCTCCACCATGGCGTGGGGCCTCGGCTACTTCGGTATGCCCCACATCCTGCTCCGCTTCATGGCCATCGAGGACGAGAAGAAGCTGGTGCTCAGCCGCCGCATTGCCACCGTCTGGGTGGTCATCGCCATGGCGGCGTCCATCGTCATCGGCATGGTGGGCCTCGGCATGACCAAGGTCGGTGCGCTGGAATTCCTCAGCGGCTCGTCCAGTGAGACCCTCATCGTCCGCATCGCCAGCCTCATCAGCCAGCACGGTGTGCTGGCGGCAGTCCTCGCCGGACTCATCCTTGCAGGCATCCTGGCGGCCACCATGTCCACGGCGGACAGCCAGATGCTGGCTGCTGCGTCCAGCGTGTCCCAGAACATTTTGCAGGAGTTCGGCCACCTCAAGCTGAGCGAGAAGCAGAGCCTCTTCGCAGCCCGCCTGACCATCATCTGCGTCAGCGTGGTGGGCGTGGTGCTGGCCCGCGACCCGGATTCCAGCGTCTTCGGCATCGTCAGCTTTGCGTGGGCCGGCTTCGGCGGCTCCTTCGGCGCTGTCGTCCTCTGTGCCCTGTTCTGGAAGCGCTGCAACTGGCAGGGCGCTCTGGCCGGTATGCTCTGTGGCGGCCTGATGGTCTTCGTCTGGAAGTACATCGTCAGCCCGCTGGGCGGCGTCTTCGGCATCTATGAGCTTCTGCCCGCCTTCCTCGTCTCGCTGGCCGTCTGCGTGGTGGTCAGCCTCGTGACTCCGGCTCCCACGGAAGATGTTCTGGCCGAGTTCGATGCAGCAAAATAACCGGTAAAAAAACAAGAGGAGGGCCTGTGCTGAAACCCGGCACAGGCCCTCCTTTTATGCTTGTGTGACGCTTCCGTGCTCCACCCGGTAGACCTTGTCAAACTGCTTCATGAACGCCCCCGAGACGTCGTGGGTGATGGCCACCACCATGCAGGGGAGAGCAAGCAGATTTTCCATGATTTGTCCGCTGGTGTCGGGGTCGAGGCTGGCGGTGATCTCGTCGGCGATGATGAGGTCGTACCGGCGAAGCGCCAGCCGTGCGATGCCGATGCGCTGGCGCTGCCCGCCCGAGAGATTCTTGCCGTTCTCGCTGATGAGGGTGTCGAGGCCGTCGGGCAGGGTGCTCACCCAGTCGGTGAGGCCCGCCGTCCCGATGGCGTGGGAAAGCTGAGCCTCGGGGAAGTCCGCGCCGAGGCAGATGTTGCTGCGGAGGGTGTCATTGAAGAGATAGGTTGTCTGGGCAATGTAACCTACCCGCTGGTAGAGGCTCTGACGGTCGATGTCCCGCAGCTGCTGGCCGTTGAAGAGGATGCTGCCGGTATAGTCTGGGTAGTACTGGAACAGCAGCTTTGCCAGTGTAGACTTGCCGCAGCCGCTTTCGCCCACGAGGACGGCTTTTTCCTGCCCGGAGACCGTCAGCCGGACGCCGCGCAGCACCGGTGCAGCGGCCCCGGGGTAGGAAAAGCCGGTGTCCTTGCACTCGATGTGCTCGAGTTTACCGATGGCCCGGCCCGCAGAGACTTTTTCCGGGCCGGACATGGCTGCTTCCAGCCGCTGACGAATGCCTTTCGAGGATCTGACCTTGGCCCAGCACTGGGCGATCTGATTACAGGGCGTGATGACGAAGTTCGCCATGCTGGCGGCGGTGGAGACGGTGCCCATCGTCAGCCGCCCGTCGAAAGCGAGAAAAAGGCCCACCAGCATGACGATGGGGAAGATGAGGTTGCTGATGAGAGAGGTGTTGACCACCATGGCGTTGAGGCTCTGCTGGTAGGCCTGCTCGCTGTCGCGGGCCTGCCGGGCAGCATCCCGGTGGCGGGCAGCATAGGCGTCCTCCCGCAGAAAGCCCCGGATGACCTCGAACCCGCCCAGAAGCTCCTTGAGCTGCTGGGTGTAGCCCGCCATCTGGAGCGAAAAAGCGTCTCGGGAGGCTTTGAGCCGCTCATTCATCTTCCGGGGCAGGACCAGCGGCGGCACGGTCACAAGCAGGATGGCCGCCAGCATCACCGGGCTGATGTAAAGGTACATCCCCAGCGCACAGAGCATGATGCCGCCCCAGAACGCGATGTTGAAGAGGGACATATAATAGTCGTCGTAGAGGGTGCGCAGGTCGGTGGTCAACAGGGAGAGATAGGCTGCGTCGCCCTCCCGCTGATATTGGGACACCGGGCGGCGCAGCACCCGCTCCATGACCTGCCCCCGTACCTGCTCCACGGCGCCGCAGGCGAGTTTTGTAAAGGAGCGGCGGCTCAGCCGTTCGAAAAACCAGCTGGTGAAGGTGATGAGGAACACCAGCCCCATATAGCCCAGTGCCTCCTGCTTGCTCTTGGAGTCGATGAGCCACTTGAGCTGGAAGTTTTTCAGCGGCGCGAAAAAGGATACCGCCGCTGTAAAGAGCGCGAAGAGCATGAGCTTCACCCAGTGGTGTCGGAAGTAGTCGTTGACCGTTGCTTTTTTCATGCGCAGTATCCTCCGCAGAGTACTATAAAACGAGATGGATTACAAGAAAGACCCCTCCGACTTCCTTTTTGCGGGAGATCGGAGGGGTCTTGATCTTATGGCCTTATGTAAGAGGTGCTGTCAGCTTACAGCTGGGGGCCGGCGGAGACCAGAGCCTTGCCGTGCTCGTTGCCCTCGTACTTCTTGAAGTTCTTGATGA
>ENA-OUPZ01000770-OUPZ01000770.1-human-gut-metagenome-genome-assembly--contig:-NODE-770-length-18515-cov-7.321506_pt1 | contig 18515 bp, 22 predicted proteins | sample MGYA00237941_ERZ548813 | MGnify/ENA primary metagenome ERZ548813 (study PRJEB26490, sample SAMN05194712) | human gut metagenome | biome: terrestrial biome; feature: human-associated habitat; material...
TTCATCCTGAGCCAGGATCAAACTCTCGTTAAAAGTGTTTGTATCCAGTTCAGAATCAACATACTAGCTAATTCTTCCCTTTTTACTGTTGTTTGGTTTGTTTAAAACCGTTCTTAAAAATCTTCTCTTAAAGAAATTTTCAAGGGTTATTGTTGTCTATTGTTCAATTATCAAGGTTCTTTTTGCTGTTCTTTTCAAGCGACAGCTTTTATATTTTATCAAAAGCTTTTCTCTTTGTCAAGAACTTTTTTAACTTTTTTCAAAGTTTTTTACTTGCTCTACTCGTTCTCACGAGTCAGCTTAGATATAATACCATTTGTTCTTCTCAATGTCAATACTTTTTTCAAAGTTTTTCATTTTCTTTTGAACCAGTCTTATATCATCTTTGATATCATTTTGTAACTCTTACATATAAAAACTACTGGCTATCCAGTAGTTTTCCGGATGATATCAAACGGAGAAAGAGGGATTTGAACCCTCGCGCCGGTCACCCGACCTATACCCTTAGCAGGGGCACCTCTTCAGCCTCTTGAGTATTTCTCCTGACTGAACTCTACCGTATTTCTACAGTATTTATTCAATTAGCACCAACAGTGCGAGGTTTATTATACAAAAGGTTCTTCTTTTTGTCAATCCCTTTTTATATTTTTTTGTAAAAAGGATCCTCCCCTTATAAATGTCCACTTTACTTTTAATATAATTCTTCTCATAAGCAACGACTTGCACCACAATCTCACATACACTTTATACCCCCTGCCTTTCTTACAGTCGATATATTTTTCATCTCTGTAAACTCCCTCCAATACTCCTAATACCTGCTCTTTTTTTACGCCATATTCTTTTATATACTGGTTATCACCACAAAGTACATAACTGTCGGCACCGACTTCCAGAATACGGTGAAGAACTAATTTGCCGCCCACTCTCCGGTATAAAATAACATCCCGGCATTTTGCTTCTCCCTGGTACTTTCTCACGACGATAATATCTCTCTGTGGTCTTATGAACGGGAGCATACTTGTCCCAAAAGGTGCTGTCATTAAATAACCTTTTTCTTCCAAGACTTTTTCTATATTCAGCTTTTCCTGTTCTTTATCCGATTTTTGTATTTCCATATTTTCTCCTCTGCCTGCTCCTTATATCCATTTTCATTATAAAGGAAATAAACAAAAAAGCTACAGCAAATTCATCCTGTGACAAATCTGCTGCAGCTCATAATTACCTCTGCATATCTCTGTTTTTATTCTACCGGATCACTATAATCTAATGAATTGGATTCTGTACTATTATTCGAGAATGGTGAGGGAGCATTATTATCTGCGTCAGTATTACTTGCACAGATAATATCCTCGCCATTTAATATTACAATTTCCATAGATGGATCACTATATACTCTTTTTTTCATAATCTTTATCTCCCACTTTTATTTAGACATTGTATCTAAAATTCCATTTGCATAATTCTTCTGTTTCTTACTTGCATTACCTGAATTTGCGATACTTTCTGCAACTTCTTTTACTGTACGTGTATCAATAAATGATCCCATCTTGCTGTAGGATTTTCCATTCAAAGTATATTTTACAAGAACTCTTGCATAGACATTGTTCTCATAGTTCGCACTTTCAAGATTTGTAAATACAATATTGGAACGGTAAAAATTCGAACCTTTATTCTCTGGATTCATAATATACTTTGTCTCTTGCGGCTGTAAAATATGGGCCAATGCATTTTTTGCTGTTCCATAGTACCATTCACAGCCTTCAAAAGTTGCTCCTGTCGGAAGTGTAAAATCATATCCGAAACGCATACAGGTCTTGCTGTAACCGTCAGCATAATCCATTCTCAGACTGCCTCCAATAAACAGATCTTCAAAACTATAAGATACCATCATTGTTCCGTCGCTGTTCAGGTCTGCAGATGTGATCGGTACTGTCTTTGTATTGGTTCCATCAACATTTACTTTGAGCATCTGTGGCATGCTATCCTCAGTAAATACTAATGATCCTGTCGGTGTTGCAGTTACAACAGCACTGTAATTTTGAGTTCCGTCTGTATTTGCAGCTTCTGTCACATCCACTCCAGCTTTTGTCCATTTTGAAGTCAGCGTATACTGATGATCCTTCATTCCCTCAACAACTCGAAGATCTAAAAGCCGATTCCCCTGATTAAATGCCGGTATCACTACCGTATTATAATCTGCTGTATTTGATATTGTTCCTATATCTTTTACCACCTGCATACTTTTAATAGACGCATTCGAATCAGCCTCTCCTATTTTTAATGCATTTGCTGTTCCATTTTTCATTGTATAGCTGGAATTTGGACTGGTATAGTGACTTGAATAATCATTACAGCGTTCACCATTAACCCATAATCCCATCGTTGATCCTGTATACAATGCCAGGATGTCAATTTCCTGACCAATCTTATCTGTTACACATACTTTTGTCTCATGCCAATTACCGTTCGTATCACACATCTGGAATTTGATCCTTGAAGCTGTACCATCTTTGCCATATGCTATCTGATACGGTTCTCCACCTCGGTTAATTAAAATATGGTTCGTCATAGCCGCAGAATTTAATTTCACTTTCATCCGGATCATAAACGGAGTTGTTCCCGTCAAAGCATTCAGTTTACTGTCATCGACATTTGCAATCTGTCCACCAAATGTTCCATCCTCGTTCATTATAGCTGCTGATGTATCAATCGGATTTTCTGATGTATCCTTTACTGTAGCAACTGTTTCTTCAACAGCCTCATTTTTTACATCTGTCAAAGTCTGACCATCTACAGGTGCTGTTACAGTAAGGTTTAATGTATCCTCCGCATAAACTTTAATATTTTGTGCACAGGTGCTTCCATCTCCGCCTGTTCCACTTCCAGTCCATTCAGTATCGCCATTCTCCCAGTTGTTTGTGTTCACACCAACCAGTTTAAAATGCGTTGCTTTTACAGCCTGATCCAATACTATCTCCTGTGCTCCTGCATTGTCTGTAAAATGACCACTTTTAGCCAGTATCCAATCACTTGAGTTTGGTGTTGCTGTTGAGCTTTTCATATCTGCATAATAGAGCAAATACTTTCTGATACTATTATTTACATTCGGTTGATCTACTTTGTCTGCACGACCTTCATAAGTCACTTTTTTCAACAGGATTTCCTGGCCAAATCCCGAACCGATCCATGGACGCACTGTCGAACTGATCGTATCTTCAGATGAACCTTTTGTTCCGGTCCAACGACTGTGCCACCAATGTGCCTCTTCGTCAAATGCCCAGCTTGCCAGACCATCATTCCCCTGTGCCGGATCCTGCTGACTGTTACTTATTGCATTTCCCTGCAATACCGAAGGCTTCACCTGCATCAGCACTTTGCCTGCTTCCTGTTCAGTACTCGTTGACGCATCTGCCTGCGTTAACGTTCCCTCCTCAGCTTTCGCTGCTCTTGGGAAACTTACTGTCGTGAGTACCATGGCTGCTGCCATGCACACCACACCCAATCTCTGTAACCTCTTTTTGTTCATTCCTTTCTTTTCCTCCTTATATGTAAAATTTCCGGAAGTTCACATTATACTGTATTGTATTTATGATGCCAGGGTCAAAAGATCTAAGCCCACATGAGCTTGCTCATAGGTGGGTGAAAGACCTTAGGACCCGCCCCGATATGAGCATCAAAGTCGGGGGCTTTTGACCCCGACATCTATTTATTCTTCTAAAAATCCATTTTCCTGCATCTGTCCGATTAAACTCTGAACATCTGCTGTGACCTTTTCCTCACTGACTTCATAATCTTCAGCCATGCTGCGGATAATCTCTTCCTGATCCATGCCTTTCTGCAATCTTATCCAAATTTCTTTGCCGGTATCATTCAGCATAATCATGCCACGAAATTTTTTGGCGGCTGCCCCTGTAGCAACTACAACGGATCTGCCTGCGACATCCCGCAATACAAATCCCTTTTTTATCTTCATCTTCGTCCCTCCCGCAGCAATCAGTTATCTTTTTATTCTGAAATCTTTTTTAATAATATCCTGTCCAATATTCACCATTTTCATCTGGTCCGGTTGGCTCTGTCGGAGTTGTCGGTTCTGATGGCTTTGTCTCCGGCAGATTCACATCATTATCCGGATTACCGGTTCCCGGATTTGTATTTCCACCGGTATTGGAACCATTATTACCATTATTTGAACCGTTATTACCTGAATTAGAGCCGTTATTTGATCCATTATTTTCCGGCTTTGAATTGCTATTCGATCCATTATTTCCAGTGTTAGAACCGGTATTGGAACTGTTTCCCGGTTTCCATGTACTGTTAGAACCACTGGTTGTAGTATTTCCTGCATTCCCAGAAGATGAAGAACTTGCTGATGAGCTGCTGCTCTTCTTCCGGGTGTATTTCTTTGCCTCATTCTTTGTCAAATCCAATGTAGGCAGAGTCTCTTCCTTTTTATCCTCTTCTTTAACGGAATCGTCCTTTTTCGCATCACTCTTCTGATCCGTCTTTTCCTTTTTCTCTGTCTTATCCGAATCTTTTGATCCATCCTCTGACTTGTCAGTCGTATCTGTCATAGCAACATCAAAGCCATTTTCCTTATCGGCAGTCTTATTCGATACCCGCACAATTCCATATGCAGCCATTCCGATGACGCAGACGAGTACCACGGATAAAGCTATTAACTGCTTTCTTCTTGCACTCATAATCCCTCCTGCTTTTCTCTTTTTATTTCCTTTTTATAAGCAACAATCACAACACATTCCGAATGCATTATGCCTAAATTATAACTATACTATTTTATAGTACTATTTTTCCTGACATTTTTCAATCCGTTTACCTGTATTTTTTTGTCAAATTTTTCTTATTTTTATGTGGCTATTTGTGTTATAGTAAGGTATGGAGGGCTTTCCTTTATGAAACTTGAAGTGATTGCCAAGGAAAATGATTTTTTTCAAGCTGAACTTTATAAAAGCTCTCAGACTGTCATTGAAAGAAAAAAGAACGTCCTCTACTACGATTGCACCAGTAAAATTTTTAAAAAATAAGGAGTATCCCATGAGCAGATCGAGAAGACGAAAAAAAATGAATCCCAAAAAGAAAAAGCAACTGATCATTATATCGGTGATCGCCGTTTGTGTTCTGGCAATAGCCGCATTTGCAGCCATTCGCATTACTTCAGGAACATCCGATAAGAAGACTGAATCCACTTCTAAAGATAAAAAATCTGATAAGAAAAAGAGTGATTCAAAAGATTCCGATAATTCCTTGCCGGATCTTGACCTGACCGACGGAAAGAACGATGATTCCAACAAGGATGGACAGTCTTCAGCTTCCGGCAGCAAATCAGGTAGCAAGAGCAAAGGAAATAACAGTTCTTCCAATAATTCAAGCAACAATTCCGGTAATAGCGGAAATGCATCCAACAGTACTTCCGGCAACAAGGCCGACAATGATACTACAATCCCGGGCATTTCCGATGGTACCGATACGATCCCGGACAATTCTGTTGATGTCGACGATGACGAAGAGAGCTGGACAGGATATTATTAAAATTGGGAGTTAAATGATTCTGATTCTATTTATTCTCCTACATTCGCATCGATCGTTTCCTGGATCTGCTTTTCTACCAGTGCCGCAATCTCGGTTGTCTTCATCTCTTTGTAATCTTCATATTCCAACGGCTTAAGGAAATGTACCTGTACTGTCACAGGGCGGATCGTATTCCGGTCAAATGGCACGAAAGAATTAATCAGTGCCACCGGAACGATCGGGCATTTTGCCTTTGTTGCAGCTTTAAAACTTCCACCTTTAAATGTACCGATTTTATTTCCATTTTTAGAACGTGTACCTTCCGGGAAAATCAGGTAGTTTCTTCCTTTTTCAACTTCTTTCGATACATCTATGATCACTTTCATCGCCTGACGCACATCTTCTCTGTCCAGCAGGAATGCCTTAAGACACGAAAAGACCTGCTTTAAAAATGGAATATTTCCCACTTCTTTTTTAGCCACGACTGAAAATGGCCGTGGGCACGCTTCTATCATCGCCAACACATCATACAGACCCTGATGGTTTGGGAAAAACATAAAACCATTCTCTGCCGGTATATTTTCACTTCCATGCACATCTATTTTTACATTTCCGCCTTTATTTGCATGCAGATCTACCCACCGGATAAATGAATATTGTTCTTCTTCTGTATATTTATCTGTATGAGACGCCCGATAGCACAGCTTACACCATGCCCATGGAACAAACCAGAGATTTCTGAATACCATCAAAAGGATTCTCTTCATGAATCTTATTCCTCCACTTTTCTGTATTCTTTGATCGCAGTTTCATACAGATTATTTCCCTCACTGTCGATCACAACGATCGCCGGAAAGTTTTCTACTGTGAGCTTTCTGATTGCCTCTGTTCCAAGATCGTCATAAGCAACCACCTCTGCGGAAGTAATACATTTGGAAAGAAGAGCTCCTGCTCCTCCTACCGCCGCAAAATATACTGAACCATTTCTCACGATCGCATCGATAACAGCCTGGCTTCTTTTGCCTTTTCCAACCATTGCTCCCAGTCCAAGATCCAGCAGTTGCGGTGCGTATTTATCCATTCTGCTTGCTGTTGTCGGACCTGCTGATCCAATCGGTCTGCCCTCTCTTGCCGGGGATGGTCCCATATAATAGATCACTTGATCCTTCCAGTCAACCGGCAGTTCTCCACCCTTCTGAAGAATCTCATACATTCTTTTATGTGCCGCATCTCTCGCGGTATACATCGTCCCTGTTATATATACATAGTCTCCTGCATGTAATGATCTTGCAGTTTCTTTATTGATCGGTGCTGTAATATGCCTGTCCATAAAATCTTCCTCTTTTCATCACTCTGTCCACAAGGAAAGCTCGTGGAATTATATTGTTCTTATTGCATGACGATTGACATGGCAGCATATATTTACCGCAACAGGAAGTCCTGCAATATGAGTCGGATAAGTATTGATATTCACTGCCATTGCTGTCGTTGTGCCGCCAAGACCTCCCGGTCCGATTCCAAGACTGTTGATCTTTTCAAGCAGCTCTTCCTCCAGATCTTTCACATAAGGTATCTCCGAGTGACTTCCTGCCTCTCTTGTCAGTGCTTCTTTTGCCATCAATGCACATTTTTCAAATGTGCCTCCGATCCCAACACCGACTACCATCGGCGGACAGGCATTCGGTCCTGCATCTTTCACCGCCGTCAGAACTGCATCTTTCACGCCTTCGATTCCCTCTGCCGGCTTCAGCATAAATACACGGCTCATATTTTCACTGCCGAACCCTTTCGGTGCAACCTTGATCTTCACCCGGTCACCTTCCACGATCCTGATATGAAGAACCGCAGGAGTATTATCTTTTGTATTTTCGCGGATCAATGGATCCCCTACAACGGATTTACGGAGATATCCTTCCACATATCCCTGCCGTACACCTTCATTTACTGCTTCTTCCAGGCTGCCTCCTTCAAAGTGTACATCCTGTCCGATCTCCAGAAAAACAACTGCCATTCCTGTATCCTGGCAGATCGGAATCATATCCTGTGCAGCTATTTCAAGATTTTCCTGAAGCTGCCCAAGAATCTGCTTTCCAAGTGGTGACTTTTCGTTCTGCTGTGCCTGCTTCATTGCTTCTGCCATATCCGGTGACAGAAAATGATTTGCTTCAATGCACATTTCTTTGATATTTTTCGTAATTTCTGATAACTGTACTGTCCGAATCATATTGTCTCCTTTTTACGAAACAGGTACGCCCGGAAGCGTACCTGCATCATTTACAATTCAATCTCAATCTTTCTGTTCGTGCGATGATACTGATGGTATCTGACCCCTGCTGCATCCATCATTCTTTTTGATGCCATAACCGCCGGAGTATGTGCGTACTTATCACAGTCATAGATCACCTCTTTGATCCCTGACTGTATGATAGCTTTTGCACATTCGTTGCACGGGAAAAGAGACACGTAAAGTTTCGCTCCCACAAGACTGCCGCCACTGTAGTTCAAAATTGCATTCAGCTCGCTGTGCGTCGTATAAACATACTTTGTATCCAGCGGATCTTCTCCTTCTCTCGCCCATGGGAACTCGTCATCTGAACAGCCGATCGGCAGTCCGTTGTAGCCCATGGACAAAATCTTATTATCCTGACTGACAATACAGCATCCCACCTGCGTATTCGGATCTTTTGAACGCATTCCCGAAAGCATCGCAACACCCATAAAATATTCATCCCATGATAAATAATCTGTTCTCTTATCAGACATCTGCATCAGCTCCTTCGTCTGTCCTCTTATTTTGTACCGAAGATACGGTCTCCGGCATCACCAAGTCCCGGTACGATATAACCATGATCGTTCAGTTTCTCATCCAGAGAACCGATATAGAGATCTACATCAGGATGCTCTTTTTTCATACGCTCAACACCTTCCGGTGCTGCGATAATGCATACAAAACGGATATGCTTTACGCCTTTATCTTTCAGCATCTGAATCGCTGCCACACTGGAACCGCCTGTTGCAAGCATCGGATCTACTACGAAAACTTCCCTCTCTTCACAGTCTGCCGGTAATTTGCAGTAATACTCTACCGGTTCAAGTGTCTCCGGATCACGATAAAGTCCGATATGACCTACCTTTGCTGCCGGAATCAGTGTCAGGAATCCGTCAACCATTCCAAGTCCTGCACGAAGGATCGGCACGATCGCCAGTTTCTTTCCTGCAAGAGACTTTCCTGTCATCTCACAGATCGGGGTCTTGATCTGAACATCTTCAAGTTTCAGATCTCTGGTTGCCTCATAACACATCAACTGTGCAATCTCTCCGATCATCTCGCGAAATTCTTTCGTTCCAACTTCCTCGCTGCGGATATAACTGATTTTGTGCGCGATCAACGGGTGATCCATTACATGTACTTTTGCCATTATTCTTCTCCTTTTGCAAATGAATTTAATTTTTCTTCTAATTGATCTATGAGTCTCTTCAGGACTTCAAAGCACTCACCGTATGCAGTAAGCGGCTTTCCATAAGGATCTGGAATCTCTTCTCCCTCTCCTGCAAATTCACTTAACGTATATACGTTCTCTGTGTTTTCATACTCTGAAATCATCTTTTTCTTTGTACTCTCATCTACTGTCAGAATCAGTGTATCCGGCTGCAGACTCTCACTGTCAAACTGCTTCGCCACATGACCTTCCAGCGTCATGCCTGCACTCTTCATGATTGCTTCTGCCTTTGGATTCACCGGTTCAGGGAACAAAACCACAAGTCCGCTGCAATCAACCACATACTCCTGTTCCAGCTCTTTGTTCCTCAAAAGCTCCGCTGCCATCGGTCCGATATAAGAATCTGTATTACTTACGAAAATAACTCTCCGGTATCTCTGCTGCTTTACTACTGCAGATGCACTGATTCTTAAATGTCCCGCCGCCTTTTCCAGACGGTTCATGATCGCACTTCCAATCCCCTGCATGGCAAAGGATTCACTGTAGATAATGTCAACCTTTTCGTCATCAAATTCTCTCAAAACCCGGTACAGATTCCTTGCAATGGTCTTCTCATTCTCTCGGGTCCCGATATTCTTTACAATTCCATACTTATAAAATGGAAGTGTCTCCCCGGTTGCAATAATTCCAACCCGCTCGCCTTGGCGATGTGCGGCATATGCAAGCTGACGGATTGCAAGAACTTCCTCCCGGATGTCCCCCTCGGCAATGATCAGCTTTGCCTTCGGAGCATAATGACGATATTTCATCCCCGGTGCTTTCGGAGCTTTGTTGCTCTCACTTCCAAGGATTGTCTCATCCACACTGACCGGGCCGATCACTTCTTCAAACATATCCGCAGTGATTGCCCCCGGACGCAGGATCATCGGCGGTTCTACAGTCATATCAAGAATCGTTGATTCCAGACCGATATCCACACTTCCGCTGTCAAGAATCATATCGATCTTTCCGTCCAGATCTTCACTGACGTGCTGTGCTGTTGTGGGACTCGGTCTTCCTGATGTATTGGCACTTGGTGCAGATACGAATCCACCTGCTGCCCGGATCACAGCCGCTGCCACCGGATCACTCGGCATCCTGACCGCAACGGTATCCAGTCCGCCTGTCGTTCCGTACGGTACAACCTCACTCTTCTCAAAGATCATCGTCAGTGGACCAGGCCAGAAATGAGCTGCCAGGGCATCCGTCTTCGCCGGTATATTCACCGCAACTGCCTTCAGATCTTCATAATCCGCAATATGCACGATCAGCGGATTATCCGATGGACGGCCTTTTGCAGCATAAGTCTTCTTCGCTGCCTCCTCCTTCAACGCATCCGCTCCCAGTCCGTAGACTGTCTCCGTCGGAAATGCTACAAGCCCGCCATTCTTCAGAATATTTCCTGCCTCTTCGATTACTTCAGGATCAATATTATTTTTATCTATTTTTCTTATTATCGTTTCCATAAATTTTATTATAACATCTTTCTATTGAAAAAAAAACTATTTATCCCTTCTTCATTACTTTCATCACTGATCTTTCAGATATTGCAGGATGCCTTTTGTCACCGCTTCTGCCAGCTTCTTCTGATAGTCTTCTGATACCAGTTTTTCCGCCTCTGCATAATTACTTAAAAAGCCACATTCTACGATCACCGTCGGAACTTCGGTCTTCTTTAAAAGATAGTATGTATCATTTGCTTTAATTTTTTTCGTATTTTCAGGATTCACTTCCTGAAGTGCTTCCTGAATGACCGCAGCCGCCTTTTCTCCTTCGGTTGAAGTCTTATAATAAAAAACCTGTGCTCCAAAAACATTTTCTTCATGATAACTGTTCTGATGAATGCTGACTGCCAGTGACGGCTTTTTTTCATTCATCAGCGAAACTCTGTATTTCAAATCTTCTACTTTACTCTTTCCAAGCTCCTCATCTTTTTCCCGGACCATAATTACTTCAATCTTTTCTTTTTCAAGCAATCTTCTGATCTCTTTTGCAATCAGCAGATTAATCTCCTTTTCTTTCGCCCCATTGATCCCGACTTTCCCGGAATCACTTCCTCCATGCCCGCTGTCAAGGACTACTGTCTGCTTTCCTGTACGAGCTTCTGCTGCAGTTTCAAGACTTCTGAGAATCTTATCTTTCAGATGCTCTCCCGCCTCCCAACACAGTAAAATGATCACGCCAAGGCAAATCATTACAAGTAATGCTCCTGCTTTTTTTCGCATTTTTTTAAGCAAAATAAATATCCTCCTCAGACTTATATTGTAGTATATGTCTGAAAAGGATATTTTTTCAAAATCATCTTTATTTAATTCAAATATTGGAGAATCAGATCCCATACGCCGCTATTTTCTCTTCCAAGACTCCACTCTGCAACTCCTGCCAGTTCGTTCTGTCGGATTACTGTCATCTTTTCTTCCAATGACTGCATATCTTCCAGCCAGATCCTGTAGGTACTTCCATCTGCTTCCCACTTTGCATAATTCTGCTTCGTCTCATCATCCCATTGTGCTGTCACACCTGCATTCTGAACCGCCTGTGCAGCTTCATCCATACCAAGTGCCTGACTGCTTACACTGTTCGGATAATCTGCTGCCTCTGTTCCTGCTTCTGCAGCCAACTCTTCTTCCGTCTTTGGAGTTTCTTTCCAAAGTCTTGTAAAAAACGGGATTGCAGCAACCAGCTTTTCTTTCGGGACAAGCTTCAGTGCATCTGTCACACCGTTTTCCAGGTAACTGATAGATGCAACAGATCCGGCTTCATTAGAGCCGTCTGTATGCTCATCATATGCCATGATGAACACATAATCCGCTACCGCTGCCTGCTCTTTCAGATCGTACTGCGTATTGTAGGGCTTCGGAACATAGTTGTCTACTGATAATACCAGGTTGTTCTCTCTGCACTTTACTGACAGCTCTCTCACAAACTGAATATAATGCACTCCACACTTCGACGAGATCAGTTCAAAATCCAGGTTGATTCCATCTACCTGACTCTGCAATGCAGCCGCGATCACCTGATCGATCACTTTTGCTCTTTTTGAACTGTAACTTAATACTTCATAAGTCTCATCATATGAATTAATACCTCCATGGAAATCCCGGAGTACCGCCCACACTTCCAGTCCTGCCTGCTTTGCATACTGAACATAGTCTGTGTCTGCAATGGATGTGATATTTCCTTCAGTATCTGCAAGACTGAACCAGGTCGGTGCAATCGTAGTCAGTCCTTTTGTAGTAGCGAGCATACTCTGAATGCTCTGATTGGCACTGACATTCGTAACATTATGCCATGCCATATTGATCTTATAATCTTTTGAAATACTTGTATATTCCGGCTCCGCAAAATCTCTGGAAGTTTTTTCTTTCTTCTGGTCTTTCAGCTTACTGCTTTTCAGATAACCGATAAATCCATCTGCTGTAGCTACTTTCTGCCAGTCATCCTCATCTTCCAGAACTGTAACCTTGTCGTTCTTTTTTACATCGGTGAGAACAGGACTTTTCACTCCGCCCTGATAACGGATCTGTGTATCACCTTTTACAACTGCGGTCTCTTTTTCACCCCAGTCTGTCGTGATCACGATCCTGTTCGGATCCTGATATACTTTGTACTCCATATTGGTATACGTCTGTATAAATGGAAGTGCAATATAAACTTTGTCGCCCTCCATTTTCAGAATGGTATAATCTACACTTTTCTGTTCATTGACCTCAGTATATTCATTCGTATCTGCCACGACAGAAACATTCCCTGACGGCAGTGTATATAAAAGAATCTGTTCATTTGAATCCCAGTAAAAACGCTCATTAATCTTATCTCTTACAACAGAAGCTTCAATATAATATTCACTGTCATAGACCTTTGCCGAAATTACTTTTAATCCTTCCGCTTTATCCTGTGCCAGATCTTCGCTTCGTATCACTTCATCATCAATCACTACTGCGATCTCATCTTTGCTGTCCAGGCCATAATATTGTTCCAGATCAGCCCTTTCATTCGATGGACCATATCTCTTCCAGACAACAAAAATTCCTGCTACTGCTATGATAATGACAAGTACGATGGAAATGATCAAGGCGATCCCCGGTGATCTTCTCCGTCTTCTTCTGCCTTTTCTTCTATGCCTTTTTCTTTCGTTCATGCGGCACCTCCTATCCGCAATCATTATAACATATCAGACTTTTTCTGAATATACTTTCCGCACATTGATGCGTCCTTTTCTGACCTTTCTTTTCTCTGACTGCTCATCTATCTGTACTGTCCGGCATCAAGGGGTAAGCACTGACAATCCAAATTTATCTACATTCAATTCATCTACATCGGTAAATGTCAGAGATTCCAGTCTTCCATTCTGATCCATCACATAATCACGCATATAAGCACCTTCTTCTTTTGCCATATATGCGGTCACGATCTGCATCGGACTTACCTGATATCCATCCATAAGGATGTCTATCCCTCTCTTTTCATACTGCTTTAACTCAGAGTACAAACTTCTGTAACTCTCTTTATCAGTTATGTCCATCATTGGCGTATACTCTCTCCTTTCTCTGCAGATACTGATAACCTTATGTCCGCATTTTTGAAGACCCGTTGGAAGTACTGTGACATACTGTTGAGTATTTATGCGAACTGCGAAGACAGCACCACCTGCAGCAAATCAATTTCTCCATTTGAATCTTTTCCGAATCTCCTTTCTTCTGAGTCGTTATCCTGACCGCTGTCTTCTGTAAGTGCCATTATATGGGCAGAATAAAGCATTTTTCAATGTGTTTCTTGTTGATAAGCTATGTGAATTTGTTGATAACAGAAAAAGATGATGAAAGAATTATAAACTTATCTTCTTTTTCTTTACATCTTTTTGATTTTTGCTTATACTAGACAGTGAAATGATATATCTTATTGGATCAAAGTCATTCAATACTCATATTATTTTATATGATGTCAGGGTAGGATTGTGGGAGTGCGTAGCACGAAACAATCCGTTGGCATCATTGTTGGGGGTTTTTGACCCCAACATCTTTTATATAGAAGAGAGGGATGTGATCATATGAAAATTGAAAAAATCAATGATAATCAAATTCGTTGTACGTTGACACATGCTGATCTGGCAGCCCGCCATTTAAAGCTCAGCGAGCTGGCTTATGGTACTGAGAAAGCAAAATCTTTATTTCGGGATATGATGCAGCAGGCATCATTTGATTTCGGTTTTGATGCGGAAGATCTTCCGCTCATGATCGAGGCGATTCCTTCCTCTGCGGATTCGATCGTACTGATTATAACGAAAGTCGAAGACCCTGAAGAGCTGGATACCCGGTTTTCAAAATTTACACCGCTTGGCGATTCAGATACAGTGAACAATGATGTGCTTGAAAAGTTGCAGGGAGCAGATGAATTTTTTGACCTGCTCAATAAAGTAAAAGAAGCAGCGGCAGGTCTTCCTTCCGCGTCCCCCGAGGAGGAACAGGAGGAAGCTGTTTCCGAACCGCAGCTTACGCTTCGTCTTTTCTCATTTAGCACTTTAGATTCTGTGATTCGTGCTGCACGCCTTGCAGCTCCATTCTATAAGAATGCGAATACACTTTATAAAGATAAAGAGAATCACACTTATATTCTTGCACTTTCACCTGGTTCTTCTTCCGACCATGAATTTAATAAGATATGTAATATGCTTTCGGAATATAGCACTCCCGAAAAAGCGGATTCTACAATCCTTGCTTTTCTTGAAGAGCATTGCGAGATCATTGTATCAGCGGATGCAGTACAGAAACTGGCAGCACTTTAACCGTATAACTGACAACGAAAAAAGCCCCTGACATCAGGACTTCCTGGTGTCAGGGGCTTTCAATTTTCATGAAACGTTTCCGCCTCTTTTATTATTTTCCTGCTGCTGCCATCGCTGCATTAATCTTCTCTACAAGAAGGTCACTGTCGATTCCATGAACCATTGCTGCTTCTTCCAGAGATTCCATCTGAGATGCCGGGCATCCAAGGCAGTGCATTCCAATTTCCATCAGAATCGGAGCTGCTTCCGGAAATGTAACGAGAAGCTCGCCAATTCTTGTCTCTTTAGAAATCTGTGCCATTGCTGATTCCTCCTTCTATTTTTCGTGCTTTACATTATAGTCCTTCGACCTGGTTTTATCAACTATTTTTTGAATTTTCAGATTTTTCTTTTTAACCCACACTGATTTTACAACTTCTTAAAAGTCAATTCTTTTCTTTCTTTTTTTCGACAATTTTCTATTTTCATAACTTCTACACAAAACGTTCGTTCTCTTTTTATTTAAAAGTAATCCACCAAAAAGTGTGGATTTCGTGTGGATAATGTGGATAACTTTTTAAAAACGTTATATTTTTCCACCTTTTTCTAAGATTTTAATGTGGATAAGTTGAAAACTCCATTTTCGATTTATTCGACCACTTTTTACAAAATTCTACATTTTTGTGCATTTTGCTTATTTAAATTTCAGGTCGTGCCAGCTCTTGACATTTGAATTATCACTCAACTTCTACAGTACTCTTCGAACTGCCAAAATATTCGTATATGTCGCACTGCAAACTCCAATGCCCTGTGCTTCATTCATGGCATTTATGATCTTTCCATCTCCCATATAAATACCAACATGACCTTCATAAAGGATCAGATCTCCCGGCTGTGCCTCTGCATAGCTGATCTCATCCCCCGCTGTTCTCTGTTCATAGGATGTCCTTGGGAGGCTGATTCCAAAATGTGCGTAAACTGACTGGACAAACCCGGAACAGTCCGCCCCATTCGTAAGACTTGTACCTCCCCAGACATACGGATTGCCAAGGAACTGATATGCATAGTCCACTACTGACTGTCCTTTTGAAACCAGTGCGGCTGCCGCTGCCTCCTGGATTTTTTGCTCTTCTTCAGCCGCAATACGTGCTTCTTCCTGTTCTTTCGTCTCCCCATAAGAATAGGAAGTTTCCGTCGTGACATAGGCTCCATACACCCAGCCATTGATCTCTCCGACTTTCACCGGATACCAGCCATCTGCCTGTTCACCCCGGATTTCATAAGTCTCTCCCTCACTAACCTGAGTCAGCACCTCTGTATCTGTTCCGGTTCCGGCTCTTACATTCAGTCTGTCTGCCGTCACAGTTGCCGTATTCTCTTCGTACTCCCCTGAATGAATACGGGCATCTTCTCCTGTAAACAGCTTTTCTGTGGGAACATATCCTTCTGTCTCACCTGACCGGATCTTTGTCCAGCCATCCAGATATTCCAGGACTTCGACAGTTGAATCTTTATATAATTTTCCTGTCCAGTCACTGTTCTCATCCGGTTCGCTTCTGACATAAGTGAAATCATCCGTGTCAGAAAACGCTATATTCAAATACTCACCCTCGTCTGTTGGCACAAGATAGAGCTGAAGATTTTCTTTTACTTTTGTCCTGTAACACTCTTCCAGTGCCGATTCGATCCCTGCAGTCGGTACAACAGACTGCTGTTCTTCAGTTTCTGCTGCCTGTATCCTGACTACACTCCCCGGAATCAATATCATACCTGCCAGTGCAGATACGATCATCTTTTGTCCCATATACAATTTTTTCATATAAAACCTCCTTACTTTCTCTTTTTATCTTTTGTAGGAAGTTCTAAATGTTACATATTTGTTAATTATGTTACAATCGGATTGTATCAATATCTTGCTGTAATGTCAACATAGTTTATGCTTTTTTCATTATTTTCATCCCTTTTAATCTGTCATTATTCTCTCTTTTTCGTCTATTTTCAACTTTATTTTTTAATATTTTTGTAACATTTAAAAAGAGGATCTGACCACTTCTATCCGCCTATACTAAGGAAGCTTTTACGATTTGAAAATATTTTTGAGTTTTTTTCAGAAATATAGTTGACATTTTAAAAAAATTGAGTTATATTCTAATCACAGTAATCATTACTGTTATTAATTTAAAGTTGATGAAGTTACTGATCCATTTCTTCATCATTAGAAAGGGGGATTCTTGTGGCAGCATTAAAATACAGCCGACAACGTGAAGCGATCAAGCACTATCTTGCATCCACAAAGGAACATCCAACAGCCGATACCGTATATATGCATGTAAAGAAGGAATTTCCCAATATCAGTCTTGGCACTGTATATCGAAACCTGAATCTGCTTACAGACATCGGTGAGGCGATCAAGATATCAACACCTGACGGAGGAGACAGATTTGATGGAACCGTACAGCCGCACAATCATTTCTTATGTACGAAATGTGGACGGTTCCTGGATCTTGAGCTGGATATGAAAAGTATTGAAGAGATGAACCGTCTTGCGAATGACTGTTTTGACGGAATGATCACTTCCAGTTCTACTTTATTTTATGGAGAATGCAGTGACTGCATTAGAAAGTCTTAACTTATATTTTATTTAAAAGAAAAGGAGATTACGATTATGAAAAAATTTGTATGTACAGTATGTGGTTATGTTTATGAGGGAGATGCTGCACCGGCTGAATGTCCAGTCTGTCATGTAGGTGCTGACAAGTTTAAAGAAGTATCCGGTGAAAAGGCATGGGCTGCTGAGCATGTAGTAGGTGTTGCTAAAGGTGTCAGCGAAGATATTCTTGCTGATTTAAGAGCTAACTTCGAGGGAGAATGCTCTGAAGTAGGTATGTATCTTGCAATGGCAAGAGTTGCTCACAGAGAAGGTTATCCTGAAATCGGTCTGTACTGGGAGAAAGCAGCTTATGAAGAGGCTGAACATGCTGCCAAGTTTGCAGAACTCCTCGGTGAAGTTGTTACAGACAGCACAAAGAAGAATCTTGAGATGAGAGTAGAAGCCGAGCATGGTGCTACAGAAGGTAAATTCGACCTTGCAAAGAGAGCAAAAGCTGCAAATCTTGATGCAATCCACGATACAGTTCATGAGATGGCTAGAGATGAGGCAAGACATGGAAAGGCTTTTGAGGGACTTCTTAAGAGATACTTTGGTTAATTCCAACTTGCAGATCTTATACACCCTTCTTTGGAAATGATAGATAATGCCAGGACGAGAAGCAGAACAGCTTCTCATCCTGGCATCTTTTTATCTTCCTGTACCTGACCTTTACTTTATTTTGATCGTTACTTTATCTTTTACTTATTCGCTCCGATCATCCGCTTTTTCTTTTCTTCGAACCAGTTCTAATTTATCTTTTCTTGCCATCTGCTTAATCGCATATTCTCTTTTCATCGCCTGTTCTTTGGTTTCAAATTCTTCAAAATAAACCAACTCAACAGGACGCCTTGCTTTCGTATATTTTGCACCTTTTCCTGTATTGTGGGCAGCCACACGCTGCTCAAGATCATTTGTCCAGCCGGTATATAAACTTCCATCCTTGCATTTTAAAATGTATGTATAATTCAAAAAATCACCTCGAAGTTATTATAGCATGACATTTGTATTTGTTGGGGTGAAAATATCGCGACAGCAGGAAGTGTTTCTGACAGAAGAGCGTCCATATCCACACTTGTTGTTGCATCGCAGTGCAGGA
>ENA-OUPZ01000780-OUPZ01000780.1-human-gut-metagenome-genome-assembly--contig:-NODE-780-length-18370-cov-24.124870_pt1 | contig 18370 bp, 16 predicted proteins | sample MGYA00237941_ERZ548813 | MGnify/ENA primary metagenome ERZ548813 (study PRJEB26490, sample SAMN05194712) | human gut metagenome | biome: terrestrial biome; feature: human-associated habitat; material...
ACTACTTGGGCTGCGGGAGACGGCGTTATTGCGGCAGGGTCTGCTGTCTGAGCCGCAGGCGAGTTCTGGCCCTGCCGCAATGCTTTTAGCCGTCTCACGGAGCCCTAGTAGTATCCCCCGACGGAGTCCCTGCCTGGAGCGATGCCACCTTCCTCTGGCGTCCCTCAACCACATCCACCTCTCAAAACCTCAAAAACATCCCCGACTGCATCCACTCCCGGAGCGATGCCACCTTTCTCTGGCGTCCCTCAACCACATCCACCTCTCAAAATCTCAAAAACATCCACGACTGCATCCACTCCCGGAGCGATGCCTTCTTCCCCTGGCGTCCCTCTATACATCCGCCTCACAAAATCCCAACAACATCCACCCCGGACCAATGCCACCTTCCTCTAGCGTCCCTCTATACATCCGCCTCACGAGTCCACAAGCCCTTCCCGGACCCGCTCCGTAAGACTGTCTCCACCCTTACGATACCAATCTTCCACAAAAGTGTCAAAAGAGCTCACAGGCATCCTCCCCATAATGATCTGGATAAATGCGTTCTTCTCCAGCAAACGCAAAGTCTGAGGAATCTCCCCGTCACCATCCCCCAGAAACTTTTTCTCCGGAGCACGGTAATTCGCATCCACCAGAAGTCCCACCGCCGAGATTCTGGACTTATACGCCGCCCATGCCTCCACCGAAGGCACCTCTGCCTCAAGATATTCCTTACACGCATCAAAATAAGATGCCTCAATGGCACTGAGATCCTCCCTGGTCTTCTCATCGCCCGGACTGTAAAGAACCTCACGGATATGCTTTGTCACTATATAAGTAGCCTCATTATAATCCACATTGATCATTAGCGGACGCGCCGTAGGATCCACATTCAAGGCAAAATAAGTGTTCATCTCATCCGCATCCTCCGCTTCATATCTGGAATAGTCGAACAACACACTCAAAATCTTCATTGCAATCTCCGGATGCTCATACCCTTTACGCACAACTACATATTTATTATCTCGAAACGTAGAGTATACCTCCACAGTCCGCTTTACATCCGCAGTCAGATAATACGGTTCCCAGTCCGCCTCTTTGTTCTTCCTATACTCATCCATAAGAGGATTATTCGGAGTCCACCAGAGTCCGAAAAACGCTCCGCATTTTCCATTCACCACAAGATCACGGATATTATTCTGTGCACGTAAAGCAAAATCCGGATCCAGTATCCCCTGCCTGTAAAGCTCTCTGAGATACCCCAGAGCCTCCTTTGTCTCCTCCGTCAGCGATCCATAGACAATTTCTCCATCTGCATTTTCAATCCATTGCTGCGGATACGCCCCGAACTTTTCAAACACAGGGTCCACCGAATAGCTGGTGCTGACCGTGCCCACAAGTCCCGGATCACAGACAAGTCCCACAGGATCTTCACCATCCTCTGCACCCATCCGGTTTTCCTGAAACGCACGGATCACTGAAAAAGCCTCTTCCAGTGTCTTCGGTTCTTTCAGTCCCAGCTGTTCCATCCAGTCACGCCTCAGCCATAAAAGCTGCGACCCATCGTCGATGGCAGTCTCCGGAAGTGCACACAGTTTTCCGTCAAAAGTCCCGGAATCCAAAAGTTCCTCTCCATAGCTCTCATACATTTCCTTTATTTTATCGGAAGCGCAGCTTTTGTATACTTCCGTCAGGTCCTCGATAAGATCATTTTCAACCAGCTCTTCCAGAGTTTCCCTGTCCGACACCAGAAAAATGTCTGGAAGATTCCGATCTTTGACCAGGATGTTCAGGGCTTCGTCATACCGCTCCTCACTCTCCATAAAAACATTCTTATTCTGTATATTCAGTGTCTTTTTCAGATACCGGGTATATGCATTGTCCTCATAGGTCTGCCCGTCCGGAAGATTAGAATTATTAGCCCCTTTCATCTGTCCCAGAGTATAAGTTACAAGCTCCGGATATTTTCCCAGAGGCGAGGTTTCTGCCTGTTCCCAGCTCTTGCTGCTCTTTTCGGACAGAACATCTATATCTGTTTTTTCCATTTCTGCAGTTTCTAAAGAACACCCCGTAAAAAGTGTCAGGCTCAGCATCATACTCAGAAATACCACTGTTTTTCCCAGACTAAGTCTCATCTTTTTTTACCTCTTTCGGGATTCTCATATCAACGCTTGTCCCCTCACCTACCTTGCTCAGAATCCGGATGGCATATTTCTCTCCATATAAAATACACATACGGTCATTGACATTTTTAAGGCCATAGCCTTTTGCCTGATATGTGAGCAGCTTTTCTGCCTGCTCCTGCTCCATCCCTATTCCGTTATCTTCAACCCGGATCACTACATCCCCATTCTCTTCAAAGAAATAAAGTTTCAGAAGCTTTTCCCCTTCCTCCTTCACATCCAGGCCATGCTCCAGAGCATTCTCAACGATGGGCTGCAAGGCAAGCTTTGGAACCAACTCTTGCTGCACAGACGGATCGATATTCCACTCCACCTTAAAATCATTGTCATGCATGATAAGCTGGATTTCCAGATAAGCTTCGATATTCCGAATACAGTTTTCCACAGTCACCATATCTGCTCCCTTACTGAGCGCTGTCCGGTAAAATGTAGATAATGCCAACGTCACACGGCTGATCTCCTTCTGACGGCTCTTAATCGCCATCCAGTTTATAATAGAAAGAGAATTATAAAGAAAATGGGGATTGATCTGGGCAGTCAGCGCTTTCAGTTCAAATTCCTTCAGAGCGATCTTATTTTCATACACTTCTTCGATCAGTCGATTAATTTCATCCATCATATGGTGAAAGCTTCTCACCAGCTGTCCTACCTCATCTCCGGAATCACTGTAAACCGTAACTTCACGGCTTCCCTGGTTCACCTGTTCCATATTTCTGGTAAGCTGCTCAATCTTTCTGGTAAACAGCTTGGAAAACGTCATTCCCAGCACAATGATGATCACAACACAGAAGCCGATCAGCGGGATCTCACTGATCAATACTTTTGAAACCGAGCTCTCGATCACAGCCGGAGGTTTGTAAAAATAATAGGTCCACCTTGTTTCATGTCCGCTGCTGCTGACATAGGTATATTCTTCCCTCAGACGATCCAGCTTTTTCGCGGTTTCTTTCTGTATGGAAATATCACTGGCCGCCAGATTTTCTCCATGATAGACGATATTTTGCTGATCATCCACCACAAAGCCTCCGGAATTCCGTTCGATAATATTGGCCAGAGGCTGGAATACTTTTCCGTAATCCAACGAAATACAGAGCACAGCCTCCTTGATATTACCATCATATATTTCCCTGACTGCCGCGATCTGACGATTATCCCGGTCCACGATCCACTGAACCGTCACGGTATTATTTAATTTGTCACTCCACCATTCCCCATCCACCTCTGAAAGCGGAGCCAAGGTATATTCATGGCGCACGGGAATGCTTTCTGCAAAAAGATGTATCCCCAGAATTGCTTCGTGGTAGGATTTCGGCACCGTCAATAGCGGATCCACAACTTCCGTATACTGTTCATATGCAGTATAGCGATCCATATCTTTGTTGAAGATCACCTCCTGGATTTCAGGAGAATAGGTAAGATAATTCAAAAGGCTGGCATAAATTTCGATCTGCCCGTCAATATTTTCTCTTGTCTGCTCCAAAATGGAGTACATATCCTCCATCTCATTTTTCCGTACAAGACTACTCATACGACTGTGACTATACAGTGCCAACACAGTCATCGGCACCAGGGATACCACCACAAGAAGATTTGTCAGCTTGTACCGGTATTTCATATTATTATACTTCTTCAGAAGACTCTTCATCCTCATTGTTTCCTTTCCGATAGGACTCCGGACTGCTTCCGTAATATTCCCGGAAGCTCCGGCAGAAATACGAAGAATTGGCAAATCCTACCTGCTCGCTGACCATGGCTACTTTCATGTTGGTGGTTCGTAGAAGCTCCTTGGCCTTTTCCATGCGGAACACACGGATAAAACGATTCAGGTTCATCCCCGTCTCCTTCTTGAAAATAAAGCTGAGATAGCCGGAAGAAAGATATACTTTTTCTGCCAGTGTTTCCAGATTCAGATCTTCCGCATAGTGATTGTAAATATAATTTTTGACTGCTGCCACCTCATCTCTGGATTCGCTCATGGAACGGTCCAGGAACTCCTCGTACTGGCGGATATTTTTTTCTGTAACCTCAATGATCTCCTGAATGGTAGAACAGCCATACAGATGATCCACCTCCAGATCCAGCCTGTGCTCTCCGGCAAAACGATTCTCCTGAAACAACTCCCTTATCACATTGGAAAAAACAAATTTCACATACATGGCCGAAAACTGGGTATTGGACTGATATTTGGATGCCAGGCTGCGGAAATGGCTCCACAGCTGCTTCACATCCTTTCTGGAAATATCTTCTGAGATTTTTTCCATAAGCCTGGAATCCTGCTCCTCTTCTCCGGTATTTTTTTCCTCGTCCTCCTCGCTGGTGTAGACATGGATATCCGGATGATAAAATTTTTCTTCCATCTGCTGCTCCAGCTGTTCCATGATTTCCGGCAATTCCTGATATCCGTCAAAACGCCGGCTTACAGCCAGATGAAAGCGAACAGGATGAAGGCGCTTCAGAAGATTATAGACATTTTTTGCCACAAGGACATAATCACAGTACACATCCTTAAAAAGAAGCAAAGACTGACGGCCATTAAGATTCAAATAGAAGAAAGAACGGCGAAGCTCTTCCCGGATCTCAAGGGGAACCTCATCACTGGCAGAATCAAAAAAAGCTTCATCCGATTCAATAAGAATTGCACAGTGCCACTGCTCCCAGACAGAAAAATCCACAATTCCTTCCGCTTCCTTCAGACGCTCCTGATCTCCGGAATAAATGTAGCCCAACAGAAAATACTGCTGAAGAAAGCTCTTTTCTTTTATGGACTGCTGCTCTTTATTTTTCCGGGATGCGATCTCCTTCTGGATCTTCTGTATGGTGTCATGAAAGCGGTCCGGATCCACCGGTTTCAGTACATAATCCGTCACACCATAGCGGATCGCCTCCTGAGCAAAAGCAAAATCTCCATAACCGCTGAAAATGATAATTTCCAGATCCGGATATTCCTCTCTTGCTTTTTTTGAAAGCTCCAGACCATCCATATGCGGCATTTTGATATCTGTCAGCATCAGATCCACCGGATGCTTTCTCAGCTCATTTAATGCCAGCTTGCCATTAGCCGCCTCATAAATTTCCCACTCTCCCTCCTCCATAGACAGAAGAAAGCGGATTCCGTCACGTTCCAGTTTTTCATCATCTACCACCAAAACTCTGTACATTCCTCACCTCGCCAAATATGGCCTGATCCACGTAAAAGCACGCAGAGCAGGCCGTTTTTCTTTCATTTTAACATTATTCAACTAATTTGTCAGCCCTTAACAGCTCCTGCAACCACACCTTCAATGATATATTTCTGGCATGCAAGATAGAAGGCAATGATCGGAATGATGGAAAGGACAAGAACGCCCATCATCGCTCCCATATCAATGGTTCCGTAACCGCCCTTCAGATACTGGATGGCAATGGAAATGGTTTTATATTTCTTGATATCAAGTACCAGATATGGAAGAAGATAATCATTCCAGATCCACATGGTTTCCAGGATCGCTACAGTTACACAGGTCGGTTTCATAACCGGAAGAACCACTTTAAAAAATGTCTGGATCGGGGTACAGCCATCGATCATGGCAGCTTCCTCGATCTCGATCGGAATGGATTTTACAAAACCGCTGAACATAAATACCGCAAGTCCTGCTCCATATCCAAGATAAATGATGATCAGTCCCCACGGAGTATTCAGTTTCAGGATGTTTGCGATCTTGGAAAGAGTAAACATTACCATCTGGAATGGTACAACCATGGAAAACAGGCACAGCATGTACATGGTTTTTGTCAGCGTGTTGGTAACACGGTTGATGTACCAGGCACACATGGAGGTACAGAGCAGAATTACCGCAACAGAAAATACTGTGATAAATAATGTCCATCCAAATGCCTGGAAAAATCCGGTTTTTGTGAGACCATTTACATAGTTTTCCAGACCTACGAACATTTTATCCGTCGGGATTGCAAAAGGATAACGGCTGATGTATGCTTTTTTCTTAAAAGAATTGATCAAAACCAGAAGAATCGGGAAAATATAAGCAACAGATACCACACTCAGGATCGCAGTCCACAGACCGCTGAATTTTACTTTTTTATTCATTACTGCTGTACCTCCTTACTTCTTGTGAGACGATTCTGGATCATGGCAATTGCTCCAACCAGGATAAAGAAGATCACGGCCTTCGCCTGTCCTACACCTTCCCATCCGGTACGTCCATAGAAGGTATTGTAAATATTCAGTGCAAGCATTTCTGACATATTGGAAGGCTCACCATTTGTAAGAGCAAGGTTCTGGTCAAAAAGCTTGAAGGAGTTGGTAAGTGTCAGGAAAGTACAGATGGTGATGGACGGCATGACCATAGGAATGATCACATGCTTCAGAAGCTGTCCTTTGTTCGCACCATCGATCTGTGCAGCCTCGATCAGTTCACCCGGGATATTCTGGATACCTGCAATGTAAATGATCATCATATATCCGATCTGCTGCCAGCACATCAGGATCACAAGACCCCAGAATCCGTAAACAGAAGAATATGTAAGTGTTTTATTGATCTGAAGAAGCAGACCGTTTAACAGAAGCTGCCATACATAACCAAGGATGATTCCACCGATCAGGTTTGGCATAAAAAATACAGTACGGAATATATTGGTTCCTTTGATCTTCTTGGTCAGAAGCAACGCAACTGCAAAACCGATCACATTGATCAGAACTACTGATACAACCGTAAATGCGGTGGTGTACCATAATGCATGTCCAAAGGTTCCATCCTCAGTAAAAATCTTCACATAGTTCTGTAATCCCACGAATTTTGCATCCGTTACTGTGGTAAATTTACAGAAGGAAAGATATACGCCCATGATAAAGGGAACGATAAATCCAATGGTAAATGCCAGCAGGGTAGGCAGGACAAAAACCGGAAAATACTTTTTCATCATCTTATTCTGCATGTTTTCTCTTCCTTTCTCCTGAGGATGCATCCTTCCCTACTTTACACATCCTCTCTTCATTAAAAGAGGCAGGCGGAAACCGCCCACCCCTTCGTGATCACGTTTCAGTTATACCTTATCAGCCTTCATTTGCTGCTTTGTACTCTTTTGCCCATCCGTCAACAAATGCAGTTTTCACAGCATCCCACTCGCCGGTACCCTGTGCATACTCAAGCATTGCACTGCCGACCTGGTTTTTCCACTCTTCAGAAGGCATGGTTGTAAAGTTCCATGAAACCGGAGTTTTACCAGCTTTTACATATTCGTCGGCTGCTTTTACAAGCGGATTTGCAGACTCATAATTCTCATCAAAGGTCTTGAATGGTGTTGTAAATCCCATTTCCTGGCTTATAGATTCTCTTCCTTCATCACTTGTGATAACCCAGCTGAGGAAATCAAGAGTTGCCTGGATATCCTTCTCATCTGCTTTTTTGTTTACGCACCAGTAGTTCTCACTGCCTGTGCAAAGTCCCTGGTCCTCTTCACCATCAACACCAATGTAGATTGGAAGCATTCCCATATCCTCATCTGCTACTTCGTTATCTTTGATGTTATCATAAGCCCAGGTTCCATTCTGATAGAACACAGCCTCTCCAAGACCAAATTCAGCATTTGCATCATCGATAGTCTTGCTGGAAAGAAGGCTTGGCTCACAGGTAGAATCTGTGATATAAAGATCAAACAGGTTCTTGAAGTTGTCAAGATAGGTTCCTTTGATCGCATCTGTGGATGTGATTCCGTCTTCTTTGTACTCATAATAGATTGGAAGGTTTGCAAGGTGTGTCTTGAAGCGCCAGTCACTGGAAGAATCAAAGCCTGCGGAAGTAAATGCACCGTCAACTCCAAGGTCATCTTTCTTAGCCTGGATATCATCTGCAACCTTCTTTAATGTCTCAAAATTGTTGATCTCATCTGCAGACTTGATCACAGCGCCATCCATCTCACAGTATTTCTTAAGAAGCGCTTTGTTGTAAATAATTCCATATGTTTCAATTACATAGGCGATACCGTCAACTGCACCGCTGTCATCCTTCAGTACGAAATCGTCACTCTCCACATTTTTATAAACATCGCTGTCTTTCAGGTCATAGCAATAATCCTTCCAGGATGCAAGTCCAACCGGTCCGTTAACCTGGAACAGTGTCGGAACCTCATCCTTGGCCATCTCTGATTTCAGAGTAGACTCATAAGTTCCGGAAGCAGCTGTAACAACGGTAACCGGTACACCAGTCTCATCGGTGTATTTCTTTGCCAGGTCTGACCACTGATCTGCCTGCTCCGGTTTAAAATTCAGATAATAAACAGAGCCTTCACTGTCATCCCCTTTTGCCATAGCCGGAACTGCCGGGATCATGGTAGCTGCCATTAAAGCTGCAAGACCAAATGCTGTTGCTTTTTTCATTCTCATAATCGTACCTCTCCTTTACCTTATATGATATTCAATTTGTTTCGCGGATATGCTTAAAACGTCCATTTCGCATATTCCTGACCGATAAGCTTCAAATCAGCTTCTCGATTAACTTGATATTATTGTAAATCGAAGAGGTCATTTTCACTATATAAAAAAATCAAGAAACATGTTGATTTTTTTATATAGTAAAAATATTGATATTTTATCATGAAAAAAGAAGCCGGAACAGGCTTACTCCCATTCCGGCTTCTTTCATATATTATTTTCGATTCATCATGCTTTATTGACAGATCCGAAAAGCTCCATTTTCTCTTTAACAGTAGCTTTGATCGCTTCTGCTCCAGGTGCAAGAAGCTTACGTGGGTCATATCCTTTACCCTGCTGATCTTTACCCTCTTCAATGTATTTACGTGTAGCTTCAGCAAATGCAAGCTGGCACTCTGTATTTACATTGATCTTGGAAACGCCAAGGCTGATCGCTTTCTTGATCATGTCTGCCGGGATACCTGTACCACCGTGAAGAACAAGCGGCATATCTCCTGTCAGTTTCTGAATAGCATCCAGAGTCTCAAAGCTTAAGCCCTGCCAGTTAGCCGGATATTTTCCGTGAATGTTACCGATACCAGCTGCAAGGAAGTTGATTCCGAGATCTGCAACTCTCTTACACTCCTCAGGATCAGCGCACTCGCCCATACCAACAACACCATCTTCCTCGCCACCGATGGAACCAACCTCTGCCTCAAGAGACATGTTGTGCTCAGCAACGATCTTAACCAGCTCTTTAGTCTTAGCTACGTTCTCATCGATCGGATAATGAGATCCGTCGAACATAATGGAAGAGAAACCAGCCTCAACACATTTCAGGCATCCATCATAGCTGCCGTGGTCAAGATGAAGAGCAACCGGAACAGTGATGTTCAGCTCTTCCATCATACCGTTAACCATACCTACAACAGTCTTATAACCTGTCATGTATTTACCGGCACCCTCGGAAACACCAAGGATTACAGGAGAGTTGAGCTCCTGAGCTGTCTGAAGGATAGCTTTTGTCCACTCAAGGTTGTTGATGTTGAACTGACCAACTGCATAATGGCCTGCTTTTGCTTTTTTCAGCATTTCTGTTGCGTTTACTAACATGATAAAATCCTCCTAACCTGTATTAGGATACGGAAAAACCGTGTCCTTTATATCCAACCGTACTCATAATAGCAGATTTCTTTTGGTAAGTCCAGTATTTTACCAAAAATGCTGATGCTGTGGGAATTATTATTTTTTTTGAGAAAAAGCTTGCAATTTTATCAAATGTTATATATAATACATTTGTTGTTCACGGATGGATTCCCGAGTGGCCAAAGGGGGCAGACTGTAAATCTGTTGGCACCGCCTTCGAAGGTTCGAATCCTTCTCCATCCAGCGATTTAGCTCTTACATCTTTGCGATGTAGGAGCTATTTTTTGTGCAAAAGGAAAACCGCAAAGGGGCCGCAAAGCCGCGGCCCCTCTGCACACCCCTCGGGCTTTTTTTAAGGAGTTCTTGGTTGTGGATGAGGGGAGGGTGTTGACTTGTGTCTGTATGCTTGGATATTGGATGTGGGACGCTGTGCCGATCTGGTTCCTGTATGCTTCGGTGTTGGTTGTGTGACACTGTGCCGATCTAGTTTCTGTATGCTTCGGTGTTGGATGCGGGGTGCTGTGCCGATTTATTTTTGGGGGGATACGGCCGGCTGCTTTATTGGTTATGGATTGTTTTGAGGCCGTTTTCTGTATGCTTCGGTATTGGATGCGGAACACTGTGCCGATCTGGTTCCTGTATGCTTCGGTGTTGGACGTGGAACGCTGTGCCGATTTATTTTTATATATTGTGTTTTTTGGGCACTGGGCAGGATGTACATTCGCTTCTATTCTCTACTCTCTGCGGTTGAATTTCCAGCCGGGGATGTGGCAGCGGTATGGGCTGCTGCGGAGAAGGTGTGATACTGCTTAGGCTGCGGGGATCGGCGTTATTGAGACAGGGGCTGCTGTCTGAGCCAGAGGCGAGTTCTGCCCCTGTCTCAATGTTTTTAGCCGATTTCCGGAGTCTTAGCAGTATCCGCCGACGGAGCCCTGCCCGTACCGCTGCCACATCCCCGGCGTACGGTTCATTCCATCCACCACACAAAGAAAAAGACAGCCACCCCCAAAAGCGAGACAGCCGTCCTTTCCTCACACATCATACATGGGAAATCGAAACACCGAAAAAAAATCTATTTGTTAACTCTGTTAACCGTATTACCATCCAGAAAAGCCTTGATATTATCAACCGTAATATCCATGATCCTCTGTCTGGAAGCCTGCGCAGCCCAGGAGATATGCGGAGTGATGATGCAGTTTTTAGCCTTGAGAAGCGGATTATCCCCCTTGATCGGCTCAGTAGAAACAACATCAAGACCAGCAGCATAAACCTTCCCACTATTCAGAGCATCTGCCAGATCCTGCTCAACAACAAGCTGACCACGGCTGTTGTTGATAAGGATAACTCCATCCTGCTTCCTTTGTTTGCAAGAACGATAACATCTCCCGGCTGAGCCATATCCAGTGCTTTATGGAACAGAAGGTTATCTCCTGCCGGTGCATTTACTGTAAATGCAGTTCCCAGAAGTCTTGCCTTCGGGTTCAGCGGGAAAATACTGGAATCTACGGCAGCGATCTTTCCACAGTTATCATCAATATTTGCAACTGGAATTCCACGGAAGGCTTCTACTAATTCTTTTGACGGTCTTTCAAAGTTTCGTCTGATCCTACATCCTAATGCCATATGAAAACCTCTCTTCTTTTGATTTTCTTTTTTAATTGTATTTATCATATCATACAAGCTTACTATTGAATAACGAATAATTTCTCTGTATAATATAAATAATTTTTATATTATCAAAGCTTAAACCATCCTATAGACAACACCAAAGAAAAGGAGCTGTTCATATGAATCTTGCTGAAATCGAAACCTTTCTCACCATTGTAAATACCAAGAGCATCACCCGTACAGCGGATCTTCTTTTTCTTTCCCAGCCTACTGTCAGCCACCGGCTCACATCTCTGGAGAACGAACTGGGTTTTCCCCTTGTGATCCGTCAGAAAGGCCACAAGCAGGTGGAACTGACTGCCAAGGGAACGGATTTTATCATCCTTGCGGAACGCTGGATGTCTCTCTGGAAGGAAACTATGGAGCTGCAGCGCAATCAGGATTCCCTGCTGCTTACCATCGGCTGTACAGACAGCCTGAACATAGCTGTTTTCGCACCACTGTATGACAGGATCTTAAATGAGCAGACCAAACTGGACCTGAACATCGAGTCCCATCATTCTTCAGAGCTCTACGGTCTTCTTGGAGAACACAGCATTGATATCGGATTTGTCTACCACAAATTGCATTACAAGAATATTATAACAGAGAAAATCTTCGAAGAAAAACTTTATCTGATACAATCGGATCAGCCAGTGATTCCGGCTCCGGCAATACATACCGATGAGCTGGATCCATCCCTGGAGCTGTTTTTAAGTTGGGATGACAATTATCAGATCTGGCATGACCGCTGGCTTTCCTCCGCTTCCAGGCCTCACATTGCGGCAGATACCATCACACTTTTGGACCGTCTCTGGAAAAAACCGGGAAACTGGATGGTCGCACCACAGTCTGTGATCCTGGAGCTTTCCCATTACCGGCCTCTTTTTATCAGTGAACTGAAAAACACACCGCCAAACCGTGTCTGCTATAAGATCAAGCATAAATATCCAAAGTCCACCAGCAAACGTGCCGTGGAATTCTTCGAAAATGCACTGGAAGACTTTCTTGCAGAATCCACTCCGTCCTTCCCGATCGGCCAGGTATGGGAACGACAGAAATAAAAAAACGGCAAGCATAAGCCTGCCAGGAACATTCTCTGCTTTACCGTTTCTTCTTATATTATTTATACCAGGATTTTTGATCCACCGCTTTCCACCACATAAAGCAACAACGGGCTTCGACTTGTTTCATCATATATCAAGAACCCTTTGTTTACAAGGATTTTCAGCATTTCCATGAAAAACAATATTTCGTCTGATTTCTTCTCCTTTCACATAGTGGTATTTCTTTGTGTTAGTTTTATCTAACCTTTTCTGTTATCTTAACATGAGAATCGAGCATTATCCAAACCTGAACGGACGGCAATAATCCATTTAGAATCGAGTAGGAGAAAATTCCTCTTAATGAGGAATTTTCGACCTCTCACACCACCGTGCGTACCGTTCGGTACACGGCGGTTCAATCAACTTAACATGTAACACACCTTTCAGTGTAATAATCTAACATTGAGATTAGTCCAAATGAAGCTAATCTCTTGTTTGTTATTGCTATATTTACAGCACCACAGCTACATACATGAGCATAGGCTCTTGAACAATAACCAACTTTGTATGCTGTAATCCTGTCAATTCCAAGCTTCATCAAATTCTTTGCACGATTCTGCGGAGTTTTCCAGTGTTTCCATATGCACATACGAAGTCTATACCGAATATTTGCATCTAATTTCGCACATAAGATCTTCATACTACCTATCTTGAAGTAGTTTATCCAACCTCGGATAAGCTGATTGAGCTTCTCTACCTTATAGCTGTTGCTGACGCCCCAACTACGACAGGTGAGTCCTTTCATTCTCTTCTTAAACTTCGCTATTGATTTTGCATGCGGTTTTGCCTTAAACTGATGTGCTCTTGAATCAAAGTAGAATCCAAACCCAAGGTATTTAAGTCCACTTGGTCTATCTACTTTACTCTTAGTCATGTTGACTTTGAGCCCTAGTTTCTCTTCGATGAATCGTGAGATATTTCTCATAACTCTGTTTGCAGACATTTCACTTCCGACCATGATAATACAGTCATCCGCATATCGTACAAAATTAAGCCCTCTCTTTTCCATTTCCTTATCCAGTTCGTTCAACATGATGTTTGCCAGTAGCGGCGAAAGGTTTCCTCCTTGCGGTGTTCCCACAATAGAGTCCTCATACTCATCATCTATCATGATTCCGCTGACTAGGTATTTCCTAACAATAGAGATGACATCTCCATCTTTAATCGTTCTACCAATAATAGTCATCAACTTATCATGATTTACTGTGTCAAAGAACTTTTCCAAGTCAATATCTACAATCCAGTCATTACCATCATTCATCATATCAAGTGCTGTTAGGATTGCTTGCTGTGCACATCTATTCGGTCTGAATCCGTAGCTATGGTCATGGAACTGTTCCTCATAGATTGGTGTTAAGACCTGTGCAATGGCTTGTTGTATGAATCTGTCTGTTACTGTTGGTACTCCCAGGTTTCTGACACCACCGTCTGGCTTTGGTATCTCCACTCTTCGTACTGGTTGAGGTTTATATTTTCTTGTCCTCAACTGTTCCTTGATAATTTCGCCGTTCTTTACAAGATGTTCTTTAAGTTCTGTGTACTTCATTCCGTCCACTCCCTCGGCACCTTTATTTCGTACGACTTGCAGATATGCTCTGTTGAGATTATCGCTGGACAGTATCTGCTTCATTAGACTACTTGTGTCCATGCGTTCTTTCCTTTCCGTCTCGCTTGATTTGACCACCCTTTTCCCGATTGGTTACGGCAGATGTTGTCATTTCTGCAATACGAGACATACTCAAACTTATTGATTGTTCGCCCCTTCGCTCCATCTCCATTACAGAGACTTCTTCGCTACTATGGGCTCGGCTGACTTCTCACAGTTCGTTGTTACTAGGCTAATGAAACCTCTGTGAGACCTCCACGCTTAAGGTGCACGCTCTTTCCTCTCATATATCCGCCACATTTACTCGGTTCCTACAAACGGCAACTTTACGGCTTTGTCTTATTTGGCAGACTTACCAAGCGGAACCTAGCCTCATATGTGATTTCTGTCCGTCGGACCAAGAGTTCGCTTACAGCTTCCTTCAGATTCTACCTTACGATAGACACCCTTGCTGTTCAGCTATACACTTCCTTGTCGCCTAGGCGTGTTCGGGACTTTCACCCGTTAGAGCGCGCCCATGGCGCGCAAACCAAAAATAAAGTTCCAGACTTATTATCTGAAACTTTATTATAAATCCAGCATCATTGCATTACTTCACACAACGGAAATATACCATAGAACCGTCAACATGGATATCCGTTTCTTTATATAGCTTTTGAAGGATATCTCTCAGCTCTTTCTCCGTCTGAAACGGTGGAGAAAACCACCCTTGCCCCTGATATAAAAACAGGCAATGAAATCGCCGCCTGGTTTCAAAACACGCCATATTTCATGAAATGCTTTTTGCTTATCAAGAAATACATGAAAACCATTCATACTGACAACGGTATCAACAGATTCATTCTCCATTTGCAGGTTTCCCACATCCCCCTGAATACATTTGATATGCGCATGACTACCAAGTCTTTTTCTGGCTTGTTCAAGCATATCCATGCTGTAATCAATACAAGTAATATGTGCATTTTTCAGAGAACTCCATTTGTTTTCCGTAAATACAGCAGTTCCAACCAGAACATCAAGAAGCTTTCCTGAAAAGTCATCAGGAACATATGATAAAACTTTTCGTGCTATATCATTATCATCCGTGCCACTCCAAAATAACTTAATATACAGTTTGCTGAAAATATTTCTTTGCGTAAGAACATCGTCATATATATTTTTTGATGTTTCATAAGCATTTTGTATTTTGTCTGCCATATTACCCTCCAAATTTAATTTTAATTCTAAAAGCTTAAAACTATCGTTCTCTAATCTTCCTGACATTACGATTCATGAGGTGTCTTCCAATATGTCTATAAGCAAATGCTTTAAAGGCTGAAATTTCTTGATGATGTTCCTTCAACAGTTCATCTGGACAATCATAAACACCAAAATCCTGATTGATTCCCTCGCTCTGAATATAAGTATTGTTCCTATCAAACTCAATAATGAGATTTCTGAAATCCTTGACTGCTACTCCATAACCGCAAAATGCACCTGTACATTCCGAATTTTGTTCCTGTAACTTCTTTATGTAGGTTTTATCCAAAATGAAAGCTTCCAGTTCGTACCACTGATTTTCGAAATTAATTTCTACCCAGCTATGGAAAATACTTTTTGGAGCATTACGGTAAACAAACCCGGTCATAGCCCCTTTCTGCAATCTTTTATCAATCGTAAAACCATGTACTCTGCATGGAATATTGCAGGCACGTAAAAGTGCCATAAATAAAGTTCCTTTTGTATTACATTGTCCATAACCATCTGCAAGTACTTTTGAAGCTGAAATTCCGTCATCAATATTATATCCAAATAAAACATCATCTCTTACATAGTTGTAGATTGCCTTAATCCTTTCAAATTCACCCATTTCCTTCCATTTCATATTTTGAATAAGTTTTTGAATTTCCGGATTAGAAAAATCAACCATTCGTGTTTCCCTAAGATACTTATCTTTCATTTCCTATCGCCTTTCCCATAGGTTTTCTCACAACACAATGCATTCGCATACCTTTACGAATTTCAAATTTTTCTACTTTTAATCCTGCTTTTTTGCAACATTTTATGACCACATCTCTTGTTGGCACTTGGACATCTCCATGTCCGCATATATTTGCCAACGGCATTTCCAATGTATTCATTAGCCATACCAATACTTTATTGTCACTGGTCACATCTCTCAGTATCAATCTTCCATTTGGGCGAAGACATCTTTTCACACTGTCAAAAAATGCCTGTGGATCCGGATAATGATGGAAGCTCATAGAACAAATAATTGCATCAAATGAATCCTTTTCAAAAGGAAAGTTCTCACAGTCTCCTACAACAAATGTTGCATTTGGAATATTTTTCTTTTTTGCCTGTTCAATCATGGCAGGAGTCAGATCCAGTCCTGTATAATGCCGGTCTGGATGTTTTTCTGCTAATAAAGAAATCATTGGTGCAGGTCCGCAGCCTGCATCCAATAAATCTCTAAATGGCTCCTTCTCTAATTCTTCCAGAATATCCGGATAATCTTTCTTGCACATTTCGTAAATACCAGCATGGCTACTTTCATATCTTCCTGCTGCTTTTGTAAATTCTTTAATTGACAATTTTTTATATTCTTCATTTTTCATGCTTTTTTCTCCAATCACTGTACCTTTTTCGACTTGCATCCGCATTTCTTCATTTTTTTCATATAAGAATAAAACTGCTTATTCTCATAAGAATCATTCCTCTCCTCTTACCCCAGCGCCACATCCAAGATCATCATCAAACTAAATCCAATTGCAAAGAAAAGCGTACCGATATTCGAGTGCTGTCCCTGAGACATTTCCGGAATTAGTTCTTCAACCACGACATATAACATAGCTCCTGCTGCAAAGCTGAGTAAATATGGTAATGCCGGGATTACCAGCTGTGCGACAAGAATCGTCATTACTGCTCCAATCGGTTCAACGACTCCTGAAAGTACACCTCCCAGAAATGCCTTTCTCTTACTTTCACCCTCTGCCCTAAGCGGCATGGATATAATCGCTCCTTCTGGAAAATTCTGGATAGCAATTCCAAGTGATAAAGCAAGTGCACTTGTTGCTGTAATCTGTGCATTTTCAGCAAGAAATCCTGCATACATTACACCAACTGCCATACCTTCAGGGATATTATGTAATGTAACTGCCAACACCATCATCGTAGTACGGCCAAGTTTGCTTCTCGGTCCCTCTGCCTGATCACTTCCAACATGAAGATGTGGAATCAAATGATCAAGTGCGAGTAAAAACAATATACCAATCCAGAACCCAACAACTGCCGGAACAAACGATAAAGTTCCCATATTCTCAGATTGTTCAATTGCCGGAATCAGAAGACTCCAGATTGAAGCAGCAACCATTATACCTGCTGCAAACCCTGCAAGTGCACGTTGCAGTAACTTGCTAAGTGTTTTTCTCATAAAAAACACGCATGCTGCACCTAGCGTTGTTCCAACAAATGGAATCAGTATACCTTCAAAAACATTCATTAGCATTATGTATTCCTTTCTGTATAGTCAAAAGTACTTTCACATCGTTCTGTTGTTAGTTTTAACTAACTATCATGTATAAAAGAAACCGTGCAAAAAGCAAACTGTAATTTCACACGGTTTTCCTTATGTTTAAGTATATCACTTACGAAATCATATAACAATATAATTCTTTTAACAATTTACAAGAGAAAGATCATCCATGTATGCACGATCTGCAAAAATCTCAGATGCTGTGCGAAGTCCCTTGCTCTCAGCGATATCACCAAGAACTGCTCCTGCACAGTAATAAACGATCAGATTTTTGTCATACTCGCAGATTGCCTCACAGATCGCTGTGGAAATATCCTCGTCATACTGGCAGGCATTCCCCATTGCTCCATGAGGAGCGACATGCTGAAGCTTCATTCCGTAGCTCTTGGTAAATGCAGCCAGTGCTCCGATCTGGTATCTGACGTAATTCTTAACTTCATCATGAAAGAGAACCATCTTTCTTCGTCCAAAGCCAAGAAGATCCGGATATCCAGGATGGGCTCCAACCATAACGCCACGTTCCTTTGCCATGCGGACTACCTTATCCATTACCATCGGATCGCCTGCATGCCAGCCACATGCTACATTTGCTGTTGTGACATATTTGATGATCGCTTCATCGCCGCCAAGCTTATATGCACCAAAGCACTCACCCATGTCACTGTTTAAGTCGATACTGTACATGTTGCTACCTTCCTTTCTTTCTTTACTTGTTGAAAGTATAACATGGTGACATGCTCCCACCACTTAAATCTTACGATTTTGAAGTGGGGGCTTCCTGCT
>ENA-OUPZ01000793-OUPZ01000793.1-human-gut-metagenome-genome-assembly--contig:-NODE-793-length-18158-cov-3.631774_pt1 | contig 18158 bp, 18 predicted proteins | sample MGYA00237941_ERZ548813 | MGnify/ENA primary metagenome ERZ548813 (study PRJEB26490, sample SAMN05194712) | human gut metagenome | biome: terrestrial biome; feature: human-associated habitat; material...
GGAGGAGCCTCTGCATATTCTTCCGGCCTCTCAGCAGGCACAGTGGGAGGGATTGACACTACCCGGCACCAAGGTGCTGATGAAATCCGGGCGAAACCTGAAGGACTTGGTGGAAAAGCTGGCAGAAACCGGGCAGTTGGAGCAGGCTGTCCTGGTGGCAAACTGCGGTCTGGACCAGGAGATGGTCTGCACCGATTTGCGGGCCCTTCCAGAGGGGGCGGGGTATTATACTACCATTCTTGTGAAGGAGTGAAAGCATGGTTCATTTTGTAGGCGCGGGGCCAGGAGCACCCGATTTGATTACCCTGCGGGGGGCGGAGCGGCTGAAGAAGGCGGATGTGGTCATTTATGCCGGCAGCTTGGTCAATCCGGTGCTGCTGGGTCTGTGTTCTGCGCAGTGCCGTATCTTTAACAGCGCGGAGATGACCTTGGAGCAAGTGCTTTCCACCATGGAACAGGCGGAGAGGGAACAGAAACAAACGGTGCGTCTGCATACGGGGGACCCCTGCCTCTATGGGGCGATCCAAGAACAGATGGATGCGCTGAAAAAACGGGGGATTCCTTACACGCTGACACCTGGTGTGTCCAGTTTCTGTGGGGCAGCTGCCGCGGTAGAGGGGGAGTATACCCTGCCGGGCATCAGTCAGACTGTGATCATCACCCGGATGGCGGGCCGAACCCCAGTCCCGGAGCGGGAGAATATTGCCTCTTTGGCCGAGCATGGGGCGACCATGGTGATTTTCCTGTCGGCCTCTTTGCTGGATGGGTTACAGGAAGCACTGCTCCAGGGGGCCTATACCCAGCAGACCCCTGCGGCGCTGGTGTATAAAGCGACCTGGCCAGAGGAAAAGGTGGTAAGCTGCCCCTTGGGGGAACTGGCTCAGGCGGGACGTGACCATGGCATCTCCAAAACAGCGTTGGTGCTGGTGGGGGATTTTTTGTCGGGAGACTATACCCGAAGCCGGTTGTATGCGCCGGATTTCTCCACGGAGTTTCGGAGGGCATCCGAATGAGGCTGGGATTTGCGGCGTTTTCCGCCCAGGGCTATGCCCTGGCCCAGCGGCTGGCCCAGGTTTTGGGGGGCACGGCAACCCGCTGCGGGGTAGACTGCCCTTTGCGTGACTGGATCAGAGAGGCGTTTTCCCGATACGAGGGCCTGGTATTTGTAGGCGCTGTGGGAATTGCCGTTCGGGCCATTGCCCCCTATGTGCAAAGCAAAACCACAGACCCCGCTGTGGTGGTGGTGGATGAGGGAGGACGGTTTGTGATCCCCCTGCTCAGCGGCCACTTGGGCGGGGCCAATGGGCTGGCTCACCGAATCGCGGCAGTGGGAGGGGGAAGCCCTGTGATTACCACGGCCACAGATGGGCGGGGTCTGTTCGCCGTGGACAGTTGGGCGAAAGAGCAGAACTGCCATGTGATGGAGCCGGAACGAATCAAAGGAGTATCCGGAAAACTGCTGGAGGGGGAGACCATCTGGATGCGCTGCCCGTGGGCGGTGTCCGGGCTGCAGCCGGAAGGGGTGCTTCTTGGGGAAGCGGGGGATTGTGATGTGGAGGTGACCCTTTCTCCTGGGAAGGACCCAGCCCTTCATCTGGTGCCGAAAATCTTGGTGCTGGGTGTGGGCTTCCGAAGCGGTGTCGGCAAAGAGACCCTGGCGGCGGCGGTGGCCCAGACAATGGAGCGGTTACACTTCGTGCCGCAGGCTATTGCCCGGGTCTGCTCCATCGATTTGAAGAAGGAGGAGCCGGGCCTGCTGGCTTTTTGTGCAGAAAGAAAGCTGCCTTTCCTTACCTACTCCCCCGAGGAGCTGGCACAGGTCACAGGGGACTTTACTCCATCAGAATTTGTCCGTCAGGTGACAGGGATCGACAACGTCTGTGAGCGCAGTGCGGTTTTGGGCAGTGGGGGCGGCCCACTGCTCCAGAGAAAATGCAAGGGGGATGGAGTGACCTTGGCGGTGGCACAGATCCCCTTTCAACCAGAATGGCGGTGGTAACATGGAAAGAAAACGGAATTACTTGGTGGGCTTGGGGCCTGGTGGAAGGGAGCAGATGACCCAGCAGGCCTATGCGGCCCTGGCGGATGCGGATGTTTTATGCGGCTACACAGGATACGTGGACCTGGTGAGAGGGTGGTTTCCGGAAAAGGAGACCTATACCACACCGATGACCCAGGAACTGGCGCGCTGCCGCTGGGCGCTGGAAACCGCGCGAGAGGGCAAATCTGTGGCTATGCTGTGCAGCGGGGATGCTGGTGTATATGGCATGGCTGGCCCTCTGCTCCAGCTGACCGAGGGCGGGGAAGAGGTGGAGATCACAGTGGTGCCCGGTGTCACTGCGGCGCTGTCGGAGAAAGGCATATACATTTTTCCGGATGAACTTTGGACGCCCCGGGAAGACTTTGCGGAATGGAAACGGGAAATCGATTTCACGATGTACGCGGTGACTGCCGAAGAAGCGGGAGCGCTTTACGGCATCAGCGGAAAGACGGTGATGTCCGATTGCGAGAGGGGCGTCTTTAAAAAATCGGAAGCAAGAAGATCAGGAAAGAACTGGCTCATTACGAAACAGGCGGCCGATCTTCGTTATGGCGGCGGCAGTGAACCGGCTGCTCCCATGAATCCGCTTCTTCTCGTATTTACGACGTTGGAAGCGGCGGAGCTGTGGAACCGTGACAGCGGCGATGTGCGTTCGGCGGCCTCCGGTGCGGGCCATCGGGCAGCGCGGATGGCGGACGGTGACCGGCGGAAATCGGGACGGAGCTGGCTTGTCACAAGAGATGCCATGGAACGTCTTTATGGCCCGCCGGTCTTTGAAAAAATGAGAAAAGTCATGAAAACATTCCTGTAAAAATATTTCATGGAGCAACAATCTGTTACAATAAAATAGGAGGTACTATGAGTACATACAACCATGACAACCACGACTGCAGGGAAAGGGTCATACTGGAAGAGTATGAAAAACTGTCGCCTGACTTGATTTTTGAAATTATCCGCCACGACGGTGAAGAAGAACTGGAACGAAAGACAAAACCTCTTATCCTGTCAGGATTGGCAGCCGGAATTATTATTTCCTTTTCATTCTACTTCAAAGCCATTCTTGCAATGTACGTGGGGCACACGCTCTGGGCGGAAGCCATCTCCGGCTTCGGTTACACCACGGGTTTCCTCATGGTTATCCTGGGACGGCTCCAGCTGTTTACGGAAAATACCATCACCACGGTGCTTCCTTTTATGAAACACCCGAATATGGAGAATTTGATGAAGCTGTTCCGCCTTTGGGCGATTGTCCTTTCGGCGAATTTTGTGGGCACCTTTATCGCCGCCCTCTTTCTCTGGTTGCCGGCTTTTGCCCAGCCTGGGATAACGGAAGCGCTCTCTGAACTGTCTGCCCACATTATGAGTGTCGGTGCCATCGACAATATTTACCGCGGTATACCGGCAGGCATCCTCATCGCCGCCATTGTGTGGATGATTCCCATGTCGCGGGGGTTCAGTTTTTTCACCGTCCTCACTTTTACCTACTTCATCTCTATCGGTGGGTTTTCCCATGTTGTTGTCGGTTCCTGTGAAGCGGCGTATGATGTGCTTGTGGGAAACTCGTCAGTTGCGGATTATTTCTTTAAATTCCTCATTCCTACAGGCTTAGGAAATATTTTAGGCGGCACCGGTGTTTTCACACTTCCTGTGTCGGCGCAGGTAAAAGCAGAAAAGAATTCATAAAGGAGCAATTATGAAAACAGAAGACATTTTGAGTCATGTGGATCACACACTTTTGAAAGCCGCGGCAAGCTGGGAAGAAATACGGAAATTGTGCGATGAAGCCGTGAAATACCAGACCGCGTCCGTCTGTGTGCCGTCTTCTTATGTAAAGAAGATCCGGGAAAATTATCCCCGCCTTACCATCTGCACGGTGGTCGGGTTTCCTTTGGGCAATGGGAACAGCGAATCAAAAGCAGAAGAAACGATTCATGCCCTTGATGACGGCGCCGATGAAATTGATATGGTCATCAACATAGGGGCGGTAAAAAATAAAAATTATGATTTGGTCACAGAAGAAATCGCTGTCCTGAAAGAAATAGCGGGCGACAAAATTCTGAAAGTGATTGTAGAAACCTGTTATCTGACGGAAGAAGAAAAAATCCGTCTTTGCGAATGTGTCACGAAAGGCGGAGCGGACTATATCAAGACATCCACAGGGTTCGGTACGGCAGGCGCTTCTTTGGCGGATATTGCACTTTTCAGAAAACACATCGGGAAAAATGTAAAAATCAAAGCGGCGGGAGGTATCCGTACAAGGGAAGATATGGAAGCTTTCCTCACGGCGGGTGCGGACCGCATAGGTGCCAGCGGAGCGATCAGGGTGCTTTACGGAGAATAGCGACCCTGTTTCCGGATGAAAAAAGACAGCAAGCCTTACCATGGGACTGCTGTCTTTTTGCGTTTTACGCCCGCACATTTTCTCTGTAAAAAAGGTTATGGGCCTTTCCTTGTTCCGTGGGGAGAAGGAGGCCGTTTCTTTCTGTGATGTACCCGTCTTTTAAGAGGGAACGGCAGACTTGCCGGGTGAAGTTTTCCGGCCATTTCATGTGGACGGAGAGGGTGGAAAGAGCGTTTTCCCGCGCTTCTTCTTCGGTGCCTGCGTGGAAGAGAAGATGCTGGAGAAGCGTTTCCCGTCCGAACGTAAACCGCTGTTTTTTCCGCTGGCGGAAAGCGGCCAAGATACCTGTGGCGGGAGCGAAAATCAGGGAAACAATGAAAAATACGCCGAGAACGGCGGCCATCATGCCCGCAAGGGATGAGTCTGAAGCAATCGCGCCGATGATGCCGAGTACCGCGCCGGCCGTACCGAGAAGACAGCTGAGCACGAGGCGTCCTGAAAGCGTCCTTGTCCACAGAGCGGCAGTCATGGCGGGAATGATCATAAATGCGATAACGAGAATCGAGCCGATGGACTGGAAGGAAGTGACCGCCACAAGGGAGACGAGGCTCATCAGGCCGTAGTGGATAACGGCGGGAGAAAATCCCAGTACACCTGCCAGGACGGGATCAAACGTAGCTAATTTTATTTCTTTATAAAAAAGGGAAATGACAGCGATGGAAAGAACAAGAACTGCACCGCCCGTATACAGGCCTTTCGCGCCGAGATCCATCCCGTTTATGATCAGGCGGTCGAAGGGGGCAAAAGCAAGTTCTCCTAAAAGGATGCAGTCCGTGTCCAGATGGACATTGCCCGCGTACCGTGTCACGAGGATGACGGCGATACTGAAGAGCAGGGGAAATATGAGGCCGATAGCGGAATCGGAGGCGACGAGCCTGCTCTGGTAGAGGAGTTCAATCAGCCACACTGTAAGGACACCCATGAGGGACGCGCCGATAATGAGGAAGGGCGAGTCCAGGCTGCCGACGGCAAGGAAAGCGAGTACGATGCCGAGGAGGACGGTATGGCTGATGGCGTCAGTCAGCATGGACATGCGCCGGAGGACGAGGAAGTTCCCCGGCAGGGCACAGGCAGCTGACATGAAGATAGCGATAAGAAGTATTTCGGCAAAAGAATTCATAATCTATCTCCTTCCGCGAGGGCGGCCATTTTCTTTTTATGGAAAGATCGGGAAAGAATCCCCCGCTGCGGCGCCAGCAAAAGGCCGGGAATAACGAAAAAGGACAATGCCACGACGATGGCGGGGCCTGTAGGCATTTTGGGAATGAGAGAACTTGCCGTCGTACCGATGGCGGAGGACAGCGCGCCGATGACGGCAGACAGAAGAATCATCGGTTCAAGACGCCGCGTCCACTGCCTTGCGGCAACGGCAGGCGCGATGAGCATGGCGCTCATGAGGATAATGCCTACGGCCTGGATGGAAAGAAGGACGGTGATTGTGGCAAGGAAGGAGAGGAATACATTCAGCTTGCCCCGCGGAAATCCGAGAACTGCGGCATAGTCCGGATCAAAAGCCATAAGTTTCAATTCTTTTCTGAAAAGGAAAATCAGGAAAAGGGTAAAAATAGAAATAGATCCTGTGAGAAGGACGTCGCGGTAAAGAATAGTGGATGCCTGTCCGAAAATAAATTGATTCAGTCCGGACTGGTTGGCATTTCCTGTATGCTGGATGATGGAAGACAGCACGAGACCCGCGCCGAAAAAAGAGGAAAGAATGGAGGCGAGGACGCCGTCAAAAGGAAGTTTCGTATAATGGCGGGCAAGAAGGATAAGGGACAGTGCGGCAAGGGCGGACAGAAAAGCGCCCAATAAAAGGCCTTCCAATGTTTTCACGCCGAGAAATAGAAAAGCCAGCATGATTCCCGGATAGGACGAATGGGAAATACCGTCCCCCAGAAGCGCTTCCCTGCGGAGGACGATAAAAGATCCCACCACGCCGCAGAGCACGCCTAAGATAGTCGTTCCTGCCAGGACGATTTGAAATGTATAGTCCCGCCATAAAGGTAAAGAAAAGAAAGCGGCCGGTTCCATGGTCAGACTCCTTTCGACGGAGAAAAAGTTTTTTCGATATTTTCTTCCGTAAAAACATCCTGTACGGATCCTGCTGCTATAAGGCGGCGGTTGATCATGGCGACATGGTCGAAATAAAGAGGGACGGTGCGGAGCGCGTGATGGACGACAAGGATCGTCTTTCCGCGGCTCTCCATTTCTTTTAAAATGCGGACGATGATTTTTTCCGTCTGCATATCCACGCCTTTAAAGGGCTCGTCTAAAAGGTAAACAGACGCTTCCTGCGCAAGGGCCCGGGCCAGGAAAACGCGTTGCTGCTGTCCCCCGGAAAGCTCATTGATCTGTCTGTCTTCGTAACCGTCCATGCCGACGCGGGCAATCATTTCCTCCGCGATCAGACGGTCGCCCTGTGAGGGAGGGCGGCACCAGCCGATGTGGCCGTACCGTCCCATGAGGACGATATCTTTTACTGTGGCGGGAAAATCCCAGTTGACTGAACCATTCTGCGGGACATACGCAATTTTCCGCCGTGCTTTTTTCGCATCGGTTTCGCCGTCTATGGAAAAACGGATCCGCCCTGAAACGGGGGCAAGCAGGTTCAGTATAATTTTTAAAAGGGTAGACTTGCCCGCGCCGTTCGGCCCGACGATTCCCATAAGTGAGCCTTTCGGGATATTCAGATCCAAATCCCATAAGACGGGCTGGCGGTCATAGGCAGCGGTGATGTCTTCCAGTTCGATAACGTGTTCCACGATGACACCTCCAAAAGATATTTCATGAAATGAAAGCGCACGGAACGAGGGGATCCTCGATCCATGCGCCGGAAATTCAAAATGTTCAGCGGAGCGCTTCCGTGATTGTCTTTATGTTGTGCTCGTACATGCCGATATAAGTGCCCTCTTTTGTGGACTCGCCGCCAAGAGAGTCGGAGTACAGTTCACCGCCGATGGAAACATCGAAGCCCCGTGCTTTGACAGCAGCCTGGAGAGACTCGATGGTTTTATGGGGGACGGAAGATTCCACGAAGACCGCTTTGATTTTATGCTTCGCGATGAAAGCGGCCAGCGTGCTGATGTCGGAGGTGCCTGCTTCGCTGGCGGTGCTGATTCCCTGGATACCTTTAACCTCAAATCCGTAATCTCTGGCGAAATAAGCAAAAGCGTCATGGGCAGTGACAAGGATACGGGAATCTTTAGGGACGGATTCCACTTCTTTTCTAATGTACTTGTCCAGGTTGTCCAGTTCGGCAAGGTAAGCGTTCAGATGATCTTCATAGTACGATTTATTCTTCGGATCTTTTTCTGAAAATCCTTTTGCCACTTCTTTCGCGGCGTCTTTCCAGTTCTTTACGGAGAACCAGATGTGGGGATCTTTCGTTTTTTCACCGTCCTCTTCAAAGTCGAGGAGCGTTTCGGAAGGAATGCCGTCGCTTACCCGGATCGTGGGTTTCTTCTGCGCGTGGAGATTATCGAAAATCGCGCCCATTTTCCCTTCCAGATGGACACCGTTGTACACGACGATATCCGCTTTGTTCATGGCGTCCACATCACCGGCACCGGCCTGGTAAAGATGAGGATCCACACCGGCTTTCATGAGGCCGGATACTTCCACTTTATCCCCGCCGATCTGCCGGGCGAGGTCGGTGAGCATCGTCGTGGTGGCGACGACTTTCATTTTGCCGGCAGAATCGGAAGCGGGTGCAGATTTTCCACAGCCTGAAAAAGACAGGGCCGCCGCGCCGAGGATGGCAAGAGGAAGGCAGATGCCGAAAACTATTTTCTTTAACATGAGAAATTCTCCTTTGTATTTATTTAATAATGACCCGCAAATTATTTGAGAGTAATTATCATATAAGGTATAGTAGCATATAAGTCGGCATATGTAAATATTTAAAATTGGTATATCTAATATTTAAATAAAGTATGTCATATAAAATAAATAATATATTCCGAATAAAAGGAACAAAAAGAGTCTTGAAATAATGGGACACGGAAAGAAAGCATATGGGGAGGACTCATTTCAAAAGACAGGAGTCAGGGGATTCTGCAAACCTTTGCGCATTTCCCGCATAAAAAAAAGACGGCAGGGTCCGAAAAGCGGAATTGCCATCTTTTTTATGTTTGTACATGTATTTTATATCTCAGCTGTCACGGAGGGCGCGTTTCAAAATTTTGCCGGTCGCATTTTTCGGAAGAGCGTCAAGGGGGATAAAACGTCTCGGTATTTTGTAAGATGCGATGTTTTTTACCATGTGCTTGCGGATCTTGTCTTCGTCAAAGGCAAAGCCTTCCTTCATGACCACATATGCCCATACCGACTGTCCGCGGAGCGGATCGGGATGTCCTACGACAGCGCATTCGCCGACGCCTTCCACTTCATAGATGCAGTCTTCCACTTCGCCGGGATAAATATTTTCACCGTTCATGATGATCAGGTCTTTGATGCGGTCTACAATGTAAATGTATCCGTCAGCGTCCATGTATACCAAGTCGCCGGTACGGAGCCAGCCGTCTTCATCGAGTACTTTCTTTGTTTCTTCCGGTTTTTTCCAGTAACCTTTCATTACATTGTCCCCGCGGACGACGAGTTCACCGACCGTGCCCGGAACGTAAGGACCTTCCTTATCAGTGATGACTTTTACCTCTACACCGGGGAGAGCGGGGCCAGAAGTGAGGTACTTCGGCTTAGCCGTGGGGAGGATGGAAACGACGGGAGACGCTTCTGTCAGGCCGTAACCTTCCTGCACGGGGTGGCCGAACCGTTCATAGAAAGACTGTGCCACAGGCTGGGGAAGGGATGCACCGCCGGAAACAAAGGTGTGCACCGTTTTCATGCTGCTCGGTTCGCCGCGGCGGGCAAGCAGGTTGTAAAGCGGCGGCACCATAATCGCGATGGTGACGGAGTATTTCATGATCGTATTGATGATTTCCGTTGGGCTTTTGGAGCGGAGGATGACGATGGTGGAATGGTGGTACAAACTTCCCAGCACCACGGTGGTCAGACCGTAGCAGTGGAACATGGGGAGCACGCAGAGCACTTTGTCCTCCGGTTTGAAACGGACTACGGCAGTGTACTGTTCCACATTGCGCACCTGGTTCTTGTGGGTGATCATGGCGCCTTTCGGGCTTCCTGTCGTACCTGATGTATAAATCAGGGCGCATACGTCATCTTCTGTCAGATCCGCCGGGAAGGCAGGAGCCTTCGGCGCGTTTTCCGCGGATGCGCGGTAATCCAGATCATGGATGTCGATGAACGGTACGGAAACGGTAAGGGGCATATCGGAAATCAGGAGCTTCGACTCCGCGTCGCGGAGAATGAAATCCACTTCGCGGTCAACAAGAGAATTGTTTATCGGAACGATGATCGCGCCGAGGCTGACGACTGCCATGTATACATACACGAACTCTGCGCGGTTTGCCGTGTACAGGCCTACCGTATCGCCGCGGCGGATGCCCATGGCATACAGCGTGTTCCTGTAATTTTCCACTGCTTTTTCAAGCTGGCCGTAAGTGATATTGGATTCGCCTGTCATTGCAAGCCTTTTCGGGTCTGCATTTTTGAATATTTCATGAATAAACATAGATCCACCTCTTTGGTAAGAATGCGTACTTATTGTAGCAAAAATCGACCGTCCGTTCAAATAGGACAGAGGGTATCGAAATTGTGCTATACTGTTGTAAAAGAAATCATGATCAGGGAGGCTCTATGAAAGCAGCGCAGATGACAAGAGAAGACGAAATCCGTTCCATCAGCCAAAAGTATGAAATGGATAAAGAGAAAGTGCGGGACATACTCGAAAGAGGTGTCCGCTATGCAGATGCGGACAAAGCGGCGCTTTTTGCCTGCATGACGGGAAAGGATATCGAGGAAGTACTGGCGCTCCGCAGGGAAGAGCCCTGGGGCCGTGTGCAGGTCAGGCTGGGCATCACGGGAGACAGGTATGATGAAAAATATTTCCGCCACCGTGCCCGCCGGCTGCATCGTTTCTATGGCGTGGAAGAAACCCGCGCGTTTAACGCCTTGAAGGAAGGATACCCGAACCATTGGATCCGCCTTGCTTACCTTCTCGAAGTGAAGACGGGAAAGAAAATGGAAGAAATTCTGACGGTAAAAAAGAAAACACCGAAGTGGAAAGAATGGGCGGAAATTAATCTGGGGGTAAAGCCTGAAGATTTTTCGCAGTGGATCCTGGAGACGAGGAACCCCGCTTTGAAACCGAAGTAAGCAGGAAATCAAAGTCGGGCAAGATAAAGAAGGGAATATAAAAATAATGAGCAGGGAAAATGAATAAAGACAAATGAGGACCATCGCTGATGCGGTGGTTTATTTTTTACGCAGTGCGTACAGGCCCATTTCTTTTTTGAAAAAAACAAAGAAATTCGATATAATAAATCAGTTGTATCCGGAAAAATTCTCCGGCAGATAAAGAAAGAAGGATAAAATGTATCTCATTGATACTTATGATGTGATTGTCGTCGGCGCGGGACATGCTGGGTGTGAAGCAGCCCTGGCCGCTGCCCGTATGGGATGCCGTACGCTTCTTACGACGATTTCACTGGACAATGTGGCTATGATGCCATGTAATCCCGCTGTCGGCGGGCCGGGCAAGAGCCATCTTGTAAAGGAAATAGATGCTCTCGGAGGGGAAATGGGTATCGCCGCTGATGCGACCGCTGTCCAGATGCGCATGCTGAACCGCGGGAAGGGACCGGCGGTATATGCCCTCCGCGCCCAGTCAGATAAAGGCGCCTATCACCGGTACATGAAAAATGTGGTGGAAAATACGGACAACCTGGATCTGAAACAGGTGCAGGTCATGGACATCATTGTAGAAGACGGAAAGTGTGTGGGCATTACCACCGAACTGGATGAAGAATACCGGGCAAAAGCTGTCATCTTATGTACGGGTACATATCTGGACAGTATGATCATCATCGGCGATACCATGTATTCCGGCGGTCCAAACGGTATGCGTTCTTCTGTGGGGCTTTCCGCCAATCTGAAAAAGCACGGCCTGGAAATCCTTCGTTTCAAGACGGGGACGCCCTCCCGTGTGGACAGACGGAGTCTTCATCTGGAGGGGATGGAACTGGAAGAGGGTGACCCGGAGAATCATGCCTTTTCCTTTATGAGTGAACGGAAAGACAGAAATAAGCGGAACTGCTGGCTTACTTATACCAATGAAAAGACCCATGACATCATCAGGGAAAATATTATGCGCGCCCCCAAGTATGCAGGAAAAATTCATGGTATCGGCGCCCGTTACTGCCCTTCCATCGAAGACAAGGTCGTCCGTTTTGCAGATAAAGACCGCCACCAGCTCTTTGTTGAGCCTGAGGGACTGGACACCACGGAAATGTATGTGCAGGGCATGTCCACCTCCATGCCGATCGATGTGCAGTATGCTTTCCTCCGCACTATCCCCGGGTTTGAAGATGTGAAAATGATGCGGCCCGCTTATGCTATCGAATATGATCTGCTCGACCCTCTCCAGCTCTATCCCACGCTGGAAGTAATCAAACTTCCCGGCCTTTATTCCGCGGGGCAGTCAAACGGTACGAGCGGTTACGAAGAGGCAGCTGCCCAGGGCCTTGTGGCGGGGATTAATGCCGCACTTAAAATACAGGGGAAAGATCCGTTTATCCTTGCCCGCCATGAAGCATATATCGGATCTCTCGTGGACGATCTCGTCACCAAGGGTGCTGACGAACCGTACCGCATGATGACGAGCCGCAGTGAATACCGCCTCATTCTGAGGCAGGACAATGCCGATCTCCGTCTTACCGAAAAAGGACATAGTATCGGTCTGGTGGGAGAAGAACGGTATGCCCGTTTCCTGGAGCGGAAAAAGAAATATGAAGAAGCTATGGACTATATCCGTACACAGCGTTTTACCCCGAAAGAAGAGATCAATCAGGCATTGGAGAGCATGGGAACCGCACCTCTGACGACAGGTACCGGGGCCGATCAGATCCTGAAACGGCCGGAAATGACCTATCGGAAAATGATGGAAATGCTCGGCTGTCCTGCTTTTGACGAGGAGGCTGTGGAAGAGATGGAAATCACCGTGAAGTATGAAGGCTACATCGCAAGGCAGGAAGCAGCCGTGCGGAAAGCTGCCCGCATGGAAAATGAAAAACTTCCCCTTGATATGGACTACCTGTCCCTTGACGGTATTTCCACAGAAGCAAAACAGAAAATGGATAAAATCCGGCCGCTCTCTCTGGGGCAGGCGGCGAGAATCCCCGGGGTTTCCCCGGCGGATATATCGGTGCTGATGGTGTATGTGAAGCAGCGCAAAGGAAAGAAAGGCGCGGAATAAAAAAATATTAAAAATAAAAACGGCATGCCCTGTTTTGGAAATGGGGAAAGCCGTTTTTGTGGGGAATATAATTTTCCGGGCGGATACTATTTCTGTTTAAACCGTTTTTTCAAAGGATGAGAACTGTGCTATACTTGAAACCGGAAACGGTATCTGCCGGCCGGCGGAAGTTTTTGCATCATTGATTGAAATATATGAATTGAAGGAAGGAATGTGTACTAATGGATTCTATTTTTATCGTTGTGGCTTTTTTTATCGCTGTTTCACTTTTGAGTATCCCTTGTATGATGTATTATAAGAAGAAAGAGAAGAAGGAACAGCAGCTTATCAGTGAAAACAGAGATCAGGCCGTGCTGCAGATATACGGGGATCCCATCCGGATTGACGGGAAAATTTTTTCCGAATATGAACACATGGGAAGTAAGCTTTCTTACTATACCGTAGTGCTTCCGGAAGGCCGCCATACGCTGGAGGCGAAGTTCCAGACAACATCCGCCGGTGTTTCCGGCAATCAGAATTATAAGACGCCGGAACCGATTCCCTGTGATTTGTTTTTGGAAAAAGGTTTTGTTTATACGGCGGGTATTTATTTCTATTCGCCCAAGAGCCGGTATGAGTATTATAAAGGGGAAGTAGGGGAAGCCGTTTTTTCAAAAGAATTGTCCGTAACAGGATCGACTTCTTATGGAACAGCGTATGTCATCGTATATAAGGATAAGGATGCGGACGGCAACTTGATCAAGGCGCCTGCCTGTCCTGAGGAATAAACAGGGCGCGGATCGGGTAGGTCTTTGCTGTAAACGGCAGTTCTTTCCGGTCCGTTGCTGAAACGGAGTAGAGCAATCTATTCCGTTTTTTATTACAGGAATATGATGGTGAAAGTATCGTGGAAACAGAAACGATTGCAGCTCTTGTGCTGCTGGCGGCTATGGGATGCCTGGTACTGAGTATATATAAAGTAAAAGAATGGTACCGGAAGAATACCTGGACCGCAGATCCGGATGCCTGCGAACAGGAAAAAGTAAATTTGAAAATGATGGAACAGGCGAGACGGCGGGAACAAGTTCCCAAGCCTGAACCGCCGCCGGACGGATATACGGAAATCGCGGCTCCTTTCGGAGGGCATGGGTTGATGGATTTGAAAAATATGCTTTTGGCGGTTCTGCTGTTTGTCTTTTACGGACTGGCAGCGGAATATGCAGGTACGCATCCGTTTTTAAACGGTGGAGAGAAGCTTTTTATAGTATTTCTCCTTACAGTTCTTACGTGCTGCGCGGCCATCCGGATATATCGCAGGGTGTATTTCGGGTATCGTATATACCTGCCGGAAGATTCGCCGGGGATGGTGGTGTACAATTGGTACTGGGGGCGGCGCTTTTTTTCTCTGTACCGGATCCCGCCTTATGGAGGCTGCGTATCCGTCTGCTGTGTGGAACGGTATGAGGTGCGGGATGATGAAATCCGTATCTACGGAAAATTCGTTCATACCGGAACCGATGTCACCATACAGGGCTTTAATGATAAAGGGCTGCCCGTTGGGCGCTTTTTTGGCGAAGAGGATGAAAAACAAATTTTAAATAGGCTGGAAGCGATGCGGAAAACAGGTACGGGAAGCGAGATATGAGATAACAAAAAGCTGTCAGAAGGCGGAAGTCGGATTTTTGACAGCTTTTTCATTTGCTGATGAAAACGGCGCTCATGGCAAGGCATCATCCGAAGCGAATGTGAAGGATCTGCTGTTGTGATGAAGAAAGCGGTAAGAAGATAAAAGCTATCAGCTGTGAGCTGCCAGCTATAAGCTGTTAGCTATGAGTTAAAAGCCGAAGCATATGATTTCCGTTAGGTGTCATACGAAACACCAGCAAAAGATTTGCTGTTGTAGTGAGGAGGGAAACGTTGAGCGTCATCCTGAACGAATGTGAAGGATCTATTACCGTGGTGAGGAAGCCGGTAAGGCGTCATCAGGGTAATAGATTCTTCACTCTGTGTCACTGTCCCGTTTTCTGTTTTTCCCACACGGCATTCTTGCGTCCGTTCAGAATGACGATTGGAGGAAAGGGCGTCATAATGAGGGAAACGTTAAGCGTCATCCTGAACGAATGTGAAGGATCTGTTGCTGTGGTGAGGAAGACGGTAAGAAGATAAAAGCTATCAGCTGTGAGCTGTCAGCTGCAAGCTAAATATTCTTTTACGGTTTGAGTCACTACGGCATGCGAGTATCCTCCATTACTGGTGCGGGCAGCTGATTCACAATTGTCGGTTTTCAGGAGCCGGCAGCTTACGTCCGATCATATTTTATCGGCGGCTGTCAGGTTCCGTTTTCTTTTTCCTGCTTTTTCAAGAAGTTCATGAAGGGTATTTTTATCTGCCCTGTCCAGTGCTGTTTTTATTGCAGAAAGGCTTTCTGTAAAACGGTCGATTTCAAGAAGCAGGTTTTCACGGTTGGCAAGGAATAAATCTGTCCAAAGGGGGCTGTTGATATCCGCTACTCTTGTTTCATCACGGAATGATCCGCCTGTAAAGTACTTTGTGTCTTCTTTCAGGGAAGTGCTGTTTATCAGCGCCGCCGCAAGGACGTGGGTCAGGTCGCTGGTGTAGGCGATGTGGCGGTCGTGTTCTTCCGGTGTGATTGACGGTACATGGCGGCAGCCGAGAGCCAGCGCTATGTTTCGGAGCAGTTCCACACTCTCCGGGCGGTTCGTTTTATCGGGAAGAAGGATATAATTTGCTCTGCGGAAAATGTCCGGATCCGCCCGGGAAAGTCCTTCACCTTCATGTCCGCACATAGGGTGGGATGAAATGAAATCTATGCCCGGCGGAAGTATTTGCCGGATATCATCGGCAAGGTTTCCTTTTACGCCGGCGATATCGGTCATGATCGCGTCGGAGCGGAAGTCCGGCAGGTGATCTTTCACAAAGGCGAGTGTCGCTTTGGCAGGTGTGCAGAATATAACAATGTCCGCGTGTTTCAGGTCACTGATATCGATGGAATCCACTATGCCCTGCCGAAGGGCGGCCTCTGCCGTCGATAATGTCCGATTGATGCCGATTACTGCCGCTCCGAGTTCCTTCAGTCTCATGGCAAAGGAACCGCCCATCAGACCCAGGCCGATAACGGCCGCTGTTATTTTGCTGAAATCCATTTTTATACTCCTGTTTCCGGTTTAAAATAGTATACCTTTCAGGCAGATTGTTTTATTGTCTGCATTATAGCATAGCACCCCATGGAGAACAGGTTTTACAGGTTATGAGAAACAGGGCGAAAAAAAATACCGGAAGTTTATTTTTACTCCCGGTATTTCTTTCGAAGGTTTGCAATTATTCCATTTGTATATATTTTTTTAAGGTTTCAATTTCTCCCGTATAAATATATCCTTTTCCAATTTCCAGAACGAGGGGCGTTTCTATTTTTTCATCTTTTACATTTTTTCCATGTTCCAGAAGGGAGACAAGAATATCACGGGGGACGTCAAGATTGGTGGGAAGGCCGATAGACTGGAGGACGTACTTGATCCGTTCCGCTGTACCCCGCTTGGTGAGTCCCAGAATTTCAGAAGCGCTCGTGATCATGTACATGCCGGCCGCCGTCGCTTCACCGTGGGTCAGGCGGAGATCATTGAAACGGTAGTATCTCTCTGCCGCGCCGCCCAGTGTGTGGCCGAAATCAAGGATACGGCGCTCGCCTTTGTCTTCGGGATCGATTTCCACATAGTGTGCCTTGATGGTAATGCAGCGGCGGATGATTTCCGGAAGAACACGAAGGATATCCTGGTCAGAGGCGGCTTTTTCAAATATTTCAAAGAGGTCCTTGTCTGCCACGCAGCCGATTTTAATCGCTTCGCCGAGGCCGTTATGGAAGAAACGGGCAGGCAGCGTGCGGACCATGGCAGGATCTACATACACGGCTTTGGGCTGGTAGAATGTACCGATGAGATTTTTTCTTCCATTGATATCGATGGAGATTTTCCCTCCGATGGCGCTGCCGATCTGTGCCAGGAGAGAAGTGGGCACCTGCACGTAGGGAGTCCCTCTCCGGTAAGTTGCTGCAACAAAGCCTGTCACATCGCCGACGACACGTCCGCCAAAGCCGATAAGCAGATCTCCTGCACAGAACCCGAAGTCTGCCAGCGCCTCGCATACACGGCTCACGACAGAAAGGCTTCGGCTCTTTTCGCTCGAAGAAAGAACGATCTGCTGTACGTTCAGGTTCTCTTTTTCCAGCTGGCGTTTCAAATCCTGGCCATACAGTTCGTCAATTCCTTCTTCGTCGGCAGCGTCAGATGTGTATAAGAGACAGCCCGTGACCCGACAGGGGGGCGGTTTCTTTTCCCAGGCGGCCGATGATGCCTGAGTCGATTATCACATCATAAGAATCATTCCCTAAATTGATATGTACCGTATCCATGATTTGTCTCCCTGTAAAAAAGTATTTATAAAGTATTTACCATATATATTATATCATTTTTTCTCTGAAAGACTCCACCGGCGGCGACATGGGGCGGAAAAGAGGATTTTACCCCGATAGGAAATACATTTTGAAGGCAAATAAAAAAGCCGCCTTTTGGCAGCTGTGCATTCCTGGTGCGCCCAAAGGGATTTGAACCCCCGACACACGGTTTAGGAAACCGCTGCTCTATCCAGCTGAGCTATGGACGCGTGTACATGTCATATTTTAGCACAAAAAAGGCAGAAATGGGAGTTTGCAAATAAAATGGAATGAAAGAGACAAAACGGGAAAATGATTTTCATTTCTGCCGATGTCGGAACGGAAGGAAATCATTTTTTCTTTTAGAAAGTTTTTATTTCTTATGTACACAGCAGGCGGACAAATACAGGGGTGATTGGGAATGAATTCTTTTATTCGCTTTTTTTCTTTCTATTTTGCACGTATTCGTTGTCAAGAGGGGAAGAAAAATGGATGATTGGAAGAAAGGGGGACAGATGGAGAGAAAGTTATTCACATGCATATCGGGGGTATCCTGTGAGAGTGAAAGTGAGAAAGATATACGATAAATACGGAATGTTTTCCATTCTCATTTACAGAATGGCAAAACGGTTATGCACAGTTATGCACAGTTCGTGTGTCTTTTTGGGATGGACAGGCGGAAAAAAGTTTTGATTTATCGCGAAAAGAGAAAAAACAGATTGTTTTTATTGATCTTGCCGTTCCACGGGACATGGAACCGGGACTCAGTGAGATCGAAGGCGTGGAACTGTATACCATCGATGATTTCAAACTGAGTGGACCGAGTGCGGCAACGATGCAGTCGATGGAACAGGCAGAAGCCATCATTCAGGAAGAAATCGATGATTTTTATGTCTGGTATCAGGGACGGGCGCTGATTCCGCGGATTCAGGAGATCAAAGAGGACGCGGTGACGGAT
>ENA-OUPZ01000810-OUPZ01000810.1-human-gut-metagenome-genome-assembly--contig:-NODE-810-length-17797-cov-5.506651_pt1 | contig 17797 bp, 17 predicted proteins | sample MGYA00237941_ERZ548813 | MGnify/ENA primary metagenome ERZ548813 (study PRJEB26490, sample SAMN05194712) | human gut metagenome | biome: terrestrial biome; feature: human-associated habitat; material...
AAAAATGCTAGCCGCTTCGCTAAACGCATTTTTCTCACTTCTCCGATTTGCTGCTTCGCAGCTGGTGTTACCTCTCTGCTGACGGTAAAGTTCTGCGAAAGCCTGAAATCTTCGGCGAAGCCGTAAAACGGCGGAGGCTCAAAATGCGGTTAAGAGATCTTCGTGCGAATGCACGAATCTCCAGCATTTTGAGTTGGAGCCCACCTCTCCGGGGTTACTAGGGGCGAGCAGCCCCTAGTTCGTGCCTCCCGCGCCTCGAAAGTAGCGGGCACTTTTCTGGTTCTCTTTTGGTGCGCAAAAGAGAACTTAGCCCAGCGTAAAAGCGCTCTAACCCCGCGCCATCGGCGCGCAGAGAAAGCAACAGATTTTACGATAATACAAGAAGTATAAGGAGGCCCACTATGTCCAACATCGTCATCATCGGCTCCGGCCCGGCGGGGGTGTCCGCCGCGCTGTACACTGCCCGTGCGGGGGTGGACACCACCGTCCTCACTCGGGGGCCGGGTGCGCTTGACCGTGCAGAGCTTATCCAGAACTACTACGGCTTCGCCGCCCCCATCTCGGGTGCGGAATTGGAGCGTCAGGGCATCGAGGGAGCCAAGGCTGTGGGCGTTAAATTCGTGACCACCGAGGCCGTGGGTCTGACCTATACCGATAAACTCACTGTAGAAACCCTCGATGGAAATTACCCGGCGGACGCTGTTGTCCTCGCCACAGGTGCTTCGCGGGCGGCGCCCCGCATCCCGGGGCTGGCGGGCCTCGAGGGCCACGGCGTCAGCTATTGCGCCACCTGCGATGCCTTTTTCTATCGCGGCAAAGATGTGGCCGTGGTCGGCAGCGGCGAATACGCCCTGCATGAGGTGCAGGCGCTTTTGCCGGTGGCGGCCAGCGTCACCCTCCTGCTGAATGGTGCGCCTCCGGCGGCAGAGTTTCCGCCGGAGGTGGCTGTCCGGCCTGAAAAAATCGACGCGATCCTCGGCGAGCAGAAAGTCACCGGCGTCCAGCTGGCCGGCGGCGATGTGGTGGAGCTGGCGGGTGTGTTTGTGGCGCTGGGCGTTGCGGGCAGTACGGCGCTGGCCCGGAAAATCGGTGCCGCTGTGGAGAACGACCGCATCGTGACAGATGAAAAAATGCAGACCACCGTCCCCGGCCTCTACGCCGCCGGAGACTGCACCGGCGGGCTTTTGCAGGTGGCGAAGGCCGTCTATGAGGGCGCTCTGGCAGGCACCGAAGCCGCCAAAGCGCTGCGGAAGGGGTGATTTAAGATGCCGGAAATCCTGCCCATTCCCAAATGCGGCGAGCACCGCCAATGTCTCGCCTGTGCCTTCCCCTTCTGGGACAAGCTGACCGCCGAGCAGCAGGATATACTCTGCCGAACCACCCGCCCGGTGCGCTATCGCAAGGGCGAGCGGGTCCACAGCCCGGTGGAGAACTGCGTGGGCATCCTGCTGCTGCGCACCGGCCAGTTCCGGGCGTATCTTCTCTCCGACGATGGCCGGGACGTGACCCTCTACCGCCTCTTTGGCGGCGAGATCTGCATCCTATCCGCCTCCTGCGTGATGGACTCGGTGAACTTTGACCTCTACATCGACGCTGAAGAGGACACTGAGGCCTACTGCATCAGCGCAGGCGTCTTCCGCAGTCTCATGCAGCAGAACGTGGAGGTGCGGTGCTTCGCCTACCAGATGACCGCTGAGCGCTTCTCCGACACCATGTGGACGATGCAGCAGATCCTCTTTATGAGCGCCGACCGGCGGCTGGCCATCTTCCTTGCGGATGAGCTTGCCAAGACCGGCGGCGACGATGTCCGCCTGACCCAGGACCAGATGGCAAAGTACATGGGTTCTGCCCGCGAGGTGGTGAGCCGCCTGCTCAAATACTTCGCCGGTGAGGGCATCGTAAAGCTCTACCGCGGCGGCGTGACCGTGACGGATAAGGACAGGCTGACGAAGATAGCACACGGAGAATAAAACAGAAAAGGGACGCTGTGCATATGCACAGCGTCCCTTTTATCGTGCGGAATTACCCTTTGCACCCCTGCTCTTCCCAGTCGCCGAAGTCGGAGACGTCGGCGATTTTAGTCGGGTCGAACTTACCGTTTTTGTCCGTGGGGGCGACGGCGGGGCCGGCCTCCACGGGGTTCGGGTTCGGAGCCTCGGGGTCACAGACCGGGCGCTCTTCGCTCAGATCGGGCAGAGTCACAGGCTCTGCGGCCTCAGCGGGCGCTGCCTCCGTCTCAGGGGCGGCGGGCTCCTCAGCGGGAGCGGTCTCTTCTGCCGGTGCGGCGGCTTCGGCCTCTGCCCTGGCCTCACCCTCGGCGTATGCCTCGGCGGTCCTGGCGGCCTCTGCGTCGTCCTTTTCGGCTTCCTCGGGGAACTCGATGGATTCGATGATGGGTGCGGCCTTCTCGTTCAGGAGCTTGTCCATGATGACGATAGCGGCACCGGTGGCCGCCACAGCGGCGGCAGTACCCAGAATGCGGAAGATTGCTTTCATGCCATGACCTCCTTGGTTATGTTATAGTTAGGAGAAGGTGACAACATCGTTCAGCGGCTTCTCGGCAGGCTCCACCGACAGTGCGGTGAGCACCGGGCCTTTGCCGCGGTAGATGTTATGGAACTTATAGCCGACCTTTGCGGTCACTTTGACCCATGCCCGCTGCTCGAGGGCCTTGTAGCCGTCGTAGCTGCAGGGGAAGCCCACGAACTGGATGTCCTGCACGCAGCAGGTCATGGCGAACCGGCCCGGCACGAAACTGTTCTTGCCGGCGCGGTTGGTCTGGCAGACCTGTGCGAGGAACTTGACGGTCTTGCCCGCGTACTTCTGGGGCTCGTCCTGACAATCCATATACCAGATGCCGTAATCGTCGTCCGGGATGTCGATGACCGGGGCGTTGATGTCGAAGGGCAGGGGGTCGGGGATGTCGTCGTAAGCCACGCTGCCGTCCTTGAACTCGTAGGCGATGTCGCACTTGCGGGATGCCTGACGCACCAGCTTGTGCAGCTCCTGACGGGCGGCGTCGTTGTTGACGGCCTCGGCGCGGTTGAAGACGATGAGCTCACTGCGGGCGATCTTGTCCAGCATCAGCGCACGCATGGAATTGTCGCGGGCGTAGGTCAGCGCGGTGGTGCCGTCGGCGGTGGCGATGCACTGGTAGACGATCCAGTTTTCGGGCAGATTGTTTGCCAGATCCTGCAGCATCCACATACCGTTATACTCGATGACCACGCGGCCTGCGTCGGCCTCCTTGGCCAGCTTTGCGAGGTTCTGGGGGTTCAGCTCAGCCTTGTCCTCGAGGTTGTAGAGGGTCACGCCGGGGAAGGCGAACTTCTTCTCATTGTACTCTTCTTCGCCCTCCTCGCAGACCAGCAGAAGGGTCTTGTCGCCGGAGTCGAAGTTGGGGTCTTCAAAGGTCTCCTGAATGAACTTGGTCTTGCCGCTCTCGAGGAAGCCCACAAACAGGTAAACCGGGATCTCATTTGCCATAATCTTTTATCCTTTCAGGGTCGATCAGCAGCCGAACAGTGCGGCGATGGCCTTCTCATCCAGCTTGGAGCCGATGACCACCAGCTTGCCGCCGACATCTGCACCGCGTGCGCGGACTTCCCACTCGCCGGGAACGTAGTCGAACTCCAGCCAGCCGTCTGCGCCGCCGTCCACGATGCCCTTGGAGCGGAGGATCATGCCGTAATTGCCGGTGTCCAGCTCGGTGAGGGCGTGCTCAATGTCAGCCTTGGAGAACTTCTTGGCCGTCTCGACGCCCCAGCTGGTGAAGACCTCATCGGCGTCGTGGTCATGATGATGGTGATGATGGCCGCAGCAGCAATGCTCGTCGTGGTCATCGTCATCATGGTCGTGGTGGTGATGATGCTCATGCTCGTCTTCATCATCGTCATCGTCGTCATCATGGTGATGGCCGCAGCAGCAATGCTCATCATGGTCATCATCGTGGTCGTGGTGATGATGGTGTTCGTGCTCCTCTTCCTCGTCCTCGTGGGCGTGCTCCTCGTTGGCCTTGGCAGCCATAGCGATCAGCTCAGCCTTGAAGTCGTCCTTGGTGGACATGGCCTTCAGGATCTGCTCGCCGGTCAGGGAGTCCCAGGCGGTGGTGACGATGGTAGCGGTGGGGTTCTTCTCACGCAGCATGGCCACAGCGGCGGCGATCTTTTCCTCGGTGGCGTTCTGGGTGCGGCTCAGGATGATGCAGCTTGCGTGGCTGATCTGGTCGTCGTAGAACTCACCGAAGTTCTTCATATACATCTTGACCTTGTTGACGTCGGCCACGGTGACGAAGCTGCTCAGCTGAACATCCAGATGCTCGGCCACGCCCTCGACAGCGCGGGTCACGTCGGACAGCTTGCCGACGCCGGAGGGCTCGATAACGATGCGGTCGGGGTGGTACTGCTCCACCACCTGCTGCAGAGCGGCGCGGAAATCGCCAACCAGAGAGCAGCAGATGCAGCCGGCGTTCAGCTCATTGATCTGGATGCCGGACTCCTTCAAAAAGCCGCCGTCGATGCCGATCTCGCCGAACTCGTTCTCGATGAGCACGACCTTCTGGCCGGCAAAGGACTCTTTGATGAGCTTCTTGATAAGGGTGGTCTTACCGGCGCCAAGGAAGCCGGAGAAAATATCGATCTTGGTCATAGTCTGAAATGCCTCTTTCTTTTATGCAGACGCCGCAAAGGCGCTGCCCAGCAGGCCCGTCGGGCCTTACAAGCAGTCCGGGCCGCTGAGTGCTGACCCGTAAAATTCCTACACTCCTATTATAACAAGGCTGTCAATGGCAAACCGGCCTTTTTGATGAGAAATTTGTAACATTTTTTGCAATTTGCTTGCGTTTTCGGGCGGCAGGGGCAAAACAAAAGCTCCCCGCAAGCAGGCAGGGAGCAAAAAATGCGGTGTCAATCGGCAGTCTGCCCCATCTCTTCAATAATCCATTCGGCGATTTTCTCAGTCTTTTCGTCCGTCTCGCCGGTGAACCAGAAAATGCCGTCTTCCGTCTCCACCCGGAGGAACTTCCCGGCGGTGGGGTCGAGGCAGAGATGCACGGTGCCGTCGTGTACCATGACAAAAGAACCCTGCCAGTAGTGCTCCAAATCGAGGCCGTGTATCCGGCCGGCCTCCGGCAGGGAGGAATAAACCTGAACCTCGGTGATGTCGTCTATGGGAATCGTGTACTTCTGAGTCTTTCCATGGTAGGATTGCAGCTCTACCGTGGGCGACACTTGCAGTTCCAGCCTTGCGGGGGTGTGGTCGAGAACGCCCAGCACCGGCCCAACCAGCAGAATGCTGACGATTGCAATGACATTGACCGCCATAGCGATTTTACCCCGGAGGGTGGCGAGATTGACAGCGCTTCCTTTGCCGATACGTTTGGGAACGGAGATGCGCTTGTCGTCGGGGTCATAATAGAGCAGACCGTATTTCCATGCGGCGTCCTCGGGCGCGGCAGGCCAGCCGTGGGCATCCCGCAGTTTTTGCAGAGCGCGGTTCCCCCACAGACAGGGCAGATACGGCAGGGCCAGACTTCCGAAAAAGAAATAGACCCAGACCGTGACATAAAACAGCGAATTGGGCGCGAAAAACAGCCCGACACTCACAGCGGCACAGAGCAGGCAGATGGTGCGCAGCCGGCGCAGATACCGCTGTACGATGTCCTGCACTTCGGGCAGATCGGCGGCATTCTGCGGCAGCGTGACGCCCAGTAGGGCGCCCTTCCGCTCGATGCGTTTCAGGCTCAGATAGTCGATGCCAACACAGACGATAAGGCAGACGAGCATGATGATGGAAAATACCATGAAAACGCCTCCATTCTATAAAGAGCTTCCGACCCTAGCATACACGGAAAAACGCGAAAAGTCAAAACATCGCCCATGAATTGCATTCTGCGCCCCGGAATGATACAATAAGGTACAGCAAACCATCGCCGCCGGACGTTTTTCCGGCAGAATAAAGAAAGAAGGCTTTTTGACATGAGCATGAATACCGTTCCCGAGCGTCTGGCCGCGCTGCGCGAGGCCATGAAGGCAAACGGCGTGGACGTCTACCTCATCCCGGTGGGAGACCCGCACGCCAGCGAGTATATGCCCGACCACTACACTGCCCTGACCTACTTCTCCGGCTTCCACGGCGAGAACTCCAACTTCGTCGTCACCATGACCGAGAGCGCTGTCTGGGCCGATGGCCGTTACTTCGTGCAGGCCGAGAAGGAGATCGCTGGCACGGAGATCCAGCTGATGCGGATGGGCGAGCCGGGCGTGCCGACCGCCGAGCAGTACTGCGGCAAAGTCCTGCCCGAGGGCGGCAAGCTGGGCCTCTGCGGACTGACTGCTTCCTGCGGTCTGGTGCGCAGCCTGCAGAAAGAACTGGACGCCAAGAAAGGCACCATCAAGCTGCTGGACCTCGAGGACGAGCTGTGGACGGAGGGCCGTCCCGCCCTGCCCGCTACCCCGGCATGGCTCCTGCCGAAAGAGTACGCAGGCTTCTCCCCTGCCGAGAAGCTGGGCCAGCTGCGTGCGAAGCTCTCTGAGCTGGGCTGCACCGCACAGCTGGTGGGCAAGCTGGACAATCTGGCATGGCTGCTCAATCTGCGTGCGATGGACATTCAATGCACCCCCTACGCCATGGCTTACTGCTATGTGACCCCGAATAAGGCGACGCTCTTCATCAACACCGCCCGCGTCAGCGCCGAGGCTGCTGCGGAGCTGAAGGCAAACGGCGTGGAGCTGGCCGAGTACGACGATGTGCTTACCGTCCTCGCCGCCCAGACCGAAGAGCAGACCGTTCTGGCCGACCCCGCTTCCGTCAACTACGCTGTTTACCAGACCCTGCAGGCCAACCCGGCTCTGACCGTCAAGGACGAGGCCGACCCCCTGCTGCCCATGAAGGGCGTCAAGAACGAAGTCGAGCTGGCTCACACCCGCGAAGCTCACATCCGGGACGGCGTGGCTATGGTGCGCTTCCAGATCGAGCTGGAGAACCGTCTGGCTGCCGGCGAAGAGCTGACTGAGCTGACCATCGACGAGATCCTCCACAAGTACCGCAGCGCACAGGACAAGTTCCTGACCGAGAGCTTCGGCACCATTGCAGCTTACGGCCCCAACGCCGCCATGATGCACTACCACGCCACCGAGGAAGACCACGCAAAGCTCGAGAAGAAGGGCTTCCTGCTGGTGGACAGCGGCGCGACCTATATGGACGGCACCACCGACATCACCCGCACCTACCCGCTGGGTGAGCTGACGGAGGACGAGCGCCTGTTCTACACCTGGACTTTACAGTGCCATATCGACATCGCCCGGGCTGTCTGGCTGGACTACTGCGACGGCCATATGCTGGACACCATCGCCCGTGAGCCGCTGTGGCGCCACCTCATCAACTACCGCTGCGGCACCGGCCACAGCGTCAGCCATGTGGGCAACGTCCACGAAGGCCCCCACGCCCTGAACGGCCGCAACACCACCGTTTTCAAGCCGGGCATGATCGTCACCGACGAGCCGGGCGTCTATGAGGGCGGCGTCGTGGGCATCCGCATCGAGAATGAGCTGGAGTGCTACCACAAAGCATCCAACCAGTACGGCGAGTTCCTGGCATTCCGCCCCATCACGTTCGTGCCGATCGCCACCTCCCCCATCGTCCCGGGCGTTCTGAGCCGCGACGAGCTGGATTGGCTGAACGCCTACCACCGCGAGGTCTTCGAGAAGCTGGCTCCCCGCCTGACCGAGGACGAGCGCGACTGGCTGGCTAAGAAGTGTGCCGCCATCGGGGCGTAAAATTCCTCTAAAAGGCTCCCCTATTAGGGGAGCTCCGCGACATGCCCGTGTCAGCGGGATGGAGCGGTGAGAGGTTGAATTTCAACAAAAGCGGGAAGCCCCGCAGGGGCCTCCCGCTTTTCTTTAGGATGAGATCTCTGCCTTGTGCTCTTTCCAGTAGGCTTTCGCCTCGTCGATGACCTTCTTGAAGGGGCCGGAGGGGTAAGTGCTCTCGGCGATGTCGATGAGGAATTTGTAGAGCTGGGGCCGCACCTGCTCATACATCCCAAGCCGGGTGTAGAGGTCCTTGTAGTAGTGGAACACCTGGATCTTGTTCTGCACCAGAGTGGCGGGCTTTATCTGGGTGTGGCAGATGCTCTGAGGGTTCTGGACGTAGTAGTAGCCGGGCTGTGGGATGGACGCAAAGACTTCGGCGTACTGGATATACTGCATATTGAACACGAGGTCTTCGGCCCAGCGCATCTCGCTGGTAAAGCGGATGTCGTGCCGGGTGAGGATGTCGCGGCGGTAGAGCTTGTTCCAGAGCACGCTGTAAAAGTAAGAGGCGGGCTTATCCATCAGGCGGCGGGCGAAGGTGTCCTTGTCGTAGACGCCCTCGGGCAGGAAACCGTATTCCCGGTTCTCCGGCGGGCGTGCAACATGCATGACGCCGAGGTCGTCCTGGATCTTTTCCAGCACCTGTTCCGGCTTCGACGCCCCGGCGGGGATGACCATGGTGTAGGGCGAGATGACGAGGTCGGCACCGGTCTTCTCTGCCGCCTCCACCAGCCGGGCGGTGTAGTCCGGGGCGATGTAGTCATCGCTGTCCACGAACTGGACGTACTTGCCGCCGGCAAGCTTCAGGCCGAGGTTCCGGGTGTCGGACACGCCGGAGTTTGCCTTGTCCACCAGCAGGATGCGGCTGTCCTTTTTGCGGAACTCCTCGCAGACGGGCAGGCTCTTATCTTTGGAGCCGTCGTTGATGACGATGAGCTCGAGGTTCTTGTACTCCTGCCCGCAGATGCTTTCGAGGCAGCGGCTCAGGTGGCTCTGGGCATTGTACACAGGGACGATGATGCTGACGAGAGGCATTTCCATAGCAGTTTCTCCTTCTGTTTTTCAGAAGCTGTTTTCGTGAGCGGGGTGCGCAATGCTTATGAAAACGGCTTCTCAGAGCAATGATACTCCCGCCGGGCCGAAAAAGCAAGCGCCGGCGGCAGGCCCGAAAGGGGGCTTCGGAATGATATTTCATATCGCGGTGTGCAGCCCGGACAGCGTCCTCCGCAGCCGGGTGGAGCGGCAGTGTCTCGACTATTATGCCCGGCGGGACGACGCCTGCATCATCGAGCAGCTGGACAGCCCGGAAGCCCTGCTGGCCCGGGACGACGCCGGGGAGCGGTACGAGCTGTACCTTATTGAGCTGCCGTCCACGGCAGCCGCCGCGTCGCTGCAGGCGGCGGCTGCTCTCCGCAGCCGGGGGCGGCGCAGCCCGCTGGCTTTTCTGGCCCACACGCCCGCCCACGCCTACAGCGCCTACCGGGTGGACGCCATGCAGTATTTATTGCTGCCTGTTCCGCCGGAACAGCTGGACGCTCTGCTGGCCCGGGCCACCGAGCCGGAGTACGGCCCGGCCATCCCGGTAGCCACGGCGTCGGGTCTGCGGGTGCTGCCCTTCGCGGACATCGAATACCTCGAGTGTACCCACCATGTGGTGCATTTCCATCTCGCCAGCGGCGAGGATGTGCCGTCCCTGTCTGTCCGGGTGCCGTTCGCGCAGGTGGCCCAGCCGCTTTTGGCGGATGAGCGCTTCGTCCAGCTCCACCGCTCCTATGTGGTCAATCTGGCGGCGGTGTCCCAGCTGGCGGCGGGTGAGTTCTGGATGCAGAGCGGCGCACGGGTCCCTGTCCCCCGCGGGCGGGAGCCTGCGGCCCGCACGGCGCTGAAAGATTATCTGGAAAAGCAGTTCCGATAAAGCAATGGGGAGGCCCTTCCGGGCCTCCCCATTGCTTTATAATTTTGTCCAGTCCAGCTGTGTCCAATCCGTTATGTACTGGTCGGCAAGGCGCTGCAATTCGGGCTGATCGGCGGCGCTGGTCTCATCCTCGATGTCGATGAGGTAAAAGCCGCACTGCCTGGCCGTACGGGTGGCGTAGACAGCGTCCTCGCAGACAACGGCGTCGGCGGGTTCGCTGCCGCCCAGCCGCTCGAGGACTTCGTGGAACACCTCAGGGTGGGCCTTGCTCTTCGCGCCCTGTGCGGTGTAGAAGAACTCGAAATAGTCTGCGACGCCCAGCCGGGTGAGTACTTCTTCGCACTGCTCTGCCCAGGTGTTGGAGCAGATGCACATCCGCACGCCCTCGGCTTTCAGCCGGGCCAGCATCTCCCGGACGCCGGGCTTCAGCTCAACTTTTTTGTATAGGTCCCGGATGACCTGCCGCATGGCAGGCTCGTAGTCCCGGAGGGTCAGGGGCAGATCGTAGGTGCGGATGAGATATTCCGCGCCCTCCACCATCCCCATGCTCAGAAGAACATCGTGGATGCCGGGTCTTGCGGTGCGGCCATAGCGGCGCAGCAGCTCCAGCGGTGCGCCCTGCCACACCACGGTCATGCTGTCGGTGAGGGTGCCGTCCATGTCGAAAATCCATTGCTTGCGGTGCATCTGTCGTCCTCCTGAATCGTTCTGGCAAAGTGAATTTATTATAGCACATTTTTTGTTACAAAAACAGAGAGAAATCTCCCGGGAAATATGCTATAATCTAGGCAAAACCGGAACACATCAAAGGAGGCAGAAAACATGGCGCAGAACAACACCCCCGTAAAGGCGCTGGTGCTGGCGGGCGGGGGCGCCCGCGGCAGCTATCAGGTGGGCGTCTGGCGGGCGCTGACCGAGCTGGGCTGGCGGCCCCAGATCATTACGGGTACCAGCGTCGGAAGCCTGAACGGCGCCATGTTCGCCCTCGACCTCTACGAGACGGCCCGGGACATGTGGCTGACCATCCGCAGCCAGGATGTGATGGAGCTGCCCGCCGAGGATGCGCCACTTCCCGAGCTGCACGCATTCCTCAAAGACGCTGTGACTCAGGGCGGCATGGACGTCACGCCGCTGGAAGAGATCGTCGAGCGGGTGCTGGACGAAGAGAAACTCCGCAAAAGCCCCATCCGGCTGGGCCTTGTGACCGTGGAGCAGAAGACCCTCAAGGCCCGGGAGCTTCCGCTGGAAGACATCCCCGAGGGGAAGGTGAAAGACTACCTGCTGGCCTCTGCAGCCTGCTTCCCGGCCCTGCGGGCCCACACCATCGACGGGGTGTCTTACCTCGACGGCGGCTACCGGGACAATATGCCCACCGCGCTGGCCCAGAAGATGGGCGCAGAAGAGCTGGTCTGTGTGGACCTGGAGGGTGTGGGCATCACCCGCCCCAACCGCACCGGCCTGCCCACCACCCTCATCCGAAGCTACTGGGAGCTGGGCGACATCCTCCGCTTCGAGCCCGCCACTGCCCGGCGGAACATCGAGCTGGGCTACCACGATACATTGCGGGCCTTCGGGCGGCTGCGGGGCTGCGCCTACGCTGTGGACAGCGGGGCTGAGAGCAGCGCGGATGCTGCCGCATTCCATGCGGCCTTCGAGGCCGTCCAGAAGGACATGCGGGAAAAGCACCCCTCCACCCTGACGGCAGACGCTGCTCTCCTGCTGGCAAAACTCTCGGATGCAGAGCTTGCCCCGCTGGAAGCCGCGGCCGAGGACGTGGGCGTAGACCCCGCCCCCTACTACACCACCCGTACTTTGGGAGAAGCTTTCCTTGCAAAATGCGACTTCGAGCGCCTCAGGAGCTTCGAGCCGCTGTTCAAGGGCGAAGCAGGCCCGGCGCAGGCCGCGCGGGCCGCTCTGCTGCCCAACACCTTTTTGCAGGCACTGGTCTGCCGGGCGCTGACCGGCAGAGTGCCGCCGGAGGAGATGGAAACATGAAGGTATATAAGGGCTTTACCGCATCGCCCGGTCTCGTGCTGGGCCAGGTCAGTCGGCTGGACCGCCCGCCGCTGGTGTTCGGCGAGGGGCCTTTCCACCCCGAACAGGAAAAGCAGGCGCTGGAAGACGCCATCAAGGTGGCTCAGCAGGAGCTGGACGAGATGGCCGGCCGCGCCGCGCCCTCGGAGCAGGCCATCTTCCTGTTCCAGAGCATGATGCTGGAAGACGAGGGCTTCATGAATGAGGTGGCTTTCCAGATAAAGGCCGGCGTCGGTGCCGCCGAGGCGATGGACCGTGTGGGCCACCGCTACGCCGCCCAGCTGGCCGCCATGAAGGACAACGCTTACATGCAGCTGCGGAGCGTGGACATCCTCGACGTGACCCAGCGCATCACCAACATCCTCTGCCACCGGATCCGCAGCTGGCTGGCCCTCGACCACCCGGTCATCCTTGCGTCTGACCTGCTCATGCCCACCGATCTGTTCAGCGTCCCGGCGGGCCGCATCCTCGGCCTCATCACCGCCGAGGGCAGCGGCCAGAGCCATGCGGCCATCATCGCCCGCTCGCTGAACATCCCGGGCATCACCCAGGTGGGCGAAGATTTCCTGAAAGACTGCGACGGCCGCGAGGTCATCCTGAACGCCACCGAGGGTGAGTGCATCCTTGACCCGGATGCCGCCGCCCGGCAAAGTGCCATCACCTGCATCTGCGAGATGCAGCGCCAGAACAAGGAGCTGAACGCCCAGCTTGAGCTGCCCAACCGCACCCGGGACGGCGAGGAGTTCGAGCTTCTGGCCAACTGCTTCGGCCCCGAGGACGTGGGGACCGCGATGGAGTCCGGCGCGTCCGGCGTGGGCCTGCTGCGCAGCAGCTACATGATGATGCCCGGCCATGCCATGGACGAGCAGGAGCAGTATCTGTTCTACACCTCCTGCCTCGCCGCCGCCAAGGGAAAGATGGTGACGGTGCGCACCTTCGACTTCGGTGCCGACCGCACCATGGCCGACGCCTATCAGGGCGTCCAGTCCTCCAAGCTGGGCCTGCGGGGCATCCGCAGCAGCCTGCGCAATATGCCCCAGATGGCAGTTCAGATCTGCGCCCTCATGCGTGCCGCCGCAAAAGGCCCGCTGCGGGTCATGTTCCCCATGGTGACGAACATCGAGGACTGGGATTCCGCCATGCAGGTGGTAGACCACTGCCGCCGCAAGCTCACCGAGCGGGGCGTGGAGTTCGAGCCTGACGTCCCCTTCGGCGTCATGCTCAGCGTACCTGCCGCCTGCCTGACAGCAGAGGACTTCACTGCCCACGGCTGCCGCTTCTTCGTCATCGGCACCAACGACTTGACCCAGTACACCCACGCGGTGAGCCGGGAACTGGCCATTGCCGAGCACTACTATCGCCCCGCCAGTCCGGCCATGAAAAAGCTCATCGCCATGGTGGTGGACGCCGCCAGGAAAGCGGACATCCCCGTCACCATCTGCGGCCTCGCCGTCGGCAATGCCGTCAATGCGACCCAGTATCTCCACCTCGGACTGCGCAGCTTCTCCATGAGCCCGCAGAATCTGCTGACCATCAAAAAGGCCCTGCGGGATGCAGATGCGAAATAAACCGTGCCATTGACAGTTTGAAGTTGATATAGTACAATGTACTATGAAAAGGAGATGATGGTATGGCATTCTCGATTCGGTTATCGGAAGAAGAACGGCAGCTGGCCGACAGCTATGCAAAGCTCCATTCCATGTCGATGGGCGAAGCATTCAAGCGGGCGCTGTTCGACAAAATCGAAGAGGAGTATGACATTACCGCCGCAGAAGAAGCCTACGGCGAGTATCAGCGCAGCGGAAAGAAGAGCCGCCCGGTGGGTGAGTTCTGGAAGGAACTCGACTTATGAAATACCGGGTGGAAACGACGCCGCGATTTGAAAAGGAATTTCGAAAATTAGACCGCTATACCCAGCGGATGCTGAAAGCGTGGATAGACAAAAACCTCGTGGACTGCGCTGACCCACGCGCCCACGGCAAGGGCCTGACGGCCAACCGGAGCGGACAGTGGAGGTATCGCATTGGAGATTACCGTCTGCTCTGCCTCATTGAGGATGAAGAGCTGGTGATCCTGGCTCTGACAGTAGGCCATCGGCGTGAAGTGTATCAGAACTGAATACAGCAAAACGGCGTCCCACCTCGGCGGGACGCCGTTTCTGATGTCAGGACTTATTCAAGATTCCCCGTCAGGGTCATGACGGCAGAGACAACGGCCAGCGGGGCCGTCTCACAGCGGAGGATGCGGGGGCCGAGGCCGACGGTCTTTGCGCCGGCTTTTGCGGCCATCTCAGCTTCCTCGGCGGCGAAACCGCCCTCTGCGCCGGTGATGATGGCGATCTTCCGCTTTTCGCCATCGGCGGGTCTGGCCTCAGCCAGAAGCTGGCGCAGGGGTGCGCCGCCGCACTCGTAGCAGAAGAGCACGAGGTCATACTGGTCGAGGCTGCGGCAGACGGCCCCGAAGTTGGGCAGCGGAAGGGCCACATCCGGCAGTACGCCCCGGCCGCACTGCTTGGCGGCTTCAAAGGCGATGCGGTTGTAGCGCTCGTTTTTCTGCTCTTCCTTCTTGGGCGCGGCCACGCAGTAGCGGCTGAAAAACGGGATGAAGTGGTCACAGCCCAGCTCGACGCCATGGCGGATGACCTGCTCCAGCTTGTCCTGCTTGGGGTAGCCCACCAGCAGGGTGACGTCCACGGTGGGCTCTGCGGCGCTGGGGTAGCCCGGCTCCACGCTGAACTCCACCGTCTCGTCGCCGAAACCGGTGATGGTGGCAGTATACTCGACGGCACTGCCGTCGCAGAGGATGACGGTGTCCCCCAGTTTGCCCCGCATCACGCGGGAGAGATGGTGGGCGTCGGCCCCCCGCAGCACGGCGGTGCCGTCGGAAATTTCAGTGGTAAAATAACGGTGCGGCATATTTTTGATCCTTTACATCTTAGGCTCCCCTCGATAGGGGAGCTGGCAGCGCGAAGCGCTGACTGAGAGGTTGGCTTACGCTTTTTTGCAGACGATGCACTCCCAGCCGCGCTTCTCCTTCACTTCCAGCACAGCGAGGCCGGCGGCTTCCAGCGCAGCGATGACCTCATCCTTCCGGCTGTCGATGATGCCGCTGGCGATGAAGACGGCGTCGTCGGCCATCAGGCCGGGAACGGCGGGGGCCAGGGACATGATGGCGTTGGCCACGATGTTGGCCGTGATGATGTCGTACTTGCCGCTGGCCTTGTCGGACAGATCGCCCACGAGGACGGTCAGCTTGTCGGCTACGCCGTTGAGGGCGGCGTTCTCGCCGGCGGTGCGGACGGCCACGGGGTCGATGTCCACGCCCTCAGCCACGGCTGCGCCCAGCTTGAGGGCCGCGATGGCGAGGATGCCGCTGCCGGTGCCGATGTCCAGCACCCGCTCGCCGCCCTTGACCCGCTCGTCCAGCACTTCGAGGCAGAGGTTGGTGGTCTCATGGCCGCCGGTGCCGAAAGCAAGGCCCGGGTCGAGGATGAGCTTGACGCGGTCGGTGTCGTAGTCCTGCCAGGACGGCACGATGGCGAGGCGCTGGCCCACGTCCATCGGGTGGTAGTATTTGCGCCAGCCGTTCTGCCAGTCCTCCTGCTCCACGCCCTCGGTCTCGGAGGTGTAGGGGATGCCTGCGGCCTCCATCCGGGCCGCGATGAGGGCCAGCGTCTCCACCGGCGAAGCGCCCGGCTCGAGGTACATGTGGATGATGACGGTGTCCCGGGGCTTGTCCAGCAGCTCCTGCTCGATGAGGTCCACGTGGGCGATCTGCTCCACCTGTTCCTCGATGTCGCTGTAGTCTTCGATATAAATGCCGCCCTCCGCGATCATGGTGGCCACGGCCTCTGCGGCCTCGGCGTCGGCTTTGGATACGGTCAGGCGAATATCAGTCCATTCCATAAGGATGCTCCTTCCGTGTATTGGGGATATACTGTCTTTATAGTACCCGATTCCGGCCCGGGATGCAAGCTCTCGGGCCGAAAGATGCCCGAAAAGGCTTTCTTTTTTCCCGGCAGTATGTTAATATGGTGTTGTACCCGGACTGGGTCCGGGCGGCTTCCTGCCGGAAGCGCCCGCCGCATCGTTCCCCAAAGGAGGAATTATCGTATGTTTTTGGGAATGGATATTTACAGCTGGATCGCCGCTATCGTCATCGCGCTCATCGTCACATTCCTGCCTATCACGCTGCCGTTCAAGATCGTTCTCGCCATGGTGGCCATGGCCTGCTTCTACTTTGGACGCAAGTATTATCACAACCATAAGAACGGCGGGGCAAAGACGCCCAGCATGAGCTCTGCCGAGAGCGAGGCACTGGCCTCCGGCATCCTGAAAGCCCTCGGCGGCAAGGATAATATCGCCAAGGTGGACTACTGCGCCACCCGCCTCCGCTTTGAGGTACACAGCTACGCCTCCGTGGACGAGGCCGCTGCCAAGGCCGCAGGCGCAGAGGGCGTCATCCGCCCGGCCAAGAACGCCTGCCAGGTGGTTATCAAGGGCGATGTGCAGGCTGTGTACGATGCCCTGCGCAAGCAGCTGTAACGAAGAAGCTGTTTTCTTACGCAAACAGCTTCTCGAACACCGCCGGGAACGGGCCGCTGCGCCCGGCCCCGGCGGTATTTTTATCGGAAAGGAATTTTGATATGAAGCCCCAGACCTTTACGTGGAAGAAACTCACCGCCGACGAGCTGACGCGGGTGTATCTGGACGAGATGCGCCGCGACTTCCCGCCCAGCGAGCTGAAACCCCTGAGCATGATACTGAACAGTGAAGCCGCCGGCATGGCCCACACCTGGGGCGTGTTCGAGGGGGAGACGCTGGTGTCCTATCTGCTGATGGTGCAGCCTATGGGCTGTGAAGTGAGCCAGCTGGACTACTTCTCCGTCCTGCCCGCCTACCGCAGCACCGGCATTGGCGCACGTCTGCTGGCCGCTCTGCCCGCCCACGAGGAGGGCGCAAAGGCCATCCTCATCGAGGCCGAGTGTCCCGAGAAGGCCGACGACGGGGCCATGGCCGTCCGGCGTCTGGGCTTTTATGCCCGCTGCGGGGCCGTTGACACCGGCTGGACGGAGCATCTTTTCGACGCATGGTTCCGGGTACTGGTCCTGCCTGCCGAGGGGGAGACACTGGATGCGGAGACGGCCAACAGAGAGCTGGCCGACTGCTACAGCCGAGTGATGGGCGCGGACAAGTGGCGCAGATATGTCCAGCTCTACCGCCCGGACGGCACGGAAGAGAAATTCTGATTCGATCATAGGCTCTGAAAGGCTGCTTTACGTTCTGTGAAGCAGCCTTTTTTGCACCCATCAGCGGGCGGGATGCACAAACGAAGGCGCGGATTTTTGACAGTTTGACCGGAAATGTAAAATCGAGTGTCCTGTTTTCCACACCGGCTTTACCAGAGGATGACAGCAGCGCAAAAACACCGCACAAAGCTTTACCTGTATTTTGCGCCGCCATGGTCGCAGCCGGATGGGCGGTGCGCTACAATAAAGGCGTCCCAAGAGAGATACAACGAGGAAAAGGAAAACAGCCCGGCCAGAACAAAAGGGCCGGCCCAGTTGAAGGAGATATTATGATGAAAAAGATCACTCGTCGTTCGTTCCTGTCCATCTGCGGCGCTGCTGCCGCTGCTGCTGCCCTGACCGCCTGCGGCGGTGCAGCTTCTTCCACCGCTGCCTCTTCTGCCGCCGCATCCGCTTCTTCTGCGGCTGCGCTGTCCGGCAATGTCGCCACCGGCGGTTCCACCTCTATGAAGAACGTCATCGCCGCCCTGACCGAGGGCTTCGCTGAGCTCGAGCCGGATGTCACCATCAGCTATGACCCCACCGGTTCCGGCGCAGGCATCACCGGCGCTGCCGATAAGACTCTGGACATCGGTCTTTCTTCCCGCGCCCTGAAGGCTGACGAGACCGGCGTCACCGGCACCATCGTAGCTCTGGACGGCATCGCCATCATCGTCAACAAGGACAGCAAGGTCGAGGACCTGACCGTTGACCAGCTCAAGCAGATGTTCACCGGCGAGATCACCAACT
>ENA-OUPZ01000811-OUPZ01000811.1-human-gut-metagenome-genome-assembly--contig:-NODE-811-length-17792-cov-4.642217_pt1 | contig 17792 bp, 17 predicted proteins | sample MGYA00237941_ERZ548813 | MGnify/ENA primary metagenome ERZ548813 (study PRJEB26490, sample SAMN05194712) | human gut metagenome | biome: terrestrial biome; feature: human-associated habitat; material...
TCGAAAGCCCGAAGGTGTTTGATAAACTTCGCATTCCAGAGAACAGTGATCTTCGTAAAGTGATCACGATCAGTAACCCGCTTGGCGAGGATTACAGTATCATGCGTACAACGACTCTGAACGGTATGCTTTCTTCTCTGGCAACAAACTATAACAGAAGAAATAAAGCAGTCCGTCTGTATGAAATCGGTAAAGTATATCTGCCAAAGGCACTTCCGCTGACAGAGCTTCCAGATGAGAGAACACACTTTACACTTGGTATGTACGGAGCAGGCGATTTCTTTGATATGAAGGGTGTGATCGAAGAATTTTTCGAAAAATCCGGAATGAAGAAAAAAGTTCACTATACACCAGACAGCAACAAAACTTATCTGCACCCGGGCAGACAGGCGAATATCAGCTATGAAGGCAAAGTAGTCGGATATCTCGGGGAAGTGCATCCACTTGTTGCGGGTAATTATGGAATCGGAGAGAGAACTTATGTTGCAGTGATTGATATTCAGGATATCCTTGAATTCTGCGGATTCAACCATAAATTTACAGGAATTGCAAAATATCCGGCAGTTACCCGTGACTTAAGTATGGTTGTTCCGAAACATATTCTTGCAGGACAGATCGAAGATGTTCTGGAGCAGAGAGGCGGCAAGATCCTGGAGTCTTATCAGCTCTTTGATATCTATGAGGGTGCTCAGATCAAACCAGGATACAAATCCATGGCTTATTCTGTTGTGTTCCGTGATCATGAAAAAACTCTGGAAGAGGCTGAAATCACAGCGACCATGAAGAAAATCCTGAATGGTCTGACAGCACTGGGAATCGAGCTGAGAAGCTGATGAAATTATATATTGTGAGACACGGCGAGACCGTGTGGAACAGGCATCATAAGGTACAGGGCGTGGCGGATATCCCGCTTGCTGAAAATGGAATCCTTCTTGCAGAGAAGACAGGGGAAGCATTAAAAAATGTTTCCTTTGATCTCTGCATTACCAGTCCACTGGTGAGAGCCAGAAAGACTGCAGAATTAATCCTTGCAAAACAGGCGCATAAAGTACCTGTAAAAGAGGATATAAGGATCCGGGAAATTAATTTCGGTGTGTTGGAAGGCGTTGTGTGCATGAACGATGCACGCGAATATCTGGATCCGCAGATGAAGAAGTTTTTTACAGATCCATGGAATTTTGACCGCCCAAAGGATGGTGAAAGTATTAGGGATGTTCTTGCACGGACAAAAGAGTTCTGGGAGGAGCTCATCCATAACCCAAAACTTCAGGACAAGACGATCCTGATCGCATCTCATGGATGTGCAGTAAGGGCACTCCTTCATAATGTGTACAAAGACCATGAGGATTTCTGGCATGGTTTTGTACCCCCGAACTGCAGTGTGAATGTGGTTGAGGTGACAGACGGACAGGCCGTTCTTCTGGAAGATGATAAAGTATATGCATAAGAAACAGATGACAGGCAGTTCCTTTACAGGAGCTGTCTGTTTTTGTGTTTATGAATTCTTTGTGAAGGGCGGGTAAAGTGGAGAAAACAGCTTGTTCGCAAAAATATGATATGATATCATAAAAACAGGCAAAAATACTCTAAGGAGGTCGGCTATGAAGAAAAAAATCGTGAATGTTGTATTGTTTCTGGCTGTGCTTGCGGCAGCACTTGGAATGACTTTTTATGTAGGAAACAATGCGATGAGCGTATTGCTCTATAACTTTGTTTTTCTTGGTATTATAGCAGTGGTTTATGTCGTCGGACTGTTCGGAGGAATGTTCCGGATGAACAGACTTGCACAGTCGCTTGGAGATGCGGCACAGGAACTGGAAGATATGTTCAAGATGCCGGGAAGAGTTGCTCCGGACAAGATTGAATCCATGAACGGGATTTTCCATAACCACTATCTGGATGCGAAAATGAAGGCATTTACAGATGGGATTGCGAAGAGCCAGGAAGGAATTGTGGACATCGAGGAATATATCAATGAAGAAGACCTGGATCTTCATATCCACAAAAAACTTCTGGAAATGGCACCGGACCTTTTTACCAGTATCGGTATTCTTGGCACATTCGTGGGTCTGGTATGGGGACTCAAAGATTTTCAGCCGGCGAACTACGAAGCAATGACCAGTTCAGTTTCTTCGCTGGTAGATGGTATTAAGGTTGCGTTCCTTACTTCGATCTATGGTATTGCATTTTCTATTGTTTATACTTCGGGAATGAAGAGCGAATATTCCGCTCTTACAGAGAATCTTCAACTGTTTCTGGATAAATTCCATACATATGTGATGCCAAGCGCAGAGACAGAATCCATGAATCTTCTGGTTGCAAGTCAGAAGAATCAGACTGCTGCCATGAACCAGATGGCAGAACAGTTTTCTGTAAAAATGGCAGACAGTTTTGAAAAAGTCATTACTCCGACGTTCAAAAAGATGAATGACTCTTTGGATACACTGGTCTCTTCTGTGACGAAATGTCAGGAAGATGCAGTTAAAGAAATTCTGGATGCTTTTCTGAAAGAGATGAACACATCTTTTGAAATACAGTTCGCAGATTTTGGAAAGGCACTTACACAGCTGAAAGATGCACAGACAGATAATACCAATTATACGACAAATCTGTATCAGGCGATGAGTAAACAGCTCAGTGACGCATATGTGGAGCATGAGCAGACAATGAAAAAAATGATCGAAGAATCCACTGGTCTTCAGAAAGAATACATTACGGCTGCGAACCGTATCCTGCTGGACAACCAGACGATTCAGAAACAGCAGCAGGCAGATTATCAGCATCTTGCAGATTATCTCAAAGAAGCAGAGATGTCATCTGCCAAGTTCTGGGTTGCATGTAACCAGACCATGCAGAAATATGTTGAAGCTGCGGCACAGGGAATGGAACGTATTTCTGCGGCCGGAAAGAGCAATGCAGATGTTGCGGCTGCAAACCGTCAGGTAGTAGAAGAATTTGATCAGAAACTTCAGGAGTTTGCTCAGTATCAGAAGTTATCCTGTAAGACAATGGAACAGGTTCGTCGTCTTCTGACGGACATTTCAGCAGCGGGAAGCAGTGACCGGGTTCAGCTGACAGCAGGACGCAATTTACAGAAAGAATCACTTGAGAAGCTTCAGGAAACCATGCAGACACAGAGCGAGATGCAGCAGGAACTTCTGGAAGAAATCTCCAAAAACATCAGAGAACTTTCCAAAGGAGTTCAGAAAGGCAAATTCGGTTTGTTTAGGTAAGAGGAGAAACAGATGCGCAGAAAGAAAAAATCAGAGAACAATGGATTTAATGTCTGGCGTTCTTATTCCGATATGATGGCAGGTGTGCTTCTGCTTTTTGTGCTGATCATGTGTGTGACTCTTTTTCAGGCGCAGAAAAGCTATAATGAAAGTCTTCAGGAAAGAGATGAAAAAATCGCTCTTCAGGAAGAATACACACAGGAACTGCTGGATAAACAGAATGCGCTGGACGAAAAAGATGAGACACTGCAGAATCAGGATGCTCAGTTAAAAACCCAGGATGAAAAACTTGCAGAGCAGGAACAACAGCTTGCAGCACTCGCTGCCAAACTGAAAGAGCAGGAATCTACACTGAATGCACAGCAGTCGGCATTGGACGAAAAGACCGCGCAGTTAAGAGATCAGCAGGCGCAGATCGACCAGATCATCGGTGTGAAGGCAGACGTAATTGAGGCACTGAAAAATGAATTTTCCAAAAATAATATTAATGTAGATATTGATGCACAGACTGGCGCGCTGACACTGGAAGCAAGTGTTATGTTTGACTATGATCAGGCAGAACTGACAGATGCCGGTAAACAGGCTCTGGAGCAGATCCTTCCGATTTACTGTAAGGTACTTCTTCAGGATGATTATATGAAATATCTTGCAGAGATCATCATTGATGGATATACAGATACAGATGGTGACTACAGCTATAACCTGCAGCTTTCCCAGCAGAGATCACTGGCAGTGGCTCAGTACCTTCTTGACATTCAGGGAAACTTTCTGGATGCCACGCAGTCACAGAATCTGGAAAAATATCTCACAGTCAATGGGCATTCCATGGCAAATCCGGTTCTTGATGCAAGCGGAAATGTAGATAAGGATGCTTCCAGACGAGTGGAGGTTAAATTCCGGCTGAAAGATGAAGAAATGATCGATGAATTGAATCAGCTTCTTAGCAGTAATGATGATACTACTGCGGATAACAGTGCATCTACGGATACAACGACTGCAGAAAACACGGAAAACAACTAAAAAACTGCTTGCAATGGACCAGAATGTATAGTATAATCAATACCGTTGTAAAAAAAGATGGTCCTCTGTTACAGTTCAATGTATTAAGAACATCCAGATAAGAATAGGAGAAAATAAAATGAACGACATCATTAAAAACATCGAGTCTGCTCAGTTAAAAGCAGAAGTACCGGAATTCCGTGTAGGTGACACAGTAAGAGTACACGCACTGATCAAAGAAGGAAACCGCGAAAGAATTCAGATCTTCGAGGGAACAGTTCTTAAAAGACAGGGTGGAAGTACCAGAGAAACTTTCACAGTAAGAAAGAGCTCCAATGGTGTTGGCGTAGAGAAGACATGGCCGATTCACTCCCCACACGTTGTTAAAGTAGAAGTTATCCGTCAGGGTAAAGTTCGCCGTGCTAAGCTGAACTACCTGAGAGACCGCGTTGGTAAAGCTGCTAAAGTTAAAGAACGCGTTAGATAAGAAAATTTCAAAGGTTTCAAAAGAAGGGACAATAACGACAGCTATTGTCCCTCTTTTTCCATTATGGGAGAATAATTATGGAAATAAAAAACTGGAAAGAATATCCCAAAGTACAGGAAGTAAAAGAAAAATTTGAAAATGAAAAAGTCCGCAGTTCCATGCGCTGGGTATTTCAGATCATGGTAACACTGGTGTTTGCAGCTGTTGTTGCGATCATGATGTTTCAGACAGTTACGATGCAGGAAAGCTCCATGGAACCGACGATTTCTGTCGGAGACCGTTTTTTTATAAATAGAGCAGTATATAAATTTTCTTCTCCGCAGAGGGGAGATATGATCGTATTCCGTACGAGTGCAAGTGATGATGCGGCTCTTCATATCCGACGTGTGATAGGGCTGCCGGGAGAAACAGTACAGATATCAGGAGGAAGAATCCTGATCGATGGAGAGGTATATAATGAAGGCAAAGATTTTCCAATGATAACCAATCCAGGCCTTGCAGCAACTGCAGTTACGCTTGAATCTGGAGAATATTTTGTGCTCGGAGATAACAGAAACAACAGTGAGGACAGTCGTTATGCAGACATCGGTATGGTCCGCAAGAGATATATTGTAGGTAAGATCTGGTTCACATGTTCTCCGTTTGAAAAACTGGGATTTACGAAAGGGTAGGTAATATATGAACGTACAGTGGTATCCTGGTCATATGACCAAGGCAAAAAGACAAATGCAGGAAGATCTGAAACTGATCGATCTGATTATAGAACTGGTAGATGCCAGAGTGCCTCTTTCCAGTAGAAATCCGGATATTGACCAGCTTGGACAGAATAAATCAAGACTGATTCTTCTGAACAAAGCAGATCTGGCAGATGAAAGACAAAATGAAGCATGGAAAGAATATTTTCAGAAGAAAGGTTTTCATGTTGTAAAAGTGGATTCCAGAAATGGATCTGGAATGAAGACCATTCAGAATGTTATACAGGAGGCCTGCAAGGAAAAAATTGAACGTGACCGCCGCCGTGGAATTAAAAACCGTCCAATCCGTGCAATGGTGGCTGGAATTCCGAATGTTGGAAAATCTACGTTTATTAATACATTTGCGGGAAAAGCATGTGCAAAGACCGGAAACAGACCTGGTGTGACCAAGGGAAAACAATGGATCCGCCTGAACAAAAATGTAGAGCTTCTGGACACACCTGGAATTCTCTGGCCGAAATTTGAGGATCAGCAGGTGGGAATCCGGCTGGCCTGTGTCGGTTCGATCAAAGATGATATCCTGAATATGGAAGAACTTGCACTTTGGCTGATCGAACATCTGAGAACAAATTACAGTGGGCTTCTTGAGAAACGTTATGGGATTTCGGAGGAAGGAACGGCTGTTGAAATCCTTGGGAAAATTGCCAGAGCACGTGGATGCCTCAAAAAGGGACAAGAACTGGATTATGTAAAGGCTTCAGGACTTCTCTTTGATGATTTCCGTGGTGGTAAGATTGGACGTGTGACTCTGGAATGGGCAGAGCAGGAGAAAAGTGAATGAAAACGATCGGTGAGATAAAAGAAGAGTTTTCAGCAGCACGGGAAGCGGACTGGAATGCTATCTGTCAGATGTATGAAACAGATCTTCGGAGCGGCGTGCAGAAACTGGTACAGCAATATCGGAAAAAACTGGATGCGCTGGAAAAAGAAAAGCTTCGTATGGAACAGATGATGCAGTTTGAACATAAATATGAGCATCTTGGATATCTCTGTGGAATTGATGAAGTGGGAAGAGGACCGCTTGCAGGGCCGGTAGTAGCCTGCGCTGTGATTCTTCCGAAAGATCACCCTATTCTGTATCTGAATGATTCCAAGAAACTGACCGCACATAAAAGAGAGGAACTGTATGATGTGATCATGCGAGAAGCAGTTGCAGTAGGACTGGGAATGGCAAGTCCGGCAAGAATTGATGAAATCAACATTCTGCAGGCAACCTATGAGGCGATGCGACAGGCGGTAAGTAAACTTGCGGTTATGCCGCAGCTTCTTCTGAATGATGCGGTTACGATTCCGGGAATTGAAATTCCGCAGGTGCCGATCATTAAGGGAGATGCCAAGAGCGCATCTATTGCGGCTGCAAGTATTGTAGCAAAAGTTACGAGAGACCGTCTGATGGTGGAATATGACAAGACTATGCCGGAATATGGTTTTGCATCTAATAAAGGGTATGGCTCTGCAGAACATATTGCGGCTCTTCAGAAATATGGACCAACACCGATCCACAGGGCAAGTTTTATTACACATTTCGTATAAATTACATAAGATACCTACACATAAATAAGAAATGAGAGAACAAATCTGAGCATTAATAAACGTAAAATAGGCAGCTGCCATGAAGAAGAGGCGGCTGCCTTTCTGAAAAAACAGGGTCTTTTTATTGTAACAAAGAATTTTCGCTGCAAAAGCGGAGAAATTGACCTGATCGTTCGAGACGGAAAATATCTGGTATTTGTAGAAGTGAAGTATCGAAGCAATAAAGAAAGCGGATATGCATCTGCAGCAGTAGATTATCGCAAACAGAAGCGTATCAGCCAGGCTGCACAGTTCTTTTTGCTGCGATATGGCTATGGAGAACCGCCGTGTCGGTTTGATGTAGTAGCGATTGACGGTGAACAGATTCAATGGATCAAAAATGCATTTGATTATTGTGGATGAATGATAAAGGAGCAGAAGATGACAGAAATCAGATGGTATGAGGAAGGAAAACCTCATATGAGGATAAAAGAAAATAAAGGGGTTACCTGGCTGAGCTATCAGGCATTTGAGCAGTTTCCGGATATCGTACATGCGTTCAGCACCAGACTTGGCGGAGTAAGTCAGGGAATCTATTCTTCGATGAACCTTAGTTTTACGAGAGGGGATGAGGATGCGGCTGTTCATGAAAATTATCGCAGGCTTGCAGAGGCAGTGGGATTTTCGGCAGAAGATATCGTGACTTCTGACCAGACACATACTGCGAATGTTCGTGTAATAACAGAAGAAGACAGAGAAAACGGCATTACGAAGCCAAGGCCGTATACGGATGTAGATGGAATGGTTACAAATGTTCCCGGACTTGTACTGGCAACATTTTATGCGGACTGCGTGCCGTTGTATTTTGTGGATCCGGTACATCGTGCAATCGGACTGTCGCATTCAGGGTGGAGAGGAACTGCTGCGAAGATCGGAAAAGTAACGGTCGAGAAAATGAATGAGGAATACGGAACAGATCCAAAAGATATTTACAGTGCAATCGGGCCCTCTATCTGTCAGAAATGTTATGAAGTGAGTGAAGATGTGATTCTGGAATTTCAGAAGTCATTTGAAAAAAAGTACTGGGATTCACTGTTTTATATAAAAGAGAACGGAAAATATCAGCTGAACCTCTGGGAGGCAAACAGGCTTATTATGTTAGAAGCTGGAATAAAGGAAGAACATATTTCCATGCCGGGAATCTGCACCTGCTGTAACCCGGAGTTCCTTTTTTCGCATCGTGCATCACATGGAAAAAGAGGAAATCTGGGAGCATTTCTTGGAATACGTAGAAAATAATATATATAAAATACATTATAATAAAAGCGGGAGCTCCTGTGAAAGGAAGCTCCCGTTTTGGTTTATCGTTTATTGACTTTTTCCATCAGTTCCATAATCTTTTCGTTGTTGGAACGAACTTTTTCTACTGAAACATCATGGTTGATGATATCGATGATACTTGCAAGATATTTGCTCATGTTTGCTTCAATATAATATTCTTTTGTGAGGAGCTCCGGAAGACGATAGTTCAGGTTTGTGGTGATGACTCTGTCAATCCAACCCTTCTCATAATATTCATCAAATTTGGCAAGTCCCTCTGTGAAAAGACCATAAGTAGTACAGATAAATACTCGTTTGGCTTTTCGTTCCTTGATCTGTTTGGCAACATCCAGCATACTTTCTCCGGATGCGATCATGTCATCAATGATAACAACATCTTTGCCCTCTACGGAATCTCCGAGGAATTCGTGAGCAACGATCGGGTTTTTGCCGTTGACAACAGTGGAATAGTCGCGGCGTTTGTAGAACATACCCATATCTACGCCAAGAATATTGGAAAAGTATACGGCTCTTGACATAGCACCTTCATCTGGGCTGATGATCATCAGATGGTCATTGTCCAGTTTGAAATCTTTGACTTCTTTTACCAGAGCTTTCAGGAACTGATAGGTCGGGAAGAAGTTGTCGAAACCATTCAGAGGAATTGCGTTCTGAACACGTGGGTCATGCGCATCAAAAGTGATGAAGTTGGAAACACCCATATCCCTTAATTCCTGAAGCATCAGTGCGCAGTCCATGGATTCGCGTTTGGTACGACGGTGCTGACGACCTTCATACAGAAACGGCATGATAACATTGATTCGATGTGCTTTGCCTGTTGCAGCAGAGATGATACGTTTCAGATCCTGAAAATGATTATCCGGGGACATGTGGTTCTCGTGTCCGCACACTTTGTAGGTAAGGCTGTAATTGGTGATATCTACCATAATAAAAAGGTCGGCACCACGAACAGATTCTTTGATGTGACCTTTGCCCTCACCGGTACCAAAACGGATGATCTCGGAATCAACCAGAAAAGATGGAAGGCTGTAACCCTGTGGAATCTGGCTTGGTTTCTTTTTGGCAACAAGTTCTTTACGGAATTTTACAAGTTTCTTGTCAACCTCATTGGCGAGATCCTGACATCCTGCAAGTGCTGCAATGCGAACAGGCGCAACAGGAGTTGATTTTTCAAGTAACTCTATATTTGGCATAATATTCCTCCTAGGTATAGTTTTCAAACTGAGTCCTAATACATTTATAACATTTGCCCTAAATCCCGTCAAGGAATTTATTGATTTTTCACTACAGAATTGTTATAGTAATGTTATCTGGGGTATTTTGCACTCTTTGGTGCAAACACAGATATGGTAAGGTTAGAAAGGATTTATATGAAGAAAAAGAAACATGTGATTTCCAGGGTTCTTCCGGGAAGTATCGGTGAGGAACTGGAACTGGAGCCGGGAGATATACTGGCAGAGATCAATCACCAGCTGGTGGAGGATGTCTTTGACTATCGTTATCTCATGAATGATGAATATATAGAACTTCTGATAGAAAAAGCCAATGGTGAACTCTGGGAACTTGAAGTTGAGAAGGATTACGATGAAGATCTTGGAATCGAATTCGAGAATGGCCTGATGGATGATTACCGTTCCTGCAGCAATCACTGTATGTTCTGCTTTATCGATCAGATGCCGCCAGGCATGAGAGAAACACTGTATTTCAAGGATGATGATTCCAGGCTTTCTTTTCTGCAGGGAAATTATGTTACACTGACGAATATGAGTCAGGAAGATATTGAACGTGTGATCAAATATCACCTTTCGCCTATCAATGTGTCTTTTCAGGCAATGAATCCGCAGCTTCGCTGCAAAATGCTGCATAATCGTTTTGCAGGAGATGCACTGAAAAAGGTAGATCAGCTTTATGAAGCGGGAATTACCATGAACGGGCAGATTGTTCTGTGCAAAGGTGTGAATGATGGAGAAGAACTGGAATACAGCATTCAGAAAATGTCTGAATATGCACCGGTACTTCAGAGCGTATCTGTTGTTCCGGTAGGGTTGACGAAGTTCCGCAAAGGACTCTATCCACTGGAACCTTTTACAAAAGAAGACGCGAAGGCGGTTTTGGAACAGATCCATCGCTGGCAGAAGATCATGTATGAGAGATATGGTATCCACTTTATCCATGCCTCTGATGAATGGTATATTCTGGCGGGGGAGGAGCTCCCGGAAGAAGATCGCTATGACGGCTATCTGCAGCTGGAAAACGGTGTGGGCATGCTGCGGCTTCTGGGTGCAGAGGTTCGGCAGGCAGTTGTGGAAAGAGATGGAGATGACAGGAAACTTTCGGTCACCGTTGCGACAGGAAGACTTGCAGCTCCTTATATAGCAGGATGTATGGATGTGATCAGGGAAAAATATCCGAACATCACATCAGAGGTAATTGCAATCAAAAATAACTTCTTTGGAGAGAAGATCACTGTTTCCGGACTTATTACAGGGCAGGATCTTATAGAACAGCTTTCCGGACGGAAACTGGGAGACAGGCTTCTGATTCCGTGTAACATGCTTCGAAGCGGAGAAGATGTATTTCTCGATGATATTACAATAACAGAACTTTCCGAAAAACTTGGAAAAGAAATCATAGTAGTGGATCCTGGCGGAGCGGACCTTGTTTCGGCGGTGCTGGAACCGGTTGAACATAAAAAACAGATAAGGAGACAAATGTATGAGCAAACCAGTAGTTGCAATAGTGGGAAGGCCTAATGTAGGCAAATCCACGTTATTTAATGCGCTGGCAGGTGAGATGATATCCATTGTAAAAGATACACCGGGGGTTACCCGTGACAGAATCTACGCAGATGTGACATGGCTGGATAAGTCTTTCACACTGATCGATACAGGTGGTATTGAGCCGGACAGCGGAGATATTATTTTATCACAGATGAGAGAACAGGCACAGATCGCGATTGATACTGCGGATGTCATTGTGTTTATCACAGACGTGCAGCAGGGGCTTGTTGATTCTGATGCAAAAGTGGCAGATATGCTTCGCAGAAGCCAGAAACCGGTCGTTCTTGTTGTAAATAAAGTTGACAGCGTTCAAAAATATATGATGGACGTCTATGAATTTTATAATCTTGGAATCGGAGAGCCGGTAGCAATTTCTGCGGCCAACCGTACCGGTATCGGCGATATGCTGGATGAGATCATTAGGGAATTCCCGGAAAATCTGGATGCAGAAGAAGATGACGATATCCCGAAGGTTGCAGTGGTTGGTAAACCAAACGTAGGTAAATCTTCTCTGATCAACAAACTTCTGGGCGAAGACCGAGTGATCGTTTCTGATATCGCAGGAACTACCAGAGATGCAGTCGATGCCAAAGTAAAATGGAAAGACAGGGAATACATTTTTATTGACACAGCAGGACTTCGCCGTAAAGGTAAGATCAAAGAAGAGATTGAGCGTTACAGCGTGATTCGTACCGTAACAGCAGTTGAACGGGCAGATGTGGTCGTTGTTGTGATCGATGCAACCGAAGGTGTAACCGAGCAGGATGCAAAGATCGCCGGAATCGCACATGAGCGCGGCAAGGGTGTTATCATTGCTGTCAATAAATGGGATGCAGTTGAAAAGGATGATAAAACCATCTACAAACACACCAACCGTATCCGTGAAGTGCTGGCATACATGCCTTATGCGGAGCTTGTATTTATTTCTGCAAAATCAGGTCAGAGACTTCCAAAACTTTTTGAGACCATTGATGCAGTTATTGAAAACCAGACACTTCGTATCCAGACAGGTGTACTGAATGAGATTCTGTCCGAGGCAGTGGCTATGCAGCAACCACCGTCAGACAGAGGAAAACGTCTCAAGATTTTCTATATGACACAGGTGGGGGTTAAGCCGCCTACATTTGTGATCTTTGTAAATGACAAAGAACTGATGCATTTTTCATATACAAGATATATTGAGAATAAAGTTCGCGATGCGTTTGGATTCCGCGGAACTTCTCTGAAATTTATTATCCGTGAACGCGGGGAAAAGAGCTGAGTGAAATGTTGGAACGTTTGATCTGTATTCTGATAGGCTATGTTTTTGGCCTGTTTCAGACTTCGTACATTATTGGAAAAATACACAAAACAGATATCCGTGAGCATGGAAGCGGAAATGCGGGCACAACGAATGCGCTGCGTACCTTTGGAAAAAAAGCCGGAGCAATGACACTTCTGGGAGACTGCCTGAAATGCGTGTTTGCAATTGTTGCGGTACGACTGATCTTTAAAGAAAAAAGTGCGGATATCCTGCCGCTGCTCTCTATTTATGCAGCTGCGGGATGCGTGCTTGGACATAATTTTCCGGTAACGCTTGGATTCCGCGGTGGCAAGGGGATTGCTGCATCGGTAGGATTTCTGATCGCATTTGACTGGAGACTGTTTGTTCTCTGTGCAATCGTATTTTTTGTATTATTTTTGGGCACACATTATGTTTCTTTATGTTCTCTGAGCTGTTATCTGGTGGCACTGATCGCAATGATCGTGCGTGGAGAGATGGGCGGCTATGGCATGGGCAGAAGTCATACGACAGAAATGTACATAGTAATGGGATTCCTGACGGTGCTGGCTTTCTGGAGACACAGGGCAAATATTGTCCGCCTTGCAAATGGAACAGAAAATAAGGTATTCCTTGGAAAATCAAAGAAAGGTTAAAGGGTAGCGTATATGGCAAAAATCAGTGTGCTGGGAGCTGGAAGCTGGGGAACTGCGCTTTCGATTCTTTTGAATAATAACGGACATGAAGTGCGTCTCTGGTCCAGATTTCAGGAAGAGGTAGATGCTCTGAAAGACACAAGAGAACTTACTTCCAAACTTCCGGGGGTACATATCCCGGAGAATATTGATATTACTGCAGATGTGAAGAGCTGCGTGGAAACGGCAGAAGTGATCGTCCTTGCTGTACCGTCTCCTTATATCAGAAGCACATCGGCATTGATGGCACCCCATGTAAAAGAAGGACAGATCATTGTCAATGTTGCAAAAGGAATTGAGGAAAAGACACTGATGACCATGACAGATATCATCAGTGAGAAAATTCCTGTGGCTGGAGTCTATGTGCTTTCCGGACCAAGCCACGCAGAAGAAGTAGGAAGAGGAATTCCGACAACCTGCGTGATCAGTGGACCGAAGAGAGAGACAGCAGAATACCTTCAGGGGATTTTTATGAGCCCTGTATTTCGTGTGTATACAACACCGGATACACTTGGCGTAGAGCTGGGTGGTTCTCTGAAAAATGTCATTGCTCTTGCTGCCGGTACAGCAGATGGACTTGGCTATGGTGATAATACAAAAGCAGCTCTTATTACCAGAGGAATTGCGGAAATTGCACGTCTGGGAACAAAAATGGGCGCACATATGGAGACGTTCTATGGATTGTCCGGGATGGGGGATCTGATCGTTACATGTGCGAGTGTACACAGCCGTAACCGTAAAGCAGGCTACCTGATGGGCAAGGGTTATACTATGCAGCAGGCGATGGATGAGGTCAAGATGGTAGTAGAAGGTGTTTATTCTGCTAAGGCAGCCAAGAGTCTGGCTGAAAAATATGACGTGGAAATGCCAATTATCATGGAAGTGAATAAAGTACTTTTTGAAGACAAGCCGGCATCAGATGCAGTGCGTGATCTGATGATCCGTGACAAAAAAGTAGAGGCTCCGATGCTTCCGTGGTAGAATGGCACAGACTAAAGAAATCGAAAAAAATATCAGACAAATATAAAACCGGCTGATCCGTCTGCATACGGACCGGCCGGTTTTTGTTGGCTGAAAAGCAAATCTAAAAAACAATATCTCTCAGATCTTCTGGAATAGATGAACTGTGGTAATTCTGATTCAGAGTATCCAGAAGATCCATATCCTCCTGATCGATCGTAAAATCAAAAATCCTTGCATTAGAAGCAATACGCTCTGGATGAACGGATTTGGGAATGACAGAGATTCCCTTCTGTACAGCCCAGCGAAGACCTATCTGTGCTGGCGTGTGTGCATATTTGGTACCAAGTACACATAAGACATCATTGTCCAGATAAGCGCCTCTGGCCAATGGAGCATATGCCTGTACCTGAATGTCGTTTGCCTGACAGTATTCAATAAGCTCTTTTGGATAACAGAGTGGATGACATTCTATCTGATTGACAGCGGGTACGATGCCGGAAACTCTCCGGAGCTCTTCCAGATGGCGAATTTCAAAATTACTGACACCAATGGATAAAGCCCGTCCTGATTCAAGAATCTTTTCCATATCTTTCCATGTGTTCAGAAAGCAGCCAGGTACCGGCCAGTGAATCAGATACAGATCGATATAATCAAGACCGAGACGATCCAGACTGCGCTGAAAAGCTCCTTCTACATCACCAAGACGCTGAGCGTTGTTCCAGATCTTGGTTGTGATAAAAAGATCTTTTCTTGGAACACCGCATTTGGCAATTCCACATCCGACGAATTCTTCGTTCTTATATGCAGAAGCGGTATCCAAAAGGCGATATCCATTCTGTACAGCGGCGGCAATCGCATCTTCGGCTTCGACTGCGTCAGTTGTTTTATAAAGGCCAAGGCCCAGAAGAGGCATGGTTCTGTCGTTGTTTAAAAATACGGAAGTTGTCAAAATGAATCCTCCTTGCCTGTAAACTCACAATTTTTGTTTATTATACCATATAATTGTGAAAGAAGAAAATCAAATTTGTTAAAAAAATAATACAAGAGAGGTAAAAAAGGAAATACACAGCTTGTTAATTAAAAAACAAATGCGTTATTTATCTAACAGTATAGAAAACTGGAGAAGTGCACTTTACCATGAAAAAGTATAAAAAAACAGGAAGAAATCTCAAACCCTTTTGTCTATTTTTTCTTATTATATCCTTGATAAACTGAAACAAAAGATGTATAATGAATTTAATTGATAAATTCTTGTCATAAGTGCGCCTGTTTTCAGGTGCCCCGGAGGTAGAACCGGAGAAAGGAGCTTCATATGCATCTTATTAAGGATGAAAACGGAAATCTTGTCCAGCATGGACATGAACATACACCGGAACATTCACATGAACACACACACGCAGATGGCGTGACACATACACATGCGCATACACATGGCGACGGAGATCATACACATTCTCATGGAGACTGTGGATCCTGTGAAGGTGGCGACTGCAAGAAAGAAACGATTGCACTGCTCACCTATATGCTGCAGCACAATGAACACCATGCAGCCGAACTTGATCAGATGGCTGACAATCTTCAGAAAATGGGACTTGATAATTCGGCAAAAACGATCAAAGAAGCAGTGGCTGATTTCCAGAAGGGAAATATGCGCCTTGGACTGGCACTTACTTTGGTAAAAGAAGAAATGAAATGATATACCAGATTTCAAATGACATAACTAGGAGGCAAAATTATGTGTCTTGCAACAGTATATAAAGAAAGTGATGATTCTGTGATATTCAAAAATGTATCCAGAATCGATGTAGATGGAAATAAACTTGTGCTCAGAGATATCATGGGAGATGAGAGGGTAGTCGAAGGACGTATTCTTATGGTAGACCTGGCAAACAGCATTGTAAAACTCAGCTGTGAATAATTTTTTTAAATCAGAATTACTAAATTGCGGATTTATAAATTTCATAAATGCGGAATTAGAGCAGGAGGCACTCTATTATTATGGCACACGTAATTGCTGTCGCCGGAAAAGGCGGCGTTGGTAAAACTACTTTATGCGGAATGCTGATTCAGTATCTCTGTGAACAGGGCAAAGGACCAATCCTTGCAGTGGATGCAGATGCAAACTCTAATCTTAATGAAGTCCTCGGGGTTGAGGTTGAGACCACACTCGGCGATGTAAGAGAAGAAATCGCACAGGCAGAAATTGTCAAAGAAAGTCCGATTCCTAAAGGAATGTCCAAAGCGGATTATGCAGAGATGCGTTTCGAAGATGCTTTGACAGAAGAAGATGATTTTGATCTGCTCGTTATGGGCAGAACACAGGGAAAAGGCTGCTATTGCTATGTTAATGGACTTCTTCAGGCACAGCTTGCCAAATATCAGAATCATTATCCTTATATTGTGGTAGACAATGAGGCTGGTATGGAACATATCAGCAGAGGCGTTCTTCCGTCCATGCAGACGGCAATCCTTGTCAGTGACTGCTCCAGAAGAGGAATTCAGGCAGTTGGCAGAATTGCAAAGCTGATCGATGAATGTAATATGCATCCGGAAACAGTCGGTCTGATCGTTAACCGTGCACCGAAAGGTGAACTGAACGACGGAATCAAAGAAGAAATAGAAAAACAGGGACTTCATCTTCTCGGTGTGGTACCGCAGGATGAAACTGTTTATGAGTATGACTGCGAAGGCCGTCCGACAGCAGCTCTGCCGGAGGATAATCCGGTTAAGGTTGCACTGAAAGAAATTGTAAAAAAATTAAATCTTTAAAAAGGACCCTTGCTACCTTTTGAAGATAGCAAGGGTATTTGTGCCGAAAAGGCAAATTTTTTAATACGAAAATAACCCATGGGCGGGGATGGGTTCTGTCTCGAGGGTTATTATATAGAAAACACTATAAATACATGAACTCATTCATGTACAAATTAAAGGAGGTCTATAATGAGTGAATTCAAATTAACTACAGTGGAAGAATTTGAAGCTGCTACCGAAAGACTGTTAGAGACAGGCGCGAAGGTAGGCGCGGACGCATGGCAGTTTCGAGTAAAGAATCAGACTCCACACTGTAAGTTCGGTGAGCAGGGTATCTGTTGCCGAATCTGTGCTATGGGACCATGTCGTATTACACCTAAGGCTCCAAGAGGAGTTTGCGGATGCGATGCACACGGTATCGTAGGAAGAAACTTCCTGAAATTCACAGCTGGTGGTGCAGCTACTCACTCTGATCACGGTCGTGAAATCTGCCACACACTGTACTGCGCAAAAGAAGGCGGAAACTATCAGGTAAAAGATCCTGAAAAGCTGCTCCGCATCGCTAAAGAATGGGGCGTAGAAACAGAAGGAAAAGACATTTATGATCTGGCTCACGAGATGGCTGAACTTGGCCTTATGGAATATGGTAAACCGTTCGGATACCAGAGATTCCTCGACAGAATGCCGGCTGGACAGAAAGAAAAACTTATCGAAAATGAAATCGCACCACGTGCGATCGACCGTGAAGTTGCAAGTTCTCTGCATATGACTCATATGGGATGTTCTTCTCTTCCGGAAGCACTTGTAAAACAGTCTCTCCGCTGCGGCCTTGCAGATGGATGGGGCGGTTCCATGATGGGAACAGAGTTCTCTGACGTACTTTTCGGAACTCCGAAGCCGATCGACACAGAAGCAAACCTTGGTGTTATGGTTGAAGAAAACGTAAACATCGTTGTACACGGACATGACCCGAGTCTTTCTGAAATGATCTGTGAATATGCAGACAGCAAAGAAA
>ENA-OUPZ01000839-OUPZ01000839.1-human-gut-metagenome-genome-assembly--contig:-NODE-839-length-17255-cov-5.260174_pt1 | contig 17255 bp, 11 predicted proteins | sample MGYA00237941_ERZ548813 | MGnify/ENA primary metagenome ERZ548813 (study PRJEB26490, sample SAMN05194712) | human gut metagenome | biome: terrestrial biome; feature: human-associated habitat; material...
GGTAAAAAGGGGGTAAAAAAATATGTACATAAGTCTGAGGATAAGAAAAAGGGTGATGCTTTGCGTTATAGCTGTACTTTCTATGCTGGCGGCAGTGGCTGTTATGCCGACCTTTGCAAAAGAAGAAAAAACAGATGGGATAAAGCTTCCGATCATAATGTATCACAGCATCGTAAAAAACGAAGATCGCAGCGGTGAATATGTCATAACGCCTATCGAGATTGAAAAGGATCTGCTTTATCTGAAGCAGAACGGCTACACTACTGTTTTTGTAAATGACGTTATAAGATATGTGAAGCGTGGGGGCGAGCTGCCTGAGAAGCCTATTATACTGTCCTTTGATGACGGCACTTACAACTACAGAGAATATCTTCTGCCGCTTCTTGAAAAATACGATATGAAAGCCACTGTATCGATAGTCGGGGCATACACTGACGCTGCTTGTGAAGAGGCTGAGCCTGATCCTGCTTACTCTTATCTTGACTGGCAGGACGTTTCGGTGCTGCGAAACAGCGGTCATGTTGAGATATGCAATCACTCTTACGATATGCACAATCTTGAGGGCAGGCGTGGAGTCGGTCAGCTGGAGGGAGAAAGCTACGAGGATTACCGAAAGGTATTTCTTAATGACACTACGAAGCTTCAAACGCTTTGCGATGAACACTGCGGTTTTCAGCCAAACGTTTACACCTATCCTTTCGGCATAACCTGCGAAAGTGCAAGTCGGCTCGTAAAGAACATGGGGTTTGAGGCTAGTCTTGGAGTAGAGGAAAAAATCAATATAATAAAAAAAGAAGATGAACGCTGCCTTTTTGGTCTTTACAGATACAATCGCAGCGGGATCATCTCCACAGAAGAATTCATGAAAAAAGTTTTTGGAGCATAAAAAAAAGCAGCCCCTATTGGAGCCACTCTCTAAACTGAATCACCATCAGCATATTCACATTATACTCTGGCAGGTGTCGAAATTATACTTGTTTTTGTGTGATTTTTGTAAAAAAAATGTGTATTCGTGTAAGCAGAGTGAAAAATGCTGTCACAAGCAGCCAAAAGCACGTTGATACGCCACTTTTGGCTGTTTATCATCTCTTTACACAGAACTTATTTATCCTTTTTGCCGCCTTTGATCTTTCCCCTTATCCAGATAATTATTACGACAAGTGCAATAACAAGGACAATAAGGACGATAGCAAGGGCGGTATTGAGCATCTTTTTATACTGATCCATAACATTTGCGTTTTTGGACACGGCAGATGAAGTATCGGAGCTGTTTTTCTTTTGGGCGTTCCGGGTCTGCTGTTCATCTCCGCCTGCGGCTCTTATTATGGTGACAGTATAGGTGGCGGCATTGCCGTCAACGTCTGTGACGGTTATGGTTCGTACATTTTTGCCCACCTGACACTCGCTTGTGCCTGTATACCATATGTAATCAGAGGGGCTTGCTGTTGTTCCCTCTATCTCAACATTGGTAACGGAATTGTCAACGTTCACTGTATAGTTATAGACATTATAGGCAAAGGCAGGAGAAAGCTCGCCGTTATCCACTGTCAGAGCTGTAAGAACGCCTTTATCGGGTATGCCGTTTGAAGGGGCTGTCTTAGTGGTAGTGGTGGTGGTCTTTTCGGTGGTGGTCGTGGTTTCTGTTTCGGTCTTGGTTTCCACCTTATCGCTTCCGACTGTTATGACACAATAGGCGGTAGGCGAGCCGATAAGCTCTGAATCAGGGGAATATATCTGACAGCTTTGCAGGCTTATATTTGCATTTCCTGCTGACAGACCTTTGAACTTAAAGCTGAAGTCCACTTCTGAAGAGGGGGTATCAGGAAATCCGTTTACTGTAAGAATTCCTCCACCGCCTGAGGCATTGTCGCTTGACACAAATTCTATAACGGAATCGTCATAGGCGATATTTGCCTGAACGCTTCCTATCTCTGAATCTGCAGAAAATGTCACGGACACTTCAAACTGCTGATCGGTCATGACGGGGTTTTTAGGCGGATAGAAGAAAGCCTCCCCTGTTGCATGGGCAGTGAGAGCAGTCATTGGAACTGCAAGTGCGGCTGTCAAGAGCGATGAGAATATTCTTTTTACAAGCTTTGTTTTTGTGGTCATTGCTATCCCTCCCGATAACATGGATAATTATTTGGTATAAACTTTGGCTATATCAGACCACTGTCCGAAATAGGTCTTGCCTCCTGTGGCTGTATAGCTTCTCACACGGACAAAATATGTCTTTTGGCTTTTAAGATCTGTTACGGTCTTTTTGTCGGTCTTATTTGAGGTCACCTTAACTGTCTTTGCACCGCTGAAAGATATATTTTCAGCATAGGATATCACATAGCCTGTAGCAGAGCCTTTCTGTGCATAGTCTATATAAAAGCCTTTTTTCACCGGAATTAGCTTTTGTATGGTCTGCCTTGCAGGGGTGATGACAAAAGACTTTGTTATCACTCCGCCATACGAGCCTTTTCCTGTTACTGTTACCCTAGCTGTGCCTATATTCTTATTGGCGGAATATTTCACTGTATAGTCTGTGCCGTTTTTAAGGGTCTTGCCAGAATATGTGACTGTTATGCTTTGGGTGATGTTCTTGCCTGTGAAAGACTTGTTTTTTATGCCTGCTACCTTAGCTTTGGCAATATCATATTTTGCGGTGGTCACGCTCTTTGTATCAGACCATGCGCCGTTATAACGCTTGCCGCCGACTATTGTATACGAACGTACTCTTACATAATATTTCTTCCCTGCCGTCAGGTTTGAAACTGTCTTTTTATCCGTTTTGTTTGAGGATATATTCAAGGTTTTTGCACCTGCGAAGTCAGAGCGTGTACTGTATTGCAGTTCATATCCTGTGGCTGAGCCTTTCTGAGCAAAGTCGATAAAAAAGCCTTTATATCTTGTTTGCAGAGATTGTATCTCCTGTTTTGCAGGAGATATGGTAAAAGTTTTTGCTATCGTACCCTGATAGTTGCCCATGAAGCTTATGATCATTTTTCCAACGCCTATTTTTGTATTTGAGCCATAGGAAACAGTATAATCATGTTCAGGAAGAAGAAATTTTCCTCCGTCTGTTACCATAACGTCAGGTATTATGGGCTTGCCTGTATAGGAGAGCGTATCAACATAATAGACGCTTGTCAATTGGGCGGACTTTGGAAGAATGTCAAATGCTTTGGCTATAGTGCCGCTGTATCCGCCAATGCCTGTTATTATCATTTTGCCCTTGCCTGCGGCTATATTATCGGCATAGTCAATGGTATAGTCTTTATTATTTGTCAAAGTGGTATCGCCATAGGAAAGCGTTATACTGCTTTGAGCAAGCTCATAGCCTGTGAATGTCATATGTGTTTTAAAGCCTGATATATCGCAGTCTTTTATAAGCTTTCTGTCGGTATAGACCGCCTGCACTGTCATATTGGCTGTAACTTTTGAAAAGTCTTTATCCCAGCCTGTAAAGCGTTTGCCTTTTATGGTCGGTGCTTTGGGCGGATCGGCACTTTTGCCGTATTCTATGGTCTGAGATGACAAAACTGTGCCGTTTTTATCGGTGAAATCGACCTTGCAGGTATTGGCTTTCCAGCCTGCATAAAGGGTCTTTGAGCCGTCTGAAAAGCTCACGGACGTTATAGGCTCACTCTCAAGCTGTGAGTCGGCATACCAGCCTGTGAACTGTGCGCCCTCTTTTGTGGGGGCGGAAAGCTGTGCGGTTTCGCCCTCGCCAAGCTCATCAGGGTTGAGGGGGCTGTTTTCGCCACCGTTAAGGATATAATCTATCTTTGCTTTGTCACTTGGGTTGACTTTTGCGGAAACTGTGGTGTTTTCTGTGAAAACTGTGTTGCTGTTCACAGGTTCGCCTTTACGATACCAGCCGAGGGTGAAGCCCTGCTGAACGTTCACATTCGGGAACACGGCTTTGCCTGCATAATCGGTGCAGACTTCTATGGTCTGTGCCACAGCGGAGAATGTTATTTTATGGGAAGCCTGCTCGCTATATGAGGTCTGGCGCACAAGAGTTCCGTCCATTGTCCACTTTGCGCTGTCTTTGAACTTTTCACCGTAGGTGTTCATTGCATATGCCCCTTGAGAAAGTGCATTTTTTGCAGAGAGGCTTGAAACCAGGCTGTCGCTGTCATTGCTGTAACAGCCGTATGCGTTCACAACGGAAACGGCAATATCCCTGCCTCCTATAAAGGCATTTGTAATGGCGGAGCTGTTTTCACTTAGGTTTGAAGAACACTCTGTTATGATACCGCAGGATTGTCTTCCTATGACGCCACCTGAATAAACTTCTCCTGACACTGTGCCGTCAAAGGTGCAGGCTTTTATAGCTGTTCCTTGATAAAAGCCCACTATTCCGCCTGCGTAATCACCTTTCACTATACAGTTTTTCAGAGAAATGTTATTTATCTCTGCACCGTTTTTTATGTATGCGAAAAGCCCTGAATACTCCTTGGACATGATAACTGCGTTTTTTATAAGGTGTCCGTTGCCGTCAAAATAGCCCATGAATGGGTTTTCAGAATCGCCTACGGGTGAGATAGTTTTTCCGTCAAAGTCAAGGTCGCCTTCAAGGGTGACTAGCTTGCCCTCGAAGCTTTCGCCACTGCTGACACGCTTTGCAAAGCTTTCCCACTGGGCTTCGGTTGTTATAACAAGGATTTCGTCCTGTTCTTCTGCGGCAGAGATAAGGAGCTTTTGTGCGTTTGAGATATCATTTTTAGAAGCGTTCTTGTCTGCAAGCACCTTTCGGGCGTTGTTTGCTTCCCTTTCACAGCCTGCAAGGGTGCCGTACTTCGCAAGGGTGGTTTCAAGTGAACTTTTATCGGGCTTTGCAATATCGTCAGTATAAGCATAGATAAAAAGACTTCCTATGGAGTCGGTCTTATCTGCTCCAACGTCAGACCAATATTTGCCGTTAAGAGAAACATAGCTTTGCCCTGACTGTGCCTTTGATGTTCGGTCGCTTTCTGCAAGGAGATATCCCCTGCCGCTGTCGCCGCTGAATTTTACTGAAATGGAATATTTCTCGCCCTCTTCAAGGAGGATATCCTCGGCAAAGTCAACTGTATAAAAGCCGTTTGCGGACACCGAGCCGCTTATCTGCGTTTCAAGGACGCCTATAGGGTCGCTGTCGGAAACGTCAGTATAGACGCTTAGGGTGTAATCCGCACTGCCCGTTTTGCCCACATACATAAAGCCTGCTTTATCAAGCTTTTCATCGGCTTTAGCGGTGAAAACATTTGCACCGTAAACAGAGCCGTCATTGCTGGCGTTCACAACATAGCCTGTCATTTTGCTGTAGTGATATGTATTATCACAGCTTTCTTCAAAGTCATAGCAGCAAAACTGTCCGAACTCGGCTTCGTCATAGGACACCCAATAGAAGCCGTCATTGTCCTGATCTGCACCCCACGAGCCTTTCACAAGCCATGCGCCGTTATTGGCAGGTTTATATCTGAAATTATCCTTACTGTAGTTATCGTCCCAGCCCACCACTGTGACGGAATGATTTATGATAGTGTTTTTTGAGGCGTCGGGATCATAGTAGGCAGTATTGTTATGATTCATATAGCCATTTCCTGCAAAATAGCTTGCGGAAACTGCTCCAAGCTCCATTATTTTACGCTTCACCTGCGTGGTGCTTGAAAGCTCCATGACATAATTCAGCCTGTATTCGCTGACGCTTTTCTTATTTTCGGAAACTATCATATTCTCTGTGCCGGATTCTAAAAACGGCTCGTAATCCTCATAGCATAGTCCCTGACCATTTGCAAGGGCGGAGGCCGCAAAGAGCCAGTTTCCCCCTGATGAAAAATCGTCTTTACCTGTGGCTGTGCCTGAATTTGAGGACAGCACCAAGGCAGGCACGGAAAATTCTGCGGAGGGGTTTTCAAGCCCCTTTTTGATAAGATCCTGCTCTGCGCAGGCAAGGGCTGAGAATGCCCAGCAAGCACCTGTTGAAGCCTGATTTTTTACTGTTGTGATCTCTCCTGAGCTTCTTGGGTCATAGGTGGATGGGAGCTTTTGGGCGGCTAGTCTTGCAGTGGGCTTTATCTGATAGTCACCGTCTGTGCTTTTGGTCACGCCCTCTATCTCATAGCTATAGCCGTTATGGGTAAAGTTTACGGGAACGACTTTTATGCCGTTATCCTCGCTGGCAAGTGCAAAAGTCTGCGCCGAAAGCTGAAAAGCCAAGAGCAAAGCTGTCAAAAGCCCTGCCGCACCTTTCATTCTTCTCATTTTCCGCCCTCCTGTTTATCTCAGGTTATGGTTATCTTTCTGGTATACTCGTTTGAAATACATCTGCCGTATACCGCTGTTTCTCTAAGTCTTACTGCGTTCTTTTCAAGGAAAGCAACACGCTTTGCATAATCGGAGATATCCTCAAGCTTTTTCAGCGAGGTATCATACTCCAGAGTTCTGTTCTCAGCCTGTGCAAGTATGCGTGTGCCTGTGCGGTTAAAGGCAAGGATCCTGCCGTATGGCACTTGTCTGATATCGTCCTTTCTGATGCCGAGAACAAGGTGCAGGACCATTCTTCTTACTCTTGCCATGGTGATATTCTTTGACTTTATACGCTGTTCAAAGATATCCATAGTTTCAGGGCAGGAGCTTACGACTGACATAAATCTGTTTGCAAGGTGTTCGTCGCAGTCAGGTAGGGCTAGAAAATCTTCTCTTGAAGCAGTACAAAGCTTGAAAAGCATTTCTCTGCCTGCCTGCCGGGTAAAGGATGGCTTACAGCCCTCAAAATCATATGGAACAAATTTCTGCCACTCGCCTCCCTCTTTTATAAGCTCTCTTATATGAGAAGCCGAAGCGAAATTACCGGACTCTGCCTGAGAATCATGTGCGACAGCTTCACGCTTTACGGCATAAGGCACTAGCCATGGGGCTATACGCTTTGCCGCCTTTATATACTCCACTGCAAGGACGTTATTTGGTGTGGAGAATATCTCTTCGGCGGTTCTGCCATAAAGACCTATGGAGGCTTCATACATAGCCTGCGGGTAGGTCTTTCCCTGAGATAAAAGCTCTCTGACCTGCTGTGAATTTTCAAGCATTGCGGATATCTCCGCTGCCTGTTCAAGGGCGTTTTTATCACCGCTTTCACAGCCGAAAGACAAGGTCGTTACTACGTCCTCCCCAAGACCTGCAAGAAGCCTTACTGCACTTCTTGCAAAGACCTCACTGTTTGAGCATGAGAACGGGCATGGCAGTTCTATAACAAGGTCTGCACCGTTTCTTATTGCCGCCTGCGCTCTGTCATATTTTGAGAAAACAGCCGCTGATCCACGCTGCACGCAATCACCGCTCATTACTGCGACGATACCCTCTGCGCCAGCCTGTCTTGTGACTTGTATCTGATATTTGTGCCCGTTATGGAACGGATTATATTCCGCAACTATTCCCGCAATTTTCATTTTTTACTCCTCTTTCTACCCTATGCATATTTTATTCCGTCTTTCAAAAGCTTACTGCGAATTATGATACTAATATGTTAAGCCCTAGTAAAAAAATTGTGCAATATGTATATTTATGAAAAAAGCTCTTGAAATTTATCATTAATATTGATATACTATAAGTATATGATATTATGGGCTTAAAGTCAAGCCCGTTATCTGACATATTATAATCGGGAGGAGATTTTTTCCAATGAAAATCTTAGTTGTAAACGCAGGTTCATCATCACTTAAATATCAGCTTCTGGATATGAAGGACGAGTCTGTTATCGCAAAGGGCAACTGCGACCGTATCGGTATCGACGGCCATGTGAGCGCAAAGACAGGCGACGGCAGACACATCGAGGAGGATTGCAATTTCCCTACTCACACTGAGGCTTTTGAAAAGCTCGTTGAGGTACTCACATCAGGCGAAACAAAGGTCATCGACTCTATGTCTGAGATATCAGCCGTTGGTCACAGAATAGTTCAGGGTGCTGAGATATTCAAGGAGACCTGCCTTGTAACAGACGAAGTTATCGACCAGATCGACTCGCTGGCTGAGCTTGCACCTGTACATAACCACCCACACGCTCTTGCACTGAGAGCTTGCAAGGCAGTTATCCCGGCAGGCACACCACAGGTAGTTGTATTCGACACTGCTTTCCACTCAACAATGCCAAGAAAGGCTTATCTCTACGGTCTGCCATACGAGTGCTACACTGATCTTCATGTAAGAAAATACGGCTTCCACGGAACATCACACAGATTTGTTTCAGGCGAGCTTGCAAGAGTAATGGGCAAGCCTATCGAGGAGCTTAAGATAGTTTCATGCCACCTTGGCAATGGCTCATCTATCACAGCTATCAACGGCGGCAAGTCTGTTGACACATCAATGGGCTTTACTCCTCTTGACGGTCTTGTAATGGGCACACGCTGCGGCTCTGTTGACCCTTCTGCTGTTGACTATGTTGAGAAGAAAATGGGCTTCACACCTGACCAGATGACAGAATACATGAACAAAAAGTCAGGCTTCCTTGGTCTTTCTGGTATAGGCTCTGACAACAGAGATATTCAGGCTGCTGCAAGCGAGGGCAATGAGAGAGCGCTTATCGTAAGCGAGATATTTGCTTATCAGATCAAGAAGTTCATAGGTTCATACGCTGCTGCAATGAATGGTCTTGACGCTGTTATCTTCACAGGCGGTATCGGTGAGAACGCACCTGAGGTAAGAGCTGCTGCTTGCTCAAATCTCGATATCCTCGGTATCCACATTGACGCTGAGAAGAATCTCTGCCGTGGAATCCTCAAGGAGATATCCACTGACGAGTCTAAGACAAAGGTTTACGTTATCCCAACAAACGAAGAGCTTCTCATTGCAAGAGATACTCTGGCACTTGTTACAAAGTAATATTTCAGATAACATTAAGGACGGCTTTCTTATGAGAGCCGTCTTTTTTTGCGCATAAAAAAGGCACAGGAGAGGTTTTCCTGTGCCTTGATTTGTTTGAATGTACGATATTGGCTATATACGTTTTCCAAACACCATTGTATCAGGTCTTAACGCCTGAGAACTGCGTCTGATAAAGTCTGTAGTAACAGCCCTTGGCGGCGATAAGCTCCTCATGGCTACCCTGCTCTGCAACACGTCCGCCGTCGATAACGACTATCTTATCGGCGTCACGGATAGTGGAAAGTCGGTGGGCGATGATAAGGGAGGTTCTGTTTTTCATAAGAGCCACCATTGCGGACTGAATGTGCATTTCAGTTCTGGTATCAACTGAGGAAGTGGCTTCGTCAAGAATAAGTATCTTCGGGTCGGCAAGCACTGCTCTTGCTATGGAGAGAAGCTGACGCTGACCTTGTGAAAGGTTTGAGCCGCCCTCGGCAAGCACTGTGTCGTAACCCTCGGAAAGTCTTTCGATGAACTCGTCTGCGTTCGCAAACTTTGCCGCCGCCTTTATTTCATCAAGGGTGGCGTTTTCTCTGCCGTAGCGGATATTCTCCTCTATGGTGTCTTTAAAAAGCACCGTATCCTGCAAGACTATAGCTATGGAACGTCTGAGCTTGTCTTTCGGGATATCGTAAATGCTCTGACCGTCTATGGTTATCTCACCGCTGTCAACGGGATAAAATCTTGTGAGGAGGTTCACTATGGTGGTCTTGCCTGAGCCTGTTGCACCGACTATGGCTATTTTCTGACCTGCTTTTACTTCAAGATCGAGGTCTTTCAGCACCTGCTTTTCAGGAACATACGAGAAGTCGATATGCTTGAAGTCGATATCGCCTTTGACGTTTTCCACCTCAAAGTCAGCCTTGCCCTCGTCAGTTTCCTTATCAGCGTCCATGACCTCAAATATACGCTCTGCGCCTGCTATTGCAGTCTGGATATTTGCAAACTGATTTGCAATCTCATTGATAGGACGTGAGAACTGTTTTGAATAGAGTATAAAAGCCTGAATAGTTCCCACTGTTATAAAGCCTTTTATTGCGAACCAGCCGCCAAATGCAGCGATAAGGATAAAGCCGAAATTGGATATTAAGTTCATGCAAGGGCCCATTACACCACCGAATATCTGAGCTTTTATGCCGCATTTTTTCAGATTGTTGCTCATTTTCTCGAACTTGTCAACAGCGTCCTGCTCTTTGCCATAGGAAACCACAGTTCTATAGCCAACGACCATTTCTTCCACTTCACCGTTTATCTCGCCAAGAAGCACCTGCTGTTTGATGAAGTATTTCTTCATATACTTTGTGAGTACGCCTGAAACGAATATGGTAAGGAACACTGTAGACAGTGAGATAAGGGTAAGAAGCGGTGAATACAGAAGCATTATGACAACTGTTCCCACTATGGTCAGCACGCCTGAGATGAGCGAGCCTATAGACTGGGAGATAGTTGTGGAGATATTCTCGACGTCGTTTGTCATACGGCTCATTATATCGCCGTGGCTGTGGGTATCGAGATATTTTACAGGAAGTCTTACAAGGCTTGAAAACAAGTCTTTACGCATAGTCTTTACTGTGTACTGTGAAAGCTTTGCAGAGAATATTCCCTGCATATAGGTGAAAACAGAGGACAGGAGATAAACTGCACCAAGACCTATGAGCGTTCTGCCAAGCGCACCGAAGTCAACGCTTGTTTTCTTTTTGGTGAGGGTAATGCAGTCTATGGCTATCTGCTGTATTGACGGTGCGGCAAGATTGAGCAGAGTTATAATGAGCATTACACCGATAAGGGCGAAAAACAGATATCTGTTTCTGCCTATGTAGCCGATAAGCTTTTTAAGGGTGTTCTTTGCGTCCTTAGGCTTTTCCATTGTGAGCCTTGCACCGTGAGGTCCACCCGGCTTTCTTCCGCCGGGTCCCATTGGAGGCATTGGAGGCATTAAACTTCACCTCCTGACGTTTTTACCTGTGAAGCGTAGATATCTTGATATACCTCGCAGGTCTTTAGCAGATTTTCATGAGTATCGCAGGCACAAAGCTTGCCGTGGTCAAGGACGGCTATCCTGTCGCATGATTTTACGCTCTGGATACGCTGTGCGATTATGATAAGGGTAGTGCCGTTCATTTTGCGGTCTATCTCGGCACGGAGCTTAGCTTCTGTGCCAAGGTCGAGGGCGGAGGTGGAATCATCGAGAATAAGGATCTCAGGTTTTTTTAGTACCGCTCTTGAGATAGAAAGCCTTTGCTTCTGACCGCCTGACAGTGAAGCACCCTTTTCGGCTATCATGCCCTCATAGCCTGCAGGTATCTTCTGAATGAACTCGTCAGCCTGTGCTGCCTGTGCGGCTGAGATGACTTCTTCATGGGCAGCGTTTTTGTCGCCCCACTTTATGTTGTCCTCAACTGTGCCTGAGAAAAGCTCGCTCTTTTGCAGGACTATGCCAACTTTCTTTCTAAGCTCGTCAAGCTTGCAATCCTTGACGTTTACGCCGTCAACGAGGACTTCCCCTGCTGTGCAGTCATAAAATCTTGGGATAAGGTTCACAAGGGAGGTTTTTCCCGAACCAGTTGCACCTAGTATGGCGACGCTCTCGCCTGACTTTATATCAAGGGTAAGGTCTGAGATAACAGGTCTGCCCTTGGTTTCAGGATAGGAGAATGAAACGTTTTTAAAGCTCACTGTGCCGCCTGTTTTATCTGAAAGGGAAACGCTACCGCTTTTTATAACAGGGTCAGTTTCGAGGACTTCTCTCAGTCTGTTTGCAGATGCGGAAGCCTTTGCAAGGGTCTGGAACATCATTGACATCATCATTACACCCTGCAGTACCTGCGTAAGATATGTGATAGCCGCCATGACCTCACCGACCTTCATAGCTTGCGCCTGCACCTGCCAGCCGCCTATAACTATAACGGCAATAACAGACAGATTGAGTATTATCATAAGAAGCGGCTGAAGGATAGCCATAAGGGTCTGAACACGGAGGTTTGATTCCATAAGGCTTATATTTGCATCGTCAAAACGCTTTTCTTCTGTATCCTCTCTGACATAGGCTTTTACTACTCTTGCGCCTGTAACGTTCTCCTGTACCACAGAGTTTACGGTGTCAAGACGTTTTGCAACGATAGAATAGTATGGGTTTGCCTTTTTGAGAATTATTATCATCATGATTATCTCTACAGGCAAGGCACATAGGATTATTATTCCAAAGCGAACATTCAGAGTGAGCATCATGATTATTCCGCCGAAGAACAGCAGGCTGTCACGCACCAACATTCTCAGCATGAAGTCTACCATTTGCTGAATGGCGGTTATATCCGCTGTAAGACGTGTTACCAATGAGCCTGTGGTGAACTTGTCGGTCTGTTCAAATGAAAGACCCATGACACGCTTAAATACGTCCACACGCAGATCTCTTGAAAAGCTTTGGGAAGCTATCCCACCGAATGCAGAAGCCGCAATTCCGCAAGCTCCGCCGCCGATAAGGACAAGGAGCATGAGAAGTCCCGTTCTTATGATAAGGTTCATATCCTGACCCAGCACGCCATCGTCAACTATTTTTGACATAAGCTTTGGCTGAAGCAGGTCGCCCAGCACTTCTCCCACCATGGATAGAGGTGTCAGCACCGCAAACAGTGCATAGGGCTTCAAGTATTTGCTTAGTTTTACTTTCAAAGCAGTTCCTCCTAAAATTTTATTTCAGGCTACTTATACGCAGGATAGCTTGATATGTACATTTGCAAAGCACAAGCATTGCGTGTTTATAAACATCAAATTTTCCATGCCGGCAACATAGTGTCACAGCCCTAATTGTGCATTATCTCAAGCTCCTCGGACAGCTCCTGCGCTGTCATTTTTCTGCTGAGGGAGGCTTTGTCTATCATTATGGTAACAGGCTCTTTTCCGTGGATATCGAACCAGTTGTCAGAGAAAACGCAATCTGCGGTTTTCAGGCTGAGGCAAACGCTTTTGGCGTAATTCTCGGCACAGAATGTCAGGGCGAATTTATCCTCGCTTTCTGATATGCCGTAGGTTATCTTTGGCTCTAGGAAGGTAAATTCTTTCGGGCGCACAAAGAGGGTTGTGCCAAAGCTCAACACCTTGCCGTTTTCCATAATGGAATATTCGAGATATTTTTCACGAGGGTCGGTACGGTTTTTAAGCTCGTCTGAAAGGTCTATGTCAAGGACGTTCTGTGCTGTGAGCGGCGGTACGCTAACGGATTTTTCTCCACTTTGCAGAATTTCAGCTTTATTGTTTCTAAGCGTCCATTTTACCACGCCCTCAAAAGCTGTCATTCGCTCGTTGGATATGTTAAGGACAGGCTTTTTTCTATGGGTATCGTCGCAGGAGATAAGGCATGGTGCGTAAAAACGCTTTGCATAATAATGCAGACCTTTCCACCTGCCGAAATAGTCGATACTTGACCATGAGATAACAGGGTTTGAATCGTTCACCTGCCAATAGGCTGAACCCATACATCTGCCCCTTGCACGCCGCATATGCTCAACATTTGAGCGTATGCAATCCGCCTGAACGAGCTGTGAGGAATAGATGAGCTGTCTGAAATCGTACGGATATCTTACCATTTGAGCGAGATAGTACATTATCTTCTCGTTTCCCTGAACGCACTTCTGATGTGCCTCCATAACCGGTGAGCAAAGGTCAAAGTCGCCCTTTGATTCGTCGGCAAAGGCACGGCAGGTCTTTATATCAGGCAGGCTTTCAAAGCCGTATTCTGAGCAGAAGCGGTAATAGAACTCTCTGAACGCTTCGATAGGCTTGAAGTTGTGCCAAACGTCCCAATAGTGCATATCCCCTGCATGGTTTGAGGAAGCGTCCTTGAAGCCTCCCCCTGAGGACGGTGATGACGGCCAATAGAAGGTGTTTTCGCAGGGGTCATAGGCTTTAAGCACCTGTGGGATAATATTCTCAAAAATGATAAGATAGTCACGCTTTGCTTCCTCGTCCTCGGGAAGACCCCAATATTCCCATGCGGATTCTATCTCGTTGTTGCCGCACCACAGGCCAAGAGAGGGGTGGTTTCTCAGGCGGATAACGTTGTCACGAACTTCCTCACGGACAGTTTCTTCAAACTCCTCTGTGAGCAGATATGCAGAGCAGGCGAACATAAAGTCCTGCCATACTATGATACCATTCTCGTCGCAGTAGTCATAGAAATACTCGTCAGGATAATAACCGCCGCCCCACACTCTTATAAAGTTATAGTTTGCGGCCTTGCAATCTGCAAGGAGCTTTCTTGTTTTCTCCTCGTTACAGCGTGTGACTATCTGGTCTTCGGGGATATAGTTTGCGCCCATGGCAAATATCTTCACGCCATTGTTTATAAAGCAGAACTCCTCGCCCCACTGATCTTTTTCACGGCTGACGGTGAGCGTTCTAAGACCTATGCACTGTGTATTTTTATCAGCGCACGAGCCGTTTTCATCATACAAAGTCACGGCACAGATATAGAGTGGCTGTTCGCCATAGCCGTTCACCCACCAAAGCTGAGGGTCGTTTATCACAAGCTCTGTTTCATAATATTCTGAACTTTCCTCTAGGCTTATGTCGGCTTTTGCGGTGATATTGCCCTGCGGGTCGGATATTTCCACCATAGCTTTTTTACAGCCGTGGTTTTCTATATGCAAAAGGGCTTTCAAAGTCACTTTGTTATCGGTGTGCTTTTGGCTGTAGTAAACGTCAAGTATACGTCCTGCATCTGGAACGATAAGGGATACACTGCGCCATATTCCCATGTCAGGGAGCATTGGACCCCAATCCCAGCCGAACATACAATGGGCTTTTCTTATATGTGTATAGCCTGTCATGGTGGAGTCAACGCCCCAAAGGTGACGTTTTTCGTCCATTTCTTTTATGTATCTGTTTGGCGAGGTTATTTTCACTGTGAGAGTGTTGTCCCCCACTTTGATAATACCATGGACAGGAAACTCCCATACTCTGTGCATATTGTTCACTCTGCCGAGGTGAATGCCGTTGAGACAGACGTTTGCTATGGTATCAATGCCGTCAAAGTGCAAAACGGTATTCTCACAGTCTGCGGTGGTCTTATCTGCACTGAAAACTGTTTCAAAATCGTAATCATCGTCACATATCTGTGTGGAGATATACTCGTTCTCACGATAATATGGGTCGGGTATCTTTTTATAGTCAAGCAGGGTCTTATATACAGAGCATGGGACTTTGCAATCAAAACTCTCCTGCGAGCCTGCTTTTTTCATTTTCCAGTTATCGTTAAGGCTTACTGTCATACTCATTGAACTCTCCTTATTTGTCATGAATGCAGAAAAGGTTTGTTTCCCATGCGGGGTAGTATCTTTCCTGACGAATATAGAATTTGTATCCTTTGCAAAGACTGTTTATATACAGAGGCAGGATGATGTAATCATATGGTCTGTGATACAACGCACTGCATATTTTGGGGGCATAGCGTGAAATAGTATATTCACTGCCTTTGAGAGCTTCCAGGTCTGCTCCCTCAACGTCATATTTTATATAGGTGCATCTTTTGCCTGCAAGAACGCTGTCCAGACTTCTTGCACGAACCTTTTTTCCTGCGGCATCTACTCTGCCCTGTCTGCCTGCGCCGCCTGCGAAATAAAGCTCGGTATCAATGCTCCATGCGGCGGCATTGTAAAGACTTATATTGTCATAGGCTTTTAGATTTTTCAGGCATTTCTGAAAGTTTTTTCTCTCAGGTTCGAGAGCATATATTCTCTCATACTTTCCCCCTGTGCGTGAGATAAGCTCTGTGGCAGTGTCGCCTGTGTATGCTCCCAAGTCGCAGTATATCTCGTTTTCTCCCAGAGGAAGTATCTCGGTTATCTTGTCCTTATCCGTAAATATCTCACGGAGATAAGAAAGCTTGCCTGTTATCTTGAACGCTGTCAGCTTTTCAAAGGTAAGCTTTGAAATATCATCATCAAAAAGGCGGTAAGCTTTTTCAGCCTGAGAATACATTGAAAGAAGCTTTTCCTTGCTGAAATTTTCATCGCCTGCAACGCACATTTCCGGCACTATGACCTCGCAGCTTTTTTCAATATTGTCGATACGCTCCATTATCTCAGGCAGGCTCGTGCCAAAGCCAAGCACAACTGTGATATTCCCAAGCTGCGCTTGCACCTGTGAGAAAGTCTGCACCTTAAACCCTCTGAAGCTTTGTCCACGGACAAAATCGTCGCTTGCAAAAACACCTGTGCATTTTATGCCAAGTCTATCAAATTCATCAAGAAGCTTTTCCGCTCCGTCGCCCATGCCGTATATGAATATGGGCTTTTCGCAGGTCTTGAGCCTGTCCCACGAGCTTTCAAGGGACTGAAAATATTCTTTTGAAAACATTCACACTTTCCTTTCCAAAAAAGGCTCTCACAGAAAGATCTGCGAAAGCCCCTTATTCTTATAGAACTTTATATGATATCGTCATTGATATCAAAATCATCATGATCATGGCAATGACCGCCGTCACCGCCGACCATATCTCTGCCCCTTACACGGTATCTATCACGATTTATATTGATATACTTATCAAGCTGTGCAAGCACATCTCTTGGTGCTTTTATGGACTTGACTTCCTTAACAGGCGTATCAACGTCTTTGACATTCATTACTATTGTGCCACAGCCGAACATTCTTTGTCCGAGCGGAAGAACAAGCTTTTTGTCGATGACCCTATAAAGGTCAAGCTCGTCTTCCTCTATGCTGAGAAAACCCTTGCGCGTTATAAACTTATCTTCTGTGAGAAAATATCTTGTAAATGATATAGGCAGACCAAAAATCGTTCTTTTCTTATCTGTCCAAATGTAATTGATAACGTCTTTTTTCATAAAACGACGTCGCCTCCCTCAACATGATCTATAATTTTTTACAAAGACATCATTGCAAACCGGTGGCACAAAAAAGCCGCTGACCATGTTTTTTGCAATGATCCTCCCGTATATTTTACCACGCAATAAAGCTTTTGTCAAGAAATTATATTTTGTAAAAGCCATGTAAAAATACCGTTCGCTTATATATTTCTATATTATTTCGCAAATATTAATAAATATAAAATTATATATTTATATTAATATTTTATTAATTGTATAGCAATCTTTGCTGGTGTTTTCGACTTTTTTCTACATAAAATAAGCTTTCATAACAATGTAAAGTTGATGTAAAATATAGTGAATTGTCAATTTATTCATATAATATATTGATTTAAACGACACAAAAGCATATTTTCTCTGTGAGAATTACAATATTTGCACAATTATCTCAATCGAAATTTAGTTATAACCGACATTTGTTTATTTACTATGTATAGATTATTGCGTGTTTCTTAAAACATAGTACAAAAAGCAAGAAAA
>ENA-OUPZ01000850-OUPZ01000850.1-human-gut-metagenome-genome-assembly--contig:-NODE-850-length-16960-cov-19.314404_pt1 | contig 16960 bp, 16 predicted proteins | sample MGYA00237941_ERZ548813 | MGnify/ENA primary metagenome ERZ548813 (study PRJEB26490, sample SAMN05194712) | human gut metagenome | biome: terrestrial biome; feature: human-associated habitat; material...
GCGAGTTTGGCAGCGGCGGCAGGACCATCGGCAAACTGGTGGCAGAGCATCTGGGCATCCGGTGCTACGACGCCGAACTGATCCAGAAACTGGCTGCCGAAAGCGGCTTTGACGAAAACTACGTCAAGGAGGCCGGAGAGTACACTCCCGGCGGCTTCCTCGCCTCTGCCTTCACTGACCGCAGCTTCGGTCCCACTAACGAGGACCTGCTCTGGAAGCTGCAATACCGGATCATCCGGGAGCTGGCAGAAAAAGAGCCCTGCGTCATCGTAGGACGCTGCGCCGATTTTATCCTGCAGGACCGCACCGACTGCCTGAAGGTCTTTGTCCACGCGGACATGAAGTTCCGGGCTGACCGCATCGTGCGGGTCTATGGGGAACGGGAGAAATCGCCCGAAGCCCGTCTGAAGGAGAAGGATAAGCGCCGCGCTGCTTATTACCACTTTTATACCGATATGAAGTGGGGCGATGCCGCCAACTATCATGTCGCGCTGGACAGCGGGGTAATTGGAATTGAAAAATGTGCCAAAGTCATTGAAAGCCTGGCATAAGCTGTAAATTCCGACACCGTCCCTGAGACAATAGAGCAAAACACCGCCCACCTGAGTTCCGTTACGCAGATGGGCAGTGTTTTTTGTTAATGGCAGTTCTATGGGAAGATCAATCTTCTAACCCATGGCTCCCGGCCACATTTTTCAAGTATTCCTCTGGATTACCATTCAGAATCAAATCTGCATAGCCCAGTGGGTCATTGTAGATAAGGTAGCCCAACTTTGACCGCTGTGCCATGGTCACATCCAGTTCATCCTCGACCACGGTGCAGTCACTGAAGACTTTTCTCCCATCCCGGAGCAGCAATTTCACGCACCCAGTGTCCATGTTAAAATGGCAGGCTCTTTCATCGTACTTCATGTTCGTGGTCTTTCTACCTTACGACACCTATACAGTTGTGACGTTACCACGGATATACCGTGTTCCTTGTACAGCCGGTCGCTGGTGCGCCGGATATAGGCATACGACCCAGCCGCCGGGACGTTTGCAAACTGGTTGATACAGACCCAGCGGCGGCAGATACAGCGCGCCTTGACCAACGGCCATGAACGCAACGTGACCGGCGAGGACGGCAGGCAGCACAAGGCCAGTGCCGATCCGCTGAACCACTGCACAAGCCTTGATCTGCCCCTTGATGTGGAGGACAGCGGCAGTACAACCATGGGCGAACAGCAGGAAGGCCCGGCAGCGGCGGCAGACCTGCAGGCGGTAGAAGATGATCTGTTTGCGGAACAACTGCATGATGCAATCGAAGAAGCCCTTGCAAAGTTGTCGGACCATGAAGCCGCTGTTATCCGGCGGCGGTATTACCAACGGCAGACCTGGGCCGAAATTGAAGAGGATTCCGGTATTGAACCGCTTCCACGAGGAAGTTATTACATACCATTCCTACACCGGCACCGGCTTTGCCGCCTGGAAGCACGGCGGCAGCGTAGAAGAATGCCTAATTGAGTATCTGGACGCGAAAGGCGCATACCTGTACGGGGGTGCGGTAAACGCTGCAGTACAGCAAAAAAGAAAGCACCTAAAAACTTACGTTTCTAGGTGCTTTTCTTTGGTGCGGATGAAGGGATTTGAACCCACACTCTTTTAAGGGAACTAGAACCTGAATCTAGCGCGTCTGCCAGTTCCGCCACATCCGCTTATTTTGTTTGGCCGCCTCACCGGCGACGAGTATTATTATAACCAGCAGTACCACTTTTGTCAACAGATATTTTCATATTTTTTTTAATTTTTTCAAATTTGTTTCGCAAAGCAAGAAATAAAACGGTAGAACGTCGCTTCCCACTTGCCTATCTTTTGCTTTTGCCTTTTCTTTCACACAAAAGTGTTTCCTTTACTTCGTGTGCGGCTCCGGGCTGCTGTCAATCAGAGCTTGGCGCAGCGGAAGGAAGCTGAAATGAAAGTCATCATACCCGCTCTTGCACTCCTGCAGATAGCGGCGGGAAGGAACACCCAAGGGGTGGCTGGCGGGCAGGGTGTAAAGGATTGCTTCAATATTATGCAGAACTTCCCGTCGCGTAGTGACGTCCCAGACGCACTGTACCTGCATTGTCTGCTTCTGGTAGAAATAAGGAACCCCCGCATAGACATCCAGAGCCTGCTCGTCTTTATCAGAAATCTCATAAACCCCGCAGCCCACCATAGACGGGCACCAGGGCTGCTGAAAATCCGTGGTCAAAAAGCAGCCGTTCTTGGAACCACGGAAGACCAGGCGCGCACCGAATAAATATGTATACCCGACCACACGGGCATTGGGGCAACGCTGGCGCATCTGCACCAGGTTGAGGTTGGGACCGTAAGCCAAGTAATACTTCATTTTCAGTTTGCCTCCATTTTACAATTCCGTAATAATTATATTGTAATTCTGATATGTCGATAACGCAAGGCACCAAGTTACACAAACTTATTACCTTGGGATTGTTAGGGTTTCTGTTGTTCTGCTGTTTTTATGGGCAATTACGGTATAAATAGTTTAGATTGTGAGATTTCACCTCAAAATCGGACGGCAACGGCATGACTGGATGGTTCTAAGATCATATCGTTTTTTCATGTGTTTACAGCTTTTCAGGCTGGTGAAAATATGCTATGATAAAGTTGTTCATTTTGGATTGCGGCGTTGGAAAAATCGGGGCTCTGTCCCCTGCCGAATCCGCAGCAGGCCGTGATAGTGGCGGCTGAACATAATGATGGCCAGGGCCAAAGTTAGAATGCCGCTTTCTGGGCCATAGGAAAGCCACGCGGGCAGGATGGCCAGCGCTGGGATCACCACAGCCCCCAACGGCAGGTAGCCGAGCCACAGGACCAGTGCCCCGCCGGCGATGCAGCAAAGCGTGCCCCAAAACGGAAGATACAAAACGAGCCAAACGCAGGTTACCGCAACCCCCTTGCCGCCGCGGAACCTTGCCCATGCGGGATAGTTATGGCCCAGCACTGCGCCAAGCCCGGCATATAAAATCGACGCCTGCCCGATCAGTGGTGCCGTAGCATAATACGCCGCACCGCAGGCAGCAACCGTTTTTAACGTATCACCTGCCAGGGTTAGCAGCCCGGCCCCCTTGCCCAGTTGGGCCATGATATTAGCCATGCCGGGGTTGCCGGTGCCAAGCTGCCGCGCGCTTTTGCCGGAAACAACGCGGGCGACAACTTCTGCCGTAAGAAAACTGCCGAACAGATAACCCAGCAGGATACAGGCCAGCCGGGCGGCCAAGGCGTCTGGATGCATAAATGATAGCTCCTTTTTACCACTGTTTGGGCAGCGGTTGTCTTTTATTATATTATAGTCCCCTGTGCAAGGGGGCAATACGAGGGATATTCATGAATTTTGATGAGCTGAAACAGCAATGCCTGGCGTGCCAGCGCTGCGGATTGTGTGAGACCCGCACCCATGTGGTGTTTGGGCAGGGTGTGCCGGACGCCGAGGTTCTTTTTGTGGGCGAAGGCCCCGGCGCCAACGAGGACGCACAAGGCCTGCCGTTTGTGGGCCGCAGCGGCCAGCTGCTGGACCATTACCTGGAAGCGATTGACCTTGACCGCAGCAAAAATATTTATATTGCCAATATTGTTAAGTGCCGCCCGCCAGAAAACCGCGACCCTGCCCCGGAAGAATCCGCCGCCTGCCTCCCGTGGCTGCGCATGCAGTTCCGGCTGCTGCGCCCAAAAATTGTGGTGTGCTTGGGCCGCATTGCCGCCCAGCAGATGATTGGAAAAGACTTTTCCGTCACGCGGGACCACGGTAAGTTTTTTGATAAGCAGGGCACATTGTTTATGGCAACTCTGCACCCGGCAGCGCTGCTGCGCAACCCAAAAAGCAAAATATCCGCGTTTGAAGATTTTGTAGCCCTGCGCGAGAAAATTGAGCAGGTGTGTGACCATACCTATAACCGCAGCTGACTGCCCCTGACAGGAGGACGAGCCCTTGCAGGAACCTGTATCCCCAATACAAATCACGCTGCCGGTGCGCCAGCTGGTGGAATTCTTGCGCCGGGTTGGCAGCATTGACAACCGCTTTACCGGCTTTGACCGCGCCAATGAGGGCGCACGCATCCACCGCAAATTGCAGCGCGCCGCTGTAAAAGAACATGCCGATTACGCCGCGGAGGTATTTCTTCGCGGTATTTTTGCGTATGAAGAAATTGAATTTACGCTGGAAGGCCGCGCCGATGGCATTTTTACCGCAGCGGACGGTGTTACCGTGGTGGATGAGATCAAGACCACCGCATGCCCGGCGGCAGATATTACCCCGGATTTTGCACCGGAGCACTGGGCACAGGCTATTGTGTATGCAGCAATTTATGCGGCACAGCATGAGTTGGAAGAGATGCGGGTTCAGCTGACCTATTTCCAGGTAGATGAAGAGCTGATTCTGCGGTTTGAGCGGCATTACACCGCGCAGCAGCTGCAGGAGGAAGTGGAAGCCCTGCTGGCGGAATATGCCCCCTGGGCGCGGCGGGCGGTTGAGTGGAAAAAGGCCCGGAACTCGGATTTGCAGGCCATGCAGTTTCCTTTCCCTGCGTATCGCCCCGGGCAGCGCGCGATGGCGGGCGAGGTATACAAAGTGTGCCGGGACGGCGGTCAGCTTTTGTGCCAGGCACCAACCGGGATTGGTAAATCCATGAGCGTGCTGTTCCCTGCCCTGAAATCTATGGGCAATGAGAGTGTGGGACCGATTTTTTATTTAACGGCCCGCGGCACAACCCGTACGGCAGCGGAAAACGCACTGGCTATCCTGCGCAATACCGAGCCGGAACTGCACCTGCGCAGTGTAACGCTGACAGCGAAAGACAAGATCTGCCTGTGTGAGACGCGGGAGTGTACCCCGGAAGCCTGCCCCTATGCCAACGGGTATTATGCCCGCATCAAAGGAGCTCTCTGGGATGTGCTGGATGTCCCCTGCCTGACGGCGGAAACCTTGCAGGAATATGCAGAACGCCACATGGTATGCCCCTTTGAGCTGGGGCTGGACAGCAGCCTGTGGAGCGATGTGATTATTGGGGATTACAATTATCTGTTTGATCCGGTTGTACATCTGGTGCGATTTTTTGAATCTGCCGGGGATTATATCTTCCTGGTGGACGAAGCGCACAACCTGCCGGGGCGTGCGCGGGAAATGCACAGTGCTGCCCTGACCAAAACCAGCTTTTATGAAGCGAAGAAGCTGTTGGGCAAAGGCAAAAGCAGCCTGAAAAACGCTCTGACCAAAGTAAATGATGTATTTATTGAATGGCGCCACCGTGCCGAGGAAGAAACTGCCGCCAGAGATGGACGGTTTGGCAAAACATTCTTTCTAAAAGAGCGCAGCGAGGAGTTTGATCACCTGCTGAACCGCCTGTGTGAACCGTTGGAAGCATGGCTGGACGACCACCGAGAACCGGATGAAACCCACACGGCACTGCTGCAGTTGTATTTTGATGTGCGGGCCTGGCTGCGCGTAGCGGATACCTTTGACGATCATTTTGTGCTGCAAATCACGGCATCCGGCAGCGAGGTGCGTGCAGCGCAGCTCTGCCTTGACCCCAGCGCCTTTTTGGCGGATAGTTTTGCCCTGGGGCGCGCCGCGGTGCTGTTCAGTGCAACGCTGGCCCCGGCCAGTTATTATAAGGACCTGTGCGGCGTGCCGGAAGCACGGGCCGTTGCCCTGCGCAGCCCCTTCCCCGCGGGCAATCAGGGACTGTTCTGCATCGGCAATGTCAGCACCCGGTATAAGGACAGGGATGCAAGCCTTGCCATTGTGGAGGAAAGCCTGGCGACGATGGTGCGGGCGCGCTGCGGGAATTATCTGGCGTTTTTCCCCAGTTATGCGTATATGGAGCAGGCTTATGCACAGTTCAAGGAGCACTGCCCGGAAATCAACTGCATCAAGCAGGAAAACGCGATGGATGAACAGCAGAAAGCGGCCTTTTTGGCCCAGTTTGTGCCGGGCCCCAGCCAACCCCTGCTTGGCTTTGCCGTGATGGGCGGCGTATTTGGGGAGGGCGTTGACCTGACCGGCGACCGGCTGATTGGTGTAGGCATCGTGGGCCCAGGGCTGCCGCAGGTTGGACCCCGGCAGGAGCAGCTGCGGGACTATTTTGAGCAGACACGCGGTTCCGGCTTTGACTACGCCTACCGTTACCCCGGCATGAACAAGGTGCTGCAAGCCGCCGGGCGTGTGATCCGCACCCCGCGGGACAAAGGCGTGGTGCTGCTGATCGATAACCGCTTTGCCATGCCGGACTACCGCCGCCTGATGCCCCCGCATTGGAGCCACCTGAAAATGATTTATGATACAGAAGAGCTGGAACGGGAACTCTGGCGGTTTTGGGAAGAATAAAAACAAAACAGCACCGCAATCTTTGCCGTGCACATCGTCTTACTTGACTGTGTGTGCAACAAACTGCGGTGCTGTTTTTGCTTTGCTATTTAGAAGGTGGATTATTTCAGGGTGCTGGCCCACTCGTCAGGCTTGAATCCGACAAGGACAAAATCATCCCCGACCACCAAAGGCCGCTTGACAAGCATGCCATCTGTGGCAAGCAGGTGCAGCTGCTCATCCTCGGTCATGGTGGGCAGTTTGTCTTTCAGGGCAAGCGATTTATATTTCAAGCCGCTTGTATTAAAAAAGCGGCGCAGGGGTAGCCCGCTGCGAGCGTGCCATTCTTTCAGCTCTTCATAGGTGGGGGGCTGCTCCAGAATATGGCGGTCGGTGTAGGCAACGCCGTTTTCATCCAGCCAGCATTTGGCCTTTTGGCAGGTAGAGCATTTGGGATATTCAATAAACAGCATGATAAGCTCCTTTGGGTTATTCAACCGGGATTTTGGCTAGCTGGGCATCCAGCTGATTCAATGCGCTTTCCGGCAATGTCGCCTGCAGGAAGCCGGAAATTTCGCGCAGGCTGATTCCCTGGGAAAGTGGGTTAGACACAATGGCCTGCCACATATCCCCAAGCACAGCCTGCAGCAGAGCGCTGGCCTGCGGGTTCTTCATCAACCTGCGCACCGGCATATTCAGGCTGAGCGGCCCGGCGGCAAGCTGGGCGGCAAGCTCGGTATCCGGTGCGGTAACGCCCAGGCAGCCCCACAGCTTTTGCAAAAAGTCAACGCTCATCGGCAGCCATTGGGCGGTTGCCGGATTGACACGGGAAGATTCCGGCCCGGAGGTACAGGCAGTGGCAAGGGAAATGCCGTGTGCCCCGGTCGGGAAGATGTGCAGCGCAAACGGGATGCTGTGGTCAGCCAAAGCATCTGCAAAAACAAGGCTGTTCTTAACAGGAACCAGCGCGTCCCCCTGGGTAGCAAACAGGAATGTGGGCGGGGTGTCATCATCAACCAGCGCGTGCAGGTCGGGCTCCTGGCGGCCAACGACGGTCCACATTGCGCCCAGCGTTGCGGCATAGCCCAACACAAGGGCGTTGGGGCGCTGTGCCTTGGGCAGCAGTGTGCCCAGCGAAGCAACCAAATGTCCACCGGCAGAAAAGCCAACGGCGGCGATCTGCTGCGGGTCAATTTCCAGCTCCGCGGCGTTGGCGCGCAGGTAATCCATTGCGGCGGCACCATCCTGTAATGCTTTGTCAATCGGGGTGGTTGCATCTGCCGTATAGCGCAGAACAAACGCATTGAACCCCTGTGCCATATAAGCCAGGGCAACCGGTTCGCCCTCACGGTCAGAGCAATACTGGTAGCCGCCGCCGGGCACGACCAGCATAGCCGGGCGGATGGCAGCATTTGGCATTTTGGGGCTTTGGTCCTGCAGATAGCAGGTCAGAACAGCCTGGTTAGGAGCAAGTGTAACGGTGATGATTTTCACGGAAATCCCTCGCTTTCGCGCACATATTTAACATTTGACTGTATTGTAGCATTTGTGCCGGAAAACGACAAGCGAGATTGCGAAAGTTTTGTTCAAATTTTATATATTGTCCATATCACTTGTGATTTAAGGGGTGCAGTTCTTCCTGCTGCTCCTGCAAGGTTTTGCCGATGGTGTGCTCCATGGCTTTTACATCCTGGTGCAAAGCGGCGGCTTCCCGCTGCAGTTCAGGGTTCTCTTCAATGTCTTCACGGATAAACATGAAGCTAAGGCTGACCAGCAACGAAGCACAGCAGAACCAGATCACACGGTTGCCAAAATGGATGGTCAGCAGACTGCCGGCAGCGGCCCCCACAGCAAACAGTGCAATTACAGCAAAATACTGCATGGCGCGGCGCAATACAGCGCGGTCTTTTGTGTGCAGGCCGGTGTACAGGTACTGCATGCCGCTGCGCATGTTGCCAATGCACATGGTGCTGGCATATGCATTGCCGTGCACCTTGCGGAAAGATTGTACCTGCATGGCGCAGACAAAGCTGACCAGCATATTGGCCAGCCAGTCCAGATTGTTGGGGATAAAGCCAACAACAAACAACAGTGCAATCTCAATCAGCAAAATCAGCTGGCGCCAGTGGAATCTCTCCATCAGGTGGTAGCGGTTGCGGATGCCCTCGGCAAAATAGACACCGGCGGCAAAGGCCAGCAGCGGCAAAAGATACCGCAGCGCTTTGGCAAAATCACCCTCGCAAAAATTGGTGGCCATCAGCACGATATTGCCGGTTTGAGCGTTGGCAAAAACCTTGCCGCGGCCCATGTAGGTGTAAGCGTCCTGAAATCCGCCGGACAGGGTTAGAAATACTGTCGTACGGAATGCATCGGACATTTGGCGGCTATGTGTAGCCATGGTGATACCCCTCCCCGCCTGCTGTTTGGGCAGGCTGTTTTTCTCTTTTTCTGGTTGTCCTAAATACTTTTAATTTCTTATTGCCTGGTGCGCTTCCCTGTATGGAACTGCGCTGCGGCAAACTTAAAATTCAACGCCTTTTCTTGCCGGAATGCCTTTTTCGTATGGGTGGCGGCGGCAGCACATTTCAGTAATGTAATCTGCGGCATCCAGCATCCAAGGGGCCGGGTCGCGGCCGGTCATTGCCAGTTCCTGCTCGGCAGGCTTGTGCAGTACGGCGTTTTGCAGCAACTCTCGGTCCACCATGTTCAGATTCCAGGCGGCGCAGGCTTCGTCCAGAATCAAAAGGTCCGCCGGTTCGGCAAGCGCCCGGCGCAGGTTTTCAGTTTGCAGGGCACGGGTGGCGGCCTTTTCTTCCTCATTCATCTGGAATACAAACTTCTGCCCGGCTTTGCCGCGGTAGAAGGTAGCGCCAAGGGTTTGCAGCGGTTCCAGTTCCCCGGTTGCACCGCCTTTCAAAAATTGCACGATCACCACGCGCCGCCCGCAGCCCAGCGCCCGCACAGCCAGGCCCATGGCAGCTGTGGTTTTGCCCTTGCCGTCACCGTGGTATAAATGAATCAAACCATTGCTCATAAGGCTGCCTCGCTTTGTGTGGCTTTGGTATACTGCACGGTTTCCAACAGCTGCAAGGTGTGGTCTGTTTGCCAGTTGGCGGTATCCAGGCGGTAGCCGCCCGCGTTGGGACCGCACCAGTCGTGATAATCCCGCCGCGGCAGACCGTAACGGGACATAACCGCCATCTGGATGCCGCCGTGCGCTACAATCACCAGCTGCTGTTTGTGCTGCGCAAGGCTTTCTTCCACCAGTTTGGCAAAGGCGGCACAGCTGCGGTTACAAAAATCCTGAATGCGCTCCCCATCCGGGCGGGCAGCAGTCTTGTTGGCTTCCAGCCAAGCAAGGTAGTCGGGGTCGTGCTCAATGTGGATATAATGCCGCCCCTCAAAACTGCCAAAGCACATTTCCCGCAAGTCCTGTACAATGATCTGCGGGCAGCCGGGGAAAAAGATTTCCGCCGTCTGCCGTGCGCGGATGAGCGGGCTGACATAGGCAACATCCGGCATAAACCCGGCCGGGCGCAGCTGGGCGCGGCCCGCGGCAGAAAGCGGGATATCCTGTTGACCCTGGTACCGGTGTTGGGCGTTATATTCTGTCTGCCCATGCCGCAAAAGGTAAATCTGCATGATTTCACATCCTGATATCAATTCTTTATCAAGCTGGCAGTTGCTGCCAATCCCTGCCCGGCTCCGGCGCAGCGGGCCCAAAGCCGCCGGAAGTCGAAGCATACAGGAACAACTTTATTATAACATTTTCCCCTTCCTGTGCAAGCCCCGTTGGTACATTGTGCGTATAATGCACCGCTGGTGGGGCCACAATAAGGTTACCATGCGGGTTGCATGGCAAATGATAAGGGAGCGGATGGGAAAGATGCAGGCAGTGCAGGAAATGATCAATGTGTTTGTTGCCAGTGTGGTTTCGCTGGCGGTACTGTTTATTTTAACGCGGCTGGGCGGCAAACGGCAGATTGCCCAGATGAACTTGTTTGATTATGTCAACAGCATTACCATTGGTTCCATTGCGGCAGAGATGGCCACCAACCTGGAACAATGGTACCGCCCGCTTACCGCCATGATCGTGTATGGTATCGCAGCTTTTGCGGTGCATTACGGCACCTGCAAAAACCGGAACGTCCGCCTTTGGTTGAGCGGACAGGCCATTCCACTGATGGAGAACGGAACGATTTATAAAGCGGAGCTGGACCGCGCCAAAATAGACCTGAATGAATTTTTAGCACAAGCCAGAGTAGCCGGATATTTTGATTTGAATGAAGTGCAGTGTGCCATGCTGGAAACCAGCGGCCAGATCAGCTTTTTACCCAAAAGTTTCAACCGCCCGGTCACCCCGCAGGACCTTGCCATCCAGACAGATCCGGCCAGTAAGTGGTATGACCTGGTGTTGGATGGCAAGCTGATTGAAGAAAACTTGCACACCAGCGGAAAGGACCGCACCTGGTTGAACACCCAGCTTTCCCGCACGGGCATCGGCCAGTTGAGCGAAACGTTTTATGCTGCCTGTGATAATCAGGACAACTTTTTTGCCTGCCGCGGAGAATAAATACAGAAAAAATGACAGCAAAAAGGGGCCGGTGTTACCCGACCCCCCTTGCGGTTTAGGAATTCAATTATTTGAAGTAACGGTCCAGCAGACCCTGCATGCCGCGGCCATGGCGGGCTTCGTCCTTTGCCATTTCATGCACGGTGTCATGGATGGCATCCAGATTCAGAGCCTTTGCCTTCTTGGCCAGCTCCATCTTGCCTGCGCAGGCACCAGACTCGGCATCCACACGCATCTGCAGGTTCTTTTTGGTACTGTCGGTCAGGACTTCGCCCAGCAGTTCTGCGAACTTGGAAGCATGCTCAGCTTCCTCAAAAGCGTAACGCTTCCAAGCTTCGGCGATTTCCGGGTAGCCTTCACGGTCGGCAACGCGGCTCATGGCCAGGTACATGCCAACTTCGCTGCACTCGCCGTTAAAGTTCTCGCGCAGGCCCTGGATGATATCTTCCGGAGCGTCCTTGGCGATACCGACAACATGCTCGGTCACATAGGAATTATCGGTCTTTTCGATGAACTTGGAAGCGGGAGCCTTGCAGACGGGGCAGAAATCGGGGATGGAGCCCTCAGCAATGTAGCCGCAGACAGTGCAAACATACTTTTTCATAAGAAATACCTCCGAATCAAAATAATGGTTTGTTCTTGGTTTTTAGTTTTATGAGCCGCACAAGACGTTCGCTTTTTTTGAACTTGTTCCCTGTGCTATGGTTATATTATAGCCGCAGAAATGTGAAATGTCAACACTTTTTTAATTTTTTTAAGACGCTATCTTAAAATGTAATTTTGCTTTCCGCTTTGCTCTTCGGCGGAATAATTCTCTTGACAGCGGGAAAAATCAGGCGCGATACCATATAGGTGCAGGAACCAACGATAAGACCCGCTATCAGCAGCATCGGCGCATAGGTGATTGCCATTTTGTCTGAAAGCAGCGCTGCAGCCCCCAGTAGCTGGCCGCAGTTGTGCGCCAGTGCCCCGCTGACCGAAAAAATGTAGCCTGTGATGGTGAATGGCAATGCCAGAAGCAGGCAGAACACAGCCAGGGAAAGCGCGCCCCCGCACAGCGAAAGAAACCCGGCTGTAACGCCGCGGGTAAGCAACGCAAACAACGACTTGAGCAGCACAAGATAAAGCGCCGAACGGCGGTTCAAAAACAAAACGGCGTACATGACAACAATATTGGAAAGCCCCAGCTTCATGGCGGGCATCAGGCCAAAAAACGGGGTAAGCATGGATTCCAAAAAAGAAAGCGCCATGGAAAGGGCAAACAGCATGCCAAGCAGGGCGGTTTGTCTGGCTTTGTAGTTCTGCAAGGGGGATTCCTCCATTATTTTATGGCAATACCGCATAATTCTAAGTGCCGATACGGCGAGAGAGGTGCGGCAGATGCCAAGCCAAAAGCGCAGATAATACTGGATGCTGCAAAGGTGAGCGCCGCCAGTGGCGGAAACAGCGAACCGAAGCACGATGCGGGTACCGCAACCCGACATTATCGAGCATTTTGGCAACGCAGATGCCGTGCCGCAGCTGCCGGAACGGTGCTTAAGCCGCAAGGCGGGAATTGTGCGGTGTTGCCTTATAAGTTATATGGATTCTGTATTTCAAAGTGTAAGGTGGCGGGCGGAGTTTGTCAAGCGCCGGTATTTTTGCGCAAAATTGTGGATGTGAAAGTGTGTGAGATTTACCCTGCGGGACTTGAAAAACAGGTGTAAATCGTGTATCCTATATAAGTACATTATTCTGGTGTACTATAGTAGGTGATCTAAATTCCCAGAGGGCCAAAGAGATAAATTTGAACCCCGAACCAACAAAGGAGAACTATATTATGAAAAAATTGATTTCTGCCTTGGCGGCAGCCGTTTTGTTTGCCACCCTGCTGGCTGGCTGCGGCAGCGGCGCTTCTTCCTCTGCCAGTGCTTCTTCGGAAGCTGCCAGCAGCACGGCTTCTGAGGCAGCCAGCACCGATGCTTCCTCCACCGAGGAAGCCACTGCCAGCGTGGATTTAGGCGCCATCGTGACCGCCATTGAGGCTGTGAACGAAGTGCCCAATGCCCGTGCCATCGATGACTTCTCCATGGAGAACGAGATGAACCTGACCCCGGATAACATTGTTGCTTTCCAGGGCGATGTGACCAACGACCAGGCAGACTGTGCTCTGGTATTCGCCGCCCAAGTCAAAGATGGCACCGCTGACGCCGTGAAAGCTGAACTGGAAGCCTATAAGGAATCAATGAGCAGCACGCTGTATGCTGACTTTGCTGATAAAGTTGCCAAGGCACAGGATGCACGCATTGTGGTAAAAGGCAATGTTGTGGTCATGGTCATTGCCGGTGTGAATGGCCCGGATTATTCCGCAATCGACACCGCCATTGACGGGGCACTTGCCTGATAGCACAAACCGATACCAAACAGGCCGCGCCCCAACAGGCTGCGGCCTTGTTTTTTGGTGGGCTGTTCCCCACACTCCCTGAACCAAGAGAGGAGGAACCGCTGTGAATTTTAACAGCGTTGTCTTTTTATTCTGTTTTATGCCGCTGGCGCTGGGGCTGTATTACCTTGTGCCGGGCAGGGTCAAAAATGCGGTGCTGCTGGTGGAAAGCCTGCTGTTTTTCTGCTGGGGCGGCATTACATGGCTGCCGCTGGCCGTGGGCATGGTTGCCATCAACTATGCGGCGGGGCTTCTGCTTGCCAGCCTGCCCGCCGGGGGCAAGCGAAAAATCGTGCTGATTGCTGCCATTGTGCTGACGGCAGCGGCGCTGGTCTACTGCAAATACACGAACTTTTTGCTGGACACGCTCAACGTTATCGCTTCCACCGGGTTTGCCAAGCTGAGTTTTTTGGATGTTTTGCCACTGGGCATCAGCTATTATACGTTTAAGCTCATCAGTTATACTGCGGATGTGTATACCGGCAAGGTAAAAGCGGAACGCAGCCCGGTGGTCTTTGCGGTATATGTTCTGATGTACCCGCAGCTGATCGTTGGCCCGATCGTGAAATACCGGGATATGGCGGATGTCCTACACCAGACACAGGGACGCTGCACCCTGCAAAAAGCGCAGGATGGTGCTGAAATGTTTGTGTTCGGCCTTGCCAAAAAGGTGATTTTGGCGGATTCCATTGCGGCGCTCTGGCAGGATATCATCGGAACGGGCGGCATTGGGCTGGCGAACGCTTCCCTGCCGCTGGCATGGCTGGGCATTATTGCGTACTCTTTGCAGCTGTACTTTGACTTTGCGGGTTACTCGGAGATGAGCAACGGCCTGAGCCTGATGATGGGCTTTGAATGCCCGGCGAACTTTAACCTGCCGTACATTTCAGGCAGTATTACCGAATTCTGGCGACGGTGGCACATCAGCCTTTCCGGCTGGTTCCGGGATTACATTTATATCCCGCTGGGCGGCAACCGCTGCAGTGCCGGGCGCCAGATGCTGAACATGCTGGCCGTCTGGGCGCTGACCGGCATCTGGCATGGTGCGAACTGGAACTTTATCTGCTGGGGCCTTTACTATTTCGTGCTGCTTGTCATCGAAAAGAACTTTTTGATGAAGTACCTGAAAAAAGGCAAGGTCTGGCCGCACATTTACACATTGTTCCTGGTGGTACTGGGCTGGGGGCTGTTCACCTGCAACGCCCCCGGTGCACCGCTGGGGCTGCTGCTCAGCCGGTTGTTCATCCCGCAAGGCGGCGGCGTTTCGGCGCTGTATTTTCTGCGCAATTATGCGGTGCTGCTGGTTGTGTGCTGTGTTTGCTCCACCCAACTGCCGGGGCGGTTCTGGCAGTGGTGCAAAGGCAAAGCCCCGCTACGGGCAGCGCTTTGCGGCGTCTGCTTTGTTCTGTGCACGGCGTATGTGGTAGCAGCAACGGGTTCCACCGCACTGTATGCAAACTTTTAAGGGGAGGGATGGCTTTATGGAAAAATATGTTCACCGCAGATCCGACCGTCATCTGCCGCCAGTTTCCCTGATTGTTTTTGCCGCCTTGCTGTGCGGGTTTGCACTGGTCAACCTGTTCTGGCCCAAGCGCGAGAACTCGGAGCTGGAAAACCGCAAACTGGCGCAAATGCCAGTGTTCAGCGTAAAAACTTTGCTGAACGGCAAATGGCAGGATGATTTTTCCACCTATCTGCAGGACCAGGTTGCCCTGCGCGATGGGTGGATCAACCTGGAAAGCGCCGTCAATGCCCTCGCGTTTGGCAAAACGGAGGAAAGCGGCATCCTAAACGGCAAAGATGGCTGGATGTTCACCAAGCTGTTTACCGTCAGTACGGATACTGAGAAGCAGCTGGGGAAAAATATCAGTGCCGTCACAAACTTTGCCCAGCGCTACCCCGGCCGGGTCACTTTTTTGCTGGCACCTTCGGCCAGCGATATCTACCCGGAAATGCTGCCGGCCAATGCCCCTATGGTGGACGAAGATGCCATACTGGATGACATTTTTGCCCAAGTGCAGGCCAGCGGGGCGGATGTGATCGATATGCGCGACGATTACCGCGCCAATAAGGACCAGTATCTGTACTTTAAGACCGACCACCACTGGACACCGGATGGTGCTTACCGCGCATACCAGCAGTTCTGTACGCTGAAAAATCTGACGCCGTTTGACTGCAATGTCTATACCAAAATTACCGTCCCCGATTTTTACGGCACGCATTATTCTGCTACGCGGCGCTGGAATGCACAGGCAGACAGTTTCAGCTATTATGATCTGCCCAACCAGATGACGGTTTATAAAGTAAACGGCGAAGCAGATTATGAACCGGTGAAAACCGAGGGCCTGATGAACCTTGCCAAGCTGGATACTCGTGACAAGTATGGAGCTTTTTTGGATGGCAACAACGGTTATTCGGTGATTGAGGGCAACGGGACGGGCAGCATCCTGGTGGTAAAGGACAGCTATGCCAACAGCTTTATCCCCTACCTGACGGCGAATTATGCGAAAATTGGCGTGGTGGATTTCCGCGGGCTGGCCTATGGGTTAGATTCCACGATTGAAAAAGAGGGCTATGACCAAATCTTGATCCTGTATAACTTCCAGACTTTTATTTCTGACAACAAAGTGATTTATCTGGACCGCCCCACAACGCTGAAGTAAAAACGCCGCAGCCCGCCTGCATTTTGCAGGGCATCCGGCTTGTGCCGGGGAAATGTGATTTTGCGGGAACCTGCAGGAATCTATTTTGAACAGGCGGCCAATAGAAATGCCGATGCTTTAGCCTACGAATCTCACTGTGAGGTATACCGCATGGAACACCAACCTTTTACCATTGCGCAAATGCGCCCCATCCGTGATTGTATGACAGTCTCCCGCCCGGCAAACCTTGGCAAAGAGGTGCCGGTCACCTGGTTTTCCCTTGGGGCGGGTACTACCATTACGCCGGAAAGCTATGACTGTACGACCCTGTATGTGGGTGCTATGGGCAACGGCCGCTTTATCTTAGGCGAAGATGGCCGGGCAGTTCCCTTTGCGGGGGATGATTTTCTGGCTGTTCCGCCCAAAACACTGTGTGGAACCAGCACGGATATCGGTATGATCTATACTGAAATTATTTTGAAAAAGGAGAATACTATCCTGAACAACATCATCAAAGCTGGCCAGCCCACAGCCCTGAAAGACCTGATTTCTTACGAAGAGGGCAGCATTGCCAATGTTGACCTTGTCCACGCAGACAACATGAAGTTTGTGCTGATGGCATTCGATGCGGGCACCAGCCTGCCCCCACACCGCGCCCCCGGCAACGCCATCCTGACCGCACTGGAAGGCAAAGCAATCATTGACTATGAGGGTCAGGATTACGAGCTGAACGCAGGCGAAAGTTTCCGCTTTGACAAAAACGGCCTGCACAGCGTTACCCCGCAAGGCAAGTTCAAAATGAGCCTGCTGCTTGTGATTGAGTAAAATCAAACCATAAATCGCATTCCCCCGATGCAGAAGATAACCCTTTTGCATCGGGGGAATTTTTATTGGGAAAGCAGCGTGGAATAGTACGGTTCAGCCCTTTATGGCAATACCGCATAATTCTAAGTGCCGATACGGCGAGCGAGGTGCGGCAG
>ENA-OUPZ01000941-OUPZ01000941.1-human-gut-metagenome-genome-assembly--contig:-NODE-941-length-15417-cov-6.767934_pt1 | contig 15417 bp, 12 predicted proteins | sample MGYA00237941_ERZ548813 | MGnify/ENA primary metagenome ERZ548813 (study PRJEB26490, sample SAMN05194712) | human gut metagenome | biome: terrestrial biome; feature: human-associated habitat; material...
GCCAGACCCAGGTGCTGACCACCTGCACCCTGGGCGGCACCAAGGACAACCAGCTGATGGACGATCTGACCGACGAGCAGACCAAGCGTTACATCCATCACTATAACTTCCCGCCGTATTCTGTCGGTGAAGCCCGCGCACCCCGCAGCCCCGGCCGCCGCGAGATCGGCCACGGCGCACTGGCAGAGCGCGCTCTGGTTCCCGTGCTGCCCTCTCTGGAGGAGTTCCCCTACACCATCCGCTGTGTCTCTGAGGTCCTGAGCTCCAACGGCTCCACCTCTCAGGCTTCCATCTGCGGTTCCACTCTGGCCCTGATGGATGCCGGTGTGCCCATCAAGGCACCTGTTGCCGGTATCTCCTGCGGCCTGATCACCGAGGGCGACCGCTGGATGACCATGCTGGACATTCAGGGCGTGGAGGATTTCCACGGCGATATGGACTTCAAGGTGGGCGGCACCCGCAAGGGCATCACTGCCATCCAGATGGACATCAAGATCGACGGCCTGACTTACGATATCATTGCCGAGGCCTTTGAGAAATGCCGCAAGGGCCGCCTGTACATCCTGGACGAGATCATCAAGCCCGTGATCGCACAGCCCCGTGAGGAGCTGAGCCGCTGGGCTCCCAAGATGTTCAGCATGATGATCCCTACCGATAAGATCAAGGACGTGATCGGTAAGGGCGGCAAGGTCATCCAGGACATCTGCGCCACCTGCAACTGCAAGATCGATGTGCAGGAGGACGGCCATGTGTTCGTCTCCGCCGTGGATCAGGAGGACGCAAAGCGCGCCATCTTCACCATCAAGACCATTGTGGAGGACCCCGAGATCGGTGCCATCTACAAGGGCAAGGTCACCCGCCTGATGAACTTTGGTGCCTTTGTGGAGATCGCACCGGGCAAGGAAGGTCTGGTGCACATCTCCAAGCTGGACACCAAGCGTGTGGAGCGCGTGGAGGATGTGGTCGCCGTGGGCGATGCCATCGTGGTCAAGGTGACCGACATCGACCAGCAGGGCCGCATCAACCTGAGCCGCCGCGACGCCATTCTGGCGCTGGAAGCCAAGCGCGCCGAGCAGCAGGCACAGCAGAAGTAAACCCTGACTGCATAAAAGAAATCGAAAAAGAGGACCCGATGCATCTGCATCGGGTCCTCTTTGTTGTATCAGGATAAAATTATACTGTACGGTATTTACGATCCAACGCCCAGCCGAATGCAAACAGCACCACACCGCTGACAGCCAGCACCGGCACGGGCCAGTTCAGCTGACCGGTCTGCGGCAGACCGCTCATTACCGGGTTATCCGGGTGGCCCGGCAGAACGGGGCTGTCTGGATTACCGGGTGCTACCGGATGATCCGGATGGCCCGGAGCCACGGGATTGTCCGGATGGCCCGGAGCCACGGGATTGTCCGGATTACCGGGAGAGACCGGGTTATCCGGGTTGTCCGGCGGGGTAGGCGTATCAGGATAATCGGGCGTAGGCGGGGTAGGGGGCGTAGGCGGCGTGTCCGGCTTGGTGGGGGTGTAAGCACCCACCTTGGGGCTGGCATCTACCGCATAATTCCACTTGCCATCCTCCGCCATGGGCAGAGAGACAAGGAACGGATTGATCGGCTCATAGCCCTTGGAAGCCTCGGTCTGCACGATCAGATACAGGCCCAGCTCCAGACCACGGAAGGTCACGTTGCCGTCCGCATCAATGGTCTTTGTGGTGCCCTCGGCGCTTTGGGGCAGATACTCCTGCAGCTGGGCCGCAAGGGTGCTGTCGGTCAAATCACCCAGCGCAATGCCGCAGCCGTAGAAATCGCCGCAGTATTCGTAGCTCAGGTTGCCGTTTTGGCGCTTTACCTCGGCCACACGGTACAAAGTGAGCTTGCCGCCGCTCAGCGCCTTATCGTTGGCGCTGTCGTACAGCGTAACGCAGATGGTGCCGGTAGTGGGATTGCCGCTGCTGTCCACCAGCTTGATGTTTGCGCTGGTGGCAAGGGCAGGCAGCGCACTTGTTACCAGAAGGCACAGCACCAAAAGCAGGGCCGCAGCGTGCTTTTTGAGATCAGTGCGTTTCATGTTTTTCACCTCTTGTAGATTTGCGTTTGCGGTTGGAGAACAGCAGCCAGAGCAGCAGCACCAGCAGCAGGGGCAGTGCCATGATGGGAGCTGTGATGATCGGTTCGATCTTGATGGCATCGGCTGTTACACGGATGTGCTTGAGCTTGTCCGGCGTTTCGATGCGCCGTCCCCGCACCAGAAGGCGGTGGGAGTTGATGCCGTAGGGGGTGCAGGTCATCAGGGTGACGTAATCCTTGCCGTCCACCACCTTGAGGTTGTCGGTCTCGGTGGGCAGTACAATGGAGATCTGGTCCACCTCATAGGTCAGCACCCGGTCCAGCACCGTGATGGTGAAGGTGTCGCCCACTTCCAGCTGGTCCAGATTGGTGAACAGCTTGGCGCTGGGCAGGCCGCGGTGGGCCGAAATGACCGCGTGGGTGCTGCCGCCGCCCACCGGCAGGCTGGTGCCCTCCAAGTGGCCTGCGGCGATCTGCAGCACGCCATCGCTGGTGCCGTGGTAGATGGGCAGCTCCACACCGATCTTTTCAATGGTGATGTAGCCCATGATGCCGGTGCCGGTGACATCCAGCGTGGCGTTGTAGCTGGTGAACCGGTCGGCATGGAACAGCGCGTCCGGGTCGGCGGCGATCTGCGCATTGAACGCATCTGCCGCCTCGAAATAGGCGCTGTAGTCGGCATCGGTCAGATTGTCCACATCCTCGGCATAGGTGGCCACAGCACGGGACTGATGCAGCTGGTTGACGTAATCGCTGAGGGTGGGGTATAACATCACGGATAGACCCACGAAAAAGACGAGGATCAGGATGATGGTGCTTTTGTTCTTTTTCATGGGCTACTCCCTAATGTTATAAGGATAGGAGCGGGGGCCTTGCGGCCCCTTTGCTCCGGGTTCTGGGGGGAAATGGAGCTTACTTGTTCTCCATGCGCTTCTTGGTGACCAGCAGAACGATGGCCGCAACCATCAGGCCGCCGCCGACCACATAGAAGATGGTCGTGCCGATGCCGCCGGTGGAGGGCAGGGTAATGCCGCCGGCTTTTTTGTTGATGATTTTATTATTCAGGTTGGATTCACCGGACAGATTAACATTGTATTCGGTGTGCGTTGCAGAAATGACGATTTTTTTATCGGCACAGGCACTGTAACCGTCAGGAGTTTTGGTCTCCCTCAGGTAGTAGGTGCCAGCGTCCAGACCCTTGACATTGAACTGACCATGTTCGTCAGAGAACATCTCATCGCCAGCATCCGCTCCAAAGTAGGGGGAGTAAGTGCCGTCAGTAGTATTCTTCTTGAGCTTGATCTCCTGTTCCTCAGTGCAATCTTTATCGCTGTACAGACGGAAACCAGCGCCCGCCAACTCGTTGCCCGTGGTATCATCATCGCGATACTTGGTGTTGTTCAGCTGGTAGGTGTACACACGGACTTCGCTTTCGGGAGTGAAGCCCCAGTATGCGCTATTTCTGGGGTTATTAGAGTACTGGAGCTGTACTTTGTTTTTGTTATCGGTAGAGCCACTTGTAGAATTGACAGCGGCGTTGTCGTTCAGGTGTGCAGTATAGGTGACCGTAATAGTAGCGCCGTCATTCAAATTGAGCCCTGCTCCACAGGCCTTGACATCAGGAATGCCTACCACAAAATAGTGATCACTTTCAAGACGGCTATCATCAACTTCATACATCGAAGAATCGTTGGTGATATCATAGGGAATGCCATTGGATTTAATGACTACACTATCGAGTCTGTCATAAGTAATGCCATTGGACAAGGTATCATTGAACAAAACAGCGTACTCTTTATAGTAATCGTAAGCACGGTCGGGGCTTGCGGGCAAGGTAGCGGTCAGCTTGAACTGGAACTCTTCGTTGATCGCATGGTCAGCGCTGGAACCAAAACCTGCTTCGTTGGTGCCATCCTGATTGTCATAAACTTCCTTCTCAACATAGGGCTTTACAACCTTATGATTAACTAAAACGACATAGGGTGCTTGGGGAACATTCAGCAGGAAGAAGGAATTGTAGGCATGATAGAAATCGCCAGGGTTAAAGTAGGTAGTATCAACGATCAGATAATAACCTGGCTCTTGAATGTTGAAGCCACCGGTGTGATCTGTATAGACGGGTTTCGGGTTTGCGTTTGCATCCGGGTAGAGATAGCTGCATACAAAGCGCGCAAAAGCGATGCTGTTATTATCGGATTCACTCCATTGGCTGATAACCGCAAGAACATCCTGGAGGTTATCTGCGTCTTGAAACGGAATCTTGAGGGTAGGATCTTCCTTCAATTTGGCCAGAAAATCCTCATAATGAGGGATGTTTCTGCCCCACTCAACGTTGGAAAGCGTCATATTGTCCTTACTAATAACACCCTTGAAGATCTGGAAAGCGCTGTAACCGTGGGTTTCGTTGAGGTTCTCCTCAGTGTTGTATGCAAACGCCGGGATCGCCATGGCGCACACCATGGCAACTGCCAGCAGTGCGGCCAGCAGCTTTTTGATTACTTTCTTCATCATGATTTGCGAAAGTCTCCTTTCAAGTTTTTCTGATTCCTATTTTCAAGGTCTGCTTCCGGCGCAGAATCAATTTTGCCGCCGTGTCAGGAAGGATGCAGGTTTTTAACGTGCCCTCCTTTCGCGTCTGCGCTTTCTGCAAACCCCGCACACCAGAGCGGCAAGCATCAGCGCGCCGCCGCCTGCTGTATACAGTTTGGTACCGGCCCCGCCGGTAGAGGGAAGTTCGTAGTCGGACGGATCGGCCTGACTGGTGATCACAAGGCTGTCGGTTTTTACCGACTTTTCGGCATCATCGCTGATGGGCGTATCCAGAATCTTGATGTTATTGATTACTTCACCGTCAACAGCCGTTTCGCCAACGTCCTTCAGCTTGACGGTGTAGCGGATAGAATAGGTGCCTGCGGCAATGGGGGAACCGGCAGAACCCAAGGTGATCTTGCGCTCACCATTATCATCTTCCCAAGTGATTCCGGGCGCTGTATCGTCTTCTTCCATGCTGAGCTGGAGCGAGTCTTCGACATATTCGGCGGTTACGCCGGTGGGCAGGGTCATGCTGTCTGCAAGCGTCAGCGGGCCGGCCTGTTCGTTCTGGACCACAAGCGTAACAGTGTAATCCAGGTAGGCATCGCTGCCATTGTAGCGCGGGTCCTTCACGCTCTGGTTAAGGTCATAGTTCGTATCGTCTTTTTGATCCTCATCGGGGGTTTCATCCGGGTTGATGGTGATATCAAGGGCGTAATCTTTGTTGACCTCGATCTGATTAAAGCCGCTGCTGGTGACCTCGCTCTGGTTCCACTGGAAATTGAAGGCAACGTTGCTGGTGACCTTGGCATCGGAAGTATCCGCGCCTGCGGCTGCCTCCTCTTTCTGCTGGATATAGTTTTGGTCGTACCGCAGCACGGCGTACCAGCAGCCGTCATTCCCCTTGAGCAGCTGGTAGCTGCCGCAGGTGTCATAATTGCTGGTATCTTCCAGTTTGCCGGAGATAAGCTCGTCGTTCAGCACATCAAAGCTCTTGGGCAGCTTAACATGGACACAGTAGTCGTTTTCCTGGATCGCTTGTGCCGGGATATCTGTGACGGTAAGGCTGCTGTGCAGAAGCTCCGAAATGGTGGTGACATTGGTATCCTCGTATTCAGTGCCATTCTTGCGCTGCACCTCCAGAGCAGTGAGGTAATCCAGTGCATCCAGACCTTTGATGGTGGTAATGGCATCTGCGTCATCTTCGACTTTGAAATACGGCGTAGCCACGCCGTAATCGGCCTGTTGCGCATTTGCCACAGACACCAGCGTTGTCACCTGCGAAGCATTCAGCGTGACTTTAGCCACCTTGCCGTCCACATCGCCGGAGATCACGGTCAGGGTGCCGAAATCTTCGTCTACATCGCTCACGATGCCAACGGTGCTGGCATCCACGGTGTATTCCTCAATGTGGGGCGCGGTGTCGGTGGTGGCCGCAGCATCCATGGAGAGCAGGGCAATGTCGGCATCGGCGGAATCATCCTGCACCTGCAACGGCTGGCTTTCCGCGGCCACAGCCTTGGTCACAGTGCCATTGTAAATGACGATATCACCGGGCATTGCGGCATCAGACGGCAGATCACCGTCAAAATCCATGGCATAGCCGCTGCCGGTCTCTTCGTTGTACAGCGCGCTGCGCAGCTGGCTGTGCAAAGACAGCACGCTGGAAACCTGCGGGATCGCGCTCTGGGGGATATCGGCATATTTCAGGCAGTAGGAAAGGAACATCACGTCCCATGGGCCGTAGTCGTTGCCGTAGTCGTTGCCGTAGCGGGTGTAGTGGCGCACAGTCTCGCCGTCGGCATCGTCCAGCTGGAAGTTGCGCTCGCTCTGCTCATAGCCCAGCTGGCTCTCGGCTACGGCCAGCAGGTCGTCGGCCCAGTTGCCGCTCAGCGTGGTGCCGGTCTGCGCCAGCCATTCGTCCTCGTCCTGCGTGCCGTCCAGCGGGTCGGACAGGCAGTTCACCGTGTGGTGATGCTCCGGCAGGCCGCAGACCAGCACTTCCTCGTAGCAGGCATCGGTGTGGTGGTGCACCGGGGGCTCGGTCACAGGATCGACCACCACGGGCTTTGCGGCCACCGGCTCCTCAAACAGGGCCACCGGGTCATAATCGGGGTTCACTTCTTCTACAAGCTCGCCCTCTTCCAGACCGCACACCAGCTCATAGGTGGTGGTGTAGCAGCTGTCGTCGTGGGTGTGCTCGAATTTATCGCAGATGAAGGTGACACCATCCTCATCAAAACAGCTGTCGTCGTGGGTGTGCTCTTCTTCCAGGCAGGTCAGCTCCCGCACTTCCTGGTAGCAGTCGTCGGTGTGCTCATGGGGCACAAAGATGTACTCCGGCTCTGCGGAATGGGCTGCAATGCTGGGATCATCCGCATCCACGCCGAACGCATCATCATCCATGTCGAATGTATCATCAAAAGACATGCCGTCGTCCGTCATAGTGGCATTCCAGTCCTCCGGTTCGCCTTCCTCATAGCCGCACACCAGCTGCTTTTCATAGCAGGCAGCGGTGTGCTCGTGCTCCAACTCGCTGCACAGATATTCGGCCGTTTTGGCAATGCCCACGCCGTGCAGCTGCCAGTTCACGAACAGGCTGGTGGTAAGCGCCAGTGCCAGCAGCAGCGCAGTATAGCGTCTGGCGCGCTGGTGGTTCCGACGGAACTTTTTCTGATATTCTTTCACAATATCCCGCATGATTCCTAAACCTCCTTAGTGGATCAACGAGAAGTTGGACAAGGGCCATACCCGCAAAAAAACCTTGCCTACGATCTGACTTTTTTCCACACAGCCGATCACACTGCTGCGGCTGTCAATGGAGGTGGCCCGATGGTCACCCAGTACGAAATACCGGTTTTCCGGCACCTGATAGGGAAATTTGATGTCGCATTCGCCCAGAGCCAGTTCATCTACATATGGCTCATCCAACGTCTGGCCGTTTACAGTGACCACACCGTCCTCGTCCAGTTCGATCACATCACCGGGCAGGCCGATGATGCGCTTGAGCAGAAGCTTGTTCTGCCAGTAAAATCCGCAAAGGTCGCCGGTCTTCATGTCGCTGCCCTTGACCAGCAGAATGATGTCCCGGTCCTGCAGAGTGGGGTTCATGCTGTCGCCGGAGACCTGCAGCACCGGCAGAAACAGGGTAGCCAGCAGCACGGCAACGGCCGCGACCACCAGCAGCGTGTAGACCGTGCTGCGCAGCACCCGCATATAACGGCTGCGGTAGGCCAGACGTTCGCGCTCTGCTTCCACCTCTGCTGTGGATGGGATGGGCGTGAACCTGATCTTTTGCTCTTTCATTTGGCACGCTCCTCCGGCAGGAATTCCGTGCTGTGATAGCCGTCCAGCAGTTCGCTGGCCCGGCGGTCAAAAGCGGCCCGGCGCTGCTGGATCTCCTGCTGCGTCCGGGCAAGCATTGCCTTGCAGTCCGCTTCGGTCTGGGCGCGCTTGCGTGCGGCGGCTTCCGTTTCCGCGTCGCACTGCTGCTGGGTACGGGCCTTCAGGTTCGCAGCCTCGGTCTGTGCCTGTGCAAGGATCTGCTGGGCTTCGGCTTCCGCCTGAGCGCGCAGAGCGCTGGCAGCGGCATCGGTATTTTTGTTTGCTGCGAGCACCGATGCAACGTATTCATCAGCCGCAGCCTGCGCCGCTTCAAACACCTTGTTCAGTTCCAGTGCAGCCTGCGCAATGGAACCTGCGTTTTCAATATGGATCTGCCGTTCCTGCAGCTGGGCAGACAGGGCAGCGTTTTCTGCCCGGAGCCGGTCCTCGCTCTGCTTGAGCGCCAGAATGATCTCGACTAATTCGGTGCGGCGCATGTGCCGCAGTTCACGGTCTGGCATAATGATCGATTTCTCCCGCAAAAAGTGGTCGGATTGGGCAAACGAAAACTTTCGACAAATACGAAAATTTTCGCACCACAAAACCACATTTGATATATCAGTTTTCGGCGTGAAAGCGCCAGTTTGATGAATGACCTTCCACCTTATATGTTAGCACAGTATGCGTAACAAAAGCGTAACAAAAATGCCTTTTCCGTGCATTTTTTTGCCAAAGCCAAAGAAAAATTGTTTCTTTTGATGTAAACGATTACACCGGACTGAAAATGCGTTAAAAACAAAAAGAACTGTCCCCACAACGGAGACAGTTCTTGAAAAACAGATGAAAATAGAAGCCGGATCAGAAGCTCTTCAGCAGATCGCCCAGAGTCAGGAAGGACTGGTAGATCACGTTGACATTGTTGATGATGGAGCTTGCACCGGAGAAGATACGGGCAATGGCGTTGAACACCTTACCGACATTCAGGAAGCTGTTGTAAGCGTCGCTGGCACCACCGTCCAGATAGACCATTTCCTCTTCGCTGATGGAGGCATAGTTTGCGGGCAGTTTCATAGTAGACATGGAGATTTTCCTTTCTATTGATAAAATTGATACAGTGTGTGGAAAGACTTAAATAAAGGCAGCCACGGCCAGCGTGGTGATCAGAGCACCGGCTACCGTCAGAACGCTCAAAATCGGGCCGTCATCGTATTCCTGCGCGGTCTGTTCCGGCTGAGCGGGCGTGGATGTGCTGGTGGAAGTGGTGGCATTTTTCACGGTCCAGTGTGCGTACACAGTGGTATCACCGGTAAACACCGTAGAGGTGCTGATTTTTGTGCCGCCCACCGGCTCGGTATACCAGCCGTCAAAGGTGTAGCCTTCCAGCGTAGGCTGCGCGGGCAGGGCACTGAGTTTGCCGCTCAGATTGGTGGTGACTGCCACAGCGGAGCTGCTGCCGCCCATGGCATCCAAACCAATGGTGTAGATCTGCGAATCCTTGTCTTCTGCGGCAAAGGCAGAGGGCAGTGCACAGCAGAGCAGTGCAGCGCTGAGCAGACCGAGGACCAGCATTTTCAAGATCTTTTTCATATGACTCCTCGCTTTCCTGACGAATTGGGATGTGGTGCCTGCCGGGAACGGAAACACCAGAACAGACCTCGATGTCCCCGCCATGAGGCAGTAGACGAAAAAGCCGGGAAGAGGAGGTTTATTCAATCCTATATTTACCACATGTAGTGTAACAAAAGCGCAACAAAATGGGCGTATTTTGTTGTTATGATGAAAAAAATTGGTTTTTCACAAATTGCAGGCTGCAAAAGGCAGCACAGAGCCGCCGCAAAAGCGGAAAAGTGGAACCTTCCCCTTGTGGAAAAACAAAGAATATGGTATAATATCTTGCACGATGCGCCATCGCCAAGCGGTAAGGCAGGGGACTTTGACTCCCCCATCGTAGGTTCGACTCCTGCTGGCGCAACCAAAAGCCCCGTCATCCTGAAAAGGCTGACGGGGCTTTTTGCATCACTTTTCCACAAAATGCGGCTGAACGGTGCAAAGCTCAGCGGCGGCGGATCTTTCTGGTGGGCTTGCGACGGTTCCAGTTGTTCAAAAGGACCCACGCAAAGTAGATGATGATGGAAATAATACTCAGTGTTATTACAACTTTGAGGTACAGACTGCCTAAGAACTCCTGAAAACGCGCCACAGTGAACAGCAGCGGGTTGCGGCTGACATCCTGCCCGGCGATCAGGTCCACCACGCCAATGGTCTCACCGGCAAGCTTCAGCTCCACGGTACCCACCACATCGCCCTGCTGGACAGGGGCACACACGGAATCCGGCAGGTGGAAATATTTCTGGGTCACGCTGCCGTCGCCGGTGGAAGGCAGCAGGGTCATCATGCTGTCGGCGGGATACAGCTGCAGGGAGCTGGTATCGGAGGAATACTTCACCGGGATCTCGGCCAGCGTAAGGTCGGTGTCCAGCGCGGCCTGAATGGAAAAGCTGTCGAACACCCAGTCCATCAGCTTCACGGTCTCGCACAGGGCCGGGCGACGGTTGGCGTAGCCGAAATCGTCGCAGGTGTCCGGGCTTTGCATCACGCAGAAAATATAGGTGGCACCATCCTTATTGGCCCATGAAACATAGCTCTGATTGCCACTGTCGCTTTTGAATGCGGTCACATCGCACATGCCGCCCTGCATGGCGCTGCGGTAGTATTTGCCGCCGCTGGATTTGCTCAGCGCGGCGTTCTGGCTGACCAGAACAGACGAAGAACGGTGCTTTTCTTTGGCGGGCATGGTAAAGCTGGGCGCACCGGAAACCTCCACAAAGGCATCAAAGCTCATCAGATAGCGCAGGATCAGGTACATATCCACGGCACAGGTCACGTTGCCGCTGTCAATGCCGCAGGCATCCGTCCAGGTGCTGCCGGTGGTGCCGATGCGCTGGGACAGGGTGTTCATCTGGCTCACCCAGCCCGCGAGGTCGCCGCCGGAAAGGGCATAAGCAAGGCCCATGGCGGCTTCGTTGGCGTTGCGGGTCAGCATGGCGTACATGGCTTCGCGGTAGGTAAAGGTCTCGTTGGAGCGCATATCGGCGTTGTTGGTGTTATAAACGTAATCCGAGATGGCAAAGGGCATCTGGAAGGTGTCGTCCAGATGGTCGGCATAGTTGGTCAGCAGCAGGGCAATGGTCATGTACTTTGTCAGACCACCGGCGGATACCTGCTTTGTGCTGTCCTTATCATAGACAATGATATTGGTATCAGTGTTGACGATATAGGCACTCTGTGCCTGCACCTGATAGACCGGGGTGGGGTCGAACATAGCCCCGGCGGGCAGCACAAGGCAGCTGAACAGGACAGCGAACGACAAAACCAGCGCAAAAATACGTTTCATGTGGACAATTCCTTTAAAAAGCGATAATATAAAACAACAGGCAGCACGGCACAAGCGCCGTGCGCCGGGTAAGAACGAGATCACAGCGGAAGGCTGTATTCTTTATAATAACAGGTTTGGCGGGGTGTGACAAGGCTTATTGTGCCGATTTCACATCCGGTCAGGGAGGACAGGAATGGTATATCTGACAGGGGACACCCACGGCGACATCGACCGCTTCAAGCACGGCAAGCTGCGCTGGCTGGGCAAACGGGATACCGTGGTGGTACTGGGCGACTTTGGCTTTGTGTGGGACGGCAGCAAGGAGGAACAGAAAAAGCTGGATTGGCTGCGCAAGCGCCCGTATACCCTGCTGTTTCTGGACGGCAGCCACGAAAACTACGACCTTTTAAAGCAGTATCCCACCGAGGAACGCTTTGGCGGCAAGGTGCAGGCACTGGGCGGCAATGTGTACCATGTGTGCCGCGGCAGCGTGCTGGAATTGGAGAATAAAAAATACCTGTGCTTCGGCGGTGCGGAAAGCCAGGATGTGGAGGATCGGGAACCCGGCGTGAACTGGTGGAGGGAAGAAATGCCTTCGGAGGAGGAATACGCTTTTTGTGAGGAGAACCTTGCAGCGTGCGATTACAAAGTGGATTATGTGCTGACCCACGATGCGCCAAGCAGATTTTTGGACTTTACCGCCCTTGCCAGCGGCGAGACCAACCAGCTGCACAGCTTTCTGGATAAAATTTTGTTGAAGCTGACCTACGACAAGTGGTTTTTTGGCTGCTACCATAAGGATACCCAGCTTTCCACCAAAAGCCGCTGCGTGTTCTGCGATGTGATAAGCATGGGCGAACGGCACGCAAAGCGTTCCGTTCGATAACAGGGGCCGCTGCACCAGCCGTGCAGCGGCTTTTGCATTTGCTGTTGCTTGTGCGCAAAAAACCTCCGGATCAGTTCATGGCTCCGGCTTTCTCGAACATCTGCTGCACCTGCTGTTCCAGCAGTGCGTGCTCCGGCGCTTCCAGCAGCGGGTCGTCGGCCAGCATGGCAACGGCTTCCGCCTGCGCAGCGTGCAGGGTGCGGGCGTCGTTCATCAGGTCGGCGATCTGCAGGGTGGGCAGGCCGTGCTGGCGGCTGCCGAAAAAGTCGCCGGGGCCACGGGTCTCAAGGTCGAACTGCGCCACGGCAAAGCCGTCCGAGGTGGAGCAGAGGAACTTGAGCCGCTTCTGGACGCTCTCGGCGGTGTTGTCGCTGACAAGGAAGCACCAGCTCTCGGCGGCACCCCGGCCCACGCGGCCCCGCAGCTGGTGCAGGGCGCTCAGGCCGTAGCGCTCGGCATTCTCGATGACCATGACAGTGGCGTTGGGGACATCCACGCCCACCTCGATGACGGTGGTGGATACCAGGGCATCCAGTCGGCCGACCTTGAAATCGTCCATTACAGCGGCTTTTTCCTTTGGCTTGAGCTTACCGTGCATCAGACCGACCCGGCGGTCGGGGAGAAGGGCTTTGGCAATGTCCTCGTAGTAACTCTTCACGGCGTTCAGCCCGCCGTCCGGCGTGTCCTCGATGGCGGGGCAGACGATATATACCTGCCGTCCGGCTCCGATCTCCCGGTCAAGAAAGCCGTAGAGATCCCGCCGCTTTTTTCCGGTGATGCACCGGGTCTTGACGGGCTTGCGGCCCGGGGGCAGCTCGTCGAGGATGGAAATGTCCAGATCACCGTAGATCAGCAGGCCCAGTGTGCGTGGAATGGGCGTGGCGCTCATCACCAGCAGATGGGGGTTCGCGGCCTTTTCGGCCAGCATTCCGCGCTGGCGCACGCCGAAGCGATGCTGTTCGTCCACCACAGCCAGACCCAGCCGGGCAAACTCCACGCCCTCGCTCAGGATGGCGTGGGTGCCCACCACAAGGTCGGCTTCGTCACTGCGGATGGCGGCCAGCGTGGTGCGGCGGGCGGCGGCTTTCATGCCGCCGGTCAGCAGGGCCACACGCATCCCGAAGGGGGCCAGCATCCGGTTCAGATTCTCCGCGTGCTGGGCGGCAAGGATCTCGGTGGGGGCCAGCAGGGCCGCCTGATATCCGCTGCGGATGCAGGCCCAGATGGCGGCGGCGGCAACCAGCGTCTTGCCGCTGCCCACATCGCCCTGCAAAAGGCGGTTCATGGAGGTGCTGCCGGACAGATCGGTCAGAATTTCGTCTACGGCCCGGCGCTGGGCACCGGTGGGGGAGAAGGGGAGCGATGCCCAGAAGGGGGCCGGGTCGAGCCGCTGCATGGGTGCACCGGTGGAGGCGCTGCCCCGGTTCTTCATCCGCCCAATGCCCAACTGGAGCACCAGCAGCTCCTCATAGATGAGCCGCCGCCGGGCTGCAAAAGCCTCCTCCTCTGTGGCAGGGCAGTGGATGGCCCGCACAGCATCGGCCTTGGAGAGCAGGCGGTATTTTTTCAGCATCTCCTCTGGCAGCGGGTCGGGCAGGAGTTCCGCATGGGGGAGCAGCTGCCGGATGCATTTTGCGATCACGGTGCTGGAAAGCCCCTCGGTCTGGGGGTAGACGGCCTCGAAGGGAGCGGCGGTGATCTGTGCAGCCGTGCGCACCTGCGGGTTGACCATCTGACGGCGAAGCATCCCGCCGGTCACGATGCCCTCAAAATAGTATTCCTGCCCCAGCTCCAGCTTCTGGGTGGCATAGGGATTGTTGAACCAGGTGATCTCCAGGCTGGAAATATCGTCCCCGGCGGTGATGCGCTCCATCCGCCGCCCGCCCGGCAGGATGCGCCCGGCAGGTTTGGCGAACACCTCAGCCTTCACCACGCACTCGGTGTCTGGCGGGGCCTCGGCAATGGAGTAGGGACGGGAAAAATCGATGTACCGCCGGGGATAGTGGCAGAGCAGATCGGCCAGTGTCACGATGCCCAGCTTTTCGAACCGCTCGGCGGTCTTGGGCCCCACGCCCTTGAGGTAGCGCACCGGCGTGTCCGGGGTCAGGGTGGTGTGATGTTCAGCGGGCATGGCAGGCCCTCCTTTCCGCAAAAATAGTATCCTCATTGTAACACGGGAACGGGGAAAAATCTGCCTTACAAAATTCGCTTTTGAAGATCCTCAACAGAAGGCAGCTGCTTTTCAAACTCTTCCGGCAGGCAGCTTGTGATACGGTATGCGCTGATTCCGATGGGTTTGCTCATATCTTTAAGGGAGTACTCTGCAACCAGATCGTTCTTGCTTTTGCAGAGAAGAAGGCCGATGGAAGGGTGATCCTGCTCGATATCCCGCTCAAGCATATTTTCTTTCAAAGGGATAAAATCAAAGAGATAGGGGTCTTTCATCGTTTGCAAGGCAAGCTCACTTTGCGAGGCGGGCAGACGAGCTTCAAAATTTGTGATTTTTGATGCAATGGCCTGACGTTGATATAATCCACCCTCGATCTGATGAATCAAAACATTCCGAGACCAACCGTTTTCAATAACTTTTTCAGCGTACCATAGGCGTTCTTCTGGTGAGGAAAGCTTATCCAGGAGAACGGTATTGTGTCCCCACGGAATTTGTGCAACAGGCTGTTGCACAAATTCCTCGTCAGGGTAAGCAAGTGCAAATTTTGCCATATACTTCAAGTTCCGAACGGAATAACCGGAAGCGTCCGGAAAAGCAAGTTTGATATCGGCAGAAAGGCTTTCGATGAATTTGCTGCCCCAGGTCTTATGTGCATTGATCGTATTGCCGATCGTATGATAGAGAAGCAGAAGCTCCCGGTTGACACTGACAGATGCGCGATACTGCGCCGCGCGAATTTCCTGCTTGATGGATTCAACGGTATTCAGATATTCGCTGGAATTCAAGAGCACTTTGCCGGCCCCCTTCGCAAAAATAGTATCACCATTGTAACACGGGAACGGGGAAAAGAAAAGCAAAACAAAAAATCCCGGAAGCCGCAGCTTCCGGGAACTTTTGGAGGTGACGACCAGATTTGAACTGGTGGATGAGGGTTTTGCAGACCCTTGCCTTACCACTTGGCCACGTCACCATATTTGGAGTGAATAGTTCCACTCCATTTGGAGCGGCCGACGAGGCTCGAACTCGCTACCTCCACCTTGGCAAGGTGGCGCTCTACCAGATG
>ENA-OUPZ01000952-OUPZ01000952.1-human-gut-metagenome-genome-assembly--contig:-NODE-952-length-15307-cov-13.040060_pt1 | contig 15307 bp, 10 predicted proteins | sample MGYA00237941_ERZ548813 | MGnify/ENA primary metagenome ERZ548813 (study PRJEB26490, sample SAMN05194712) | human gut metagenome | biome: terrestrial biome; feature: human-associated habitat; material...
TTGCGTTCTCTGGTACTGTTTACATAGCCACCTTGACAAAGTGGCTAAATCTATGTGAAAGGAGGACGCATCTATGTCAAATTGCAAAGTGATTGCTCTGACTAACCAGAAAGGCGGTGTCGGAAAAACAACCACAGCGGTCAATCTGGGTGTAAGTCTGGTGCAGCAGGGTAAAAAAGTCCTGCTGATTGATGCCGATGCACAGGCAAATCTCACGATGGCTCTGGGTTATAACAGACCAGACGATATTCCCATAACGCTCTCTACTGTGATGCAGAACATCATAGACGATAAAACGCTTGATGTTTCACAGGGTATTATCCACCACAGCGAGGGCGTTGACCTGCTTCCGTCAAACATTGAGCTGTCGGGCTTTGAGGTAAGGCTAATCAATGCAATGAGCCGTGAGCGTGTGCTGAAAACCTATGTCAATGAGGTTAAAAAGAATTACGATTATGTGCTTATTGATTGTATGCCGAGCTTAGGTATGATAACCATCAATGCTCTGGCGGCGGCTGACAGCGTGATTATCCCGACACAGCCCCACTATCTCTCGGCTAAAGGTCTGGAGCTTTTGCTTCGCTCCGTATCAATGGTCAAGCGGCAAATCAACCCAAAGCTGCGGATAGACGGTATCTTAATGACTATGGTAATGCCCCGTACCAACATTTCTAAGGAAATTACGGCAACGGTCAAAAGTGCATACGGTCAGAAAATCAAGGTATTTGATACCGAGATACCTCATTCTATCCGTGCGGTGGAAGCTACCGCAGAGGGCAAAAGTATTTTTGCCTACGACAAAAGCGGCAAGGTTGCCGCAGCCTACGAGCAGTTCGGAAAGGAGGTGGCAGAGATTGGCGAGAAGCAGAGAAACCAAAATCGAGCTGACCGCATACGATGACCTTTTCCAAACGGACGAAAGTCGTGCGGAAGCAAAGCTCTCTAAGATAAGGGATATTCCCATATCGGAGATTGACGAGTTTCCAGACCACCCGTTCAAGGTTTTAATGGACGAGGATATGGAGCAGCTTGTTGAGAGTATCAAGCGAAACGGTGTAATGACCCCTGCGACAGTTCGCTTAAAAGAGGACGGACGGTATGAGCTTATCAGTGGTCACAGGCGAAAAAAGGCTTGTGAACTTGCAGGACTTGAAACGCTGAAATGCGAGGTCAAAGAGCTTACCCGTGACGAAGCCATTATTGTTATGGTGGAAAGTAATCTCCAACGCTCTGTTATTTTGCCGAGTGAGAAAGCGTTTGCGTATAAAATGCGGTTGGAAGCTATGAAACGACAGGCAGGCAGACCCCCAAAAGAAAATGCGTCGCCATTGGCGACTAATTTATCAAAAGGGCGTTCTGATGAGGAATTAGGAGAACTTGTTGGAGAAAGCAAAGACCAGATACGCCGCTATATCCGTCTAACGGAGCTTGTTCCCGAAATCCTGCAAATGGTAGATGAAAGGCAGATTGCTTTTCGTCCTGCGGTTGAGGTTTCTTATCTGACCGAGGAACAGCAATACACCCTGCTTGAAGCAATGGAGTACAACGATGCTACCCCGTCATTGGCACAGGCTATCAAAATGAAGAAGTATAACCAAGATGGCAAGCTCACTTCCGAGGTTATCCAGTCCATTATGGAGGAAGAAAAGCCCAATCAGAAGGAAAAACCTGCTTTCCGTGACGAGAGGATAACCAAGCTCATTCCCAAGACTGTTCCCAGAGGGCAGGAAACGGATTTTGTTGTCAAGGCGTTGGAGTTTTATAACCGACACTTGCAGCGGAACAAGGCTCACGAGAGATAGCCACACACCGAGGGCGAGGTCTGCCCATTTGAGTGGATAGCCATTATTTTGGATTCCCCCTCTCCACACCTCACCCCCTAACTACTGCCAGTAACTATCCGAGAAAAGAAATACTTTAAGCTGTCCATAACGGGCAGCTTTTTTCGGTCAGTAAGGCAAAATATTCAATCCAAATTACAGGAGGTAACTATGAAAATCCCTAAATTGTTCAAAAAGGCTGCGGCTTTTGTAATGGCTGCGGTCACGGCATTATCCATAATGCCTGCGACGGCGTTTGCTGCGGGTGACATCGGGACGATTTCCTTTTCCCACACCTATGACAGCAACGGTAATGCGATGAGGTACAATTCCAGTGCGAATATCGGCGGCTATACCGCAGGCGGAACGGGAAATTATAAGTACCGTATGTTTGTGGACGGTGAGAATGCGTTTTGTATTCAGCCGGGAGTACCGCTGAAAACAGGAAACACCTTGAAAAAGGCTTCCTCTGATACTTGGAACGCCCTTTCAGCCAACCAGAAAAAGGCGGTTGGGCTTGCCCTGCTCTATGGGTATCAGGGCAACCGAAATAATCTGTCAGGAAGTGATGATGAAAAATGGCTTGCCACGCAGACCCTCGTATGGGAGTTTGTCACAGGTTGCCGTGAAGCCACAGGTTCATATAACCAGACAAGCACCACCGTTTACAGCCTGCACTTCGGTTCAAATTATGCCAACAGCGGAGCAAGGGCAGTGTATGACCAGATTGTTGCGATGCTGCGTGAGCATAACACCATTCCGAGCTTTATGTCGGGTGGTAAGAATGACATCACAAAGGAGCTTGCCTACAAGGACGGAAAGTACAGCATCACATTGAATGACAGCAACGGCGTGCTTTCTGATTACAGCTTTTTAAGCTCTGACAGTAATGTGAGTGTATCGAAGTCTGGAAATAAGCTGACAATCAGCTCCACTGTAGCTATCAGCGGTTCTGTCCGCATTACGGCAAAGAGGAACAATGTGCCGACTGTCAGCAGCAGTGCAAAGCTCATTGCCTATGGCGACCCGAACTTGCAGGATTTGGTAACAGGTGTGGAGAATGCTGATACCGTGTCTGCATATATCAATATCGAAACGCCGACAGGCACGATTGCCCTCAAAAAGACTTCTGAGGACGGAGTTGTGGAGGGCATCTCTTTTACAATCAAAGGTGATAACTTCAATAAAACAGTTAAGACAGGAAAGGACGGCTCTGTCTCCGTGGAGGGATTATTCCCTGGCACTTATACGGTCACAGAACAGTCTATTGACCGTTATGAGCCGCAGAAAACCCAGACCGTCACACTTATCGGAGGAAAAACCTCTACTGTGACCTTCAGCAATACTTTGAAGCATGGCAGTCTGGAAATCGTCAAGACTTCCGAGGACAATCTGGTGGAGGGAATGAAATTCCACCTTTATGGCACATCTTTAAGCGGCTTGCCTGTTGACGAGTATGCCGTGACTGATAAAAACGGACTGGCTAAGTTTGAAAATGTCCTTATCAGTGGCGATACCCCGTATGTGGTTGAGGAAGTGGATACCGCAGTCCGCTATGTCGTTCCTGCTTCCCAGACAGCTCCGATTGAATGGAACAAGGTCACAAAACGCAGCTTCGACAATGTGTTGAAGAAATTCCAAGTGACTGTGACAAAGACCGATGCAGAAACAGGTTCTCCGCAGGGCAATGCTTCCCTTGCAGGTGCGGTTTACGGCATCTATAAAGGTGAGGAACTGATTGACACCTACACGACTGATGAAAACGGTCAGTTTACGACCAAGTATTATATCTGTGATAATGATTGGACTGTCCGTGAAATCAGCCCGTCCGAGGGGTATCTTCTGGATACCGCAATCCACAAGGTAGGTGCAGAACCAGAGCTATACACGGTAGAGCTGAACAGTACCGCAAACGCTGTGAATGAACAGGTCATCAAAGGCAATATCGCAATCATCAAGCATACGGACAACGGAGAAACCCAGATTGAAACACCTGAAGAAGGTGCGGTATTTGAAGTGTTCCTCAAATCCGCAGGCAGCTATGAAAATGCAAAGGAAACCGAGCGTGATGTGCTGACCTGTGACGAGAACGGCTTTGCCCAGACAAAGGATATGCCGTATGGCATTTATACCGTCCGTCAGACCTCTGGTTGGGAGGGGCGTGAACTGATGAAAGACTTTGATGTGTTTATCAGCAAGGACGGTCAGACCTACCGCTACCTTATCAACAACGCTAACTTTGAGAGCTATATCAAAATCGTAAAGAAAGATGCAGAAACAGGCAATACAATCCCGTATGCAGGTGCAGGCTTCCAGATTTACGACCCGAATGGAAATCTTGTGACTATGACTTTCACTTATCCCGAAGTGACGACCATTGACACCTTCTATACTACGGCAGACGGCGACCTTATCACACCGCAGACATTGGAATACGGCAAAGGCTATTCCCTTGTGGAAGTACAAGCCCCGTATGGGTATGTCTTAAATTCCGAGCCTGTTTATTTTGATGTGGTGCAGGAAAATTCCGAGGAAGAAAGCGGCATTACCGTTATTGAGGTAGTACGTTCCAATATGGCACAGAAAGGCACAATTACCGTAGAAAAGTCTGGCGAGGTATTCAGCTCCGTTGCAGGCGATAAGGGATTGTATCAGCCGATTTTCTCTGTCAGCGGTCTTGAGGGTGCAGTCTATGAAATTACCGCAGCCGAGGATATTGTCACTCTGGACGGAACGGTCAGAGCAAACAAGGGCGAGGTTGTGGACACCGTTACAACAGGAAAGGACGGTACAGCAAAATCCAAAGAACTGTATCTTGGAAAATATGCGGTTAAGGAAATCACAGCTCCGTATGGAATGGTGCTGAATGAGGAAGTCCATTCTGTTGAGCTTGTATATGCAGGACAGAATGTTGATGTAACGGAAACGGCTACTTCTTTCTATAATGAAAGACAGCGTGTTGAAATCGACCTCATCAAGAGCCTTGCCATTGATGAAGCCTACGGCATTGGCAAGAATGGAGAAATCTTTGATGTGACCTTTGGCTTGTATGCGGCGGAGGAACTCACAGCCGCAGATGGAAAGACCATTCCTGCGGACGGTCTGATTGAGGTCATTTCCCTTGATGAAAGCGGTCACGGGAAAGCTATCAGCGACCTGCCGATGGGCAGCTATTATGTGCAGGAAATCTCGACCGACTCCGCATATATTGTCAGCGATGCAAAATACCCTGTTATTTTTGAATACACAGGACAGGATACCGAAACTGTCCGCATCACAGCCAATGAGGGCGAAGCTATCACAAATGACATTATTTACGGCTCTGTAAGTGGTAAGAAATCTGATGAGGACGGAAAGGCTTTGGGAGGTGCAGTTATCGGTATCTTTAAGACAGGAACTACCGAGTTTACAAAGGAAAATGCGATTGCCGCTACCACATCAAAAGATGATGGTAGTTTTTCTTTTGCCAAAGTGCCGTATGGAACTTGGATAATCCGTGAAATCGAAAGCCCGAAGGGATATGTACTCTCCGAGGAAGAAATCGCCGTGACTATAGGCAAGGTGGACGAAGTTGTGGAAATCGAACTTGTTAACTACTTCATTAAGGGCAACATCGCTTTGACAAAGGTTGATGAGGATTATCCCGACAACAAGCTGTCTGGTGCGGTATTTGAGGTTTACTCCGATACTAATGGCGATGGGAAACTGGATAAAGACGATACGCTGCTTGGCGAAATGAAAGAACTTGACGGCGGCGTTTACCAGATGAGTGAACTCCGCTACGGCAAATATCTGGTAAAGGAAACCAAAGCTCCGACAGGCTTTGTGCTTGATGAAAATGTTTATGCCGTATCCGTTGAGGAGAACGGCAAGACCTACACTGTGGAAAATAAGGCGGGTGTGGGCTTTATCAATGCAGCACAGAAAGGCTCTCTTAAAATCGTAAAGACTTCCTCTGACGGTAAGGTGGAGGGCTTCTCTTTCCGTGTGACAGGCGTGGACTATGACCAGACCTTTAAGACAGATAAGAACGGAGAAATCGTGATTGAGGGCTTGCGGATTGGCGACTATACCGTATCCGAAGTAAGCGACAAGGCTTCCGCAGGATATATCCTGCCTGCCGATAAACAGGCAACGGTCAAGGCGGACGCTACGGCTATCGTGCAGATGCACAATGAATTCAGGGATACCCCGAAAACAGGCGATGACTTCAATCTGGGCTTATGGGTAAGCCTTGCAGCTCTGTCTGTTGTCGGTGCGGGCGTTCTCGGATTTGTCGGCTATAAGAACAGAAAGAAGAAAAAGGAGGACTAATTGATGGACGCTAAAACCATTATCGCAATCGTGCTTGTCGTGTTCATTGTGGGTGCGGCGGTATGGCTGAATATCCGTAACAGAAAGAATAAGTAAGTGGTTTGGGCGGCTGAAAGATGCCGCCCTTTCCTTTATGGAGGTAAAGATGAGAAACCTAAAAACCATTGAAAAGAAAGTCAGAGCTGTTTTGGAAAAGAATGAAGATGCCAGAAATGACGATATGGTGCTGTATCTTGCACTTTGTAATGCCTGTCTGAAGGATGCAGGGGCAATGCCGCTTGCAGAGATAATGACGCAGCACAAATATCTCGGTCTGCCGAGTTTTGAGAGCGTCAGCAGGACACGCCGCAAGCTGCAGGCACAGTATCCAGAGCTTGCAGGGAGCCGCCCTGTTCAAAAAATGAGAGCCACGGGCGAGAAAGCTTATCGGCGTTATGCCAAAGAATAGAGAGGTGCTTATGGACGAAGAAAAACGCTCTAATCAGAACTATGAAATCATCGAGAGCTGTACTATCGGGAGTACAGAGCTTGTCATCGGTCACAATCCCAACGCACCCGACCCTTATGTGTGTTGGTACTGCAAGGGCGGCTCAAATTATTTCTGGGGTTATTACACGAATGAGCTTGATGCTGCACGGCAAAAGCTGAATGAACGATACCAGTCAGAGTGCCGTATGCCCTATAATCAGCCTGCACAGAAGCAGAAAAACGGTGATGACCGTGAGCGATAAAATAAAATATGACTGCACGACCTGTCCTTATCCCCGATATAAGGACGGGTCAGTTATTTTCTGCGATGTCTGTATCCGCAAGATTTTAGACGAGCAGAAAGAGAAAAAGGAAAGAAAGGAGCAGCCGAATGAGTAAAGAAATAAAGACAAGACCTTTGACCCCGACAGAACAGAAATACACCTATGCCCAGAGTATGCAGCTTGAGGGGCAGACAGGTACTATCGGGCATCTGCGTGGTGACTTTGCCACAACGGGCTATGGCTTTTACACCACTTGGTTTGATACCAGACCCCAATGGAAATCTGACGAATTTAAGGCAGACCTTGATACGGTCATCAATGCTTTACGGGAGGATAAAGGGCTTTTGCATAACCGCTATGATATGAGTGCGTTTGCAAGGCATTTTCCCGAAAGTGCTATCAAGGGTAACTATTGTACGGAGTACGGTTTCCGTGTGGATACGGAGAAACACGCTTTTCTGCTTCGGTGCAATCCCACCAAAGGCGACTATAATTTTTACTGCTATTGTTATGTGAAGGAATGGCTTGATAAGCATATCCAGAAAGCGGAACAAGGTATCAGCTTTATTGACCCTCAATATAAAGAACTGTTCCGTATCCCAGACGGCGGAAAGGTCATTGTCACAACCTCTTGGGGAGAGAAACGGGAGTATCCCTGCCGCTTTATTGATGAATACCATACCGAAGTCGGCAGCAATTTGTACCACATCTGCGAGTTTGCCGAGCGTATGCAGAAAAACGGGGCGACCTATGAGCCGAAACCTGCGGAACAAACGCCGCAGAAAACACCGAAGCACAAGGATTTAGAACGATAAGGAGGATTTAGAATATGGCTGTTAATCAGAAAGCCGTCAAGGTCTTGAATAAGGTCTTGGAAGCAGGCTTTACCGATGAAAAAGCGATTGCCGCTATGACTATGGACGATATTCTTTCTATGCAGGGCATCACGGTTGCGGATATTACTCTCATCAATGACCTGCAAAAGAGCATTAAATCGAACAAGGTCATTTCTTTTCTTGGCGGTGGTGCGGAGTGAGCAAACAGAAATATTTGAAACAAAAACGATAAGGAGGTGTAGGTTGAATGGCTGCGAAGTATCAGCTAATCACAGAGCTGTATCGGCGTACAGGCGTTGCGGTTGCAAAAAATCCGCAGGCGTGGCAGGGCTTTCTGTCCTCTGCCTGCCGCAACTATAAATGCCGTTTTGACGAACAGCTTTTAATATACGCCCAACGCCCCGATGCTGTCGCCGTTGCGAAGCTCGAAACTTGGAACAGGCAGTTCAAGCGTTGGGTCAATAAGGACAGCAAGGGTATTGCCGTATTTGACCCGAAAGGTCGCAGGAATACGCTGAAATACTATTTTGATGTGTCCGACACCCACGAGGGCTATTATGGCAGCCGCCCTGTTCCGATATGGCAGATGGATGAGCGATACGAGCAGGCTGTTATGGAAAGGCTCTCGGACAGGTTTGGAGATGTGGAAAGCACTGACCTTGCTTCTGCCTTAATGGAAACGGCAAAGAACGCCGTGGAGGACAATCTGCAAGACTATTTTTCTCAGTTAAAGGACTGCACGAAAGACAGCTTTTTGGAAGAACTGGATGACTTTAATATAGAAGTCATTTACAGGCGGCTGGTAGCAAACAGCGTTGCTTTTATGCTGATCAGCCGCTGCGGTCTGGATACGACTGAGTTTTTTGACCGAGAGGATTTTGCGGATATTGTAAATTTCAATACCCCTGCAACGATAAACGCCATCGGCGTTGCCACGAGCGATATTGCGGAAATGGCGTTACGGGAAATCTCACAGTCTATCCGAAATGTGCAAATGGCGGGAAAAGACCAGAATCGCACCTTTGCACAAAGAACGCAGGCTCAGTATGATAAAGGCAGACAACAACCCGAAAGGAGCGAATACAATGAGCAAAATCACTTACAGCAGACAGGGGGATTATCTTATTCCCGACCTAACATTACCGACAGAGCCAGAGCTTCCGCTTGGCAGGTACGCTTTGATGCACAGGGATTATCTGGAGAAGCACAAGCGAGTGACCTATCTCAATCTGCTGACATCGGGCAGGCTGAACGGGCATCTGCACGAGGTAGAGCAGACAGCACTCCAGAGGTTGGAGCTTCTGACGAAGCAGCTCTCAGCCGAGCAGGGCGTGACAGAGGAACTGAAAGAGAAAGCACCGATGCAGTGGGTCGGACTGATGAACAACATCCGCAGCCAAGCGGAGGAAGTGATACTGACCGAACTGATTTACAAGTAAGCGTTGCCAAAGAGGATGAGGTTAGGGTCAATCTTCCAACCGTAGATGAACAAATCGAAATGATAGCAAAAGCAGAGGACGAAAAAGCCTCTGCTTTTGCTATTTCCAAAAAAGATATTGACTCCGTACTTCAGAAAGGCAGCGGTGTTGCGGACGGAAAATACCGCATCTACCGCCAATTCCAAAAGGGCGTGGACAGACAGAAAAATATTGAGTTCCTTAAAAATGAGTATGGAACGGGCGGCGGTACGCACATCTTCCCCGATGGTTTCAGCGGTCATTCTTGGTATGACAGCAAAGGTCTTGCCATTGACCGAAACGGCACTTATACCAATCACGACCTTGTGTTGAAATGGTCACAGGTTGAAAAGCGTCTGCGTGAGCTGATTAAGGATAACCGCTATCTCAATCCAAAAGAAAAAGACCATTATGCCGATTATCTGGAGAGCGTGTCAGCTCCCCAATATGAAGTTGACACCCAGAGGAAAATAGCAAGGCAGCGTTTTATCGACGCCCACCGTGACCTGCCGCCTGCCGACAAACGGGATACCCTTGCTTTGCGGCTATCTGACTTTATCCGTGACTTGGACAGGTACGAAAAAGACCTGTTATCTGTTGTGGGACGAAGCGACCTTGCTGATATTACCGCTGAGCAAATGGAACAGCAACTGTCCGACCCCTCAACTGTTCAACAGCTCATAGACTTTCTTGCACAGGTACAATGGAAAACGACCTCAGTTTTCAGCCGCAGTAATGGGTGGAAGTTTACCGAGGAATTAAGGGAGCTGCACCCACTTTGCTACCTCTACAATGAGGGCGATGTGGTGTATATCGGTGCGGATAAATATGAGATTGCAACACTTACCGAGGAAAAGGTCTATCTTCAAAATGCTGAGTTCCCTATCTTGGGGCAGGAATACAGCCGAGCTGACTTTGAAGAAAAGCTAACGGAAAATCCTGCAAACGACCATCTGAAGGTGGTCGTAACCGAGAAACAGAGGACAGAAGCACCGTCCGAGGAAAAGCAGGACGGAATACAGTTTTCTATCGGTTTTTCCGAACACCCTGCCTTTTATGACAGACAGCTTAATGACCGCTATACGGATTTGAGCTTTGCTCTGGGTAATAAGCTGCTTGGTATTTTGGACGAGAAACAGCACCGTGAGCGTGAGGGCGATAAAAATATCGGGTGGTATCACAAGACAGATTTTGTTATCAAGGCTGTTATCGGCGGCGAGGAATTTAACTATGAAGGGCGGTTTGATATTGGCGATGGTGAGGGCGATTTAATTGCCCACATTAAGAATTTTTACGATTATGCCTTATCGCCAAAGGGCGAACAGCTATATGGAGATGACCGAGAAAGCCTGCTCCGTGGCAGAGATGAGTTTATCCCATTCTTGGAACAGCACACCGAGCTGACCCAAGAGGATGAGAAGCTCCTTGATGAGATTATGGCTACCGAAAGTGATTGGTACAGGACAGCCGAGGAAGCCGAAGAAAAACCACAGGCGAATGCCGATAAAGTGAATGGCTCAGAAGCTCCTGTCATTGAAATGGAGCAATCCACAAACGACCTCATAGGCAGGGAAATCATCATAGACAACCGCAAATATCTCATTGAGAGCATTAGGGAAATCAGCGGCGATGTGTCCCTGCGTGACATCACATTCCAGAATAATGTGGGTTTTCCGATAAACCGAGTGGAGAAAATCGAATATATCCAAAAGCTATTGGAACAGGAAAAAATCGAATTACCGTCCGAAGAAAAAACGGAAGCTCCTGCCGTTCCTGTTACTGACCGTCATAATTTCCGTATTACCGATGACGCCATCGGTGTCGGCGGAGCAAAAGAAAAGTTCCGTAACAACATGGCGGCAATCAACCTGCTGCACGAGCTTGAAATCGAAAACCGCCTTGCCACACCCGAAGAACAGGAGGTCTTATCTCAGTATGTCGGTTGGGGCGGTCTTCCTATGGCATTTGATGAACACAATGCGGCGTGGGCGGAGGAATTTAAGGAGCTATATGCCAGCCTATCCCCAGAGGAATACCGTGCCGCTATGGAGTCAACGCTGACCGCTTTTTATACGCCGCCTGTTGTTATCAAGGCGATGTATGACGCACTTGACCGCCTGGGCTTTTCACAGGGAAATATCTTGGAGCCGTCCTGCGGGACAGGCAATTTCTTTGGTCTGCTTCCCGAAAGTATGCAAAACAGCAAGCTCCACGGCGTGGAAATCGACTCTCTTACAGGCAGGATTGCAAAGCAGCTCTACCAAAAAGCGAACATTGCCATTGAGGGCTTTGAGAAAACGAATCTCCCAGACGACCATTTTGATGTAGTCATCGGCAATGTGCCGTTTGGGGAGATAAGGGTCAATGACAGCCGATACAACGCCCAGAAGTTCCTCATACACGACTACTTTTTCGCAAAGGCTCTGGATAAAGTCCGTGCCGGCGGCGTTGTGATGTTCATTACCTCAAAGGGTACGATGGATAAAGCAAGTCCAGAGGTACGCAAGTATATCGCCCAGAGAGCCGAGCTTTTAGGTGCTATCCGTCTGCCTGACAACACCTTTAAGGCAAACGCAGGCACGGAGGTCACGAGCGATATTCTTATCCTGCAAAAGCGTGACCGAGTGATAGATATAGAGCCAGACTGGGTACACCTTGATACGGACGAAAACGGTGTTACGATGAACAGATATTTTGTCGAACACCCCGATATGGTGTTGGGCGAAATAAAGATGGAAAGCACACGCTTTGGTACTTTTGAGCCTGTCTGTAAAGCCCGTAAGGATATACCACTTTCTGAGCTTCTGTCCAATGCAGTTCAGAGGATAAACGGCGAAATCCCAGAGCTTGATAATGGGGTTGATGAAATCTCCGATGAGCAGGAGCTTTCCGTTCCTGCTGACCCGAATGTGCGTAACTTCTCTTTTACTCTGGTGGACGGCAGGGTTTACTTCCGAGAGAATGACCGTATGCAACCTGCTTCTGTGTCGATGACCGCAGAAAACCGTATCAAAGGGCTTATCCAAATCCGTGACTGTGTGCGTAAGCTCATTGAGTATCAGACCGAGGATTACCCAGAGGAAATGATACGCACCGAGCAGGAAAACCTCAACCGTCTGTATGATGTTTATACCGCAAAATACGGTCTAATCAACAGCCGAGGAAACTATCTTGCTTTTGCTTCAGACGAGAGCTACTTCCTTTTATGTTCTCTGGAGGTGCTTGATGATGAGGGCAACTTCAAACGGAAGGCAGATATGTTCACGAAGCGGACTATCAAGCCCCACCGTGAGATTACCTCTGTTGAAACCGCAAGCGAAGCCCTCGCCCTCTCTATCGGGGAGAAAGCCCGTGTTGATTTGCCTTATATGGAGCAGCTCACAGGCAAAACGCAGGCTGAGCTTGTGCAGGATTTACAAGGTGTTATCTTCAAAGTACCGAACTGTGAGCCTGTTTCCTATGTAGCCTCAGACGAGTATCTGTCGGGAAATGTTCGAAACAAGCTGACGGTTGCGGAGCTTGCTGCCAAGAATGACCCAGAGCTTGTAGTTAATGTGGAAGCCTTGAAGAAGGTCATTCCCAAAGACCTATCGGCGGCGGAAATCTCTGTCCGTCTGGGTGCGACTTGGATACCGCAGGAAGATATACAGCGGTTTGTGATGGAGCTTTTAACTCCGTCAAGCTATGCCGCAGGCAGATTAAAGGTACGATACACCCCGATAAACGGAGACTGGTTCATAGAGAATAAAAGCTCCGATATGGGGAATGTAAAGGCAGACAGCACCTATGGTACGAAAAGGGCTTCCGCCTATCGTATTATTGAGGACACCTTAAACCTGCGTGACACCCGTATCTTTGATTATGTGTATGACGAACACGGCAATAAAAAAGCGGTGTTCAATGCAAAGGAAACCACGGCGGCACAGGCGAAGCAGGAAGTCATCAAGCAGGCGTTTCAGGATTGGTTATGGAAAGACCCAGAACGGCGAAACCGCCTTGTCCGTTATTACAACGACACTTTTAACTCTGTGCGACCCCGTGAGTATGACGGAAGCCATATCACTTTTGGAGGTATCAGTCCAGAAATCACACTAAGACCCCATCAAGTCAACGCTATCGCCCATATCCTTTATGGCGGCAATACGCTTCTTGCCCATAAGGTGGGAGCAGGAAAAACCTTTGAAATGGTAGCCGCCGCACAGGAAAGCAAACGGCTCGGTTTATGCCAGAAATCTATGTTTGTTGTGCCGAATCATCTTGTCGGTCAGTGGGCTTCTGAGTATCTGCGGCTCTATCCGAGTGCAAATATCCTTGTTACAACAAAGCAGGATTTTGAAACGGGAAACCGCAAGAAGTTCTGCGGTAGGATTGCCACAGGCGACTATGATGCAGTCATTATTGGGCATTCTCAGTTTGAAAAAATCCCGATGAGCATAGAACGACAGCGGGAACAGTTGGAGAAGCAGCTTGATGATGTTGAGCGTGGCATTGACGATGTGCAGGCTTCCAAAGGCGAGCAGTTCACGGTCAAACAGCTAATGAAAACCCGAAAGGCAATCAAGACGAAGCTCGAAAAGCTTAACGACACCAAGCGTAAGGATACGGTTATCGACTTTGAACAGCTCGGCGTTGACAGGCTTTTCATTGATGAGAGCCATTTTTATAAGAATTTGTACCTCTACACCAAGATGCGAAATGTAGGCGGTATCGCCCAGACCGAAGCCCAGAAATCAAGCGACCTCTTTATGAAATGCCGCTATCTGGACGAAATCACGGGCAACCGTGGCACGGTTTTCGCAACGGGTACGCCTGTCAGCAATTCAATGGTTGAGCTGTACTCCGTTCAGAGGTACTTGCAGTATGACACCCTTGCACAGAACGGTTTGCAGCATTTTGACAGTTGGGCTTCTACCTTTGGAGAAACGGTTACAGCTCTGGAATTAGCACCCGAAGGCACAAATTACCGAGCCAAGACGAGGTTTGCCAAGTTCTATAACCTGCCAGAGCTGATGCAGATGTTCCGTGAGGTGGCGGATATTCAGACCGCCGATATGCTAAAACTCCCCGTGCCAAAGGTCAATTACCACAATATTAAGACCAAGCCGAGCGAGATACAGACCGAAATGGTAGCTTCCCTTGCGAAGCGGGCTGAGAAAGTCAGGGCAAGGCTTGTCGAGCCGAACATCGACAATATGCTCAAGATAACCAATGACGGACGGAAACTGGCTCTTGACCAGAGAATGATTGACCCGATGCTGCCAGATGCCCCAGACAGTAAAGTCAATGCCTGCGTGGATAATGTGTACCGTATCTGGGAGGAACACGCCGATACCAAAGCGACACAGCTTGTGTTCTGCGACCTGTCCACCCCGAAAAATGACGGTACTTTCAATGTCTATGACGATATGAGGGAGAAACTGATAGCCCGTGGTATCCCTGCGGAGCAGATATGCTTTATTCACGAAGCGACCACCGATGCACAGAAAAAAGAGTTGTTCGGCAAGGTCAGAAGCGGCGAAGTCCGTGTGCTGTTCGGCTCTACTCCTAAGATGGGAGCAGGTACGAATGTGCAGGACAGGCTCATAGCAATCCATAACCTTGATTGTCCGTGGCGTCCTTCCGATGTAGGACGGATTTTGCGGACATTCAAAATAAAAAAGAATGTGGAGGTAACAGACAATGGCAAAATCATTATTTGAGGAACTGGGCGGCAAATACGAAAGGCAAGGGGATTATTTGATACCGTGCTTAACTGTACCCGCCGAAGAAGAACAGGCAATAGGCATCTGGGGGCAACGGCATTTAGATTATCTAAAACAGTACCGTAAAGTTACATACACCAATCTTCTTACAAGCGGCAGGCTAAACGCCTACCTTGCCGACATCAACAGACAGGCACAGGAACGCTTTGAAAGGCTCATAGAGGGTATGAAACAGGCACAGGGCATAACGGAACAGCTAAAGGCAGAAAACGCCTTAGAATGGACAGGATGCCTCAATAACATAAGGGCTTGTGCGAGGGAGATTGTGGAAAAGGAAATTATTTTTGCATAAACAGATGATTAGTGGCAGGGGGAAATCCTGCCGCTTTTTCTGCTTTAGTTTGTCAGCTTGACAAATAAAGGGTT
>ENA-OUPZ01000958-OUPZ01000958.1-human-gut-metagenome-genome-assembly--contig:-NODE-958-length-15240-cov-4.021403_pt1 | contig 15240 bp, 14 predicted proteins | sample MGYA00237941_ERZ548813 | MGnify/ENA primary metagenome ERZ548813 (study PRJEB26490, sample SAMN05194712) | human gut metagenome | biome: terrestrial biome; feature: human-associated habitat; material...
ATAAGAGACAGTAATATAGATAACTCTTAATTATTTTATTCCAAACGATTTTTCATGCTATGATTTTTTGGAAAATTAAATTTTACGAAAACAATATGAAGATGAAAACGTATTACCAAACAGGCATGATTCAGAACAGGAGGGCACAATGGCATTGATTTCACTCGGCTCGCTGGCAGCGGCTATTTTCCTTGGGTTTTTCAGAAAAATGAATACGGGGCTTGTCTGTATCGGCTTTGCGCTGCTTCTGGGAAAACTGGCCGGCATTCCGGACAAGGAAATCATCGGCGGATTCAACTATTCCCTTTTCCTCATGCTTCTCGGCGTTACTTATCTGTTCGGACTGGCGGAATGGAACGGGACACTGAAACTTCTTACAAAGAAGATCACCGTTCTGGCAGGGAAACGGACATATCTTATGCCTGGCGTCATGTACCTCTTCGCCACGGTACTGTCCGCGCTGGGGCCGGGTACGATTCCCACCACCGCGATTATGATGGTTTTCGGAATGACGCTGGCCGTGGAAATGAAGATCAATCCTGCCATGCTGGCGGCAATCATATTCCTCGGTGCGGCCGGCGGAGGTATGTCGCCTCTTGCAGCGACAGGGATCATCGGACTCAACCTGTGCGAAGAATTCGGACTGACCGGTATCGAAGCGCCTCTGCTGGTGAACGGCGTATTTTCATCCACCGTGTATGCCGCTGTCGTTTACATCGCTTTCGGCGGGTATAAACTGAAATCGGAGAAAGCGCTGAAGTTTTCCGACACCGCTTCCTTTAACAGAGCACAGATCATCACGCTCCTCGGCATCTGCGCAATGGTAGGCATGGTAATGATTTTCAAAGTGAATGTGGGACTGGCCAGTTTTACCGCGGCAATGGCACTTTCCTTCTTCCGCGTGTCCGATGAAGGAGAGGCGCTGAAACGGATTCCCTGGGGGACGCTCCTCCTGATCTGCGGTGTAGGGGTACTGATGAATGTGATTATCGTCCTCGGCGGTATCCATCTTCTTTCCGCTTCCCTTGCGTCCATCATGAATGCTGCCACGGCTACTGCCATCCTCGGTGTCACCGCAGGCGTCATGTCATGGTTCTCTTCCACGTCGGGCGTAGTGATGCCCACACTTATTCCCACAGTGCCCCATATCATTCACCAGATGAGCATATCCGTGAATCCGGTGGAATGGGTCACCGCGATTTCCATGGTATCCAATACGGCAGGGATCAGCCCCCTCTCTACCGGCGGCGCGCTGGCCCTTGCGGCATATTCCTCAGAAGCAGGCGCTGCGGCAGGAGAAATGGATCGTCTCTTTGTGAAAATGTTCGGTATTTCCGCGATCGGTGTCGTTACCCTTTCCACGCTGGCATACTTCGGTTTCTACCGCTGGCTTCTGTAAGAAAATATATTTCCTGCGCTGCTTTTCAAGGCGGCGTTTTTTATTGGAACGAGCTGCCTTCTGCTGTTTTTGTTATTCGACGGAAAGGGAAAGCGGTACAGGATGAAAGCTCTTTTTTTTCATAAGAAAAGACCCTGCCGAAACAGGGCCTTTCCCTTTTACATCAGAAGCGGAGCTGCATTCCCACTTCGTAATTTCTTCCCGGAGCGGAATACCATGTGCCGTTCGGGTCATAACTGGTGCCTACATCCGTGTAAAACTGGTCGAATATATTATTCAGGCGGCCATAAATAGAGATGGTATCATTCACGCGGTAATTCGCTGCGAGATCCCATACCCAGAAATTCGCATAATCTTTCATAATCGGTTTGGATTTGGAACCGTATCTGTCCATAATGCCTCTGCCGGTGAGGGAAGCGTCCAGTTTTTCGGAATCATAGTTCACGTGGATATCAATCGTACCTTTTGGCAGGCTTCCGTTGTTGTTGGTATTTTCTGTTGCACTCAGCGCGTTGATGTGGAGGTATGTATACCCGATGCCCGCGCTCCAGTACTTATTCAGTTTTTTATCCAGAGTGACACTGAAGCCCATGGAATTCATATTTCCCGTGTTGGCATATTTGGAAGCGGCAAAATCATAAATAATTCTGTTTTTCGCGTGCTGGCGGAAAATATTGAATGTACCCGATAGGGTATCGTCAAATTCATGGTTCACGCCGAATTCAAAGGTGTACCCTTCTTCCGGATCGAGATTCTTGTTTCCGTAATAAGCCGCGTTCAGCTGGTACAGATTCGGCGAGACGAAGAATTCCTTGTAGTTGAAGTAGAAATTTGTCTTCTCGTTCTTCTTGAAACCGAGAGAAAGGCTGGGGGACAGATGGCCGCCGAAGTTGGAGTGGTGGTCATAGCGGAGCCCCGGTGTAATATTCCAGTTTTCCGTCAGGTCGATTTTATCCTGCAGATAGAATGCCGTATTGGAAGCGTGGGCGCCTTCGGAAGCGTCATTTTTATACTTTGTGATTTTATCTTTGTACCAGTCAAAGCCTCCGATAATGGTCTGATTATCCGCGGTATAGGTGAGCTGATCGGAAATGCCGAATGTCCGCATGCCCATATCCCAGTTGAAAGGCCAGCCGGCGCCATTCAGGTTGTAGTTGTCGTTAAAATTGGTACGATGGCGGTATACGTTAAATTGGTTGGTGAGTCTGTTGCTGATTTTCGCGGTATATTGAAGGCTGATGGCATCATTATCTTTTGTGCCGTAGTCGTCGTGGGTATCATTGGAGCCGTTGTCGGGACGGATATAATCGGATTTATATTTTGAGTAATTGAAAACGATATCAGATCCTTCTCCCAAGTCATAGCCCAGTTTTACATCTATATGTTTCGCGTTCAGGTGGCTGATGACTTTCCGGCCCCAGCCGTCTTTATAGGCGCCCTGAAGATGTTTGCCGGCGTCAATGGTCCAGAATATATTTCCCGCCTTGCCTTCGTTATATATAGTGTATTTTTCCGTAGAGTTGTTGCCGAAACCTGCGCCGATGGTGGTATGGACTTCATCGGTTTTCGGTTTCTTCGTGATGATATTGATAACTCCGCCCTGCGCGTCGGAACCGTAAAGCGTGGAGGCGGAACCTTTCAAAACTTCGATACGCTCAATGGACGCCATATCGGTAAGTGTGCCGAGATTGACAGCCGAACCGGAAACGCCGTTTGTATTTCTCCTCATACCGTCTACGAGGATAACCACATTGGAAGAACCGTTGATAAAAACTTTGTTGGAAGAATAATTCTGTCCGCTGGCGGAATAATTGCCGAGAACTACGCCGGGAACTGCACGAAGCGCTTCCGATACATCATTGAAATGTTTCTGCGCAATCTGCTTGCTTGTGACGACAGAGACAGACGCATTTGTGTCAATCTGTTTTTCTTCCGTCCTGGCTGCGGTAACGACCACCTGATCAAGTGTGTACACAGGCATATCGGCAGCGTTTACAGAAAGAATGCCGCCGAAGGCAGCTGCTGACAGAGAAGCTAAAAGCAATCTTTTTTTCATAGAATCCTCCTTTGATTCCTGTTCCGGGATAATGGATGTCATAAGCGGATATTATGGCAGCCCCTGATAAAGGCAGTCCGTTCCGCTTTTCTCGCAGGCAGAAAAGTGTGTTTAGAGCCTTTACCGTAAAAACTCATAATTATTATAGTAAAGCAAGTATAAATTATCAATTTCTAAGGGTGAAATCTATGTATTTTAAGTGAATTAAGTAGAAGAAGAAAGTTTATGTAATCAATCATGCTGCAAACGCATTTACATACTTCAAAATGACTTAAACGCATTCATGGATATCCGTTTAGAAAACAGATGTACAAAAGGAAAAAGGGAGACTATAATGAAGGAAATCGATAAATATGAATTTACTTGTATATAGAAAGCGTGATTATTTTGGAACTTGTGGGGCTTCCTGTATTTATAAAAATGGGTCTCTTCATGGCAGCCGTCTTCATATCGAATATTGTACAGGCACTCACCGGATTTGCCGGTGTCATGCTCTCTATTCCGCCGACAATCCTGCTTTACGGGCCGGACATGGCCAAAGCGGTCATCAATGTGATCTGCTGGCTGGTCTGCGCATACCTTATGGTTAAAAACAGAGAGTACATCAATAAAAAAGAACTGGGACGCATCATTCTCTTCATGCTTATCGGCATGGCGGCCGGTATTTATCTCTACAATATTGTGGACGCCCGCATTCTTGTGCCTGTGTACGGACTTCTCATTGTCGGCGTGGCGCTCAAAAATCTTCTCCTAAAACCGTCCGGTGCATCCCTTCCTGTCTGGGTTGCCATTCCTGTCCTTCTCGGCGCGGGCATCATCCACGGCATGTTTGCTTCCGGCGGCGCGCTCCTGGTCGTTTACCTGGCATCGGCCTTCCGGGATAAAAATTCCTTCCGTGCCAATGTGGCTTCCGTCTGGACCGTGCTGAACCTTGTCCTCATGTTCACAGACTATGAAAAGGGGTTGTACAATACGGAATTTTTTGAACTTCTGGGCATCGGCGTGATTCCTCTCGTCATTGCAGTCTATCTGGGAAATAAAATCCACAGCATGATCAACCAGCAAATGTTCAACCGCCTGACCTACGGGCTCCTCCTGGCGGCAGGTTCCATGATTCTTGTGTAAAAAGCGGTATTGACGGTAAGGCGTCATCATAGTCATAGATTCTTCACTCTGTGTCACTGTCCCGTTTTCCTGCTTTCTTACAAGGCATTCTTGTCTCCGCTCAGAATGACGATTTTGGGAAAGCACGTCACTAACAATGGGGAACGGAAAATGTCATAATGAGGGAAACGTTAATCGTCATCCGAAAGCGAACGTGAAGGATCTATTACCGTGGTGAGGATACTGTAAAGCATGACTTAATCAAAATCATTTTATTAAAAGCACAAAAAAGCTTCTCACATTTAGGATATACTCCATGTTCTGCGAGAAGCTTTTTACATTTCATTCATTCCCCTGTCAGGCACTTCCGACTGACTGATCCGGACAGCAGAGAGAAATCAAAAACATGAGCCGCCATCCGCTGTCAGTTCATCCGATATTGGAAATTATTTCTTTTTCCCACCGAGATAGGCCGCCATGACGTCGGGGTTCCCCGCCACTTCCGCAGCCGGTCCTTCCATAACGATTTTTCCCGTTTCCATGACATAAGCATAGTCGGCAATCTGCAGCGCTTTTCGTGCATTCTGTTCTACAAGAAGAACCGTTGTCCCCATTTTATTGATATCCTTGATGACATCAAAAATCTGCTGGACGACAAGAGGCGCCAGCCCCATGGATGGTTCATCAAGAAGCATGAGCTGCGGTCTTGCCATCATGGCACGGGCAATGGCGAGCATCTGCTGTTCTCCGCCGGAAAGGGTGCCGCCAAATTGGTTTTCCCTTTCCAGCAGCCGGGGAAAACGCTGGAACACTTTCACCATATCTTCCCTGATTTCTGCCTTATCCTTTCTCTGGTATGCACCGAGTTCCAGATTTTCACGAACGGTCATGTTCTGAAGGATCTGCCGCCCTTCCGGCACAAGGACTACACCGGCATTCACGATATGGAACGACTTTTGTCCCGTGATGGATTTATCTTTAAAAAGGATCTCCCCTTCCGAGGGTTTCATAAGTCCCATGATGGTTTTCATCGTGGTGGACTTTCCCGCGCCGTTCGCTCCGATAAGGGTCACGATTTTCCCTTCAGGAACAGAGAGGCTGATGCCTTTCAGCGCCGTGATATTTCCATAGCCGGCGACAATATTCTTAAGCGTAAGCAGCATCATTCGTCCTCCTTTCCGAGATAAGCCTCAATAACGGCAGGATCATTCTGTACTTCTTCGGGAACGCCTTCCGCCAGTTTTTCGCCGAAGTTGACGACAATCAGGCGGTCGCAGAGAGTCATCACAAGGTGCATATCATGCTCAATCAAAATAATGGTCGTTTTATAGGTTTCACGAATTCCACGGATGAGTTCCGTAAGAGCTGCCGTTTCGCTGTCATTCATGCCTGCTGCCGGTTCATCCAGGAGGATAAGTTTCGGATGGGCGGCAAGAGCACGCGCGATTTCCAGCTTTCTCTGCTTGCCGTAGGGCAGTTCCGTGGCAGGGCGGTCTGCATCCTGTTCCAGCCCCACAAAGCAGAGCAGTTCCATCGCTTCCTTTCGCGCTTCTTTTTCTTCTTTCTTCTGTGCACCTGTGTGGAGGATACTGGCAAGGAATCCTGCTTTTAAATGGTCATGCTGTCCGACAAGAATATTCTCCAGCACTGTCATCCCCGTGAAAAGACGGATATTTTGGAACGTACGGGCGATACCCCCATTGATAATCTGATAGGGTTTCTTCCCACTGATCGACTGTCCGTCAAAAAGGATATCCCCTTCAGAAACCGGATACACGCCTGTGATCAGGTTGAAAATCGTTGTTTTACCGGCTCCGTTTGGCCCGATGACACCGAATATTTCCCCTTTCTCCACATGGAAGGACATATTCGATACCGCCGTAAGACCGCCAAAACGCTTCACCACATTCTGCATTTCAAGAAGCATCACTTTTCTCCTCCTTCCACGGGAACGGCTTTCTTTTTGCCGAAAAGCGAACCGATCCACTTCACCGCGTCATAAGAAAGAATGCCGTCCGGACGGAAAGCCATGAGTGCCACAAGCATCATGCCGTAGATGATATCCCTGTATTCCGCCAGGGAACGGAGCGATTCGGGAACGATAGTAAGCACTGCCGCGCCGAGGACAGGCCCCCACATGACATTGCTGCCGCCGAAAACTGTATAGAGAAGCATATCCACTACACGATGCCACGAGAAATCCGTCGGACTGATAAAGAATGTGACATGAGCGTACAAAGCGCCCGCCACTCCCGCAAAAAACGCGCTGAAGAGAAATCCCATCATTTTGTAATACACTACATTGATTCCCGACAGAGAAGCAGCGTACTCATCGGCCTTCACGGCTGCCATGGCGCGGCCGATGCGGGAATGTTCCAGCCGGTACCAGAAGGAAATAATCAGAACCGTCAAAACCAGCAGCACCAGACACACAAGAAGCTGTCCGCCCGTCTGTGAATCTATTTCCAAAGCATCCAGGAGCCCCCAGTCGCTTGCATAATCGGAAAGGACACTTCCCATGGAAGGAATCCCCGAATAGCCGAGTGCGCCGTGAGTAATTTCCAGATTCAAGGCGATGACTCGGACCACTTCACCGAACCCCAGCGTGGCAATCGCCAGATACAGCCCCCGGAGACGGATCGTCGGCAGTCCGATAACCAGAGCCACAAGAACCGCCATGACACCGCCAAGGAAAATCCCTACGGGCATAGGTACGTGGTACTGCGCTGTCAGAATGGCGGACGTATACGCACCAAAACTCATCAGCCCGGCATTCCCCAAAGAAAGGATGCCCGTGCAGAGCGTCATGTAAATCGTCATGGCAAGAATAATATTGATGCAGACAAAGGTGAGAACCTGCAGAAAATATCCATTCAGCAAATCTTCCATTACGGCCTTCCTCCCTTCCCCGCTTTCGCAAAAAGTCCTTCCGGACGAATGAACAGAATCAAAATGATAAGGCCGAAGGCCACCGCGTCACGATAAGAAGAAGTACCGTAAGCCACGCTGAATACTTCGGCGATGCCGAGAATGAAACCGCCTGCCATGGCGCCTTCCACATTGCCGAGACCGCCCATGATGAGCACCGCCAGCCCTTTCAGCCCCATTGATGTCCCCATCGTCGGTTCAATCGCATTGAAAGAAAGTCCGATCAGTACGCCTGCCGCTGCACCGAGGGCAGAAGCCAGCATCACCGTCAACGTAATGATACGGCCCGTATTGATTCCAAGAAGACCGGCCGTCTCCGCATTTTCCGAAGTCGCCCGGATCGCCTTGCCCACCTTCGTCCGGTTCAGCATGACTGTGAGAAGAACCATGAGCACCACTGCCGTCCCCAAGCTGATAATCTGGATACCGGAAATTTTAAAGACTCCCATATCCATCAGTTCATTGCCGAACGCAGACGGGAACGAACGGGTCTGCGGCCCCCAGACCATAAGCGCCACACTTTCAAGAAATGTGGATACGCCGATCGTACTGATAAGCGGCGCCAGATGCGTCGCCTTATGCTTACGAAGCGGACGAAGCGCCAGCAGCTCCAGCCCGTACCCCAGAACCGCGCCCCCGATCATGGCGCCGGCCAATGCAGGGAAAATATTCATTCCCGCTTCCGTTACCAGAAGCAGGCCGATATAAGCGCCTATCATGAAAATTCCGCCATGCGCCATATTCACGATATTCAATACCCCGAAGACCAGAGTATATCCGATAGCAATAACCGCATAAGCGCTTCCCAGCGTCAGACCGTTGACAAGCTGTTGAAAAAACACGATAACTTTCCCCCTTCTTGAGAAATATTTCTTTGCCCAAACCTCAGACAAAACTTTGCAAAAACCATAAAAGGACTAAAAACCGCCCCTGCCGCACGGCAGGACACCGATGCAGCAGGGGCGGAAATCTCCGCGGTACCACCCTGTATTTATCACTCTAAGGAAAAAGAGGCAGAACTTCCCGATAACAGAAAAGCCCCCACCTTCATTGCTGAAGATAGGGGCGAACAATCGCGGTACCACCCTACATTATACTCTTAATCCTTCATCCGTAACGTGGATAAACGCCATTTTTTACTTATTTCAAAAACGGAGCTCTCAGGTGATAAAAAATAACGGAATGTACCGGCTTGCACCCTCCGCCGGCTCTCTATACCATGGACCGCCATCTTCCCTGTCCCGATCATTGCCTGTATCCCCTTAACGCGGGTAACGCCGATGATTACTTCATTCATCCTCGGAACTCCCGGGCGAGCAGGCATCTGCTTTCGTATCGGTTCCCACCACTCCCGACTCTCTATGACGAACCTGTCAGATACGTTTCCCGTTCACAGTCCTTGGTTTTTGTTTGTGATGTCAATTATATGCTGAAATATTTCCACTGTCAAGGGAAATATTAAAACATCTTTTACTGGTTGAATGTTAAGCACAGAACTTTCTATTTCATCATTTTGCATCACAAAACAGTATGGCTCCAAAATAGCTCTTAACCGTTATCGCTTTCCTTTTCCTTGCGGATGACATCATGGGCGCCGCCCTCCACGATGGAAGTCGCGGAAACCAGCGTAAGCTTCGCTTTCTTCTGGAGTTCGGCAATCGTGAGCGCGCCGCAGTTGCACATCGTAGCCCTCACCTTGCTGCAGGTTTTAGCCACATTTTCCTTGAGCGGTCCTGCATAAGGAACATAAGAATCCACGCCTTCCTCAAACTGGAGCTTCTTATCTCCGCCCAAATCATATCTTGCCCAGTTACGCGCACGGTTTGAACCTTCTCCCCAGTATTCCTTTACCACTGTACCGCCCACCGTACGTTTCTGCGTGGGAGACTCGTCGAAACGGGCAAAATAACGGCCCAGCATGACAAAATCGGCTCCCATCGCCAGCGCCAGCGTGATGTGATGATCATAGACAATGCCGCCGTCAGAGCAGACCGGCACATACACGCCCGTCCGTTCATAGTATTCATCCCTTGCCTGGCAGACTTCAATCAAAGATGTCGCCTGCCCGCGGCCAATCCCCTTTGTTTCACGGGTAATACAGATGGAACCGCCGCCGATGCCGACCTTTACGAAATCAGCACCCGCCTCCGCAAGGAACAGGAATCCTTCGCGATCCACCACATTGCCCGCGCCGACCTTCACGCTGTCGCCGTACTTTTCGCGAATCCATTGAATGGTCATCCTCTGCCATTCGGAAAACCCTTCCGAAGAATCAATACAGAGCACATCTGCCCCTGCATTGACAAGAAGCGGCACACGCTGCTCATAATCACGGGAATTAATACCGGCGCCCACGATAAAACGCTTTTCTGCATCCAGCATTTCATCAGGATTCTCACGATGAGAGTCATAATCCTTGCGGAAAACGAAACCGTAAAGGCGGCCATCTTCATAAAGGACGGGAAGGGAATTGATTTTATTGTCCCAGATAATATCATTGGCTTCGGAAAGTGTGATGCCGAACCTGGCAGTGACCAGCTTTTCAAGAGGCGTCATAAAATCGGCAATCTTCTCGCTGCGGTCCATACGGCTCACACGGTAATCACGGCTTGATACGATCCCCACTAATTTCCCGTTCGGTGTACCGTCCTCCGTAATCGCCACCGTGGAATGTCCCGTCTTTGCCTTCAGCGCAAGGATATCCGCCAGCGTATTCACAGGAGCCAGATTGGAATCACTGAATACGAACCCCGCCTTCTTTGCCTTTACACGAGCCACCATCGCCGCCTCGTCCTCCGGCGTCTGTGAACCGTAAATAAAAGAAACGCCGCCGTTACGCGCCAATTCTACCGCCAGCCTTTCACCGGAAACCGCCTGCATGATGGCGGACACCATGGGAATCGCCAGCTCAATAGCGGGCTCCTCTCCTTTTTTGAACTTCACCAGCGGCGTCTTAAGAGAAACATTCGCCGGAATACATTCACATGAAGAATATCCGGGAATCAGAAGATATTCATTAAAAGTATGTGACGGTTCATTGATATAAGTTGCCATCATGTCCTCCTTCGGCAAAGAAATATAAAAGCGGTTATAGATTTTTACTATTATAGCCAAAAAAGCGGGGTAAATAAAGGGGGAAACATAATTTTAATCTCCTTCTGCTTATTTTATTACGCACCGCTGATTCGTTATTTGAAAACTGTCCCCGCACAGACATCCATAGCCGCCGGAGCAAGTTGTTTCACTCATTTTTACGCGTCACTCCGCTCCTTTAAAAATGGTTCACTTGCCTTCTTATGAACAAGTACACGCATCCATTCTAACCTTTCGTGTCACTCCCCCAAGCCAGTATCCTCCGTCCGGCTTCGCCGGCCACCTCCTTATAAATAAGGAGGCTTACCCAATCCCTATTCTTCCCGTCAGAATCCCTTTCCTCAACACTGTAGCAGATCCTTCGCTGGCGCTTTGAATGACGCCTTACCGTATCCCGTCATTCAGAGCGGAAGTAAGAATGCTGTATGAGAAAACAGGGAGACGGCTATGTGTACGGAGCGAAGAATCTATGACTCTGATGACACCTTACCGTTTTCCTTACCACGGTAGCAAATCCTTCGCTCATGTTCCGGATGACGTTTTACCGTTAGTGATATTTTTATCAGCCAATAAAAAAAGACCACCCATGGCAGCGGGAGAAAATGCTTTTCTGTTTCACCGCACTATTCTGTGTCTATCGTTTTCGATGCAGAGGGGAATGTATGGTACAATGGAAAAAATACTCTTTATTTCATGAAGGAGCAGAGTATGTACGAAGAGACAACGATTGCCGCCATCGCTACCGCGCCCGGTGAAGGGGGAATCGGCATCATCCGCCTGAGCGGCGTTTCCGCGGCGGAGATCGCGGACAAAATATTTCATACGGGAAAAATTAAAACGTTTAAGGAAGCCGTACCGTACATGATGTATTTCGGCCATGTGACGGACGGCGAAAAGCGGATTGACGAAGGTCTTGCGGTGTACATGAAAGCCCCTCATTCCTACACGGGAGAAGATGTGGTGGAAATCCAGATCCACGGCTCGGCGGAGGCTCTTCGGGAAACACTGGCTCTTGCTTTGCGAAACGGCGCAGTGCCCGCCATGCGCGGCGAATTTACCAAACGGGCTTTTTTGAACAGCCGTCTTGATCTGGCGCAGGCGGAAGCTGTCATGGACATTATCAGCGCGAAAGGAGAAGCAGCGCTTACCCAGGCGGAAAGCCATCTGTCCGGCGCGCTTTCCGGTTTCGTCCACGAGGTCATGGAAGAATTGAAAGACCTCATTACGAAATTGGAAGTGACCATCGACTATCCCGAAGAAGATCTGGAAGACCTTACCATGGAAGAAACAGGGGACGCTTTGGCGGCAATTGACAAATCTTTGTCGGCGCTTCTGAAACGGTCTGAAGAGGGGCGGGTCATCAGGGAAGGACTCCGTACCGCGATTATCGGCAGACCGAACGCGGGGAAATCGTCCCTGCTGAATGCCCTCCTGCAGGAAGAACGGGCAATCGTCACCGATGTGCCGGGTACGACACGGGACACCATTGAAGAAGCAGTTCACATATCGGGGGTGTCCCTCCTTCTTATGGATACTGCCGGTCTGCGGGAAACAGACAATAAGGTAGAGCAGATCGGGATCGAACGGGCGCGGGCATCCATGGAAAAAGCAGATCTCATTCTGGCGGTCATTGACGGTTCGTCGACTTTGGATGAGGAAGATAAAACCATTCTTCAAAGCCTCGGCGGGAAAAAGGCGATTGTCATTTTAAATAAATATGACCTCACGCCGGAAGTCAAGGCGGAAGATATATGGAAAATCGCGGGACATGTCCCTGTTATTTCCCTTTCCGCCCGTTACGGGAGCGGGATGGATGAACTGCGGGACGAACTGCGGAAGATCACCGAAAAGCAGGATGCCGACGCGGGGCGTGTCCTCTTTCTGACCAACCTGCGCCATGTGGAATTGGTGCGGAAAGCGCTGGACAATGTCCTCCGCGCGAGAGCGTCCGTCCGTGAAGGCCTCCAGGCGGACTTCATCGTCATCGACTTGACGGAAGCATGGAAAACGATGGGGGAAATCACGGGCGATACCATGGATGATGAACTGATCCATTCCATTTTCAGCCGGTTCTGCGTGGGGAAATAAAGTGCTTCCATAAATCATGGGGCAGAGAATCAATCGAATATGTTTGGATAAGGCGGCGGAGCTGCCGGGCGTTTTCCGGCGGGCTGCCGCTTTTTACATTGACTTTTATTTTTTCTTATGGTAATAATGAAAACATCTATCATTATCATATTTTACCTGAAACGGGGTGCTTATAAATGAGAAAATATGCGGGAGGGTTCATTCTGCTTATCTTGAGCCTTCTTTTTGTCATCGGGGAGCAGACGGTGGCGGGACCATGCCCTGTTATGCCGGACGGCAGATTTATGGTGTGCCATTGGGCGGGGCAGGCGGTTCTCGGCGTGGGGATCGTGCTTGTGGTTCTTTCGCTGCTTCATCTGGCCTTTAAAAATGACGGTATGAAATTGGGTTTAGATCTGGCAGTCATTGCCAATGCCGTCCTTTTACTGATGATTCCCAACCGCCTTATTCATCTTTGTATGAAAAACCATATGCGCTGCCATACGGTTATGGAGCCTTTCGTACTGGTCATGGGGGTATTGATGATCGCGGCGGCGCTGGGTGATTTCTTTTTCCGGCGCCGCGTCGTGAAGAAAGAGGCCGCCCATGGATCTTAACCGGCTGCCTTGGAGGAATCTGTCCCGCAGGCCGCTGCGGACGGCGGCTCTCTTCGTGCTTACCTTTTTCCTTTCCTTTGTCATTTTTGCCGGATCCATGGCAGTCGTGAGCCTTCAGAATGGTCTGGAAACATTGGAAAATCGTCTTGGTGCGGACATTATCGTCGTACCGAACACGGCAAAACGGAAAGTAGATCCTAAAACGATGATACTGGACGGGACACCGGGCTATTTTTACATGGAACGGGAAAAGATGGTGCTGATTTCCCATATCGAAGGCGTGGAAAAGATGTCACCCCAGATATTTCTCGCGTCCCTTTCCGCTTCGTGCTGCTCCGTTCCGGTGCAGATTATCGGGTTTGAACCGGAAACGGATTTTATTATCCAGCCGTGGATCCGCGAAAGCTACGGCAGAGAACTTGCCCATGGCGATGTGGTGGTGGGCTCGGCAGTCAATGCGGACGTGGGGGATACGATCCGTTTTTACAATAAAGACTGCCGCATCGTAGCGAAACTGGCGGCGACCGGCACGGGACTTGATACCGCGGTCTATACGAAAGCGGAGACCATACGGACGCTCATCGAGGCATCGTCGAAGATGGGGCTGAATCCGCTCTTTGAAGGCGATGTGGAAAATGTTATTTCTTCCGTTTACATCAAAGTAAAAGACGGTTATGACATTAAAAAAGTGACGGAAAATATCAATCTCCGTGTACGCCGTGTGAAGGCGGTCCAGATGAAAGATATGCTTTCCGAAATAGCGGGCAGCCTTTCAGGGATTTCAAAAACGATCACCCTTCTTTTCGCGGCGGTCTGGGTGATGGTGTTCATCGTTCTGGTCGTTTCCTTCTCCGTCCTTGTGGGAGAAAGGAAAAAAGAATTTGCCCTGCTCCGCGTGATGGGAACGTCACGAAGAAAACTGGCAGGGATTTTATTGAAAGAAACTCTTATCCTGAGCGTCTCCGGCGGCGCGGCAGGCGTGCTCATGGGACTCCTTGTGGTGATTCCTTTCAGCGGACTTATTGAAACGGGACTGAAACTGCCTTTCCTTCTTCCCGGGATCAGAGAAACGGGATGGCTGGCGTTTGCCGCGATGGTGGTCATCTGCCTGGCGGGCCCCGCGGCATCGGCATATGCTGTGCTGCGCCTATCCCGTGTCGATCCCGCGACGATTTTAAGGGAGGGTGAATAAATGCGTCTGGAAGCGGAACAGGTAACGAAACAATACCAAACGGATCCGAAAAAAGCACGGTTTGCTTATGCCCTTTCTGGGACCGATCTGGTGGTGGAGAGCGGAGAATTTGCCGTCATTACAGGAAAATCGGGAAGCGGGAAATCCACGCTCCTCCATATCCTTGCAGGGCTGCTTCAGCCGACATCGGGCTGCGTGCTGGCGGGGGGGGAAGATTTGTACCGCATGGCGGACGGTGAATTGTCAAAGTTCAGAAATGAAAATATCGCCGTCATTCCCCAGGGCGGCGGAGCGATTTACAGCCTGACAGCGGAAGAAAACATCCGTCTGGCCCGGAACATCTGTGGAAAGAAAGAAGAGAAAGACATTCTGCCGCTCATGAGAGAACTGGGGATTGAACAGCTGAAAGACGCATATCCCTCTGAACTTTCCGGCGGCGAGCTGCGCCGCGTGGCCATCGCGAGAGCGCTCTTTCAGGGCACAGGGATCCTTCTTGCCGACGAGCCGACTTCTGACCTTGATGAAGAGAATACGGATATCGTCGCAAAGCTCCTCCGCCGGGCGGCAGACAGTGGGAAAACGGTTTTTGTCGTCACCCACGAGATGGATATGCTGCCCTATGCCGATTCCCACTACATTATGAAAGAAGGCGTTCTGAGCGTAGCGAAGAATCCTGTTACTGTGGTGAGGAATGCGGTAAGAAGATAAAAGCTACCAGCTGCAAGCTATCTATTCTTTTACGATTTAAATCATTACGACAAGCGAGTATCCTCAATCGCACTAC
>ENA-OUPZ01000975-OUPZ01000975.1-human-gut-metagenome-genome-assembly--contig:-NODE-975-length-15068-cov-5.016186_pt1 | contig 15068 bp, 13 predicted proteins | sample MGYA00237941_ERZ548813 | MGnify/ENA primary metagenome ERZ548813 (study PRJEB26490, sample SAMN05194712) | human gut metagenome | biome: terrestrial biome; feature: human-associated habitat; material...
GTCATGTTCCCATATGTAGGCGTGGCAATCGTGTATCTGGTGCTGGTCATCATCTTTACCTGGCTCCAGGGCAAGCTGGAAAGGAGGCTGCGTCAGGGTGATAACCGTTAAGGGACTCAAAAAATCCTTTGGGCAGCTCGAGGTCCTCAAGGGCATCGACCAGCATATTACTCCCGGCGAAAAAGTCGTGATCATCGGCCCCAGCGGTTCGGGCAAGAGCACCTTTCTGCGCTGCCTGAACCTGCTGGAAAAGCCCGAAAGCGGCAAAATCTATTTCGAGGGCGACGAGATCACCGGCAACCTGACCAAGGAGGAAAAGCAGCTCATCAAGGAGGGAAAGCTCCCCAAGCCTGCCAAAGTGAACATCGATATCCACCGGCAGAAGATGGGCATGGTGTTCCAGCACTTCAATCTCTTCCCCCACCTGACCGTCAAGAAAAACCTTGAGCTGGCCCCCAGCCTGCTCAAGCTCAAGGACAAAGAGGCCATCTCCAAGCGCGCCGACGAGCTTCTGGCCCGCGTAGGTCTGGCCGACAAGGCCAACGTCTACCCCAAGAGCCTTTCGGGCGGCCAGCAGCAGCGCATCGCCATCGCACGCGCACTGGCAATGGACCCGGACGTCATCCTCTTCGATGAGCCTACCAGCGCCCTCGACCCCGAGATGGTCGGTGAAGTGCTCGAGCTGATGAAAGAGCTGGCTCACACCGGCATCACCATGCTGGTGGTCACCCATGAGATGGGCTTTGCCCGCAACGTCTCGTCCCGCACCGTCTTCATGGAAAACGGTGTCGTGGTCGAGGAAGCCCCCTCGCAGGAGTTCTTCGCCCATCCCAAAGAGGCAAGGACCCGTGAGTTCCTTCAGAAAATTTCCCATACTGAATAAGAAAGGATCATCCCCTATGAAACGCAGAACCTTTATTTCTCTTATGAGCGTCATGGCCGCTGCCGGTGTTCTCTCGCTGGCTGGCTGCTCTTCCAACACTTCTGCCTCCACTGCTTCCAGTATCGCAGCTTCTGCTTCCGCTGCTGCTGCCAACAAGCTGGAGACCATCCAGTCCAACGGCAAGCTGGTCATCGCGCTGGAAGGCGCATGGCAGCCCTGGAGCTTCCACGATGAGAGCGACACCCTCGTGGGCTACGACGTCGAAGTCTCCCGCGCCATTGCCGAGAAGCTGGGCGTCGAGCCCGAGTACGTCGAGAGCGACTGGGACAGCCTGTTCGCTGGTCTGGACGCAGGCCGCTACGACCTCGTCTGCAACGGCGTCGAAGTCACCGAAGAGCGCGCCAAGACCTACGACTTCACCACTCCCTACGGCTACATCCACACCGCCCTCGCCGTCCGCAAGGATAATGAGGACATCAAGAGCTTCGAGGACCTCGCCGGCAAGACCACGGCCAACAGCCTCGCTTCCACCTACATGGAGCTGGCCGAGAGCTACGGCGCGACCGTCCAGGGCATCGATACGCTGGAAGAGACCATCCAGCTGCTGACCGCTGGCCGCATCGACGCCACCCTGAACGCCAACGTCTCCTTCTACGACTACCTGAACGTCCATCCGGACGCCGACTTCAAGCTGGTCGCCCAGACCGAAGATGCTTCTCACGTTGCGATCCCTATCGTCAAGAGCGAAGACTCTTCCTTCCTCGACGCCCTCAACAGCGCCATCGACGAGCTGCGCGCTGACGGCACCCTCAAGGAGCTGGGCGAGAAATATTTCGGTCAGGATATTTCTTCCGAGAATTAACTTTTTGTTTTGATCGTCAGCGAAGCATCAGAAGTGCATCATGGTCTATCCCGTAGGCGAAACCGCAAAGCTTCCGGATCTCGTCAAAAATATCCGGGAAGAAGATGTCCCCGAGCGCTTCCGTGCCGAACTGCGCGGTGCCCCGGAAAGCAAATAAGAATATCGACGAAGGGGGCAGATGCCATGCAGCATCTGCCCCCTTTTTGTTATAAATATCTTCCGGTAATACTCTCCGGATTTTCCCGGATCTCCTCCGGCGTGCCTGTTGCCACGACGCGGCCGCCGCTCTCGCCGCCGCCCGGCCCCATGTCGATGACATAGTCCGCGTTGCGGATGACATCAAGGTCGTGCTCGATGACAACGACCGTTGCGCCGTTGTCCAGCAGGGCCTGGAACACCCGCAGAAGCACCTGCACGTCCAGCGGGTGGAGGCCGATGCTGGGCTCATCGAAAACGAACACCGAGTCGGTCTGGGTGCGGCCGATCTCGCTGGCCAGCTTGAGGCGCTGGGCCTCGCCGCCGGAGAGGCTGGGCGTCTCTTCGCCCAACGTCAGGTAGCCCAGACCCAGCTGCTGCAATGTCTGCAGGCGCTGGCTCACTGTCTTCATCCCGCCGCAGAACGCAAGGGCGGAGTTGACGTCCATCTCCATCAGCTGCGGCAGGGAGACGGCCTGCCCCGCCTTGTTCATCAGCTTCACGCCGTAAGCCGCCCGCGCGTAGCGGGAACCCCGGCAGTCGGGGCAAACGATGTTCACGTCCGGCAGGAACTGCACGTCCAGGCTCACCTCACCGGTGCCGTCGCAGCCGGGGCAGCGCAGACTGCCCGTGTTGTAGGAAAAATCGCTGGCTTTGAAGCCCTTTTGCCTGGCGTCCGGAGATCTGGCATAGAGCTTCCGCAGCTCGTCGTGGACGCCCGCGTAGGTCGCCACGGTAGAGCGCACATTGATGCCGATGGGCGTCGCGTCGATGAGTTTGACGTGCGCGATGCCCTCGGCGCGAATCTCCCGGATATGTACCGGGAGGGCGCTGCCGTTTATCTTTGCTTCCAGCGCCGGTACGAGGCTTTCCAGCACCATCGTCGTTTTGCCGGAGCCGGACACGCCCGTTACCACGGTGAGCCGCCCCTTGGGAATGTCCAGCTCCAAAGGCTTGACCGTGTGGATGCTGCCGGTGGAGAGATGGATCCCCCCCTCTGCGAACATCTCCCCTGTCCCGGCACACCGGCGCAATTTCGTCTCAGCTTTTCCGGAGAGGAACGGCCCGATCTGGGACTCCGGCTTTGCCTCCAGATCAGCTATCGTCCCTTCGGCAATGACATGTCCACCTTTAGCTCCCGCTTCCGGCCCCATCTCGATCACCCAGTCGGCCTCTTTCAGGATCTGGGTGTCGTGGTCCACCAGAATGACCGAGTTGCCGTCGGCCACGAGGTCGTGCATCACGCCGGTCAGGCCCACGATGTTCGACGGATGCAGGCCGATGGACGGCTCATCCAGCACATAGAGCACGCCGGTGGTGCGGTTGCGGACGGCCCGGGCCAGCTGCATCCGCTGGCGCTCACCGGTGGAAAGGGTCGAGGCCGAGCGGTCAAGCGTCAGATAACCCAGACCTAAATCCATCAGCCGCTTGGCGGTACTTTCGAATGCCTCGCAGATGCTCTCCGCCATCGGGCGCATCTCTTCCGGCAGGCTGCCTGGCACGCCCTTCACCCACTCCACGAGGGCTTCCAGCGTCATCTGGCAGGCTTCGTCCAGCGAGATGCCCCGCAGCTTCGGCGCACGCGCCGCCGCTGAGAGCCGTGAGCCGTGACACTCGGGGCAGACATCTTCCCGCAGGAACTTTTCCACCCGCTTCATGCCCTTGTCATCCTTGACCTTTGCAAGAGCATTTTCTACGGTGTAGACGGCATTGTAATAGGTAAAGTCCAGCTCGCCGGCCTGATTCGAGTTCTTTGCGTGGTAGAAGATATGCTTTTTCTCTGCCGGACCGTGGTAGACGATGTCCTTTTCCTGTTCGGTCAGGTCGCGGAACGGCACATCCGTCCTCACGCCCATCTCCCGGCAGACGTCTGTCATCAGCGACCACATCAGGCTGTTCCACGGGGCCACTGCGCCGCCGTCGATGGTCAGCGAGTCGTCCGGCACCAGCGACGCCATGTCCACCGTCCGGACGCTGCCTGTGCCGCCGCACTTCTGGCAGGCACCTTGAGAGTTGAAAGCCAGCTCCTCCGCCGACGGCGCATAGAAATGCGCACCGCACTCCGGGCAGACCAGCTCCTTGCCCGCCGCGACAGCCAGCGTCGGCGGGATGTAATGCCCGTTCGGGCAGCGGTGGCTTGCGAGGCGGGAGTACATGAGCCGCAGGCTGTTCAGCAATTCCGTGCCGGTGCCGAAGGTGCTGCGGATGCCCGGTACGCCCGGCCTCTGGTGCAGCGCCAGCGCCGCCGGGACATACAGCACCTCTTCCACCGAGGCTTTCGAAGCCTGGGTCATCCGGCGGCGGGTATAGGTGGACAGCGCCTCCAGATACCGGCGGGAGCCTTCGGCATACAGCACCCCCAGCGCCAGCGAGGATTTGCCCGAGCCCGACACGCCCGCAATGCCCACGATCTTGTTCAGCGGGATGTCCACGTCGATGTTTTTCAGGTTGTGTACCTTTGCCCCGCGCACGAGCATTTTGTCTATCATTCTGTTTTTCCTTCCCTTTGGCCTTTTTGCGCCAGATGAATTCGATGAGGCCCGGGCCTCTGTAGGCCGCAGCTTTCCGGCATGGGACAACGACAAATCCTATCGGCGGTATTTTATTGGGATATGAAAGAGACGCCCTCCGCCTGCTTCGGCGCTGCCGGATGGCCCTGCTCTGCTTTCGTCAGCATCTGCTGGAACTTCCGGGCCGCCGTGTTCAGCGGACGGTGATGGTCGTAGATGAGACAGATAGAGCGGGAGGGAATGATCTCCTGCAGATGCAGCTCGACAATCTCGCCGCGGGCCAGAAGCTCTTTTGCCATTGGTTCCGGCACAAAGGCAAGGCCCAGCTCACTTTTCACCAGCGTGAGCATCTGGTCGGTGGTGGCGGCCTCGGTGTCGGGCCGGAGCACGGCGTCGTGGTCGAGGAAGAACTGCCGGTAGAAGTTCCGGGTCATGCTCTCATCGCTGAGAGAGATGAGCGGATAGCCGCTCAGTTCCTTCAGCGTCAGGCGCCGGCTGGCCAGCGCAGTGAAGGTCTTTCCGCCCACCAGCACCTCATAAAACGGTCTCAGTTCCACCATCTTCAGGCTCTGTTCCACCTCTGCCGGGGTAGAGATGACGGCAAAATCCACTTCTCCGTTCTTCACAGCCTGCACCGCCTGGGGCGTGGAGTGGTTCGAGATGCGCAGCCGGATGCCGGGATACTCGGTGTGGAACGTCCGCAGCTTCTCGGCCAGATAGATGTTCAGCGCCGTCTCCGTCGCGCTGATGCTGATGGAGCCGTGCTCGAGGGTGGCGCTGGCGCTCAGTTCTTCCTCCGCGTCCTGTATCTGCACTGCCGCCGAGGCGATGCGGGAGTAGAGCATCTCGCCCTCCGGCGTCAGGGTGACGCCCCGGTTGGAGCGGGTAAAGAGCACACAGTTCAGCTGGCTTTCCAGCCGGTTCATCGAGTGGGTGATGTTGGGCTGGTTGTTGCCCAGCACCCGCGCCGCTTTCGTAAAGTTCTGATACTTTGCCACATAATAGAAAATTTTGTAGTATTCCCAATCGACGTACATGGGAGCCTCCCCTCTTTCATACCAGAATCACATTTTTACTCCTCCCCCACCAGCGCCACGGCAGCATCATTAACATTCGTGCCAGTAGCGCCGGTGATGATCAGGCCGTCCACAGCTTTCAGTGCATGGTAGGCGTCGTTGTTCTGCAGGGTGTCGAACACATTCCAGCCCTTGGCGGTCAGTGCGGAGAGGGTGTCACCATCCACATAGCCGCCGGCAGCATCGGTGGGGCCGTCGGTGCCGTCACTGCCCACCGAGAACACTGCTGCATCCAACCCGGCCACTGCCGGAGCCGCTGCAAGGGCAAGCTCCTGATTCCGTCCGCCGAGGCCCCTGCCCGTCAGGTGGACGACCGTCTCGCCGCCTGCGATGTAGGCCAGCTTTTTTCCCTGCCCCGCGTGGGTCCGGACGATGGAGCCAAGGAAGCTGCCCGCCTCCCGGGCTTCACAGCAGAGCTGGTCGGTCAGCAGGACGGGCTCATAGCCAAGCTCCCGGCAGGCGGCAGCGGCGGCGGTGCAAAGCTCCCGCACACTGCCGGTGATCCGGGTCGTCACGTTGTCCAGCCTCTTGGGCGTTTCCTGCGCCAGAAGAGCTTTTGCCTGTTCCGAGAGCTTCAGGTGACACTTCTCCGCAATGGCAAGCGCCTGTGCGCAGGTAGAGGTGTCCGGCACCGCCGGGCCGCTGGCGATCATATCCAGCGGGTCGCCCAGAATATCGCTCAGCACGATGCTGAACACCTGGGCCGGGGCGCATGCCTGCGCGAACCGCCCGCCCTTGACGCCCGAAAGCCGCTTGCGGATGGTGTTCATCTCCACGATATCGGCACCGCTGGCAAGAAGCTGGCCGGTGATGTCCTGCAATTCTGTGCCGGGGAGCAGCGGCTTTTCAAACAATGCACTTCCTCCGCCGGAGAGCAGAAACAGCACGGTATCCTCCGCTGTCAGCCCCTGCACCAGCTCCAATGCCTTCTCGGTGGCCGCAAAGCTGTTCTCGTCCGGCACCGGATGGCCCGCTTCATAACAATTTACGCCCAGAATTTCGCCCTTGACATGCCCGTATTTGGTCACGACCACGCCGCCGTCCACACGGCCCAGCGCTCCCACTGCCGTGTGTGCCATCTGCCATGCGGCCTTGCCCGCTGCGACCAGCAGCACCCTGCCGCCCTTGGGCGCAAAGGCTTTCAGCGCGCGGCGGACAGCTTTGTCCGGCAGGACGGCGTTCAGGCTGGATGCGATGATGGCATCGGCATCCTTTCGCAGAGTCAGATTCATGAAACAGACCTCCTTGCGGGGTATGATCTACAGCAGACCGGCTTCGGGCATGGTTTTTACAAAGCCCCGCCTGGCCGGGCCGTCCGGAATCATTATACAACAAGACCGGCGTTTCGGGAATACTTTCGGCAATGGTTTTGAAAACGAAATCCTCTGATTTTGAACTTCTGGCGGTAGGGCGTTTCCAATTCATAAAGCGTTTCTTCCCTCATTTCTGGAATCCTCCTGTCAGGATGCGGGCCAGCAGACTGCCCGGATAGACCATGGGATATTCCCGCAGGGTAAAAAGCAGACCATCGGCCGGAGCCATCAAAGTCTGTCGTGCTTTCTTATGATAAGGTCCCGGACGTTTTTCAAATGATCCTGTTTGCTGCAATAGAGGTGTTCCTTTCTTGACAAGTATGGTATATTTATCTTGACCAATAAGACCCAATTGGGAGGCAACATCAGAAATGACAGAACGAGAGAAAATGATAAATGGCGCGCTATACGATCCATCCGATCCGGAACTGGAGAAATTACGCTTGAATGCACGCAAATTGGCAAGAAAGTACAACCGGACGGATGAGGACCAACCGGAAGAACAAGCCGAAATTCTGCGAAAATTATTGCCTGCAACAAAGCAGTTTCCGTATTTGCAGGCACCGGTCTACTTTGATTACGGCTGCAATACGTACTTTGGAAAGTACAGCTCTGCCAACTTTAATTTCACCTGCTTAGATGTATGTGAAGTCCATATCGGGGACAATGTGATGATCGGGCCAAATGTCACACTGGCAACTCCCATGCATCCGCTTTTGCCGGAAGAACGGAATATCCAGAAGCGGGAAGATGGAAGCATTTATAATCTGGAATATGCCCGGCCCATCACCATAAAGGATAATTGCTGGTTGGCATCCAACGTAGTGGTTTGTGGCGGCGTTACCATCGGAGAAGGCTGTGTGATCGGAGCCGGAAGTGTTGTGACAAAAGACATCCCACCCTATAGTCTGGCTGTCGGAAATCCCTGCCGGGTCATCCGCCAGATAACCGAGAAAGATCGTATGGAAACTGCAATTTGCCAGGATTGAGGCAACCGCCCCCAGGAAAACGCTCCGGCTGCAAAGCAGAGCGCATAGAACCAATCCAAAAACACAGCCCCGTTCTGGTGAAGTGATCTGCTACCCCTGGAGTAGACAGAGTAAAAACAAAACTCTGAATACTCTGGGGGTATTTTCATGTCAAAGACGGCGAAGATGCCCTGAAAGACCGGCGAGGACGGCACAAGAAGGATTATAAACCGCAGACGGAAGAAGAACGGTTACGGATCTGCTGCCTGCAATACGCAGGCACAATACCCTGGTTCCGGCTGGTAGCAATGGATCGTAAGGTATTCGTCCACCTCAGGGCTGTAATCGTGAAGGATGTGCTTCGTTCCGTTCAACGCCACCTCTTTAATGCCTAAAGTGCAGAAGTCGTTGACTTTCGGGCATTCCCTGTGTATTCTGTAACATAGAAGGTCAAATGGTTTTTCACAAGATGCATAAAGCACATCCTCTTCCTGCGTATCTATAAGCCCGACTGGAATGCCCTGAGCGGCTGGCAGCCGCCCACGGTCTATGTAAAATAAACCCAGATATAAAGGAGGCAACCCACCATGAAGATGACCCGCAGAAACTTTCTTTCCACTTCAGCGGTTGCGGCGTTCGCCTGCGGCGCATCCCTGACCGCGCACGCAGCAGGCAGTACCGATGAAAACAGTCTGAACTTTATCACAGATATTTTCAAGGACTCTCCCCAACCGGGCGAGATCGAAGAGGCAACGGCAATCACGGCAGAAAAGAACGCCGAATGGTATGAAAAGCTGGATTTTTCAGACCGGCGGGAGTTTGCCAACGCAGAACGCGGCTGGCTGGACAATGCGGAAGGTAAGATCATCTACGCCGAGGATGGCAAATTTGCATGGGATCTGCAGAGCTACGGCGATTTGAACCGGGATGCTCCGGACACTGTAAACCCCAGTCTGTGGCGAAATACCCAACTCAACGCCAAAGCCGGTCTGTTTGAAGTATGTGATGGCATCTATCAGGTGCGCGGCTTTGATATGGCCAATGCGACCTTCATCCGCACCAACAACGGCTGGATCATTTTTGATGTCCTGATGTGCAAAGAAAATATGCAGGCAGCAAAAGCGCTGATGGAAAACCGGTTCGGACCGCTGGATGTCAAAGCTGTGCTGTACAGTCATAGCCATGTGGATCACTTTGGCGGCGCAGAGGGTGCGATCGACCGGAACAATGTAGCGGACCCCAGCCTTTCCGTCGACAAACAGCTTGCCTCGGGCAAAACGGTCATCCTTGCACCGAAAGGATTTTTGAAACACGCCATCCGCGAAAACGTCTATGCCGGCATCGCAATGGCCCGGCGTGCGCAGTATCAGTATGGTACGGTGCTGGAAAAAGGGGAGAAAGGAGCACTCTCCATCGGCATCGGCATGGGACAGTCTACCGGTCATGTGAGCCTTATTGCACCGACCTATGAGATCGGGGAAGATGTTCCGAAGCTGACCATCGACGGGCTGGAGATCGAATTCCAGCTGACCCCCGGCACCGAAGCCCCTGCCGAGATGAACGCCTATTTCCCGAAATACCGTGCCCTCTGGATGGCGGAAAACTGCACCGGTACGCTGCATAATCTGTACACCCTGCGCGGCGCAGAGGTGCGCGATGCCAACGATTGGGCAAAGTATATCATCGAGGCAGATCAACGCTTCTGCAGCAAGACCGATGTGGTGTTCCAGAGCCATAACTGGCCGCACTGGGGCGAGGAGATCCATGAATATCTGCTGAACACGGCAGCCATCTATAAGTTTATCCACGACCAGACCCTGCATTACATGAACCAGGGCTATACCTCCAACGAGATCGCCGCCATGATCTCGCTGCCGGATGCCCTCGAAAAAGTCTGGTATACCCGCCAGTATTACGGCACGCTGCCGCATAACGCCAAAGCCATCTACCAGAAGTATCTGGGCTGGTACGATGCGAACCCGGTCAACCTGGACCCGCTCCCGCCCAGCGATGCCGCTAAGAAGCTTGTAGAATATCTGGGCAGCACGGAGCTGGTGCTCTGCAAGGCAAAAAAGGACTATGCAAAGGGCGAATATCAGTGGGTGGCACAGATCACCAAGGAGCTGGTCTTTGCAGACCCGTCCAACCAGAAGGCACGCAACCTGTGTGCCGATGCGCTGGAGCAGTTGGGTTATCAGGCGGAATCCGGTGCGTGGCGCAACGCCTACCTGATGGGTGCGGCGGAACTGCGGAACGGCAATCTGTCTGGGCGGGCCCGCACGGCGAATGGTCTCACCAACAGTATGCGAGCAATGACGGTTTCCATGCTGTTGGATTATATCGCCATCCTGACGGATGCCAACGCTGCACAGAATGATGACCTGACCTTGAATCTGACCGTAACGGATGAGAATGAACAGTTCTATGTGACCCGTAAGAATGGCGTCCTGCTGTCTTACCCCGGCGAGAACCATCCGGATGCGCAGGCTTCCGTCACCTGCAAGCGTCTGCAGCTCTTTGCATTGATGACAGGTCAGCAGGCCGGGCAGGTACAGATCAGCGGAGATCCCACTGTCCTGAAACGCCTGCTGGCATACGCGTCCAAGTTTGAAAAAACCTTCAATGTCATTGAACCGTAAAAACGATTCGGAATTTCAATTTTTTCAAAAATATCTCTGGGGCTTTGATATTAAGCTCTGTCAAGAGGGCTGGCACCGTCCAGCCCTCTCTCTTTTTGCAAAAGTTTCCCTCGCTTTTTCTTGCGCCCTGCCGAAAATATCGTGTTTTCAAAACTTTTTGTTGACACCACTCGATTTTTGTGGCAGCCTATCCCAACGATCTATAGCAATTCAACTTTTTGGCTGCCATATTGGAAACAAGGCAGCCGACTTCCCCTGCAGCGGCGTGAGCGCCCATCAGCACCTTCCCGTTCAGGATGATGCCGCGGCAGAGCGGCTCCTTCACGGAGCGGGTAGAGATCTATCTCATCCAATGCGATGCCGAGGTGCAGAGCGTGGAGCGGCTGACCAGTCTGGACCAGCTGCATGAGCTGATCCCCCGGCTGAAGCTCCGGGGCTTCGGCGGTACCGACTTCCGACCGGTGTTCGCCTATGTAGACAGGCTGCTGGAAGAGAAAAAGCTGACGAACCTCAACGGCCTGCTCTATTTTACCGACGGCGTGGGCACCTACCCGGAAAAATCCCCTGTCTACAAGACTGCCTTCATCTTTAACCGTGACGACCACATCAGCCCCCACGTTCCCAGCTGGGCCATCCGGGCTGTACTTACCACTGACAACATCCGCCTGCTTGAACCGCAGAAGACCCGAACCGAGGAGGACACCGAATCATGGATATAGCAAGTGCAAAACAACAGATCAAAAATACCGTGCAGATCTACCTGCAGAAGGACGCTCTGGGCCGCTACCGGCTTCCGCTGGTGCACCAGCGGCCCATCTTCCTGCTGGGTGCGCCAGGTCTGGGCAAGACTGCCATTATGCAGCAGGTCGCTGATGAGATGGGGCTTGGCCTTGTGAGCTATTCCATGACCCACCACACCCGCCAGAGTGCACTGGGTCTGCCTGTGATCGTAGAAAAGGAATACGGCGGCAAGCACTATCAGGTCAGCGAATACACCATGAGCGAGATCATCGCCAGTGTCTACGACTGTATGCGCACCACCGGCAAAACGCAGGGCATCCTGTTTCTGGACGAGATCAACTGTGTCTCCGAGACCCTCTCCCCTGCCATGCTGCTGTTTCTGCAATACAAAGTCTTTGGTGGGCATCAGATCCCCGAGGGCTGGGTGGTGGTCACCGCCGGCAACCCGCCCCGCTTCAACAAAAGTGTCCGGGAGTTCGACGCTGCCACCCGTGACCGGCTGAAGGTGATCGAAGTTGAGCCAAGCTATGAAGCATGGAAGACCTATGCGCTGGAACACGGTGTCAGCCGCAGCGTCATCAGCTATCTGGATATCCGTCCCGAAGATTTTTACAAGGTCGAGACCACTGTGGACGGTCTGACCGTGGTAACGCCCCGTGCCTGGGAGGATCTCTCCGAGATCCTGCAGTATCACGAGGAGCTGGGCCTTGCAGTCGGCGAGGAGCTGACCACCCAGTATCTGCAAAACAAGCAGGTCGCCCGGGATTTTGCCATCTACTACGAACTCTATCAGAAATATCGTCAGGCCTACAATATTGATGCCATCCTGCAGGGTGTGTGGGATGAGGATGTCCTCACGCAGGCACGCAGCGCCAAGATGGACGAGCGGATGAGCCTTGTCAGCCTGCTGCTGGAAGCCGTGTTCCTGCAGATGGAACGCTGCACCCTGCGCCACGATGCGCTGCGTCTTATCGCGGCCACCCTCAAAGCCCAGCGCGGGACGCTGGATGTTCCCGGCGATGCCCTGACCGCCCTCGCCGGGCTGGAGGACAACTGGCGCGCCGAAGCCAACAAAGCCCCCTCTGCCCGGCAGAAGGTCTATCTCGATCTGCTGTCGCTGACTGCCCAATGGCACGGAGAACTTTCCGGCTCCACCCCTTTTTCCGCCCTCAAGGCCTGCTATCAGCGCTCGGTCGCCGACCTGCAGGCTGAGGTCGCTGAAACGCAGAAGAAGCTTGGCGATCTGCTCCGTTTTTTACAGGAAGCCTTCGGTAAGGGAACGGAGCTGAGCATGGCGGTAAACGATCTGACCGTAGCCCCCGTAGCCACCGCATTTCTGGGGCAGTTTCTCAGCACCGATTACTTTGCAGCCAGCCGGGATCTGCTGCTGCACCGGCAGTCGGAACAGCTGCTGCACCAGATCGATCTGACAGGACTGGTGTAAAATGGAACTGCTGCAATTTGAAGTAACCAACGCCGGAACGCTGGGCAGCCGCTGGACACCCCCCGCCCCGGAAACAAAAAAGGCCTCCTCCCTGCCCGGAGCCGCACTGGCAGCTCTCTTGCAGGAGGAGGATGACGAGGATGATTGGGGCGGCGATGCTCCCGACATGAGCGCAGAGTTTGCACGGCTCAGCCATCTGAACGAAGAATCCGACACCGATGCCCTGCCCCTGACAGCAGACTTTGCCCCTCTGCCGGATGGCTCTCTAGCGCTGGTGCGCTGGCCCCGGCTGGCACGGCCTGCTGTGGTACCCGACGCTGTAGAAGGCCGCACTGTCACCGCCATTGCCGCTGCCGCCTTTGCTGCCAGCCATCTGGATGAGGGCTGCTTTCCGCAGTTCGGGCAATCGCCTATCAGTTTCAGCATATTTTGTATGCGAATGGGCCGCGCAGTCACCACCGAAACGCTGGACGAAGGCGGGCCAACTTCCGTCACACTGCCGGACAGCATCACTCACATTGGTCCCTACGCGTTCTACCACTGCACAAATCTGACCTCCATCACCCTGCCGGATGCCATTTCCGCCCTGCCTGCCGGTGTATTCGGCGACTGCAGCCGCCTTACCAGCGTCCATCTGCCGGAGCAGCTGCAGGCTCTGGGCTATCTGCCCCGCCCCACGGATCAGATTATGCCAGATGTCGGCACGTTTGCCGGGTGTCATGCCCTGAAACAGCTGACGCTGCCTCCACAGCTTAAAATGCTGGGCGCTCACAGCTTCAACAGTTCCGGTCTGACGAGCCTGACCGCCCGGGATGCTGGGTGTGAAAATTGGAGCCGTACTGTCACTGTGGCTGTGTCTGCATTTGACCACACTGCCGCACTGCTCTGGCTGGAAAAGGCCGATGTTTCCGGCCATGTGGTGGCGCGGCTGGGTCTACCCGTGGCCCGGGATAAAATTCTGGCAGGCGATGCCAAATTCGGAGCCATCCTGCGGGTACCGGTGCTGTTCTTCACCCAGCCGATGCCTTACTTTGACCAACTGGCCCGGGACGCATTCCGGCTGGATTTCTCGGCTCGTATGGCGCTGGCTCGGCTGGAAGCCTCTGCAGGGCTTTCCCCCGCCGACCGCCAGTGGTATTGTGCAGTTCTGGTGCAGTATTTCGACCGGGCTCCACAGTTCATGCCCTGCCCGGCAGAGCAGGCGTATGCCGCGTTATTCCGTTTTCTCTGCCGCTGTGAATTGCTGACTGCTGCCGATGTCAGTGCCATCCTCCGGATGGCCGGTGCGCTCTGTCTGCCCGCCGAACTCATCAGCGAGATGATGGAGGTGCGCACCCGCCGGTTTGAAACAGTCACCGGCTTTGAGGATCTGGAGTTGGATTGATCAAAACCATAAACACTGCGTAGAAAGATGCCTCGCCTGCACCGGCACGGTACAGATCGGAAAGGGTTTGGGATTTCCCAACAAGTGTTTTGCAACGCAAAACGAGCAGATGTATATACGTCTGCATTGCTTGCAGATGCTATGAAACCTCTCAAGGTGCTTTCCAAATTTGAAAATCATTTTGCAATCAGGACCGTCCGTTTTCAAGTTCAACTTGAAGCGGACGGTTATTTTTCTGCACAAAAATTTTCGAGTTTGCAACCGCAGCAAGCAGGGCGAGCCGGTACCACCTCGCAAGTTTTGAACCTGATTTTTTACAAATCCAGCTTCAAAACACTTGTTGGGCTTCGCCCAAACCCGATATTCAGCACAAGAATGCGCTAGTTTCGCACCTTAACGACCGCTAACTTCTTGCAAAAGGACTCGAACCCCACTACAATGGAAGTGGTCACTCAAACCAATGCCGTCAAGTCTCCGATTGACAGCCCGGCAACCACAAAACTGGTGTACACGGTGGAAGAGATTGCACGAATGCTGGCCATCAGCCTGCGCTCTGCCTACAACCTGTGCAACAGCACCACCGAATTCCGTGTCCTGCGGGGAGGCGGAAGCACCCGTGTCCCGAAGGATAGTTTCGATGCGTGGCTCAACCGGGCAGCTTGATAAGGAGGCAACAGTATGGCATATATTACAAAACGCGGCAACTCTTACAGCGTCCGCTACACCTACGAAGATGAACACGGCAAGAGCTACGATAAATGGGAGAGTTTTCCCACAAAAGAGGAGGCAACGAACCGTAAGAAACAGATTGAGCATGAACTGGCGGCCGGAACCTTGCAATTCCAGCCCATGCAGAGGATTCCCACGAAAACACCAACCGTGCAAAAACCGTGCATTGATCGTGCAAGCCCCGATTTTTCGGGGTTACATAACGAAAAAGAGCGTCAAATCAAACGATTCAACGCTCTTTTATTGGTGCACCTCCAGGGACTCGAACCCTGGGCCCACTGATTAAGAGTCAGTTGCTCTACCAACTGAGCTAGAGGTGCATAT
>ENA-OUPZ01000985-OUPZ01000985.1-human-gut-metagenome-genome-assembly--contig:-NODE-985-length-14977-cov-13.332194_pt1 | contig 14977 bp, 10 predicted proteins | sample MGYA00237941_ERZ548813 | MGnify/ENA primary metagenome ERZ548813 (study PRJEB26490, sample SAMN05194712) | human gut metagenome | biome: terrestrial biome; feature: human-associated habitat; material...
GAACAACGGTCTCCAGCTCGGCCTTGGTCGCGCCGCCGTTGTCGTACAGGGCGTTGACCAGCGTCATCAGCTGGGCAATGGCGGTGTTCATCTTCAGGCCCTCAATGTCAGCGCCCACCTTCTTGATGGTCTGGTGCATCAGGGTCTCGATGGCGGGGCGATAGCCCTCGCCCTCCACCAGCTTGTCGGACAGCGTCCACACGCGGTCGAGGAAGCGGTTGCAGCCGGCAATGGCAGAGGTCTGCCAGGGTGCGGCCTGCTCAAAGTCGCCCATGAACATCTCATACAGACGCATGGTGTCGGCACCGTACTGGTCCACCACCTCATCGGGGTTGATGACGTTGCCCAGGCTCTTGGACATCTTGACGATGGGATGGCGTGCCATCTCGCCGTACTTCTCTTCCAGTGCCTTTTCGGCAGCCTTCTGGCTGCCATACTCCTTCAGCAGCTTCTCCTGCTCGTCAGCGGGCAGGTTGACAAAGCTGTGGGGGTTCAGGCCCAGGATCATGCCGTGGGCGGTGCGCTTCTGGTAAGGCTCCGCAGTGGGCACCACACCGATGTCATACAGGAACTTGTGCCAGAACCGGCTGTACAGCAGGTGCAGGGTGGTATGCTCCATACCGCCGTTGTACCAGTCCACGGGAGACCAGTACTCCAGCGCCTCCTTGGAGGCCAGAGCATCCTTGCAGTGGGGGTCCATGTAGCGCAGGAAATACCAGGAGGAACCGGCCCACTGGGGCATGGTGTCGGTCTCGCGGGTGGCGGGGCCGCCGCAGCAGGGGCAGGTGGTCTTGACCCAGTCGGTGTGGCGGGCCAGCGGGGACTCACCATCGGGGCCCGGCTCAAAGTCGGTGATGTCGGGCAGGGTCAGGGGCAGGCTGCTCTCAGGCAGGGGCTGCCAGCCGCACTTTTCACACTTGACCATGGGGATCGGCTCACCCCAGTAGCGCTGACGGCTGAACACCCAGTCGCGCAGCTTGTAGTTCACCTTATCGCAGCCCTTGCCGTTGGCTTCCAGCCACTCGATCATCTTTTTCTTGGCATCGGTCACAGACAGGCCGTCCAGGAAGCCGGAGTTGACCAGCGTGCCGGTGGCAACATCGGTAAAGGCAGCCTCGTCCAGATTGGACTCGGTATTGCCCTTGACCACCTCGATGATGGGCAGGCCGAACTTCTTAGCGAACTCCCAGTCGCGGGTATCGTGGGCGGGCACAGCCATGATGGCACCGGTGCCGTAGGTGGACAGGACATAATCGGAGATGAAGATGGGGATCTGCTTGTCGTTGACGGGGTTGATGCCCATCACGCCCTCCAGCTTCACGCCGGTCTTTTCCTTGTTCAGCTCACTGCGCTCGAAATCGCTCTTGCGGGCAGCCTCTGCCTGATAGGCCGTAACGGCATCCGCATTCTTGAGCAGGCCCTTTTCCAGCCACTCCTTGACCATGGCGTGCTCCGGGGAGACGACCATGTAGGTAGCGCCGAACAGGGTATCGCAGCGGGTGGTGTAAACCGTCAGGGTATCGCCTGCGGTGGTGCCGAAGTTCACCTCTGCACCATGGCTGCGGCCGATCCAGTTCTTCTGCTGGGTGGCAACGCGCTCGATGTAGTCCAGACCGTCCAGGCCGTCGATCAGCTTGTCGGCGTAGGCAGTGATCCTGAGCATCCACTGGCTCTTGACCTTGTGCACCACCTCGCTGCCGCAGCGCTCGCACACGCCGTTGACAACTTCCTCGTTGGCCAGCACGCACTTGCAGCCGGTGCACCAGTTGACGTTCATTTCCTTCTTGTAGGCCAGGCCGTGCTTGTACAGCTGCAGGAAGATCCACTGGGTCCACTTGTAGTACTCGGGGTCGGTGGTGTTGATCTCGCGATCCCAGTCAAAGGAGAAGCCCAGCGCCTTGAGCTGCTCACGGAAGTGATCCACATTCTTTTTGGTGACGATGGCCGGGTGGATGTGGTTCTTCATGGCAAAGTTCTCGGTGGGCAGACCGAAGGCATCCCAGCCCATGGGGTACAGCACGTTGTAGCCGTTCTGGCGGCGCTTGCGGCTGACCACATCCAGGGCAGTATAGCTGCGGGGGTGGCCCACATGCAGGCCCGCACCCGAGGGATACGGGAACTCCACCAGCGCATAGAACTTGGGCTTTTTGTGGTCGATCTCGACATGGAAGGTCTTTTCGTCCTCCCACACCTTCTGCCACTTGGCCTCAACGGCCTTGTAATCATACTTCATAGCTTTCAATCACTCCTCATATTCGGCAGCCGCCCTTGCAGGCAGGGAAGCTTACAGACTGTTTTCCGGGGTCAGATACTCCGAGATATCCATGGGCTCACCATCGGCCCACAGATGTTCCAGATCATAGTAGGTGCGGGTGTTGGGCACAAAGACGTGCACGATGACGCTGGAATAATCCAGCAGCACCCAGTTCTTGGAGTCGAAGCCCTCGGTGGTGTAGGGCTCGATGCCCTTCTGAGAAAGCTCGTACTCCACCTCGTCGGCCAGAGCACCCACCTGGGTGGTGGAGGTGCCGGAAGCAATGACGAAGTAATCGGTCAGAACGGTCAGGCTCTCCACTTTGAGCACGCGGACATCCTGGGCCTTTTTCTTGTCCAGAACCTTTGCGATCTCAATGGCAAGGGTCTTGCTGTCGATCTTGTTTTCCATAAAAGTCTCCTCTCTGGTTTGTTACTGTCCTGCGGCCTGGCCGTCGGTGGTGGTCGCACCTGCCACGTCGGTATCGCCGCTCAGGATGGCATCATCGGACTCCTTGTCCAGCTGTCCCACGAACTGGACGTTGGCGCTGGTGGAAGCGGTGCCGTGGGGCCAGTTGTTGGTCACAAGGTTCATTTCCTCGGCGCTCACGGGGCCGGTGTAATTGCGGAAATAGGTGTTCAACAGCTCTGCAATGGAACCGGCATCCGGCACCACGCAGGAGTATCCGTCAAAGCTGCTGGTCTTGCCCACATTGGGCACGCCCATGAACACAGGGGTCTGGGCCAGCATAATGTTCGCACTGTCGATGCGGGTAAAGGACACCAGCATCTTGGCAATGGTGGTCAGATCCATATCCGTGTGGATATAGTTGTTGAAGACCAGGGGCAGCTGTGCAATAACATCGGTCACGCCCATGCTGCGCACCCGCTTGAACAGGCCGGCATAGAAGTAGCGCTGCATGTTCAGGCGGTCGATATCCGAGTTGGCGTAGCCCTGGCCATGGCGGCAGCGGACAAAGAACTCTGCCGATGCGCCGTCCAGGTTGCGGTAGCCCTGCTTCAGGACACTGCCCGCAAAGGACATATCGTGGGGGATATACACCTCGATGCCGCCGAAGTTGTCCACCATTTCCACCAGTGCCTGCATATCAATGGTCACATAGTAGTCGATGGGCAGCTTGTACTGATCATAGATGACCTCCGCCAGCGCGGCAATGTCGCCGCCGTTGGAGAGGGCCACCGAGTTGATCTGATAGTTGGTGGCCGCGTAGGTCTTGCCGTTGGAAAGGGTGATCTTGCGGTTTTGGGTCGCAACAAGGCTGTTGCGGGGGATCTGCAGCATCCGCAGGGCACCGCCCTTGATATCGAACTGGCAGTACAGGATCATATCCGTCATGCCGTCGTTGCTGCCATCCGAGGAGTAGGCGCGGCCCTCCTCATAGTCGATGCCGCAGACAAGGATGTTCACCACATCGCCCTTGTACTCCTCCAGCGTCTGGATCTCCTCCACCAGCGAGGTCGCATTCTCCTCGGGCTTCAGATTTTCCTCCACCTTGTTCATCATGTTCACGGCGTAGACCACCACGCCCGAGATCACGGCCAGCACCGCCAGCGTCACGGCCATCGGCAGCCACACGGGGGTCTTTTTCTTCTTTTTGCGGCGGCGGGGCGCATCAGCGGGGGCCGCGTGCCGGGGCGGCCGACTGCCGCCATTGCCGCCGCGTCCACCGCCCGCGCTCTGGCGGGGCGGTTCCTTCTGCTGGGGTGCGGGCTGTTCGTTCTGGAAGAAATCCGGCTGCCCGGACAGCGACACCTGATGCAGGGCTGAGGCCTCCGTGGGGCGCTGCTCCGTGGGACGGTTCAGCGAGCGGTCTGTATTGATATGACGCGGACCTTGACTCATTCGTTCGGTTCCTCCAGCTTTTTTATTCCGACAGAGACTGTCGTCATGTTCCATAGTATAGCATTCTTACCCACAATCTGCAATCGGTATTCTTTTCCGGTGCAGGGTGTGTGCAGAAAAACAGGCTCACCCGGCCTTTGCAGCCCGGGCATCCACCTCTGCTTTGATCTCATCGTAGGCCGCCTTGGACATGGGGTCCAGGGGCTTCCCCTGCGAGAGCACAAAGTCGTTCGTCTGCCTGAGGGCTGCCAGCATGGCCAGATCCAGATCCTCCCGCTCCAGCCTGCGCAGCTTGTTCACCCCGGACCAGTCACGCTCAGCGCTGGTCATATCCGCCAGATAGACGATCTTATCCAGCCTGCTCATGCCGGGCTTGCCCGCGGTGTGGCAGGCAATGGCCGAAAGCACAGCCTCATCCTCCACGCCCCACTCGGTGCGGGCCAGGATGGCGGCGCAGATGCCGTGCCACACCGGGGTAGGGCGCTCTTCCCCGCCCTCGGCCAGTTCCGGGTTGGCCCGCATGATGGCGCGCATCTCGTCCTTGCTGATCTCCTTGGCTGAATCGTGCAGCAGGGCGGCCAGCGCGGCCTTGTCCTCATCCACGCCATACCGCTTTGCCAGCTTGACGGCCATTTTTCTCACGTTCAGGGTATGCTCGTAACGCTTGTCACTCAACCGACCGCGCACAAGCTCCTTTGCCTGTTTCAGATTCATGGTTTCCGCTTTCCCCTCTGTCTGCCCCTCTGTCTGCCCGTCTGTCTGCCCGGTAAAGCCCCTCCCGCCGGATGACCCGGCGCACGAGGGCGGGCAGTTCATTTTCACACGCTTCCCCTGCTGCAAGGCGGGCACGCAGGCTGCTGCTGGCCATGGGCAGAGCCTCGACCTGTGCAAACAGGATGCGTGCCCCGGTGGGGTCCATCTGCTTTGCCTTGGCGTGAAGCTCCGGCGCGTCGCCCACATTCCGGCTCGTGACCACCAGCCGGGCCAGCCGCAGGATCTCCTGCCAGCGGTGCCAGCTGTCAAAGCTCAGCAGCATATCGCTGCCCATGGCCATGTACAGCTCGGCCTCCGGATAGGTGCGGGCCAGCATTTCCAGCGTGAGCACCGTATAGTTGCGCCTGCCCAGCGCGGCCTGCTCCACCTCCCAGCCGCTGACGCACAGCGCCGGGACAGCCCCCTCCGCTTCCAGTGCACGGAAGCACGCGCACATCTCCACCCGGGCACTGCCGGGGGCGGCGGTGGACTGCTTGAAGGGGGAAAGCCCCGCAGGCATCACCACCACCCTGTCCGGGCGCACCCGGGTAGCGGCGGCGCGCAGATTATTCAGGTGGCCGTTGTGGGGCGGGTCAAAGGTGCCGCCGTACAGCAGGAGCCTCATTTCAGCAGGTCAGCGTAGGCGCTGTCTTTTTTCTTCTGCAGATAGAGCACGAATTTGGAGCCGATGACCTGCACGCAGTCGGCACCGGTGGCCTCTGCCAGCTTGACAGAAGCCTCACGGGCGTTGTACATGCTGCTTTCCAGCACCTTGAGCTTGATCAGCTCCCGGGCATCCAGGCAGTCCTTCACGCCCTGGATCATGGTCTCGTCGATCTCACCCTTGCCCACGATGAAAACGGGGTCCATGGTGTTTGCCTTACCGCGCAGAATGGCGCGCTGTTTGCTCGTCAACATAGTTTTTTCTCCTTTTATTTCAGAAATTCAGGTAATTCTTTTTCCAGCTTTGCCAGCGCCACACCGCGGTGGCTGATGGCATCCTTTTCGTCCGGGGTGAGCTGGGCATAGCTGCGTCCCTCGGTGTTGGGGCGCTTTTCCGCTTTGCCCACACCGCATTCATCTGGGATGAACAGCGGGTCGTAGCCAAAACCGTAATCGCCCGCCAGGCGCGCAAAGGCCACCTTGCCCGGGCACTCGCCCCGGCAGGTCAGGTGCCGGCCGGTGGGCAGGATAAAGCAGACAGCGGCCACAAATTTTGCGCCGCGCTGTTCTGCCGGAATATCCTGCATATTCTCCAGCAGCTTGTCGTTGTTGGCCTCATCGTCGCCGTGGCGGCCGCAGTAGCGGGCGCTGTACACACCGGGGGCACCCTCCAGCGCATCCACACAGAGGCCCGAGTCATCGGCGATGGTGGGCAGGCCGCTGGCTTTGCAGATGGTCTCGGCCTTGATGAGGGCGTTTTCCTCAAAGGTGGTGCCGGTCTCATCGGGTTCAATGGTGATGCCCAGCTCCTTCTGGCTGACCACCTCGTGGCCCTGCGCTTCCAGAATGCGCCGCAGCTCACGGAGCTTACCGGCGTTGCCGGTCGCTGCACAAATTTTCATGTTTTTCTCCTCTCTGCCCCTGTCGAACTCCTACACTTTGCTCCCCTGCCAGGAGAGCCGGACGCGCCAAAGCGCGGCCTGAGAGGTTTGATTGCAGATCCATTCGACACTTAATGCTTCCACTGCCGGGGCAGCAGCTCTTCCACATAGCCCTCCGGGGTGAAGGGGATCAGGTCATCGATGCCCTCACCCACGCCGATGAACCGCACGGGCAGGCTCAGCCGCTGCTTGACCGCCACGACACAGCCGCCCTTGGCGGTGCCGTCCAGCTTGGTCAGGATGATACCGGTGGCGTTTGCCGCCTTGCAGAACTCCCGGGCCTGGCTGATGGCGTTCTGGCCCGTGATGGCATCCAGCACCAACAGGGTCTCCAGGCTTGCCTCGGGGCTGGCCTTTTTGACGCTGCGGCTGATCTTGGAAAGCTCTGCCATCAGGTTTGCCTTGTTGTGCAGGCGGCCTGCGGTATCCGCAATGACCAGATCATAGCCGCGTGCGGTGGCCGACTTGACCGTGTCAAAAATGACAGCGGCGGGGTCTGCGCCCTCGCCCGCCCTGACAAGGGGCACACCCGCCCGGTCGGCCCAGATCTCCAGCTGCTCGCTGGCGGCGGCGCGGAAGGTATCGCCTGCAGCCAGCATCACCTTTTTGCCCTGACGGGTATAGAAATCGGCCAGCTTGGCAATGCTGGTGGTCTTGCCCACCCCGTTCACGCCGATGACCAGAATGACGGCAGGCGTGCCGCTCAGGTCCATCTCAGCTTCGGGGCGCATCTCATCGGCAATGAGTTCGCGCAGTTCATCGCTGGCCTGCTCACCGGTTTTCAGGCCCTTCTCGTTCACCCGGTCCCGCAGCTTGTCCACCAGTTTGATGGCCACTTCACCGCCCACATCGGCCAGAATGAGCTGCTCTTCCAGCTCATCGTAAAGATCATCATCGATCTTGCTGCCGGTGAGGGTATTCATAATGTTGCCCCAGAAGCCCGTGCGGGTCTTTTCGAGGCCGTCCTTCATCTTGTCTTTTTCTTTTTTGCCAAATCCAAAGAGGCCCATTGGTTCTCTCCTTTGTTTTGCTGTTTCTATCCGTGATGGAAAAACCCGCCATTTCACGATTTGCGCTCAGTGCTGCCCGGTATGCCAAGGGCTCCCCTACTAGGGGAGCTGGCGAGCGAAGCGAGACTGAGAGGTTTAATCTATTATACCTACGAAACCAGCGTCGCGTCAACCTGTTCCAGATCCAGTTTGAGCAATTTCGACACGCCATCCTCCTGCATGGTCACACCGTACAGGACATTGGCGGCCTCCATGGTGCCGCGGCGGTGGGTGATGACGATGAACTGGGTCTTATCGCTCACCCGGCGCAGATACTGTGCGAAGCGGCTGACATTGGCATCATCCAGGGCGGCTTCGATCTCGTCCAGGATACAGAACGGTGCCGGGTTGACGGCCAGGATCGCAAAATAGATGCTGATGGCCACCAGCGCCTGTTCGCCGCCGGAAAGAGCTTCCAGGTTCTTGATGACTTTGCCCGGCGGTGCCACCTGAATGCCGATGCCGCAGGAAAGCACATCGCTTTCATCCTCCAGCACAAGGCTGGCTTCGCCGCCGCCAAACAGCTCGGCAAAGATGCGGCCGAAATTTTCGTTGATGGCCCGGAAGCTGTCGGTGAAGATCTCCTTCATCTGGCCGGACAGGCTGGCGATCATCCGCGTCAGCTCGTTCCTGCTGCCCTCCACATCGGCCACCTGAGCGCTCAGGGCATCGTACCGCTCCCTGACCTCCTGATATTCCTCAATGGCGCTGACGTTCACATTGCCCAGCGCCCGGATCTGATTGCGCAGATCGGCCACCTGCGCCCGCAGGGCGGGCAGGCTGTCGAACTCCACGCAGAGCTCCTCGGCCTGGCTCACCGTCAGCTGGTATTCATCCCAGAGCTTGGCGGCAGTGGCATCGTATTCGCTCTCAGCGGCCGCTTTCCGCTCGGCCAGACGGGCCATCTCCCGGCCCATCTCCTCGCGGCTGTCGGCAGCAGTGCGGGCCCGGGCCAGTGCCTCGGTCTCGGCCTGCTGGCAGGAAAGCCGCTGTTCGGTGGCCTTCCGGATCTCGGCTTCTTTCGCTTCGATCTCCGCCCGGCTGTCGGTCTTGGCCTTACGGATCGCCTCGATCTCGGCCCGGCAGGCATCACTGCGGGCGGCAAGGGCGGCAAGGCTCTCTTCCAGAGAGGCCCGGCGGCTCTCGGCATCCCGGGTGCGCTGTTCCAGCGCTTCGATCTGTGCCTGCGCCAGCTCGGCATCCTTCTGACGGCCCACCTGTTCCAGCCGCTTGGCGCTCACCTGCTCGGCCAGCGCCCGCTGCCGGGTCAGGAACGCATCGTCTCCCTCGGCAATGCGGTTCAGCTCGCCCGATTTTGCTTCGATCTCCCCGGCCAGCGCAGCTTCCTGTGCTTCGGCCTGCGCGGCCTTTTCCCGGCTGTCAGCCAGCTGGGCGTTCAGGGTGTCGATCTCCTTCTGCCGCGCGGCAAGGGCCGTCTCGGCCTGCTCCATGGCGGCTTCCAGCCGCTTGCGCTCTGCTTCGGCCCGCACACGGTCGTTGGCGGCAGTGATCTGCTCACTGCTGGCAGCGGTCAGCTCTGCGTTCAGGGCATCTGCCTGCTGTTTGCACTGGTCGGTCTTTTCCTGAGCGGCAAGGCACTCCTTCTGCAATTTCGCAGCCTTGACCCGCAGCTCCTCCAGCTCCTGCTTGCGGGTGAACAAACCCGCGCTGCGCTGGACACTGCCGCCGGTAAAGCTGCCGCCCGCATTGACCACCTGACCATCCAGCGTGACGACCTTGCTGCGGAAACCGTTGTCCCGGGCCACACGGGAGGCCTCGTTGATATCATCCACCACGATGATGCGGCCCAGCAGATTGGACACGATGTCACTGTACCGTGCATCGGCCTGGACCAGACTGCTTGCCAGCCTTGCCGAGCCGGACAGTTTTCCCCGGAACACACCGGGCTGGACTGTATCCAGCGGCAGGAAGGTGGCACGGCCCGCGTTCTCGCTCCGCAGCAGGGCGATGCCTGCCTTGGCAGCGGCTTCGTTCTCCACCACGATGTTCTGCAGGGCACCGCCAAGCGCGGTCTCAATGGCGACCTCCCGGCCCGGCTCCACCCGCAGGATGGAGGACACCGGCCCGATGATGCCCCGCAGCCGCCGGGCGGATGCCGCCCGCATCACGGTCTTGACGGAGTTCTGGTAGCCTTCCATGTTCTTTTCCAGCTCCCGCAGCACGGAAAGCCGCTGACGGGCGGCATCCAGCTCCCGGTTCAGCTGCTGTTCGGCACGGTCGGCTTCCTCCAGCGCGGCGCGGCGGCTCTTCAGCTTGAGTTCCAGACCGGCCCGGATATTTTTGAGCTGCTGCTCATTCCCGGCCAGCGTGGTGAGGTACCGCACGGTATCCTCCAGATCCTGCTTTGCGTCGTCCCGCTGGACAGCCAGCACCTCGGCGGCTTCTTCCAACGCAGGCAGACGGCTCAGGGCCGTCTCGGCAGCAGCCTCGGCGGCGGCCTGAGCCACCTGCGCTTCGGTGTGCCGGGCCGTCAGGGCCGCCACCTCGCCCCGCAGGGTATCCCGGCGGGCACCGCTCTGGTCGTTTTCCCGGGTCAGGCGCACCAGCTCATCGTTCAGGGCATCCAGCTCTGCGGCCAGTTTCCGGCCCGCCAGCTCCATGCTCTTTGCCACAGCGCGGTGGCGTTCCAGCGTGGCGGCGGCCTCGGTGCTGTCCTGCTGCCCGGCGGCGATCTCTGCCCGCAGGTCTGCGGCGCTTTCCTCGTTGCGGGCAATGTCGTTTTCCAGCACGGCGATCCGGCTCTCGCTGCCGCTGATCTGCTCGGTGATGCTGCGGATATCCCCATTCAGGCGCTCGACCGCAATGGTCAGCTGTTGTGCCTGCATCCGGATCTCCTCAGCCTCGCTCTCGGCGGCTTTGGTCTGGCGGTCGAACCGCTCATAATCGGCCTGGGCTGTCTCGTAATCCCGCACCTGACGGCGCACGGCTTCCTTGGCCCGGTGCACGCCGTCCGTCCACAGGGTCACTTCCAGCGTTTTGCGCCGGGCGCTCAGTTCCAGAAACTTCCGGGCCTTTTCGCTCTCTTTTTCCAGCGGGCCCACCCGGGCCTCCAGCTCGCCCAGGATATCCCGCAGGCGTTCCAGATTTTCGGCGGCGGCGGCAAGGCGGCGCTCGGCCTCGTTTTTGCGGTAGCGGTATTTGGCAATGCCGCAGGCTTCCTCAAAGATCTCCCTGCGCTCGCTGCTCTTGGCCGCCACGATCTCGGCAATGCGGCCCTGCCCGATGACCGAATAGCCATCGCGGCCGATGCCGGTATCCAGCAGCAGTTCATACACATCTTTCAGGCGGCAGATCTGCCCATTGATGCTGTACTCGCTCTCGCCGGAGCGGTAATACCTGCGGCCGATGGTCACCTCGTCCGCTTCCACATCCAGCGCGTGGCTGCTGTTGTCCAGCGTCAGGCGCACCTGAGCAAAGCCCATGGCCCCCCGCCGCCGGGTGCCGCCAAAGATAACATCCTCCATCTTTCCGGCGGCGCGCAGCTGGCGGGCGCTGGTCTCACCCAGCACCCAGCGCACAGCATCGGACAGGTTCGACTTGCCCGAACCGTTGGGGCCCACCACACCGGTCACGCCCTCGTCAAAGGTGATCTTGACCTTATCGGGAAAGCTCTTGAAGCCCTGGATCTCCAGTTCCTTGAATACCATTTACTTTTCCTTTATCACGCCCAGGAGCTTGAGGGCTTCGCGGGCGGCGTGCTGTTCGGCCATCTTCTTGCTGCGGCCCTCGCCCCGGGCGACCTTATCGGAGTTGAAGCGGACAGCCACCACGAAATGCTTGTCGTGGTCGGGGCCGGATTCCTGCTCCACCACATAGCTCAGCCGCTCCTCGGGGTTCTGCTGGACGATCTCCTGCAGGCGGGTCTTGTAATCGGCCTCAGCATGCTTGCCCTCGGTGATGAAGGGCAGGATGAAGCTCTTTGCCACCTCCATGCCGCCGTCCAGATACAGGGCGGCGATGACGGCCTCAAAGGCATCGGACACCACGCTGGGGCGGGTGCGGCCGCCGCAGCGCTCCTCGCCCCGGCCCAGGCGCAGATACTCGCCCAGATTGATCTCCTGCGCAAACTGGAACAATGCGCCCTCGCTGACCAGGCTGGAACGGATGCGGGTCAGGTCGCCCTCAGGCCGGTCGGCGTAGGCGTGGAACAGATAATCTGCCGAGACGATTTGCAGCACGCTGTCGCCCAGAAATTCCAGCCGCTCGTTGTGCTGCACCGGCGTGCGGCTCTCGTTGGCGTAGCTGGTGTGGGTGAGCGCCGTCTCCAGCAGCTTCGGATTCTTGAACTTGTAACCAATAATTGTTTCCAACTGATGGCTCATATCTCTTAGCTCCCTTGAATCTTTTTGGTATCCTCGCCCTCTCAGGCCGCTTCGCGTCCAGCTCCCCCAAAGGGGGAGCCTGCACAGCGCCCGGACAGCACCAGCTGACCGTCACCCGCCATTGCCTCTCCCTTTGGGAGAGGTGGCATCGCGTCAGCGATGACGGAGAGGGCAAGGCCGCTTTCCTTACTCTTTGTTCAGCTCATCCAGCGCGCTCTGCATGGTGCCGCACAGGTCGTTTTCCACGCAGATCTTGGCCTGCCGGATGGCGTTCTTGATGCCCTTGGCCTTGGAGGAGCCGTGGGCCTTGATGACCGGCTGCTTTGCGCCCAGGAAGGGTGCGCCGCCGTACTCCTCGCTGTCCATCTGGTGCTTGAGGCTTCCCACGCCGCTCTTGAGCAGCAGGTAGGCGATCTTGCCGCCGAGGTTTGCCAGGAACATCTCCTTGAGCATCCCCAGCAGCATCTTGGCCACGCCCTCGGTCAGCTTGAGGATGACATTGCCGGTAAAGCCGTCGCAGACCACCACATCCACATCACCGTTGGGCACATCACGGGGCTCGATGTTGCCCACGAACCGGATGCCCGGTGTTGCCTTGAGCAGCTGGTGGGCTTCCCGGAGCATCGGGGTGCCCTTGCTCTCCTCGGCGCCGTTGTTTGCCAGCGCCACGGTGGGTGCGGTGCGGCCCTCCACCTTGTTGACATAGCAGCTGCCCATCACGGCAAAGGCTGCCAGCATCTCGGGGCGGCACTCCACATTCGCGCCGCAGTCCAGCAACAGATAGGCCTTGTTTTTGGCCGGCACCATGGTGGCCAGGGCCGGGCGCTTTACGCCCTTGAGGGTGCGCACGATGAGGCTTGCACCCACATGGAGCGCGCCGGTGCTTCCGGCAGAGACAAAGGCATCGCCCTTTCCCTCCTTCAGCAGGTTCAGGCCCACCACGATGGAGGAATCCTTCTTGCTGCGGATGGCCCTTGCAGGCTCATCGCACATCTCAATGGTCTCGGTGCAGTTGACCAGCTCGATGCCGTCCAGCGGGATATTGTGCTCGGCAGCCGTCTTGCGCACCAGCTCCTCGCTGCCCACGCCGATGACCTGCACACCGTACTCTTTCACAGCCTGCGCGGTGCCTTCCAGCACAGCCAGCGGGGCGTTGTCGCCGCCCATCATATCAACGATAATTTTCATAAACGTCGTCCTTTCTTGGTCAGCGTCCTCACCCTCTCAGGCGCTTCGCGCCAGCTCTCCCAAAGGGAGAGCCGATTGCGGCCCATGGTCAGCACCTGCTGAATCTGGGATATGCGTTGCCTCTCCCTTTTGGGAGAGGTGGCATTGCGAAGCAATGACGGAGAGGGCAAGCCCGTTTCCCGTTTAGAATCCAGTTTCGTTCAGCCACTGTTGGAAGCTGGCCACGGCACGCTCGGCCACGGCCATGTAACGCAGGCGCTTGTCACGGGGGCGGCTCTCGGCCGACAGCGGGGGCAGGATGCCCATATTCGCGCCCATGGGCTGGAAATGTTTGTTCTCGGTGGTCAGATACTGGATCAGCGCGCCGCACATGGTATCCACCGGCGGCGGGGGCAGCTGCCTGCCTTCCAGCCGGGCGTAGATGCTCCGGGCTGCCAGCAGGCCGCAGGCGGCGCTCTCCATATAGCCCTCAAAGCCGGTGATCTGGCCCGCAAAGAACACGTTGGGGTGCTCCTTCAGGAACAGGCCCGCGTCCAGCACACGGGGCGCATCCAGGAAGGTGTTGCGGTGCATGACACCGTACCGCACGAACTCAGCATTTTCCAGGCCCGGGATCATGCTGAACACCCGCTTCTGCTCGCCCCACTTGAGGTTGGTCTGGAAGCCCACGATATTATAGAGGGTGCGTTCCTTATTCTCGGCGCGGAGCTGGACATTGGCCCAGGGGCGGTGGCCGGTGTTGGGGTCTACCAGACCCACCGGGCGCAGGGGGCCGAAGCGCATGGTATCAGCACCCCGGGCGGCCATGATCTCAATGGGCATACAGCCCTCGTAGACCGTGACGGTATCCGCCTTTTTGCCGTGGGCATCGGGGTCGGGCTGGGCCCCCTGCTCCGCACCGGCATCGAAGGCATGGAGCGGGGCACGCTCTGCCGAAGCCAGCGCGGCGTGGAAAGCCTCATACTCTGCCTTATTGAAGGGGCAGTTCAGGTAATCTGCCTCGCCCCGGTCGTACCGGGAAGCGGCGAACACCTTGTTGTAATCCAGGCTCTCGGCCGTGACGATGGGAGCTACAGCATCATAGAAATGGAGCCGCTCATCGCCGGTCAGGCGGCCGATCTCGTCGGCCAGCGCACCATCGGTCAGGGGGCCGGTGGCCACCAGAATGGGTGCACTCTCATCGATGTGCTCCACCTGCTCCCGCACCACGGTGATGTTGGGGCACTCCTCCACCCGCCGGGTCACGGCGGCGCTGAATGCATCCCGGTCCACGGCCAATGCGCCGCCCGCGGCCACACGGGCCTCCTCGGCGGCTTCCAGCAGCTGGCTGCCCATCCGGCGCATCTCCTCTTTCAGCAGGCCGGAAGCAGAATCCAGACGCTCGGCCTTCAGGCTGTTGGAGCAGATCAGCTCCGCAAAGCCCGCACTCTTGTGAGCCGGGGAAAAGTGGGCGGGTTTCTGCTCGTAAAGCGTTACCTGAACGCCCTTGCCTGCCAGCCACAGCGCCGCCTCGCAGCCTGCCAGACCGGCACCCAGTACAGTAACTTTGTAACTCATAATTTCATCCTTCAGCATCCTCGCCCTCTCAGGCCGCTTCGCGTCCAGCTCCCCCAAAGGGGGAGCCTGTGCAGCATCCCGTTCAGCAGCAGCTGCCCGTTTGCCGCCATTGCCTCTCCCTTTGGGAGAGGTGGCATCGCGCAGGCGATGCCGGAGAGGGCGAGACAGTTTATCGGTTTGATCAATCCTTCTTCGGCACCGGCATCTCAAAGCCGCAGCCCTCTTTTGCGCAGTAGAGCTTGGAGCCCTTGCGGAACAGGGTGGAGCCGCACTTTTCGCACTTGGTGGGCACCGGGGTATCCCAGGTCATAAAGTCGCAGTCGGGGTAGCGCTCACAGCCGTAGTAGATGCGGCCCTTGGCGCTCT
>ENA-OUPZ01000990-OUPZ01000990.1-human-gut-metagenome-genome-assembly--contig:-NODE-990-length-14939-cov-14.575047_pt1 | contig 14939 bp, 10 predicted proteins | sample MGYA00237941_ERZ548813 | MGnify/ENA primary metagenome ERZ548813 (study PRJEB26490, sample SAMN05194712) | human gut metagenome | biome: terrestrial biome; feature: human-associated habitat; material...
CGGTGAGGTTCCACCTGTTCCCATTCCGAACACAGAAGTTAAGCTCACTCGTGCCCAAGATAGTTCGCTGGAAACGGCGCGTGAAAATAGGTAGTCGCCGACTTGCATGAAACCCCTGAGGAAGAAATTCCTTGGGGGTTTGTTTTTGTTGTGCGTGTGCCTTTCCGTTAAAATAGCCTAAAAAATCCCATGAATTTGTGAGTGTTCACAAACTTTGCCCGAACCCCTTGATTTTTTATAGGGGGGGGGGGTATGATAAGGTGTGAGAAGCACCTTGTCAGCAAAACAGAAAGATCAGCAAACCAGTCGGAAGGCTGTAACGCAAGGCGGAAGGCCCAGTATGGGCCGCCAGCTGCACTTTGCTCTGTGCAACCCTCTTCAACTATGCGGAAATGTGCCAGCGCCCCCAAAGGGCAGTTGGTGCGGGGTTATGGAGAAGTTTATGGGAGTAGCTTTTCCGGGAACTACGATCGCCTTGCCCTTGAGAAGCGGCAGGTTAAAGCATAGATAGAGAGGGCAAGCACCCCCTAAAGTACAAAACGCAAAGCGTTGTACCAGCCATTTGGCTGGTGCGGCGCTTTTTTCTTTTTGTCTGGGTGCTTTTCGTGGAGAAACTGGGAGTATTAATGACTGACAAAGGAGGATTTTTATGAAAAAACGGCTCATCAGCCTCTTACTGGCGTTCAGTATGATGCTGACATTCCTGCCTGCGGGGGCAGTGTCGGCATTTGCGGAGGAAAATACACTTACCTATGACTGCGGAGAAACGCCGAACACCGTTACAGCGACATTAAGTCGGAACAGCGATGGAGAAGAGACCTATACCTTGACGATTGAGGGCAATGGTCCCATGGCAAATTATGACGGATATAAAACTTCATCTAATAATTCATGCGCTCCGTGGTGTGAGAAAATACAGAATATCACACGGCTTATCGTTGAGGATGGCGTAACGACGCTGGGCGATGATATTCTTCGTTACTGCTATTATGATAACGGCAGTGAGTTTCACTCTTTTCATCCGAATCTGTGTGAGGTAGAACTTCCGGATGGATTGTCCTACATCGGGAAAAGCGCATTCTGCGGCAGCCCTGAGCTGACCAAGGTTAAAATTCCAAGCACCGTAACAAAAATTGAGCAAAGTGCATTTTCAGGATGCACTGGACTGAAAGAGATTGAACTTCCGCCACAGCTGGAAGAAGTTGGTTATAATTCGTTCTACGGCTGCAGTGGACTGACAAAAATCACGATCCCTTCGAGTGTCAAAACAATCCGTGGTGGTGCTTTTGAGAACTGTTTCAACTTGGAAAGTGTTACCCTGTCAGAAGGAATACGTGAGATCGGCACTGAAGCCTTTAAGCGTACGAATCTAAAATCGTTGAATATTCCCAAAAGCGTGAAGAAACTGGGGCATGATATCCTTTATAATTGTTTTCACGTAGCTTACATTACAATTGAAGCCCCAAGTCAATTAGAGGAGACTTTCGAAGGCAGTAACGGAGTTTTTCAGCCTAGTTGTAATACAAATGTTTATTGCGAACCTAGATTAGAGCGTCTACTATGGCACTTCAACGGGAACGAAGGCTTTATTACCACCGTTGATGTGACTCTCGTAGATGGTGACAAGAGCGAGAAGAAAAAAATTGACTACGGCGCAGACATTGCGGCGCTTGGCACACCTACCAAACAGGGTTACACCTTTACAGGTTGGTATACCGATGCAGACTGCAAGACCCGATATCCAGATGCTCAGCTGTTTACAAACATCAATGACACCACGCTCTATGCCGGTTGGAAGTTCGACCCCAATGCTCTGGTCTGCCACCAGCTGACCGTGACCGGCGGCACTGTTACTGTGAAATACGACGGCAGCGATGTGACCAGCAAGCTGAACAGCCGCACTGACGCAACCACCGGCCAAAAGACCTACTATGTACCGGACGGCGCAGAAGTGACCGTGACGCTGGACAAGACCCTGACCCCTGAGGGCATGGTGTTTGACAGCTGGTCTACCCTGCCCACAGGTCAGAACTACAAGGCAGAAAGCATCACCTTTACCATGAACAGTGATGTGAATGTGTCTGCAAAGTACCGTGATGCCGCCACTGACCACACCGCTGTGACCATTGAGGGCCTGGAGAATGCCGTCATCAAGGAAGGCGAAAGCAAGGACTTTACTGTAAAGGTTACCCCCAATGATGATGCCAAGCTGGGTGAGGCATTCATCGACTTTGGCGACAAGAACAGCGAGATCGAGTATAAGGACGAAAACGGCGAGTACAAGCCCATGCCGAATGGCGGCCTGAAAATCGATCTGGAGAACGGTGAGACCGAGCACGAGTTCCGCATTGCTCCCAAGGAGACCGGCAAGCAGACCCTGACCGCTGCCGTCAAGCAGGATAAGAATGAGCTGGCAGAGGACGAAAAGGACTTTGTTGTGTCTGAAATGCCCATCCTGACCTTGAAGGACGGTGTTATCACCAGCGTAACCGTGCCCGGCAAGAATGGTGCTGACCCTGAGGATATCACCGAGATCGTTAAAAAGAATGCCAACGAGGACGGTTCCTTTAATGTCCCCGAGGGTGCAACGGTGAGTGTTGCATTTGATAAGGATGCTTTTGCAGATAGCGGTCTGAAATTTGGCCACTGGGATATCACCGGCCTGGATGATCCGAACGCTTATCAGAATAAGGAAAGCTTCGACTTTGTGATGCCTGCAAAGGGCGTGACCCTGAAAGCCATGACACAGGATGCATCCATTGAAGATGACGAGCCCGATATCGTTGGCCCCATCGTGATCGGCACTACTGTTGTTGTCGGCGGTGCAGTGCTGGGCTATCAGGCCTATTCTCTGGGCGCTGAATTTGCAGGCAAGCTGATGGCTCTGCCCTACTTCCCCAGCAACCGCAGCGCCCTTGCCATGATGCTGTGGGAGGATGCAGGCAAACCCATGCCCGAATCTGAACTGCTCTACCCCGATGTAGGGCAGGAAGAGCGGGATATGGACCTGCAGCATGCCGCCCGCTGGGCCATGGAAAACGAGCTTATCCCTGACCTGAACGATGAGGGCACGGCTCCGGAAGAGATGAAATTCTATCCCGACAACGCCGTAAGCAAGATCGATGTGCTGAATGCATGGCAGAAAGCACAGGAGCTCAAGCAGAATGCCTGAGCAGCCCTAAACCAACCCCCACTTGGCCTGTAAACCGCAATGCGGGCTGAGTGTTCCAAAATTCCCAAAGTACAGAAGCGCTTCATCCTCTCCCGGATGAGGCGCTTCTGTGCTTTCCGGAACTTTTTTTCCGGCACCCCTTGCATCCCGCCCGCCGGTGCGGTATGCTTAACCAATAGAGCATTGCAGAGGGAGGGAGACCCCGGATGGACATGGAAGAGATCCGCTACCTGTTGGGCGGCACGATATTCGCGCGGGCCAAGGCCTACACGGACCGGATACAGGATCTGAACTGCGAAGTGGCCGGGAACGGCGTGCGCCACCTGAGTGCCGACGTGCGCGGCGGCGGGCGGAGCCTGTACCAGACCCAGGTCTGGCTGCGGGAAAACGGCAGCTTTGTCAGCGCCAGCTGCTCCTGCCCCTACAACGAAAACGGCGAGGGGCCCTGCTGCAAGCACATCGGCGCGCTGCTGATGTGGGACAGCGAGAGTCAGGGCCTTTCCGGCAGAGCGCCGCAGAAGCCCTCGGAGAGCCCGGAGAGCATCCCGGGCGTGGTGCGGGGCACGGCAAACCTGCAAACGCCCCAGCCTGAGGAGCAGCCCCGCAGGGACAGCTATGCCTCCAGCCTGGAAATGCTGTTTGGCAAGAAGTGGCGGGGCGAGGAACCGGAATCTGACTACGAGGCACGGCGGCTGCTCCGGGCCTATCAGGAGGGAGCACTGGCCGAGGTGGACGGCGGGACCGGCCACGCGGAGCTGCGCCCCCATTCCGCAGAGCTGGAGCCGGAGCTGACCCTGCTGCCCGGGGAGCTGCCCTGGCTGCGGCTGCGCATCTCGGCAGACGGCGGGCGGCAGTATGTGGTAAAGAGCATCCCGGACCTGCTGCGGGCCGTGGAGAAGCACGGCTTCATCAGCTACGGCAAGGCGCTGGAATTCCAGCACAGCTGGGAGGCCTTTGCCCCGGAGGCACAGCAGCTGCTCCGCCTGCTGCGGCGGCAGCTCAGCGCAAAGGAAGGAGCCGAGGCGGCCCTGCGCAGCTACGGCAATGCGCCCCGCAGCGGGCCTGCCGGGGGCATCCCGCTGAACGGCGAGATCTTTGACGGTCTGGTGGCCCTCTATGCCCCCACCGGCAATCTGGGCGGCTACACCCTCAAGACCGGCATCCCGGCCCTGACCATGCGGGTGGAAAAGCGCCGGGGCGGCGTGGAGGTGTCCGTGACCCCCGCGTTGGGATGGAAAACGGGTTTAGACAACGACTATTTATACAGTGAGGATACGATCTGGCAGCTGGACCGGGCCGAAAGCGCCCGGATGCGGCCCGCCCTTGAGGCGCTGTGCGGCAAGAGCCTGTTCTTTACCACCGGGGATGCCACCGCCTTTTGCAGCTACGTCCTGCCGGAGCTGGGCAGCAGGGTGACCATTGAGGACCCCGAACGCCTGCTGCTGAATCAGATCCCGCTGGAGCCGGTGGTGCAGTTTTACCTTGACGCGCCCACGCGGGAAACGGTGCGGGCGCACCTTGAGTTTTTGTACGGCGAGGACCGTGTCACGCCGGAGGAACCGGGGCCTGCCGGTCTGCTGCGGGATGCCCGCGCCGAACAGCGGGCCGGGCGGCTGCTGGGGCGGTATCTGGAGCCGGGGCCAAACACCATGGGCAACGGCCTTGCCGCCCACTACGATGCCTATGAGGAGGATGAAGTCTACCGCTTCCTCGATGAGGGCATCCCGGCCCTGCTGGCTGAGGGCGAGGTCTACCTGACCGATGCCTTCCGCAGTATGCAGGCCGCACCGCCGAAGATCTCGGTGGGGGTGTCGGTGCACGGCAGCGTGCTCGACCTGGAGGTGGACACGGGGGAGTTCCCGGTGGGAGAGCTGAAAGCCCTGCTGAGATCGCTCCACCAGAAAAAGCGCTACCACCGCCTGCGCGATGGCCGTCTGCTCCGGCTGGACGATTCCATGGAGGTGCTGGACGAGCTGAACGAGACACTGGAGCTTTCCGGGGCCAAACTGGGCCAGACCCACGCCCGGCTGCCCCTGTACCGGGCCCCCAGTCTGGACTGGGCGCTTTCGGGGCAGAACGGCATCCGCTTCAACCGGGACGATGCCTTCCGCCAGCTCAGCCGGAGCTTCCATGCGGTGAAGGACAGCGAGTATACACCGCCTGTATCTCTACAAAAAGTTTTGCGAAAATACCAGCGGGACGGCTACCGCTGGCTCCGCACGCTGGATGGCTACGGCATGGGCGGCATCCTTGCGGATGATATGGGTCTGGGCAAGACGGTGCAGGTGCTCAGCTATCTGCTGGCACTCCGGGAGCAGGGCGGGAACCCCCTGCCCAGCCTCATCGTCTGCCCGGCCTCGCTGGTGCTGAACTGGGCCGAGGAATGCCGGAAGTTCACGCCGGAGCTGAACTGCATTGTGGTGGACGGGGATGCCGCCCACCGGGCCCAGCTGGCCGAGCAGTGGGACGGGGCCGACGTGGTGGTGACCAGCTACGACCTGCTCCGCCGCGACGAGACCCTCTATGAGAGCCAGAAATTCTACGCCTGTATCCTGGACGAGGCCCAGGCCATCAAGAACCACACCACCCAGAAATACAAGGCAGTGTGCGGGGTGAACAGCCGTGTCCGCTTTGCGCTGACCGGCACCCCCGTGGAGAACCGCCTGGGCGAGCTGTGGAGCATCTTCTCCTTCCTGATGCCGGGCTACCTGCCGCCCTACAAGAGCTTCTGCAGCCGGTTTGAAAAGCCCATCACGCAGGAAAACGACCCGGCGGCGGTGCGGCGGCTGAACCAGCTCACCGGGCCGTTCATCCTGCGCCGGATGAAGTCCGAGGTGCTGAAGGAGCTGCCCCCCAAGACAGAGAACGTCTACCGCATCGAGCTGGAGGAGGAACAGAGCAAGCTCTACCTTGCCGCCGTGGTGGATGCCCGGGAGAAGCTGCGGGCCGCCAAGCCCGAGGACAAGATGGCGGTGTTCGCCGTCCTCATGCGCCTGCGGGAGATCTGCTGCGACCCCCGGCTCATTGCCGACAACTGGACAGGCGGCAGCGCCAAGCTGGATGCCTGCATCGAGCTGGTCACCAGTGCCGTGGAGGGCGGGCACCGCATCCTGCTGTTCAGCCAGTTTACCTCCATGCTGGAGCTGCTGGCCAAGCGGCTGGACGCGGAGGGCGTGAGCCACTTCACCCTGCAGGGCTCCACCCCCAAGCCGGTGCGTGCCGAGCTGGTGCGCCGCTTCAACGGCGGCGAGGCCAGCGTGTTCCTGATCTCCCTGCGGGCAGGCGGCACCGGCCTGAACCTGACCGCCGCCGATATCGTCATCCACTACGACCCGTGGTGGAACGTGGCGGCCCAGAATCAGGCCACCGACCGTGCCTACCGCATCGGCCAGCAGAACCCGGTGCAGGTGTACAAGCTCATCGCCCAGGACACCATTGAGGAAAAGATCGTGGAGCTGCAGCAGGCCAAGCAGGATCTGGCCGAGACCGTCACCGGCAGCGCGGATGGTGCCATCCTGCGCATGAAGCCGGAGGAGCTGCTGAATTTGTTGGAGGGAACCGAATGATGCAATACGCCATCTTTGCCCGGCCTGTCGTGACCATTTATGACCTGCCCCAGACCACCAAACAGAGCGAGGCGGGCCTTGTTTCCACCATCGGGGACGAGGGGCTGTACGGTCAGGCCTGTCAGGTGCGCACCGCCCCCGGCGGCGTGACCGCCGAGGGGGTGCCCCTCTCCCCGGAGGTGGCCGAGGTGGTCACCTTTTACGGCTACCACGGCTTTGTCCGGCGGGATGCGCTGAAATTTGTCAGCGAGGATGCGCTGCGGGACTACCTGCCCCAGCCGCTGGTGCTGGTGGGCCGTGCCACCGATGTGCTCAGCCTGCCCAAGGTGCAGGGGGTGCGGATGCTGGAGCTGGAGCGGGGCTGCCTGCTCTGCCGCCTGCCCGAACCGCCCGAGGAATCCGAGGCCCACACCGGCTGGGCCAGGGTGGCCCTGCTGGATGGCCGCACCGGCTATGTCCGGGACGTGGCGCTGGAGCCGGTGCGGTTTGAGATGACCGCCGTGTTCTCCCAGCGGGAGGGGCTGGCCTTTGATGACGCGCTGGCCGAGGCCCGGAATATTACCGCCGGGGAGCTGGTGCCGCAGGCACTGCAGGCGTGGTACGACGGCAGCGAGGAAGCGTTCCGGGATGCCGTCTGTGCGCAGGCGAAAAAATATCTGGGCACCGAGTACCGCTGGGGCGGCAAGTCGGGCCGGGGCATTGATTGTTCCGGCCTTGTCAGCAGCGCCTATATGCAGTGCGGCGTGCTCATCTACCGGGATGCCAGGATCGTGGAGGGCTGGCCCATGCACCAGATCCCCTTTGCGGACAAAAAGCGGGGCGATGCCCTCTACTTCCCCGGCCATATCGCCCTTTACCTCGGCGAGGGCCGCTACATCCACTCCACCGGCGCGTCCGCCAGCGGCGGCGTGGTCATCAACAGCCTTGACCCCGCCGACCCGCTGTACCGGGAAGATCTGGTCAAGAGTCTGTATGCGGTGGGGAGTGTGTTCTGATAAAGTAACTCACCCTCTCCGTCATCCCTGCGGGATGCCACCTCTCCCAAAGGGAGAGGCACTGGCAATTCCCCCGCAAGGTTTCGGGAAACCGCCAGAGGCTCCCCCTTTGGGGGAGCTGTCAAAGCCGTCAGGCTTTGACTGAGAGGGCGAGGATGTTATAGGAGGAAGAACGATCCATGAAAGTCTTTGATCTACACTGTGACACCCTGAGCGAGCTGCGGCGCGCGGAGATGCGGGGCGATGGGCAGACCTTTGCCCGCAACAACGGCCACATCGATCTGGAAAAGCTGGAGAAGGGCGACTACATGCTCCAGTGCTTTGCCGCCTTTGTGAATCTGGCCGACCCCACCCCGGGCGCGGACCCGCTGGTGACGGCGCTGGAAGAGATCGACGTGTTCAAGCGGATGATGGAGCGGTATTCCGACAGGATCGCCCCTGTCTACCGCCCCGAGGATATCCGCAAAAACGCCGAGGCGGGCAAGATCAGCGGAATGCTGACCATTGAGGAAGCAGGCTGCTGCAAGGGCAGTCTGGGCGTGCTGCGCCGGATGTACGAGCTGGGCGTGCGGATGATGACCCTGACCTGGAACCACGAGAACGAGCTGGCCAGCCCCAACGTGGTGCCCGGCAACGGCCCCATCTGGCCCTGTATGCCCAACACCGAAACCGGCCTGAAGGAGAAGGGCTTTGAGTTCCTGGCCGAGATGGAGCGCCTGCACATCATTGCCGATGTGAGCCACCTGTCCGATAAAGGCTTCTGGGACATTGCGGAGCACAGCACCCGCCCCTTTGCGGCCAGCCACTCCAACTGCCGCGCCCTGGCCCCCCACTGCCGCAACCTGACCGATGAGATGATCCGGGTCATGGCGGAAAAAGGCGGTCTGGTGGGCCTGAACTACTGCGCGGGCTTTCTGGATGACCAGCCCAGCCCCGACCTGTGCCGCAGCACCACGGCCCTGATGGCCAAACACGCCGCCCATTTCAAGCAGGTGGGCGGCATTGAAATCATCGGTCTGGGCAGTGACTTTGACGGCATCGGCGGCAAGCTGGAACTGAGCGACTGCTCCAAAATGCCCCTGCTGGCCGATGCCCTGCGGAAAGAGGGCTTCACCGAGGATGAGGTGGAAGCCATCTTCTTCCGCAACGCACAGCGTTTCTTTGAAAACAACCTGTAATCACCGTTAGTATCAAAAGATTCATTGAATTCATTGAAATCATTGCTCATCATTGCACTAGAATCAATGAGAACCAATGAAATCAATGTTTTCAATGATAATTATGTCTTAACGGTAAGAATGAAGTATAACGGAAAGTATAGAAAAGTTGAGGGATTCCGGATGGATCAGAATATGACATTGGAAAAGCGCATTGCCGCAGAGCTCTATTCCTATCAGGGCAGGATGAGCGTTTTTGTGGACGATCTGCGCGGCAGCACGGTGGAGATCGGTGCCGACGAGGAATTTGAGACGGCCTCCACCATCAAGGCGTTCATTCTGGCGGTGCTGTATCTGCAGGCCAGCCGGGGCAGGGCTGACCTGGAGGAGGAGATCACCTACGAGGCCAGCCAGTTCGTGGATGGCTCCGGGATGCTCCGGGCCCTGGGCGTGGGGGCAAAGCTCAAGGTGAAGGACACCGCCACCATGATGATCATCTGCTCGGACAACATCGCCACCAATATGATCATCGATTACCTGGGGCTGGAAACTATCAATGCCTGCATCCGGGAATTGGGCTTTGGGCACACCGTCCTGCACAACCCCCTCCACTTCGACCGCTACGACAAGCTTGGCACCACCACGCCCCGGGACTACGCCGCCCTGTTTGCGCAGGTGGCAAAGGGCACGCTGGTCAGCAAAGAAGCCAGTGCCGCCATGCTGGGCATCTTCCGCCAGCAGCACTACAACACCATGCTGACCCACGATTTCCCCCAGTTCTATCTGGACTGCGAGGAGACCGGCGAGCCGGAGCTTATCTGGGTGGCCAGCAAAAGCGGCAGCATGAACGCCTGCCGCAACGACGGCGGCATCATCCACACCCCCTACGGCGAGTATGTGATCGTTCTGATGAACAAGGAGTTCCATGACATCATCGAGTACAACGACCACCCCGCCATGGTCTATGGTGCCCGGGTGTCCCGGATGATCCTGGATCAGATCCTGGCCTGCGAGGGAAAGCTGTATCTGAAGTAAACGAAAGAGTGGGAAAGTAGAACGAATGGAAATTACATTATCATTGCCAATGCTGCTGTTTCTGATGCTGATGACCGGGTTTGCGGGCTTTGTGGACTCGGCGGCGGGCGGCGGCGGTCTGATCAGCCTGCCCGCCTACCTGTTTGCGGGCCTGCCGGTGCATTACACCTACGGCACCAATAAATTCAGCGCGGCCTGCGGCACCACCTTTGCCACGGCGCAGTTCTTCCAGAAGGGAGCCATGAACATCCGGGTCGGCCTGCTGGCGGCTGTGGGCAGCTTTGTGGGCAGCGCACTGGGCTCCCACATCGTGCTCCTGCTCAGCGATCAGGTGCTGCGCACCATGATGCTCATCATCCTGCCGGTGGCGGCGGTGCTCATCCTCTGGCGGCGGGACCTGCCCGACGAGAACCGGGACGACGGCACCCTGAACGCCAAAAAGGCGGTGCTGGCTCTTGCCATCGGGCTGGGCATCGGCCTGTACGACGGCATCTTTGGCCCGGGCACCGGCACCTTTGCCATCATCGCCTTTACCACCCTGATGGGTTTTGACCTGCGCACGGCGGGCGGCAACGCCAAGGTGCTCAACCTTGCCAGCAACTACGCCAGCCTGGTAACGTATCTTTCCAGCGGGCTGGTGGTGTTCTCCATCGGCATCCCCTGTGCCATCAGCGGCATTGTGGGCAACCTGCTGGGCTCCCACTTCGCCCTCAAGAACGGCGCAAAGTTCATCCGCCCCATGATGCTTGTGGTGCTGGTGCTCCTGCTGGGCAAGATTGTTTCGGACGCGGTGCTGTGAACCAACAAAAAAGAGGAACTGCTTTCCCGGCAGTTCCTCTTTTTGATTGGATAAGATCAGAAGGTGAAGCCTTCATCGAGGAAGGCCAGGCCGAACGCGCCGGGGCCGGCGTGGGTGCCGATGACGCAGCCGATCTGGCGCACAAGGGCCTCGTTCCGGCCCAGATTCTCCTGCAGGTAGGTCTGGATGGGCTGCACCTCGCGGGGGGCGAGGGTGTAGCCGGCCAGCGCGTCGGCGCAGGTGCTGATGCCGCCCAGCTCCTCGATCTTCCTGAACAGGGCAACGTAAGCGCCGGGCAGGCCCCGGGCCTTGCCCGCCATAACGACCTTGCCCTCCTTGATGGTGATGAGGGGCTTGATGCCCAGCATCCCACCGGCCACGGCCACGGCGGCGGGCAGGCGGCCGCCCTTGCGCAGATACTTCAGGTCGTCGATGACAGCCACCAGATGCAGATGCTCCTTGGCGTGCTCAAGGGTGGCGGCGATCTGCCCGGCAGTCTTTCCGGCATCCCGCAGCTGAACAGCCAGCCGCACCAGCAGGCTCTCGCCCAGGCAGACGTTCTCGGAATCCACAAAGAGGACATTGTCCACATTGGCCATGTCTGCGGCCAGCCGGGCGCACTGGCAGGTGCCGGACAGCTCATGGGAGAGGAAGATGCCCACCACTTCGTCCCCGGCGGCAGCCGCCTCAAGGAAGAAGCGCTGGAACAGCTCGGGGCTGGGCTGGCTGGTGGTGGGCAGCTTGTGGCAGCGGGCCATCACGCCGTAATACACGGTGGGGGTCATATCCACGCCGTCCCGGAGCACGGTGCCGTCCTCCAGGGTGACGTTCAGGGGGATGACGGTCACGCCCAGCTGCTCGGCTTCAGCGGGCAGGATGTCGGATGCGGAATCGGTAAGAATGCGGATCATAGTAATACCTCCAACGGGGCCAAGAACGGATAACCCGACCAAATCAATCAAAAAGTCGTATAGGAATATACCAGAGACGACGGGAAATGTCAATTGTTTGAACCAATATTTCTTCGTATTTTCGCAATTCCGCTCCGTTTTCTTGCACAAACGGGCCGGAACATGATACAATGGGCATCAGGCATTGCGGGGCGGTGCGCTGTGCACCCGAAGCGGCGGGAAAGCGCGGCCCCAAACGGAGAGGGGACGGAGAAGATGTCAGAGCGGAACCGCCGCCTGCGGGCGGCAGGCATCGCGGCACTGGCCTGGGCCGGGCTGGCGGCGGTCTGGTGTGTGCTGGTTCCCGGCGGGGCGGCAGAGCTGCCGCAGGGCGTGCCCGGTACGCTGCGCAGCCTGCTGGTGCTGCCGCTGGCCGAGGAGCTGGTGTTCCGGGGGGCGCTGCTGCGCCTGCTGCGGCCGCTGGGGGAGCACCCGGCAAACCTCTGCCAGGCCCTGCTCTTTGCGGCCCTGCACGGGACGCTGACCGAAAAGTGCTACGCGCTGGGCATGGGGCTCATTTTCGGGTGGGCCGCAGAGCAGACCGACAGTCCTGCACCCGGGGTGGTGCTGCATATCCTGAACAATGGGCTGGTGCTGGCCCGGGCGCTGGCAGAAAGGGGAATGGGATGACCGATTATGAGCTGATGGGCGCGGCGCTGGAGGAGGCCGCACGGGCCGCCGCGCTGGGCGAGGTGCCCGTGGGCGCGGTGGTGGCCCGGAACGGCGAGATCATCGCCGCCGCCCACAACACCCGCGAGACCGAGAAAAACGCCCTCCACCACGCCGAGCTGCTGGCCATTGACGCGGCCTGCAAAAAGCTGGGCGGCTGGCGGCTGTGGCAGTGTGAGCTGTTCGTTACGCTGGAGCCCTGCCCCATGTGCAGCGGCGGCATCATCAACAGCCGGATCAGGCGGGTGGTGTACGGCGCGGCGGATACCAAGGCCGGATGCTGCGGCAGCGTGACCGACCTGTTCGCCCTGCCCTTCAACCACCATCCGGTGGTGGAAAGCGGTCTGCGGGCGGAGGAGGCGCAGGCGCTGCTGCAGGCGTTTTTCCTCCGGCTGCGGGAGCAGCGGGCCGCAAAGCCCCGTTGGAAACCGCCCGTGACCCCCTGAGAACGTGAAAAAAAGTGGGAACTGCGTGAAAAGACGGCGGTTCCCACTTTCTTTTTTCGTCGAATTGTGTTATATTATTTAATGGTAACTTGTCGAAAACACTCGCACAGACCAGCGGGCTCGCCGCAGGACCGGCCTTGACCGGAAAGAGGAGCAGAGCGCAGCCCATGGGTGCGGTGGAGGGCGGGACCTTCCTGCCTGCGGGATTTTTTGCAGGCAGAGAACAAACGGCAGGAGGGCTGACTCTTGTACGATGATGAATTTGAATTGACCTTTGACCTGAGCGATGAGGACGAGGCATCCCGGGCCCCTGAGCCGGAACAGGAGCCGGTGCAGGAAGCTGCGCCGGAACCGGCAGCGGAAACGGAACCGCCGGTGGAGGCTGCACCGGAACCGGCAGCCCCTGCGGCCAATGGGCGCTGCGTGCTGATCTCGGGCGGCGACCGGGGCATCGGAGCCGCGGCGGCCCGCGCCTTCTGGCAGGCGGGCTACCGGGTGGCGGTGCTCTACCACACCCACGCCGAGGCAGCGGCGGCGCTGGAAAAGGCGCTGCCGGGCCTGCTGGCGGTCCAGTGCGACGTGGCCTCCCGCGCCAGCTGTGAGGTGGCGTTCCACACCGTGGAGCAGGCCGTGGGCCATGTGGATGTGCTGGTGAGCAACGCGGGCATTGCTCAGCAGAAGCTGTTCACCGATATCACCCCGGAGGAGTGGCAGCACATGCTGGACGTGAACCTGAGCGGCGCGTTCCACCTGTGCCAGCTGGCCCTGCCGGGCATGATCCGCCGCAAGGCGGGCCGCATCCTGACCGTGAGCAGCATGTGGGGCCAGACCGGCGGCAGCTGCGAGGTGCATTACTCCGCTGCCAAGGCGGGCTTGATCGGCCTGACCAAGGCCCTTGCCAAAGAGGAGGGGCCCAGCGGCATCACCGTGAACTGCGTGGCTCCGGGTGTCATCGACACCGACATGATGGCTGCCTTTACGGCAGAGGATAAGGCTGCGCTGGCCGAGGAGACCCCCGTGGGCCGCCTGGGCAGCGCGGACGAGGTGGCGCAGCTGCTGGTGTTCCTGGCAGGCGAAAGCGCCGGTTACATCACCGGGCAGGTGTTCGGTGTGAACGGCGGCCTGGTGATTTGAACCATCCCGCAGCGGCAAAACTTATGATACGATATCACTTACGGCGCAGCCAGCGCCGCGGTGAAAAGGAGAGAGCGAAATGGGCATGACTTTGAAGGAACTGTTGACGAAGGGCGAAGGCACCCTGACGGCGGGCGAGGCCAAGACACTGGCTTCCCAGTGCCGGATGGATGTGGAAACGCTTTACACGCTTCTGGAGGAGCGCGGCATCAAAATTCTGGATGACGAGGCCGACGGTGACACCAGCCTGGATGTGGAAGGCATCATGGCAGAGGTGGAAAGTGCCGAGGCAAACAGCGATGAGCTGGGCCTGGGCGATGAAAATGAGGACGATCCGGCAGAGGAGAACCCCGCAGACCTGAAGGCTGCCATGGATGAGCTGCTGGATGACCCTGTGAAGAACTACCTCAAGCAGATCGGCCAGATCCCGCTGCTGAGTGCAGAGCAGGAAGTGGACCTGAGCAAGCGCATCCACGCCGGTGCCGAGGCTGCCCACATCCTTCAGGCCGACCGCCAGAAGTACGGCGCGCCTGAGTACATCAAAAAGAACAGCGCCCGCTTCTCGTTCGAGGAGGATGAGAACAGCCGGAGCTATACCGAGGATCTGGACGAGGAAGGCAACACCAAGTCCAGCGAGGATGACGAGGAAAAGGCTGCCGAAGAGGAAGCCATGGAGGCCGTGGAGAACGGCCCCCTGACGGAGGAGCGCCGCCAGGAGCTGCTCAAGATCCGCCGCGACGGCCTGAACGCCCGCCGCAGCCTGAGCGAGGCCAACCTGCGTCTGGTGGTCTCCATCGCCAAGAAGCATGTCGGCCACAACCTGGCGTTCCTGGACCTGATCCAGGAGGGCAACATCGGCCTGATCAAGGCCGCCGAGAAGTTTGACTGTGACCGCGGCTTCCGCTTCTCCACCTACGCCACCTGGTGGATCCGTCAGGCCATCACCCGCGCCATTGCGGATCAGGCCCGCACCATCCGCATCCCGGTGCACATGGTCGAGACCATCAACCGGATGC
>ENA-OUPZ01001003-OUPZ01001003.1-human-gut-metagenome-genome-assembly--contig:-NODE-1003-length-14741-cov-5.647215_pt1 | contig 14741 bp, 10 predicted proteins | sample MGYA00237941_ERZ548813 | MGnify/ENA primary metagenome ERZ548813 (study PRJEB26490, sample SAMN05194712) | human gut metagenome | biome: terrestrial biome; feature: human-associated habitat; material...
ATGATAGGCTTTATGCTTGGAAATACGATATATCTGAAATTCTGCCATGGGTTAGCACCGTCAAGGTCAGCCGCCTCGTAAAGGTCAGGGCTGATAGACTGGATAGCACCGATATACATGATGATATCAAAGCCTATGTATTTCCATATGGAAATGAACACCAAGCAGCAGTTTGCAAGAAACGGCTTGTCAACATCGAACCACAGTATCGGGTCAAGACCCAGTGTGGTAAGGATAGTGTTGAGCGTTCCGTCAGGGGTAAGACCCTTTTGACCTTTGAGGAAAAATCTTTGGAATATGATAGATACCGCAACGCCGTTCATAAGATAAGGGAAGAAAAGTATTCCCTTGAAAAGTCCCTTTGCTCTTATCTTTGAGCAGAGGATAGACGCCAGCAGCAAAGCCAGTGCCTGCTGAATGAATGAACCAACAAGATAATAAAGGCTGTTCTTGAAAGTTTCAAGATAGTCCTTGTCGGTGAATATCGTTACATAATTTGAAAAACCTGCATATGTAGGGTTAGTGCCGTATGGATCTCTGTTCTGAAAGCTGAATATGACCATATCCAGAGCAGGGATAAAGGTAAACGTTACAAGCAGGATTATCGGCAGTGCAAGAAACAGTATAGAAGTATAGAACTTTTTACCCGCATAAGTCTTTGACCACTGTGCAATGCCTTTTCTATTGCCGTTTTGCATTTGAGGTCCTCCTGAACACAATTATCAGGCACAGGAACAATGCCTGTACCTGATAAGTGATTTATCTTAAGTCTTAGCCGAGAACTTTATCTCTTGCAGCAGCCCACTTCTTGTTTACATCAGCGATGATCTCGTTGAAACCGTCGTCGCCCTTGCCTGCGAATGCTGCCTCAGCAAGCTTGATCTTGAAGTTGTCCTCGTCGCCCTGCCATACGCCAACACCTGACTCCTTGTCGATCTCGTCGAACTTACCAACGAGGTCATCCGGACAAACAGCCTTCTCGAAGAATACAGCGTCCTTGAATCCTGCCAGTGTGCTTGGGAGTTCCTTGTTCTGAACTGTTGAGATCATACCCTCCTGCTCAGAGAAACCTGAATCAGAAACGAACCACTCAACATATGCCTTTGCAAGATCCTGATTCTTGGAGTTTGCACTTACGCCGAGAGTATAGTCAGGGCCTTCTTCTGCGTATACCTTTCCGTCAGCCGCAGTGATAGGAACAGGCATATAACCGATATCGTCAGGGTTCTCAGCCTTTTCCATGAACTGTGAAACTGCCCATGAACCCATTACCATTGTTGCTATCTTGCCCTCGCCGAACCATACCTTTGATGACTCCCACTCTGTGTTAGCGTGGTCTTCTTCAAGAAGGTCAGGCTTTGAGAACAGGTCATACATCAGCTTATATACTTCATAATAACCGTTGCCCTCTACAAAGAGGTCGCTCTTGTTCTGAAGAAGCTTGTTTTCAGCTTCAGCACCGCCTGCTGCTGAAAGAACAAGGTTCTGCCACTGACCGATAGTCCAGCTTGCGTCCTTGAAGTTTGTGTAGTAAGGGATAGCGTCTGTGTTATCCTTGATGAGCTGAAGATCTGCAAGGAACTCGTCAGGAGTCTTAGGAGTTTCTGTGATACCAGCCTGCTCCCATATCTTCTTGTTGTAAAGAACGCCTGTAGCTGTTCCGCCTACCGCAAGTCCGTAAACATTGCCGTCAGCCGTCATCTTCTTGTCTGACCAGCGATATGTGTCCTTGAACTCGTCATAAGTTCCGAGAGATACGAAATATGTAGGAAGTTCCTCAAGCTTAAGGCTTGAAGGGATACAAAGAACATCGCCGTAATCATCTGTACCCATTCTTGTTGCTACATCTGTATCGTAGTCCTTGTATGCAGTGTATTCAACTGTGCAGTTGTAAGCTTCCTCAAACTTGTCTGTGAGAGCGTCGAGCTTGCCGTCCTCTTTTCTGTCAGTTCTGTTTGTAAGAACTTCCAGTTTTGCACCCTTTGCGTCGAATGCGTCTTTGATATCAGCCTGTGATACTTCAGGTGTAACAGCCTTGCTGCTTGAATCTGTAGAGCTTCCGCAGCCTGTGAACGCACTCATTGTTCCCATTGACAAAACCAGTGCCATTGCACCGGCACATATCTTCTTTGCTTTCATACTTGATAACCTCCGAATTAGCTTAATTTTATTAAGTAAATTAATTTGTCTTTAACGACAATATTAAGTATACAGCTTAAATAAAATTAAGTCAATATCTTTTCAGAAATTAATATCTTTTTAATCTCAATTTTGTGAACAAATATAAACTTTAAGACCTGAATTTTAGCAATATGCACAAAAAAGTGGCGACAGTCTTAACAAAGACTGTCGCCAAGATCAAATGACCGACACAACCGACGGGGTCATGTCGCAAACAATAGAAAATCATAGATTAGAAAGGTGCACTTAATAAGTACAGTTATATTATAACTTAAAATTACTCATTTGTCAATAGCAAAATAAAAAAAGATCAGCAACCGCCATGCTGATCCTTTTGTTATATTCGCTAATAAAACACCTATATCCTCTTTACAGAGTCCTTTATAACGAGGTCGCCCTCGATAGTTCTTATCCTCGGCTTGCCGTCAGGTTCTTCCATTCTATCCATAAGTGTCATTACCGCAAGGTCTGCCATATAATCTGCATCAACGTTTATAGTCGTGATAGTCGGGTCTGAAACGTCGGAGATCAGATAGTTATCATATCCCACAATGGAAATATCCTCAGGCACGTTATATCCCATGCCACGGAGCTGTCTTATCGCACGGTAAGCCGCCTCGTCGCAGTTGCACACGAAAGCCGTTGGCATATCGTCCTCAGGGAAAGTCATAGTGATAAAATCACGCTTGTCACGATCGTCGATACGCCACTTTTCGTTGACCTCATAGCCATGCTCTATCATAGCCTTTACATAGCCCATATATCTGTCAAAAATACTCGTTGTGGCAAATTTATTTCCTATGTATCCTATCTTCTTGTGACCCATTTTTATAAGATATGAAGTAAGCTTGTAGCCTCCGCTGTAGCCATTTGTCACAACAGCGTCCAAGTCTAAGGACGGCACATAATAATCAAGCAGTACAAGATCTTTCACATTGTCATTAAGAAGCTTTGCATAATCCTTAGAAAGCTGTCCCAGTGAAATAAGTGCTGAAACCTGCTTGTCCTCGATACAATGCGGGAGCATGAGCCTGTCCTCGTCCTCCTGATCCAGATTTTCCATTATGCAGTACATATTCTCTTTTTTGAGCCTTGTTACAAGAGCGTTATACAATGCCCAATAAAATGACCCGTTAGGATTGATGAATTTTGATGGGATAAGCACACCGATAGTATTGCCTCCCCTGTTCTGAGTGCTTTTCACGCCCACATAACCCATTTCGTCAGCGACCTGCTTTATCTTCTCTCTGAGAGCATCGCTAACTCCGCTTTTTCCTGCAAGGGCTTTTGACACAGTGACATTACTTGTGTCACAGGCTTTGGCTATATCTATAAGTGTAACTGCTTTCTTCAAAATTCTCACCGCTTTTTCTACTTAATGAACTTCTTAAAATAAACTCTGATAACATTCTCATTCAATTATATCATTTTATGACATAAAGTCAATAGAATATTGCAAAATCTCACATTTACACAAAAACGCAGACCAAAATCAGTTGATAATGCTCTCTACAGGAGCGTTATCCCTCTCTCTTTGCAGTCTTTTTCGCTCAATGAGTTTTCTTATTATAGTGCAGATGAGCAGAGCCGCTGATATGACAGCAACACCTATTATAGGATAAAATCTCCACATATATTCCTTATCCATATTCTGCAAAGACTGATCTACAGCCGAATTGCTCAGCTTATCCTGTATCCTTTTTATAAGATATCCGCCCGCTTTAAGAAACGATATCATGCCCCCAAGGCTAAGTATAAAGGAAACGATATATTTTTTGAAAAATGCAAACAATATTCCTGCAAACATAACAACAACGCCTGCCGCCATTGCCCACAGCACCCACTTTGGCGGAACGGGCTCTATATACTTGCCCATGATGCCCACGATAGTTACACCGCCGTAGAAAAACCCCGAATACGCAAACGGCACTATCATAAGAAGCTTCAAAATAAGATAATAAACAGGCTCACCGTTCGGTTTTGTGCGTTTCGCCTTTTTCATCATCTTTTTCGCCGAGCGGCTCTGCCTTTCTCTGGCTTCCTCACGCTCTCTCTGTTCTTCAAGCTCCGCTTCTTTCCTGAGCCTGTCCTGCTTTTCTTTCTGTGCTTTAAGTCTGTCTTTTTTTGACATAATGTACCTCTTTTATGTATTAAAATATTATTGTATCATAGTGTTCTCATCAGATATTCTATTATATCATAGTATGCCACGAAATTCAACACATACAAATGAAATTTTCTTCCTTTGCGATGTTAAGCCGGCAGAATAAAATTGAAAAAGGCTTTCCAAGACAAATAATACTTATGCCGACGGCTGAATTAAATTTCTCAGCAGGTCAACAATAAAAGCGAAAAGAAAAACAGAAAGGAACGTGAAAAAAATGTCGTCATTTTTCAAAAAAACAGCCTGCGTCACAGGGATAATACTGCTGGGGCTGTTTGGTCTTATAGGATTTTATTCCACAACGCTCCCCGATTTCTACCTTGTTTCAAAGGGCAGCGAGCTTAGCGTGAACTCCTTTTTCACCATATCCTCAAAGCCTTGCGAAAGCAAGGTGACAGTGGCGGTGTCAGACGGTTCGTCAGGAGCGTCACGATACACAAAAAATATGCTCATGCTTTTTGGGGCAGTTCCAGTCAAGGAGGTTGAATCAAAGACAATGGAAAGACCAATGCTTTATCCTTGCGGACAGCCATTCGGCATAAAGCTTCTCACAGAGGGCGTAATGGTAGTCGATCTGCAAAAGGTGGATACTTCAAGCCCTGCCAAAGATTGCGGTATAAGAGAGGGCGATGTTATAGTATCTATCGACGGAGAAAAAGTCAAAAGCAACGCAGACGTTGCAAAGATAATAAGAAGCTCAAACGGTGAAGCCTGCTCAGTGCGCATAAAGCGTGGAAGTAACGACCTGACCTTCAAGCTTTGCCCACGCCTTGAGGACGGAAGCTATAGAGCAGGAATGTGGGTGCGTGACTCCTCCGCAGGCATAGGCACTCTCACATTCTATGACCCTGAAAACGGAACTTTCGGAGGTCTTGGTCACCCCGTATGCGACGCAGACACAAAAGAACCCCTCCCCCTCTCCGCAGGCACAGTTGGCGAAATAAACCTTACAGGCTTCAACAAGTCACGCTCAGGCTGTCCGGGACAGCTTTTAGGCGAGTTTGCAAACTCCGCCTCCACAGGTGATATCCTGAAAAACTGTGAAAGCGGCGTGTTCGGCACACTGAATGCAAACCCTTGCCCAAATGCAAAAGAGTTTCCTCTCGGCTTCCGTCAGGAGATACACCCCGGCAAAGCCAAAATACTCTCCTCTATTGACAATGACGGGCCAAAAGAGTACGAAATTTCTATCGAGCAGATAAATCTCTCAGATTCTGCCGAGCATGACCTTGTTATCAAAATAACTGACAAGACGCTTCTTGAAAAAACAGGGGGCATTTTGCAGGGCATGAGCGGCTCGCCTATCATTCAGGACGGAAGACTCGTGGGCGCAGTGACCCATGTTTTTATCGAAGACACCGCCAAAGGCTACGGTATCTTCGCTGACGAAATGTATTCAAAGACCTCAGAGCTTGCCGAAAGCACCATAGAAAACGCAGGTTAGCGACCTTTGCCGATCGCTGTCGATTTATGAAAAGGCTTTGCATAGAGAAAAATATCATCTACAGTCGAACAATGCTTAATTATCTTGTTTTGGCATATTCATGCACTGATATTTGTACACTTTGCATTAATTAGTCGATAATTTGTTGACGATTTTTCTAAAAAACTATTGCATTTAACAAATAAATGTGTTATCATTTATCTTGTGAAAGGGAGTTAAAACAAACGCTCTCAAACAAAAATGACAGATTATACGACGGAGGAAATGACAATGACAAACAAGATCAAAATTCTTATTGGCGACGATTCGGCACAGTACGGGGTAGCATGTGCTTCCTCACTGAGAGCAATGGGCTTTTTCGTGATAACACGTCCCAAGGACGGACTTACTATCTATGACGCTATCAAAAACGAACAGCCGGACGTTGTTATCGCAGACGCAGTGATGCCGAGCCTTGACGCAATCGAGCTTATAAGAAAAATACAGAACTCGTCCTATCAGAAACCGCTTTTTATAATTACAAGCGCCTATGAGAACTCATTTATAGAAACACAGGTCATGAACGCGGGAGCATCATATTTCATGCTCAAACCATTCGACATAAAGATACTTGGCGAGAGGATAAAGTCCATGCTGGATATCGACACCGATATATCCTCCGACTCAAGCTATATGAAAAACAAACAGAGCATAAACCTTGAGATAATCGTCACAGACATAATCCATCAGATAGGCGTCCCTGCCCACATCAAGGGCTATCACTATCTCAGGGAAGCTATCATACAGTCCGTAAACGATAAGGAAATGCTTGAAAGCGTTACAAAGCTATTATATCCTGCAGTGGCAAAAAAATTCGCAACTACGCCCTCCAGAGTAGAAAGAGCCATATGCCATGCCATTGAGATAGCATGGGACAGAGGAGATATCGACACCCTCAACAGCTTCTTCGGCTACACAATAAACACAGGCAAGGGCAAGCCCACAAACAGCGAATTTATCGCACTTATCGCAGACAAAATAAGCCTTAAATTCAAGACCACCATGGCGGTCTAGGGGTCATAAGTCATATATGCAAAAAGAGCAGAACGCATTTTCACGTTCTGCTCTTTTGTTAATTGTTGATAAATGTAGGGGCGAACAGTGTTCGTCCGTCTTTGTTCGCCTGCTAAATTTGCAATAAGACAAACTTTTTCGCTTTGGGTGTGACGTTGCATTTCCGAACACAGGCGACCTCAGGTCGCCCCTACACACAAAATACAAAAAAAGAGGGCGAAAATGATCCGCCCTCTGCATTTTCATATTATCACAGCTTTATCTCTTCGCTGTTCTTTTCGTCCTTGCTGTTGTCATGCTCTATCCTGTCACGGTGAGTTTCAAGAGGAGCTGAATCCTTTACGCCCTCAGTGGCTTCTGGTATAAAGCAGGTCTTTACCGTCATAAAGAATATTTTAAGATCAAGCATAAGCGACTGATGCTCTATGTACATAAGGTCAAGCTTCAGCTTGTCATAAGGCGTAGTGTTATACTTTCCCATTACCTGCGCATAGCCAGTAAGTCCAGCCTTGACTTTCAGCCTGTATTTGAACTCAGGCATTGTTTTTTCATACTTCTGCGCGATCTCAGGTCGCTCAGGTCTAGGCCCTACAAACGACATATCGCCCTTTAAGATGTTTATAAGCTGCGGAAGCTCGTCTATCCTTACTTTTCTTATAAACTTTCCTATAGGAGTGATACGGCTGTCATTTTTCTTTGCAAGGGTCGCACCGCTTTTCTTTTCAGCGTCAACTATCATGCTTCTGAACTTGTATACCTTGAACACCCTGCCCCCTGTTGTGAGCCTTTTCTGAGAATAAAGCACAGGACCGCCATCATAAGCCTTTATTGCAATAGCCGTCACTAGCATGAACGGCGAAGCGATAACAAGCGCTGCTGCTGACAACAAAATATCGAGCGTTCTCTTTATCGCACGCTGTTCCCAGCGCAAGCCGTCATTTCTCGCCAGCAAAAGGGGCGTATCGAAAAGGTGGAAATCCTCCGCACCCCTTACGATAATATCTGACAGCTTAGGGTTTATATAAGTCCTGATAGAATTTTCAAAAGTAAATTTCAAAAGCTTGTTTCTCAGGTCATTTGGGATATCTGAGATTATAACAGCCTCGTGTTTTAATATCTCACGCTCGATATCCTCAAGGCTCTCCTCACAGCTTATAGAAGCGCATATCCTGTATTTGTCATTTCTCACGCTCATTTTTGAAACAAGGTACTTAGCGTTCTTGTTTCCATAAACGATTATCATTCGCCGTGGAGGGTATACCGCCTGATATATCCAAGTGAAAACATAGCTCCACGCAAAGGCTATGGCCACCTGAATTACCGTCATAACAAGTATGGGCGCTATGTTGAGCCTGCCTCGTCCGATAAGAGAAACGAGTATAAATTCTATAAAATTCGCACCCAGCACACCCAGCACCTGCGAGCCGAAAAGCCCCGTGAACTTATCATATCCAAGACGGAAGCCGTTAAAGGTCTTTGCCATGGATATATAAAGCACCGCATAGATAACCACCATAAGAATGTTACCATTATGCCAGAACGGGTCACGCATCGCCTTGTTGTAAAAGTTGTTCCAAACCGTGTCGAAGCACTTCATAAAGGCACAGATTATAACAAGTGCGCTGAGATAGTTAAGTATCTTTTTGAACTGATCTCTGTTATTCAACAAAAAACCGCCTTTCTCTGCTGTTTTTGTTATCTGCTCAATGAGTAAAGTATAGCATACTTTTCGCCAATAATCAAGCATTACACACAATTTTCACCGACTGCCACCTTTTTCAACCTGATTTTTCAAGATAATACCTGTATCTTTATTCGATATAGTTTTAAACTATGGCAGACCATAGAATAAAAATTATTGATTTACTAGGAATTTTGTGTTATAATATACTTTACAGAAAAATAAATAATATATTTTTATATAGATAACAGAAAAGAGGAAAATAAATGAAGACCTGCGAGCTTTTCAAGAAAAAGACAACATTATCCTTTGAGGTATTCCCACCAAAGAGTTCAACGCCTGTTGAAAGCATATACAGCACCATATCACAGCTTCAGCCGCTTAATCCTGATTTTATCAGCGTAACATACGGAGCAGGCGGAAGCACGAATAATGCGACTATCGACATATGCTCGGCTATAAAAAATCACCACAAGATAGAGTCGGTGGCACATCTTCCATGCCTTTATCAGACAAAGGAACGAGTATTAGAGCAGCTTGAAGAGATGAAGTCTGCAAATATAGAGAATATACTTGCGCTTAGAGGTGACAGAAACCCTGATTTTGAGCCGGCAGGTGATTTTCACTACGCTTCCGACCTTGTATCTTTCATAAAAGAACACAGCGACATGAACGTAATAGGCGCATGCTATCCTGAATGTCACCCGGAGTGCGACAGCATAGTAGATGATATAAAGCACCTTAAGGATAAAGTAGACGCAGGCTGTTCACAGCTTATCACACAGCTTTTCTTTGACAACAGCACATTTTACGATTTCAGAGAAAAAACAGCCATAGCGGGGATAAACGTGCCGATCGAAGCAGGAATAATGCCTGTGACCAACAAAAAGCAGATACTTAGAATGACCACCCTTTGTCATGCGACCCTGCCGAAGAAGTTTCTGAAGATAATGGACAAATACGAGAACGACCCAATAGCAATGAGAGATGCAGGCATAGCCTATGCAGTATCGCAGATAGTAGATCTCATCGCCAATGATGTAGACGGCATACACCTTTACACCATGAACAATCCATATATAGCAGAGAAGATATGTGAAGCGGTGAAGTCGCTTTTCTGATTTACACAAACGCAAGCAGGCGGAGAATTGATCTCCGCCTGCTTTTTTGTTTTCCGCACAGACCAACTGTAGGGGCGAACACTGTTCGCCCGTTTCATTTTTTCACGATCCTACTGATTATTACATTGTATAAACATTGCACCCAAATGTAGGGGACGACGTCCCGACATCGAAGCGTTAAGGTTTGATTTATCATAAAGCTGTGTAGGCAAACAAAAGCGGGTCAGAGCTTTACACTCCGACACCGCTTTATTATAGCTTATTATTCATATCTCAAAGCGTCGATAGGATTGAGCTTCGCCGCCTTTATAGACGGAATAAGTCCAAATACTATTCCAACTACCATTGAAAATACCACCGACACTACTATTGACGCCGAGGATATCGCCACAGGCACCTCTGCTACCTTCGCTATTACCTGTGAAAGCCCTATGCCCGTCAGCACGCCGATCATTCCGCCTATGCTCGTAAGCACTGCCGCTTCTGTCAGAAACTGCGCAAGAATTCTCTTTTTCCTTGCTCCCAGTGCTTTTTTCAGTCCTATCTCTCTCGTTCTCTCTGTTACCGACACGAGCATAATGTTCATTACGCCTATACCACCTACCAGCAGTGAGATGCTAGCTATCCATATAAGCATCTTATTGGTCGATGAACTCAGATCCTGCAATGACTTCGCCTGCTCCAGCAGGCTCTCGCTCTTGTATTCCACAGAAGCGCTGGTTTCCTTGCTTTCACCCTTTACAGTCGAAACGTTCTCGTTAAGAATATCCGCCGACTTTTTGCCCGCATTCGTCATCGAGTCCGTGTCCACAGCCTTTACGATACAGTTTTCAGGCTCGTCATAGCGGAAAACTATCCCCCAATCGTTTGTCGGAATAAAGACAAGTCCGCTTGATGTCTGATTGTATGTGTAGTAGTCCTCCACTGAGTTTATAACAGGCTCAAAGCTTGAATTTTTCACAGCCACGCCTATTACAGTGAAAGGCTCGCCACTTATGTCTATGACCTTTCCCACAGGGCTTTCACCCTGGAAAAGACCCTCTGCAAGCGTCTTGTCTACCACTGCCACCTTGTCAAATTTGGTAAAGTTTCTCTCCGCAAAGCCCTTTCCCTCAACTATCTCGTATCCAACAGTGTCAAAATAATCCTTGTCTACTCCGTATATAGTTGACGAATCCATTTTGTTGTTAAGATAAAACAGATTGTCAGGATTGTTTCTTGTGCGGTAAAAAGTGCTTGACTCCACCTCTTTAAGCTCGTTGATACGTTTTTTAGTGTCCGATGTGAACATTGCCACATTAGACGGCGGCGCTTCATAAGAAAAGTCGCAAACAGTGTCGCCGTTTGAAAGCTGGATCTTCACAGTGTTGTTTCCTGCGCCGATAAGATTGTTCTTTATCTGCTCATTTGTACCCTTGATAGTGGAAACTATAGCAATGATAGCCGCAATACCGATAATGATACCAAGCATAGTAAGAAACGAGCGTATCTTATGTGAAAGTATTCCCTTAAATGAAAGTCTGATATTTTCTATCATATTATCCGCCCCCTTTTAATACTCAGGATAAAGGACTTTGTCGGTCTCCTTTGTCCTTACGCCCTCTTTGACGTCCTTGCCGTATGGGAAGCATATCTTATCTTTCATAGAAAGTCCGCCCTTGACCTCGATATTAGTGCCATACATTATCTTGCCTGTTTTTATGTAGCTTTTCACAAGTCTGCCGTCCTTGTTGGCTTTCATTATATAGTAGTTTCCGTTTTCCTGCCTTACATAATGTATAGGCAGATAAACGCTGTCACTGGCAGTTGTGTCGCTTACAAATGAAACGCCTACCCAGTCGCCCACGTTGAAATCCGTGCTGTCGCTGAGCTTAGCTTCTACAGTGTAGGTGGAACTGTTAGGATTGTCGCCCCAGTTGTTTGACGAGTATGACGTAGGCTCGCTGCTTATCTTTGTTATCTCAGCGTCAATGCTCATTCCCGTGTTGTATGAGTTCACCATAACAGTGTTTCCCACAGCCGCTCTGTCAAGATTAAGCTCGCCCACACTAAAAGTAACGGAAACTCCGCCCTCGCCCTCGATTATTGCGAAAGCGTCATCATCAGAGCTGCCACCGCTGTAGTCCATGCTGCTGTCCATAATGTCCACATCGTCCTTGCCGTCAACATCGTCCGAATTATCGTCCCCTGCGGCAGCGTCGCCTACAGTGCCTATCTTTTTAACAACTCCGTCGATAGTAGCCACTACCTTGCCGTCTGTCTTTTTCTTCAAAGCGTCATTGTAGTCAAGCTTTGCAGACTTAAGGTTGAGCTTCAGGCTCTTTATCTCGTCCTCTTTTTCTGATATCATTTTCTTTATCTCTGCACGGCTGTACATATAGTCCTCAGAGCCTGAATTTGTACCGCCCGTCTGTGACGGGTCAGCAGGAGTGACATCTATGCCGGCGTCATTATCATCAAGATCACCATTATCAGGTATATCCACATCACCGCCATTGTCGGTATCATCAGTATCATCGCTATCGTCAGCACTGCTTTTTGAGCCTGCAGGCACAACGATAGAGAACTTGCCGAACTGCTCCACAGAAGTGTCAAGTGAAAGTGTACCTTTTTCCTTGTCCTCAGTTATCCCCTGGGAAACCGTCCATTCTGCACTAGCCTTTTTGCCAATTGTTTCACGGTTGACTATCCACTTGTATATGAAGTTTGAGTTATCATCATAAACGCAAAGCTCCGCATAAGTCCCCGTTGTCCTTATCCTTTCAAGAAACGCTCTGGATACCTTGGTGTTCCTGTTGCAGTTTATAATATAAGGATCGTCCTTTGTGCCTGCATTTTCCGTACGGAAAGAAGCCTTTACAACGTCCACGGTTTCCACAGGCTTAGGCTCAGGTGTCGGCTCCGGCTCAGGAGTCGGCTCTGGTTCTGGTTCCGGCTCAGGATCCGGCTCAGGCTCCGGTTCGTCAGGCTCTTGCGGTGCGTCCTCAGAAGGCTTTAAAAGCTTGTATTTAGCAAGCTCCTTTTCAGCCATTTTGATGTTCTGCTCGCAGACCTTTACCTGATTTTCTTTCTGTGCAAGCTCCAGCTCCACCACCGTCATGTCGTATTCAAGTATAGTGTCGCCCTTTTTCACAGTGTCGCCCTTTTTCACAAACACATTTTTAACAAGCTTCTCGTTATCAAGAGTAACTTTCTGAGAGTTGGGAGAAACTATCTGCCCGTCCATGTTCGTCGAGTTGTTCCACTCATACGCATCCGCACTTTCCGCCATAAGGTCAACAGGAACTACCGCCACAACAGTTTTCTTGTCCTGATTTTTCTTATATTTCATTGCTCCCGCATATCCGCCTCCGCCGAGGATAGCGATGCACAGGAGCGTTATTATTATCTTCTTCATTCCTGCTCACCTGCCTTTTCTCCATGAAGCTCGCCGTCACGGATATACATTATCCTCTTTGCACATCTTGCAATGTCAGGCTCGTGTGTTATCATAACGATAGTAACACCGTCGTCATTAAGCTCCTTGAAAAGCTCCATTACCTGATCGCCCGACTTTGTGTCAAGAGCGCCTGTGGGTTCGTCTGCAAGAAGAAGCTTTGGATTGTTGACTATCGCCCTTGCAATAGCCACCCTCTGCTTCTGACCGCCTGAAAGCTGAGTAGGCTTGAACATCATTCTCTGTGCAAGCCCCACCTTTTCAAGAGCCGCCTTTGCTCTCTGACGTCTTTCTCTTTTGCCTACCCCCGCATAAAGCAGCGGAAGCTCCACATTTTCAAGAGCCGATTGTCTAGGGAGCAGATTAAAGTTCTGAAACACAAAACCTATCTTCTTGTTTCTTATCTCCGAAAGCTTCCTATCCTTTGCCTGCATAATGTCACAGCCGTCAAAAACAAAGCTTCCCTTTGTCTGCTTGTCAAGACAGCCTATAATGTTCATGAGCGTAGACTTTCCCGAGCCTGACGGACCCATTATCGCCACATATTCCCCCTCTGAAACTTCAAGGGAAATATCCTTAAGCACAGGCACAGCTTCCTTGCCCTGCAAATAATCCTTGTAGATATTTTTCAGTTCAAATACCATTGCAAGCCCTCCTTATTCAGCGAAAGCTGCGTCAGCATCAGCAGCGTCGGCATTCTCACCGTCTGCATTTTCCTCTTCACCGTAAAGCTTGTTGAAGTATTCTTCTATCTCCTCGTCCGTCATGCTTGCAAGCATATCCTCGTCTATAGCCATGCCGTCCTCATCACTTCCGTCAAAAGCGATGTCCTCGTCACCGCCCTCGGTATCAGCGTCACTGTCCGTGTTGTCGTTCGGGTCAAGGTCATTAGGCGGAACAGACACATCAGCCTCATTTGTGGTAGTCGTCATGCCCTCCTCAATAAACTTGTCAGGGTATGCAATAAAGTCGCCCTTTTCAAGACCTGACTTTATCTCGCAGTCACCGTTCTCCTCGTCCTTCTGACCTATCTCAACATATCTCTTTTCTATCTTTCCGTCCTCGTCCTTAGCCCAAACATAGTTCTTATTGCCGTCCTTGCAGATAAAGTCGGAATATAGCCATATGCCCGTCTTGTTTATAGAGGTGTCCTGACCGTTGTCAATCTCGATAAGAACGTGCTGACCGAGCATAAGTCCGTCAAAGCTCTCAGGCTTAACATAGAAAGCATAGTTTGAAGACTGGCTCATCTCATCGCTTGAACCGTAGCCGTATATATCATCGCCAGAATTTTTCTGCGGACTTGTGTCAACAGAAGTTATCTCGCCCTTCCAAGTGGAATCATCAAGCCTTGACTTTACGATAACAGAAGCTCCCTGCATGATATCTTTGCTGTTCTGCTCGTTGAATCTGCCCTTTATTCTGTAGTCGCCCTCTTCTGTTATCTGCATTATAACGTCACCGCCGTCCTGCTGAAGCTTGTCCACCGTCTTGACGTTCTTTACAGTTCCGTCGATAGAAGCGGTGACGTATGCGTTCTTTGTGGAAGCCTCCAGCTTTTTGATCTCAACGTTTTTAGTCTTTATGTCATATTCGTTCTTGGCATTGTCGCTCTGCAGGGAAAGAATCTGAGTCGTGTATGACACAGAGGCGTCCTGATC